>Ga0209401_1000047_pt1 | contig 87531 bp, 86 predicted proteins | sample M_140807_MF_Meta_FD_187318 | JGI IMG/M metagenome (GOLD analysis project Ga0209401, IMG submission 187318) | Freshwater microbial communities from Lake Montjoie, Canada to study carbon cycling - M_140807_MF_MetaG (SPAdes) (version 2) | ecosystem: Environmental > Aquatic > Freshwater > Lake...
CGAGTAATACTGTTTCAGGCGGCGCAGCACGTGATGTAACTTTTGGAAATAATATTTTTGTAGCCGTAATTGGTGGTGGTTGCTCAAATATGTGTGTCAATACCAGCTCAGATGGAATAACTTGGACCCAAAGATCAACGCCGATCACAGAAAATTTTCGAAGTGTTGTCTATGCAAATAACATATTTTATGTCGTCAGTGTTAGTGGAAATACAATCACAAGTACTGACGGAATAACTTGGACACAAGGGGTAAGTACACCAACCTCTACGGAGGAAATTTCATACGGAGCTAGTCGATATGTTTATGTTAATAATGGCTCTATTTATTCAAGTGCAAATTTTTCCACCTGGTCACTTGGCTCTGGCTTTCCAGCAAGCAAGAATTGGCAACATATTATTTATGCTGATAGTAAATTTGTTGCCATTGCCTATGATGGAACCATTGTTTACAGCACTGATGGAATAGTGTGGAGCACATCAGTTAGTGGTTTGCCTCAAGGTGGATTCATAGCATTTGGTAATAATATTTTTGTCGCACAATCGTGGGGTAATCAATATGCATACTCCACAAATACCACATCTATTTCTGCTGAGGCAGCAAACTCTATGTACTTCACCTCAGCTTCGAGTTATTTAAATCTTTCACCTGGCCTAAACTTTGGCCAATCCGCTTTCACTATTGAAACCTACTTCAAAACTGGCCCAATAATTGATAATGGTTTTTTCTTAGGTGTTGGTAGTGGAAATGGATTGAGTTTAAATATCCACTCAGCAACTGAAATACAAATAGATGCCTACGGTATCAATGCAACGGTTTTTACCTTACCAAGTGCTATGCAACCTAATACCTGGTATCACTTAGCAGTGGCGAGAGATGCAAGTTTCAATGAAACCGTTTGGTTAAATGGCGTAAGAGCTACCTCTGGCTACAACAGGTGGAATAACTCAATTACCTATGGGCCAATATTTACAGACAATAGAAATTACAATGGTGCTTCGTCTGGAATTAATATCAGCACGGCTTGTGGACACTGTAATCAGCCAGGTGATCGAGATTTCAATGGCGTGCGCATCACTAACTTCAGAGTTGTAATCGGAAGTACAATTTATGATCCCAATCAATCCACAATTACTAAGCCATCTTTACCTTTAATTAATTTAACAAATACAAAACTATTGTTAAATATTGGAAACTCATCAAGTTTGACTACCGACTCCAGCGGGAATCAGACAATTACCAATACATCAGTCACATTTTTAGGCCGTGATTTATTAACTCCAACTCTTAGTTGGACGAATGTAACAAAAGCGTATGGAGATGCAATTTTTAATCTGACGCCACCAACTTCAGATACGCCGGGTACCTTTTCATACTCCTCTGCTACTCCAGCAGTAGTTTCGCTAAATAATACATACACAGATAGCGCCACTGTTGTTGGACCTGGCTCTTCTGTTATCACCGCAACATTTTCACCAACTGATACATCTACTTATAGTTCAACTACAACGACAATGTCCATTACTGTTAACAAAGCTACTCAATCAACTCTTTCCTTAGCTTTAAGTCAATCAAGTAAAAACTCACCATACACACAAGCAATATCCCTCAGTACTACAGGCGGCTCAGGATCTGGTGCAATAACCTACGCGATTGCACCGGGTGGTACAGCTACTGGATGTGCGCTGGCTAATTCCACTGAGACAAATACTGTTACTGCAACCTCAGGTGGTACCTGTTTAATCCAAGCAACTAAGTCAACTGATGCAAATTACTTGGTTGCAACTAGTGCCACTCAGACATTTACCTTTAATGCACCACTCACCCTTACCTATGCAGTTGGAGATTTAGGGACAGGTACTGCTCCCACTTTATCTGGCACCTACTTTGCGGGGGATACAGCAACAGTTGCGGCCGGTTCAACATTAAGTCGAGCTGGCTTTACTTTTAATGGTTGGCGTAACACCAGCAACACCTCAATTGCTGCTGGCAGTACGTTTACCTTCTCTACAAATGACACATTAACTGCCCAGTGGCGGCAGTCCTCTTTATTTGGAATTAGTGATGGTGATCTAACTGAGATTCAAAGTTGGAATGCATCTGCGAACACTAATTCAGGCACAGTCTCAAATCCAGCAAATACAAGCGCCGTAACCGTAACAGTGCCTGGCGGGGCTCTACCTAATGGCACAACTGTGAAACTATGGGAGTTAGCGAATTCAAATCTTGCAAGGGCAAAGGTAGCCGCCGATAAAGATTATATTGTTAACTTGGTCTTGTCTTGGCTTAAATCTGATGGAACAGTACCTACCGCAAGCACCCCGATCACAATTGCTATTTCAAATAATACTATTCAAAGTGGTGCAATCGCGTATCAAATTATTGGAGATACCGTTACTCAAATTGGAACTGCAACTACAGCTGGTTTAATAAATCTTTCAATTACTGTGGATCCAGTGATAGTCATAGCAAATCCTGTCTCCTCTGGTGGTGGCAGCAGTGGTGGTGGCAGCAGTGGTGGTGGCAGCAGTGGTAGTGGCAGCAGTGGTGGCAACGGTGTGCCATTAAACACTGTACCTGTTGAAGTTGCCAAACCAGTCGAAGTCGCCAAGCCAATCGAAGTCGCCAAGCCAATCGAAGTTGCCCAACCAGCAACCAAACTAAAAACCTTTAAGCACATTGTTACTTTTGGTCTTAGTGCATCTTGGATAAATAGCAACAATATAAAGTTGCTACGCACTTTTATTGACAATGTTTCTACGAGTATAGAAATTAAAAAGATAACAATTCAAGGCTATGCCCAGCCCACAAAGAATCAATTAAGAAATATTGATATTGCTAGAGCAAACTCTGTTGCTAAATTCTTAAAAAAAGAGGGGGTGAGTTCAAAATTTATCGTAGAGGGTAAAGGCTTAGCACAAACTAATAAGGGTGCTAAATCTCGGATAGCAGTTGTAATCATTGAAGGTATTACAACAACCTAGCACTCTTACTTTTTAAATTTTTCTGTGTAATACTTACTCCTGAAGGACAACGGATAGAGCATTTGACTTTCTGATTGGGCGTAAGTACGGTCGGAAAGATAGGCAAGTAAAGGTGAGTTTTAGGGAACTAAAAGCTCAGATTTACTGGCCAACTACGGATCAGAAGGTTCGGGGTTCGAATCCCTGCGGGCGCACCAAATTTATCTTGCTATTCATTACCCTGTTTTATATTCAGGTTCATATATGAATCCTTAAACTTTTTATTTCCATAGTTCTTAATTCTGAATTTTTCTGTTAATGAAGAGTTTGTAAAATTAAATATATATGGTCTGCTTAAATCTTCACAAGTCGTGTCGTCTTTGATTCCCTTCACGGTTTGTATTTTACGCCAAGTTTTACTCCGATAAACTTGTAAGTCTGCTAACGGAGACGAATTACAGTAAGAAAATTCCCAGGAACTATTTTCTGTACATTGTTCCTCTAAAGTTACTTTACTTGTGCCTGTTCCTACAGTGCCGCTAACACAAATTGATGGCTGGCTTACTTCAGATTCGGCTTGCTGCGCGTACCTAGCCGCTAGATTATGAAATGGATTAGTCGTGGTTTGAAAATCGGTAAAGGAATTAATCCGACTTCCATTACTAGTAATTCCAGAATATCCATAAAAGCCAAAATCTTTAGGTATGTCTAAACAAGTTATACTTACTGCAAAGTTAACAGTGTCTCTTTCATAGTAAGAATTACTGATCCACCAAGGTACTTTGCAATTAGTCGCTTTTCGATTTATATTACTTTGCTTGTCGTGACCCATTGCGTAAATGTATTGTGTAGATTTTGCTGTTGGATAAATTGATGAATAAGTTGGGGCACTTAATGTAAATAGGCCTGCACAATTTTTTTTATCTTCACTCCAACAACCAATATATGGCCAGAAAATCCATACAGTTAAATCGCGAGAGGCCAATACAGAAGGCTTATCTTCAAGACTGCCAGCCATTATAATTTGAAAAATCAATTCATCAGGATTTGATTGATAAATGGAGGTTTTCAACCCTCGTAATGTTGCACTTTTAGGTATATCAAGAGGTGCTGTGCTAACACCACTTAGTGGTGACTCCCACAGCAAACTTTCAGCGTTAGCAGTTATTGGATTCAAAGTAAGCGAAACTGATGCGATAAGCAAAACTGCCACCGCTTTTACTTTTCTCATACATAAAATATAGACCTATATTCTTACTTTCAACTTAACTTTAGGAGACATTTCTAGATGGAGTGGATTAACTAGAGTGAAACAAAATTAAATAAGGCGAGGCTAGTTCCATCCCTGTTTATTTCTAGATTTAAATGCAATACTTACTCCTGAAGGACAACGGATAGAGCAATTGACTTTCTGATTGGGCGTAAGCAAAGTCGGAAAGATAGGCAAGTAAAGGTGAGTTTTAGGGAACCAAAAGCCCAGATTTACTTGCCAGCTACGGATCAGAAGGTTCGGGGTTCGAATCCCTGCGGGCGCACTTGGTCAAGAAATTTACTCAATATTTTCAAAACAAAATTTACTGGAAAATTGTTTACGCCCTAGAGAGTTTAAGTGTACTCCATCATTAGTGTATTTTGGATTGATTGAGCCATTCGAAATCGAAAGCACAGACATAAGGTTAAATACAACAAATTCAGGAGATGATAAACGTACTAAAGATTCCGTGATCATTTTTGTTACTGACACTCTTTCAAAAAGTGATCCATTCCGCGGAAATTTTAAGTTGTTTGATCCAAAATCAGATGGTGGCATCGGAGAAAAGATTATTGCTCGTGAAAAACCGAAATCATTTATTACTGTACTCACCGATCCTTGATAATCCATTGCAATTTTGTCAAATCCGTCACTGCTTAAGTTAAGATTTCTTTTGACAAAATTCACTCTACAATCAATTTCTCCAACCATGAAAATAACGGGTATTTTATCTCCCACTTTTTTCAAAATATTTTTCACTCTATTATCAAATCTAAATCCTTTTTGAGCAACTGTATACAGTAATAGCGGCCCCATATAGACTATCAAAATATTTTCACTCGTTACTGAGAACCTTTTACTTTTTGTGGTGTCGCTAAAAGTGAAAATCACGTGACTGTCGCCAACGACAACTGTTTTTGGCTTAAATAGGGAAACTCTAAATAAGCAAAAAACATAATTCAGAAATAAGATACACCACTCTTTAATTTTAAGACCCATAACAAGAGTTTTTCTTGTTAAGCTCTTCATTCAAGGAGTGTAACATCTAGAGAGACGCGCACGTTGAATTTTTGATTGAATCACGAGAAGTGGCTGTAGCTTAATTTTTTGAAGGAAAGTAATTTCGACTAGAACTTAAGCAAGTGAACGTGCGATTTAGTGGGCTAGCATTACTGATTTATTGGCCGACTACGGATCAGAAGGTTCGGGGTTCGAATCCCTGCGGGCGCACAATTCTTGTTAAACTGATTTCATGATCCTAAGCCATAAACTTCACTGCAAATTAAAAATAATTTCGACAATTTAGCTTCGAGTATTTTTCTTGAAATTCTTCATGCTGAACAGTTAATTGTAACCACGTTCCTCTACTTAAGCCATCTATTTCTGGTAACCGTACTAATGATCGCTGTAGTTCGAGTTCATATTGAATCAAACTCATTGATTTTGTTAATGAAATACACGCAGTTTTGTTATGAAACAAACAACTACTGACAGTAAGGAGTATCCCTATTGCTAAAACAATACTAGATTTTCTCATGTCAAGAAGTGATTCCTTTTTAGTCAAAAATCAGTCATGTGCTTTCACGAATTGATCATTCTATATGCAACAAATTAACGAAATCAATAGCGAGGGTTGAGGTTAATTTGCAAACTGGTTTATGAGGATATTCACTTGAAGAGTAAGATTAAACAATGACCAATTCTTTAGTTATAAAGAAAATTGATGTTATGGCGGATCAACAACTTGCACGAACTGTATTTGACATTACCTGGGCAATGGATTCTGGCACCGAAATAACTCCTAATCTTTTGCAAGCAATGGTGTTTAGTGGCTCGTACCTATCGGGTGCTTTTATAGAAAATAAAATTATTGGGGCAGCCTTTGCATTTCCTGCCACCAAATATGGACTACATCTTCACTCACACATGACAGCCGTCTTGCCAGAATATCGAGATCAAGGAGTCGGTTATGCTCTAAAGATTGACCAATGGAATTGGGCAAAGAAAAAAAATTATTCACATCTATCTTGGACTTTTGACCCACTGGTAAGAAGAAATGCAAAATTAAATCTTGCAAAGCTTGGTGTTGATATATCGGCCTACCATCCTAATTTTTATGGAGATATGCCTGATGCGCTAAATGCAGGAGATGAATCCGATCGCTTGATGGTTACTTGGAGCACAAATAAAGATACACCAAAGGCTAGAGAGTTAATTTCTAATCCAGAACCAAATGACATTTTGATTGAAATTCCAAAGGATATTGTTGCGATTAGATCTAATAATCCAAGCGAAAGTATGAAATGGCGCAGGCAAGTACGGGAACAATTTATGTCAGCTTTTGAGAAGAATGGCAAAGTAGTTGGCTTTTCTACAAATAGTGAATATGTTGTGCGAATATGAAAATAGATGCAATCGAGCTAAGAAAAATCCACCTACCTTTAGTGCGTCCATTTAGAACCTCGTTTGGCACGCAAACTTCCCGCGAGGTATTAATTGTTAAAGTCTCAAATGAGAATGGAACAACTGGATGGGCTGAGTGTGTGGCAATGTCAGAGCCACTTTATTCACCAGAGTATGTGGCAGGTTGTATTGATTTGATTAAGAGGTTTTTAATTCCAGCACTAAAAGCAAAGCCTGAAATAAATGCTGAGGATGTCGCAACTGTTTTAAAACCATTTTTAGCAGGCCAGATGGCAAAGTCATCCCTTGAAACAGCTATTTTAGATGCCCAACTTAAGGATCAAAAAGTTTCACTTGCTTCATACCTTGGCGCTACCAAAAGTAAGGTTGAGTGTGGTGTATCAGTTGGTATTGCAAACAATCTAGAGGCACTAGCGGAAGAAGTTAAATCCTATGTTGATGCGGGGTATCGACGAATAAAATTAAAAATAGAACCAGGTTGGGATATCGAAGCAGTTAAATACATAAGAAATTTATATCCAGATATTCCATTGCAGGTGGATGCTAACCAGGCGTATTCAAGAGATGATGGAAAGCATTTAGCGAGGTTAGATGAGTTCAATTTGTTATTGATTGAACAACCACTGGACGAGCATGACATTTTAGGTCACGCGCTCCTTGCTAAAGAGGTTAAAACCGCGATCTGTCTTGATGAATCAATAATTTCTCTGCAATCAGCAGAGGATGCCTTAGCGCTTAAAGCAACCACAATAATTAATATCAAACCAGGCAGAGTTGGTGGATATCTTGAATCGGTAAAGATTCACGATCTTTGTCTTAAGAATAAAATCCCAGTTTGGTGTGGTGGGATGTTAGAGACTGGTATTGGAAGAGCTGCGAACCTAGCCCTTGCCGCCCTTCCTGGATTTACATTGCCTGGTGACACATCAGCATCCGCTCGCTACTTTAAGCAAGATATAACAACACCATTTGTTATGGAGGATGGTTATTTAACAGTTCCAAATAAGCCTGGCATCGGTGTTGAGCCAGATATGGATTTTCTAGAATCAATTACAAAATCTAAAGAAATAATTATTTAATTGAGTAAAGAGAAAATTGAAAAGTTACCAAAAAAAGCGAGAGTCATGCTGCTTGGTATTGCACTCTCTGCGCTCGGTAATGGTTTAGTTCTTCCCTACACTTTTATTTACTTTCACAACATCAGAGGCTTTCCAATTGCAGTTGCAGGCTTAATTGCAAGTTATGGCGCCTTTTCATCCCTTGCTATATCACCTTTAGTTGGAAACTTAATTGATAAGTGGGGGCCTAAGCCGGTACTAATTACCTCACTATTAGTGAGCTCAGTTGGTTACTGCTCGCTAAGTCTTGTAAAAACAATACCGCAAGCTTTTTTAGTCACCACAGTGTGTGCAATGGGCCAATCTGCGATGTGGCCATCACAGAGTGCGATCTCAACCGAGTTAACACCTGAACATATGCGGGAGCGAATATACGGCGCTCAGTTTGCAATGCTAAATCTAGGTATTGGAATTGGCGGCTTAGTTTCATCTTTGGTTGTTACCCTAGATAACCCAAGAACATTTGAGATTTTATTTATTGGCGATGGTATTTCATACCTGGTGTATTTAGCAGTGGTCTTAACCTTGAAGGATGTTGGCAGGCGAAGTGCTAGTGAAAGGATTGAGAGGGCAAAGCTCGCTGGTGGTTGGGCTGATGTAATAGCTGATAAAACATTTGTGAAGTTTTGGTTTGTCGCCATGTTTGCAGTTTTATTTAGTTACAGCCAGTTAGAGGTTGGCTTCACTGCATTTTCCACAAAAATCTCAGGGTTACAGCCAAGAGATTTAGCTTGGGCATATGCAGTTAATACCTTTGTGATTGCAGCCTTTCAACTATGGGTGAATAAACGATTATTACTCGTGAAACGAAAGAGTGCGATGTCAATTGCAGTCTTGCTTTGGGCATTCGCTTGGGTCTCTTTGGCATTAAGTGGTGTGATAAAAAGCAACGCTCTTTTTTTTGTGATCATGTGTCAACTTATATTTGCTCTAGGGGAAATGATCTGGTCGCCAATCTTGCCTTCAGTTGTAAATCAATTAGCACCAGAACATCTGCGTGGTCGATATAACGCTGCAGGAACGAATGCATGGCAGATCTCATTAATTGCAGGCCCCACCTTTGCCGGCACATTATTAGGCTTTAACGCCCATTGGTATTGGCTTGGTGGCTTAATTGCTGGCCTTTTGGTTATAAGTGTTTCGGCTTCCCGTTTAAAACTACCTGATCGACCAACCGCTGATATGCAAAGATAGAAGGGTGTTAACCAAAGAGGTCTTAGCTCATAAGCATGTGAAGCGGTTGTTTTTAGCTCGCTTTATTTCAAACTTTGGTAATGGTATGGGACCAATTGCATTAGCTTTTGGAATATTAGCCCTACCAAATGGCTCTGCAAATATGTTGGGTTTAGTACTGGGTGTAACTACTGTTCTTTTTTTAATTATGTTGCCCTTTGGCGGAGTAATTGCGGATAAATATGGCAGAGCCAGAATGGTGGGCTTAACCGATATGGCAGCTGGTTTAGTTTTATTCATCCAAGTTTTCTACTTTGCTAATGGGAATGTTCCAATTGCAGTACTGCTAATTATAAATGGTTTTTTTGGTTTTATGTGGGGAATTTTTTGGCCAGCTTTTTCTGGTCTTATGCCAGCGGTACTACCAGAGGCTGGACTTCAAAAAGGAAATGCTTTAAATGCATTTATGCACAACGCCGGAATTATTTTAGGAGCCGCCGCGGCTGGATTATTAATTGATGTTTTTGGTGTGGCATTTACATTAGCAATTGATGCGGCAAGCTTTTTTATCTCAGGACTAATGATTTTTACCTTTCGCCATTTAACACCAAGGGCGAAGCACACAGAAAATACAATGCTAGATGATTTACTTCATGGCTGGAGAGTATTTCTATCATTTCGTTGGATTGTAATTATTGTTGGCGCCTTCTCATTCATTGTGATGTGTTGGGCTGCTGCTGAAAATATTTTAGGTCCACTTATTGCACTTGAGCATTTTAATGGGGCTAAATCTTGGTCTTTTGTAATAACGGCTGAATCTGCTGGATTAATTGTTGGATCCATAATCGCCATTAAGGTTAAACCAAAGTACCCATTGCGCTTTTTAATGCTCTCATCCTTTACTATCACTTTTTATATTTGGTCACTTGCCAAACCGCAATCACTTTTAATGATTGCCTTCGGTGCATTTTTATTTGGAATTACCCTAGATCTTTGGGGAACACTTTGGAGCACAGCTCTTCAACGAAAGGTGCCACGAGATTCCTTATCTAGAGTTTCATCCTTTGATGCGATGGGATCGATGATGTTTAGACCAATTGGGCTTGCAATTGCAGCCCCACTATCAACTTTGCTTGGGATTGAAAACTTTCTACAAATACTTGCGGCAATTACTGTGGTGGCAATTATTGTGCCGCTCCTTGATCCACAGGTTAGAAATATGAGTTATGAGGATATGTCAGTAAAGCGTAATTTGTAATCATTAGCACTTAATTCATATATCTCTTCCACTCCATCAATATTATCTAATTGCTCACCAACTAAGTTAAACTCTAATTTTTGAATAATTTGTTTAGAGATTAGATTTGAAGGCGAGACGGTATAGCGCAAAGTTTTCACCCTTGGCTCTTTAACTACCCAATTCCACATCCCGTGAAGTAATTGCTTGCCATAGCCTTTATTTTGAAAAGTGGGATCTATTCCAAATCCAATCTCAATCATGCCATTTTCATCCGGCAGATTATGAAAACCAGCACTGCCTATAATCTCCATGCTTTCCCTTAAAACTGCCACTTTGAGTAAATACTTGGCCACTTTAGGATCTTTGCGAACTTGATTAATTCGGTATGGAATTGGATTTCTATTATTTAAGAAATACTTATGCGGATCAGAAAATCCTCGATCAAGCCAAAGCTTTGGATGGGCGTAATCAGCCTCTAGTAATTCATACTCTGCTGCTTCCACCGTATAAAGGGCGAGATCTTTCGTGTGAATCAGATTATCTTCCATAATCTCCTAACTTTATCGCAGTTTTTTCACAGATAACTCTCAAGTAAACTTCCTACTATCTGCGGAGTACCTAAAAGTAAAAGAGAGCATTGGAGCGACATGAAGAGCAGTATCTATAAAGTGTTAACTGGATTTGTTATCGGAGTAGTCACTGTTGGCGGTTACGCAGTTGCAAATACCAACAATGTGCCGGTAGTTAAAGCATGTATTGATAACAAAACTAAAGCACTTTACGCCTCCAATAACGGCAGCTGCACAAAGGGAAGAAGTGCTATTGATATTGGCGCAACTGGGGCTAATGTAAAAAGTATTGCCCAGTTAGTCTCTCCTTCAGTTGTTTCAATCAAAGTTACATCCGCCCTTGGTAGTGGTTCTGGCTCTGGATCGATCTATAAATCCACCTCCTCCCTCTCCTATATCATCACCAATAATCATGTGATTGAAAGTGCGGCAAGCTCAGGCAAGATAGAGGTTGAGTTAAATAATGGTGATATTTATGTCGCAACAATTGTGGGTCGAAACTCAGAGTATGACCTGGCGGTAGTTTCAATAAATAAAAGTAATCTGCCTGAAATACCAAAAGGGAATTCATCTTCCCTTGCAATAGGCGATGTTGTAATTGCCTTTGGTTCACCCCTTGGTTTATCTGGCACAGTTACTAGTGGAATTGTTTCAGCACTTAATCGCCCAGTAACTACCGGTTCAACAACAGCTGAAAGTTATATGGATGCTATTCAAACTGACGCCGCCATTAATCCAGGTAATTCTGGCGGACCATTAGTTGATTCACAGGGTAGAGCTGTTGGTGTTAACTCAGCTATCGCAACCCTTGGTTCATCCTTTGGTCCATCTGGAAATATTGGCTTAGGTTTTTCAATACCATTTAATCAAGCTATACGTATTGCTGATGAGCTAATTGCTACTGGAAAATCAACTAAGCCTTTTCTTGGTGTCTTATTCGATACTACATACACCGGAGTTGGCGCTCGAATTGGAATGATCACACCAGGTCAAGCTGCAGATAAAGCAGGGCTCACAGTTGGATCAATTATCAAAAGCATTGATGGTTTTAAGATAAATGATGCAGTAAGCGCAATTGTTCGAGTTAGAAGCCGTGTGCCAGGGGATCAAGTAGTTATGGTGATACAAACATCAGATGGTGAATCTAAAACATTAAGCATCACGCTAGGTTCTGCCCCAGCCCTTCCATAAGTTCTATACTCTCCTTAAATAGATTTTAAGGAGAGTTTTATTAAGAGCGGTGAAAAGGTAGTAGGACTTGAACTTCTCTCAGCTTTTTCAGGAGTTTTAATTGCTGCGCAATCAAGGGTTAATGGCGCACTTTCGCAAGAGATGGGCGACTCACTTGAGGCAGCAATTGTTTCGTTTACCACCGGGCTCCTATTTGTCACGCTGATCTCTTTATCTAGAAGGCAAAATCGAGTTGCTTTTGGCGATATTTTTAAAGCGGTAAAGGCAAAACAAATGAAACCTTGGACGCTAGGTGCTGGAGTACTTGGTGCTTCATTTGTAGCGATGCAAACACATGTTGTGCCAATTGCAGGAGTGGCTCTCTTTACCGTTGCATCCTTAGCTGGACAAACTGGTATCTCACTCTGGGTTGATCGTTTAGGACTTACTGGAGGAGCGAAAGCTGCAATTACAAAACGTCGGATTATCGCCGCAGTAATTACAGTTCTTGCAGTACTAGTTTCATCTTGGGACAGATTTGCAATGAGTGATTTTTCAATAGCAGCAATTGGCTTGGCAGTCTTTGCTGGCACCTGGGTTGGATTACAAAGGGCGTTAAATGGCCAGATTAACTCCTACTCAAAAAGATCATTTGCAACCTCACAACTTAATTTTATTACTGGAACTAGCTTTCTATTGATACTGCTTTTAATTAGATCTGTATTTACCGATCATTCAATAATGAATTTTAAAACCGCGCCTTGGTGGATGTTTTTAGGTGGATCAATTGGGGTAATTTATATTGCGCTCTCTGCCCATATTGTTCAACACTTAGGAGTTCTTGAGTTCACACTGTTTAGTGTTGGCGGAATGTTAATTGGTTCATTACTTATTGATTTTGTTTTTCCAACAAAAGGAACTGTTATCTCACCTTACCTAATTGCTGGTATTGCTCTAACCTATTTAGGAGTTATAGCAAATGGTCAATCTCGCCTATCCCGGCGGTAATTAATAAAGGCTGAAATTAGAGAACCCGAAATAAAAAATGCTGCAAGTGCGTAAGAGATATCTTTTACCCAAGAAATTGATCCTGAGTAATAACCAGCTAACGTAATTCCAACACCCCACAAAAAAGCACCTAATGCGTTAGCCGATAAAAACTTGTAGTAATTCATATTTACAGTGCCAGCAATTGGTGGCACAAAAGTTCTAACCCAGGGGATATACCTTGCAATTACAACCGACCACCAGCCATAGCTTTCATAAAAGCGCTCACTTCTTTCCAGCATCGACCGCATTCGCTTTGATTTATGCTTTTCAAGGTATGGCCTGCCTACCTTTCGGCCGATTACATACCCAACCTGATCTCCAATAAATGCTGCTAAAAATATTATCAAGATCAAAAAAACAATATTTATATCATCCCTTGCTGCTGCAACTAACCCAGCGCTAAACAAAAGTGAGTCCCCCGGTAAAAAGAAGCCAAGTAAAAGCCCAGTTTCAATAAATATAATTCCAGCGATTACGACATAAAAAAGAAAAGGTGCAACTGGAGATAATTGCTCATCAAATGAGGCAGCAAGGGTAAGCATTACTTTAAGATGATTTTTTTACAGCAGCCGCTACTTTTTGTACTACATTTAAATCAAATACGCTCGGCACAATAAAATTAGCATTTAGTTGTTCATCTGAAACACATGAAGCGATAGCTTCAGCTGCTAGCACCAACATCTTGTCAGTAATTTTAGTTATGTGAGCATCAAGTAATCCCCTAAAGATTCCAGGAAATGCCAACACATTGTTAATTTGATTTGGTTGATCACTTCTACCTGTTGCAACGACCGCTGCATGTTTTCTAGCAAGGGCTGGATCAATCTCAGGATCTGGGTTGGCTAAGGCAAAGACAATGCCATTTTTTGCCATTGATTTAATATCATCCTCAGTTAAAACATTAGGCGCACTTACGCCAATAAACACATCAGCATCCTTCATCGCTTCATGGATGTCACCTTTAAAAGAACCAGGTGAACAATTTGTGACAAACCATTTACGCATTGGATCCTCTGCGCCTTTATCTTCAAACACTAAACCATCTTTATCAAAGCCAATTATGTTTTTAGCACCTTTTGCTACCAATAACCTTGCAACAGCTGTCCCAGCTGCTCCAACTCCACTTAAAACAATCTTGGTTGATTTCAAATCCTTTTTAACAAGTTTTAACGCGTTCGTTAAAGCAGCTAAAACAACAATGGCTGTGCCATGTTGATCATCATGAAAAACTGGAATATCAAGTAGATCCCGCAAACGTGCTTCAATTTCAAAACAACGAGGAGCAGATATATCCTCTAAATTAATTCCACCATAAACGGGTGCAATAATTTGAACAGTTCTAACAATCTCATCAACATCTTGAGTATCAAGGCAAACTGGCCAAGCATCAACATCGGCAAATCTCTTAAATAACGCAGCTTTTCCCTCCATTACAGGAAGTGCTGCTCCTGGGCCAATATTGCCAAGACCTAATACAGCCGAGCCATCAGTTACAACTGCAACAGTATTTCGCTTAATTGTTAATCTTCTTAGGTCGGATGGATCCTTTGCAATTGCTTGAGAGATACGAGCAACTCCTGGTGTGTAGGCACGAGATAAATCATCACGGGTTTTAAGTGGAACTTTGGATGCGATTTCAATTTTTCCACCCAAGTGAAGTAAGAATGTGCGGTCTGAAACCTTACGGACATTCAAATTTTTATTTTCAGATAATGCAACGGTAATCGCCTCTGCGTGTTCGGCATCAATCGCATCACATGTAACATCAATTACCACCCGATCTAGCACTGATTCAACAACATCGAGAGCGGTAATGGAAGCCCCTGCTGCCAGGATTGCTTGTGTTATTTCAGATACTGGTTGCGCAGAGGCAGGACCATCAACACGGATTGTGATTCCATAACCGGGGGATGTGCTTGCCATTTAAACAACACCATATAAACGATCACCAGCATCACCTAATCCTGGAACTATGTAACCCTGCTCATTTAATCTTTCATCCAAGGCGCCAGTTACTAACTTTAATTGTAAAGAAGATGCTGTAAATTCTTTTTCTAATACTGCAATACCTTCAGGGGCAGCCAAAATACAAATTGCAGTTATATCTTTAGCACCCTTTGCTGCTAGAAATTCAATTGCTGAAACTAATGTGCCACCTGTTGCAAGCATCGGATCTAGGATGTAACACTGACGGCCGGTTAAATCCTCTGGCAATCTATTTGCATAGGTTGTTGCTTTTAATGTTTTTTCATCCCGCACCATGCCAAGAAAACCAATTTCAGCAGTTGGAATTAATCTAGACATACCTTCTAACATGCCAAGACCTGCTCTAAGAATTGGAACAACAACTGGCTTTGGTTTTTTCAGTTGGGCGCCTTGCGCCATAGCAACTGGTGTTTTAACTGTTACAGGTTGTGTTTTAACCTCACGCATTGCCTCATATGCAAGGAGTGTGACGATCTCTTCAGTAAGGCGTCTAAATGTTGGTGAATCTGTTTTTTCATCCCGCAGCACCGTTAGCTTGTGTGTAATCAGCGGGTGGTCTGCAATGTGGATTTTCACATAATTACTCTACAAGCCCTAAGCCCTACTACCAATTAGCACCGATTAAAGGGAGAATTGGCAGAGAGCGCATTGAGCATAAATTTAGTGAAAGGGTGTGATCTAAGTGTCAGTTGATTTTGGTTGCATCGCCTGGCACGAAGATGGACGCTGGAGCGCCACCACCCTGGCCTCAACTCGAGATATTGGCGCAATTATTGATGCATTAAAAGCTCAACAAACAAATGGCGGCGCCATTGCTTTGATTGCAATAGAGGATGAGTTTGTAATTATTGCAAGAGCATTGGGAGATCAAATGCAGATGATGATCTCAGATATTACCTACGCATTAGATTATGAAGTTGCAGCAGAGTTGGCTGAAGTTTTAGATCTTGAATTTCCAGAGGAGGAAGATGAATCCCAACCTGGTGGGGATTTAGATTTATTAAATGATTTAGGAGTAAGTGAGATGGAGCTACTCACAATTCTTGATGACAGCGAGTTATATCCTGACGAACAATTAGAGGCGATTGCAAATAGATTAGGTTTTGGTGATCAATTTAATCAGGTGATTGAAAGTAATTAGTGGATTACAAGCAGTTAATGCAGCAGGCAATTGAACTTGCCAGGCAAGCTAGCAACTTTGATGATGTCCCAGTTGGAGCGCTAATTGTTAATGAGCAAGGTGAAGTTTTCGCTACGGGTCAGAATTTAAGGGAAAAAGATAATGATCCAACCGCCCATGCTGAAATAATTGCAATAAAAAATGCCGGCAACAAAATTAGTAATTGGCGACTTGATGATTTAACTCTTGTAGTAACTCTTGAGCCATGCGTGATGTGTGCTGGGGCGATTGCCCAATCTAGGATGAAACGACTGGTCTATGGCGCCTTTGATGCAAAGGCTGGCGCAGTTGGTTCAATCTGGGATGTAATTAGAGATCCAAGAGCTTTAACTAAGGTTGAGGTAGTAAGTGGTGTGTTAGCCGATGAATGCGCTATTTTACTGAAGGATTTTTTTAATAAGAAACGTTAAACAATAATTTCATATGATGGATTTAAAATAATTAATTGACCATTAACTTCACCCACCATGCCTTCTGCCTTTAATTGTGAACCAACCTCAAGACCAGTAATTTCACGTCGGCCTAAGAATTGCAAGGTTACACCGCCACTTTCATCCCACATCTCAACCTCAACTAATGGAGATGATCCAGAAGGTGCTGACTTAATTGAGTTAACTCTTCCCTGAACGTGGGCCCGCTTTCGCCAAGTGATATTTCCAATCGGGGTGATGTTTTCAGCGTAGTGGCTTATTGGTTCACTTGATTTGGTTGCAACAGGTGGTTTAGTGAACACACTCTGTGTTCTTGGCGGCACATTCTGTTTTGATTCACTTTTCTTTTCAGTTGGCGCCTTCCAACTACTTTGGCCAGTGATTATTTTTTCAACATCAAATGGAATGATGGTTGCAACAACTCTTTCTAGTTGAGAAATAGGGCGAGCAATATCTTCAGCTGTTTGATCATGAAGCAGCCAACCTAAAACTTTAGAGTAAGAACGACGTGGTAAGAGAAGTGTTAGCTCAACATCATTGGCAGCAGTTGCTCTAATTGCGTAATCAACTGCAGCATTGGCAAGACGTCTATCTGGGCAATCAATTAATTCAAGTGGCACATCAGCACACGCCTCATTTTTTGCCCACTCTTTGCTTAACATTTCAGCCCGTCTGTCATCAATTACAAAATGCACAGCTGAAAGATTTCTAGGATTCAAACTTCTGGCATATCGAATTGCGCCAATTGTGGCAAGATCAAAGCTATCAATTAAAACTGTCACATCGTGTCTTGTAATTGAGGTGGCTCTTGAGGACTGAATTGTTATATTGAGTGCGTCTTTTTCACTTGTGTACTGTTTGCGCAATCTTAAGAATGCCATAACTAAAAATGGTGTAACAACTACTACAACCCAAGCACCTTGATTGAATTTAACTACTGCAAAGATTAAAACTACTAATAGTGAGATGGATCCAGATAAACCATTAATTACATAGTTAACCTTCCAAGCACCTTTCTTATGAGTTTTTGCATACTTGGCCATACCAAGACCTGAAAGAGTAAATGCGGTGAATACTCCCAGTGCGTAATAGGCAACTAAGTGTTCAACTGATGCTCTAGTTACTAAAATCAATATCATCGCTGCTGCAGTTAAAACTAGAATTCCGTTTGAGAAGTTAAGCCTGTGTCCTCGTTTGGTAAGCCAGTTAGGCAAGTATCCATCTTGGGCAACAAAGTTAACCACCATAGGAAATGCGCTATATGTGGTGTTAGCACCTGCAAATAAAATTAACATAGTTGCGGCTTGGACAATTATGAAAAACGCACCACCAAAGGCTCCATCACCTAAAATTGTTTTTGCAATTTGTGAAATTACTGTTGGTGTTCCGGATTCATATGGCATTGCATAAATCTTGTGGGCAAAGTAGGAAACACCTAGAACTAATGAACCAAGCAGCGTGCTCATAATTACTAAAGTTCTTCTGGCATTTACATGTTCTGGAGATTTAAATAAAGAGACACCATCTGAGATCGCTTCAAGGCCAGTTAAAGATGATCCACCATTTGCAAATGCTCTGAGTAATATAAAAATTGCAGCAAAGGTTAATAGGCCTTGCTCTTGACCAATCTCAACTGCGCCCGGTTGGTTGATATCTAAGGTTGGCAAGGTTCCTGAAATTTCTCGCCAGATGCCAATTGCAAAGACGGTAAACATTGAGCCAACGAAAAGATATGTAGGAAGTGCAAATGCTTTGCCAGCCTCTTTTACTCCCCGAAGATTTCCGTAGGTAAGTAAGAGAATGATTCCGAGTGTCATATGAATCTTCCAAGGAGAAAGCTCTGGGAAGGTAGAAATAATGGCAGCAACTCCTGCGGCTGATTGAATTGCAAGGGTCACGATGTAATCAAGCATTAGTGCAACAGCTGCAACTTGAGCAACCACTGGTCCAAAGTTATCTCTGGAGACTATGTACGCCCCACCAATTTTTGTATAAACAGAAATTACATTTCGATATGACAAAGTTACAATTAAAAGAATTAGTAAAACAATCATGGTCATCGGCATTAACATTGCAAAGGCTGCAAGACCAAATGCTGGAACTAAGGCGAGCAAGATTTGCTCTGAGCCATAGGCAGAACTGGAGATGCAATCAGAGGATAAAATTCCCAGCGCATACTTTTTATCAAGACGTTGGTGGCTTAAAGTGTGGCGGTTTAATGGATTGCCTAAAAGGCGCCGCTTGATTTTGTAGGAGAATGGATCTTTTAGATGAGCATGCTCTTTGAGCACCTTTGGCGCTGGTGCGTTATCACTCCAAGAATTAGGCAAAGTTGAAAACACGCTCCAAGTAGAAGTTGAGAGATTAAGTATACGCCTGTTTAAATCTTGATTTTTAAGCAGTAAAAACTGCCCGTATGCTTATCTTTATGCAGTTAAAGACACAGCTTTATATTGATGGCAAGTGGGTTAATGGCTCATCTACCTTGGCAGTTACTGATCCAAGTGATGAATCAATAATTGCTAATGTGCAAGTTTCATCAGATAAAGAGTGTGCTGATGCGGTCGACGCTGCAGATCGTGCGTTTAAGAGTTGGGCAAAAACTGCTCCCCGTGTTCGCGGTGAGATTCTGCGAAAAGCATTTGAGATTATGGTTGCAGAAGCTGATCGATTAGCTGAAATAGTTTCTAGAGAAAATGGCAAAGTATTAACGGATGCTAAGGGTGAAATTTTATACGCCGCAGAGTTCTTTCGCTGGTTTTCAGAGGAGGCGGTGCGAATTAATGGTGAGTATCGAACTTCTCCTAGTGGGGATAAGAAAATTGTTGTTACCAAGCAACCAATTGGGGTTTCTCTTTTAATTACTCCGTGGAATTTTCCAGCTGCGATGGCAACTCGAAAGATTGGGCCAGCGCTCGCTGCCGGCTGCACAGTAATCTTAAAGCCAGCAGGTGAAACCCCGCTTACTGCAATTGCAATTGTTGAGATATTAGAAAGAGCTGGTGTTCCAGCAGGAGTTGTTAATTTAATCCTGCCAACACCAACTGGGCCTGCAATTGCCAAAATATTAAAGGATCCAAGAGTTGTTAACTTATCCTTTACAGGATCCACAGAAGTTGGCAGGGTTTTATTAAAAGAGGCAGCAGAGCGTGTTATTCGTTGCTCAATGGAGTTGGGTGGAAATGCTCCGTTCTTAGTTTTATCAGATGCCAATGTGGATGAAGCAGTTGCTGGAGCACTACTAGCCAAGATGCGAAATGGTGGGGCTGCATGTACTGCAGCGAACCGTTTCTATGTTGCAAAAGAGGTGGCGGATGAGTTCACAACAAAGCTAGTTAAAGCAATGGACGATTTAAAGATGGCGCCAGGTGTAACAGCGGGTGCTCAACTAGGAGCAAGTGTTTCAGTAAAAGAGCGCAACAAAATTGCAGAGTTAGTCGATGCCTCCGTTGCAGCCGGTGGACAAGTTAAAACCGGTGGTAGATCACCTGCTGGCGTTGGCGCTTTTTATCCAGCAACAGTGCTTAGTGTAAAAAATAATAATCCAATATTAAATCAAGAGATATTTGGACCAGTAGCACCAATTGTAACTACAAACTCAGATGATGAAGCTATAGATCTTGCAAATGCAACCGAGTTTGGCTTAATCGCATATGTATATTCATCCGATTTAAATCGAGCAATACACGTTGCCGAATCCTTGGAATCTGGAATGGTGGCTATTAATATAGGGGTAATTTCAGATCCAGCGGCACCTTTTGGGGGATTTAAACAATCTGGGCTGGGTCGAGAAGGTGGTTTTTCAGGTATCGATGAGTTTCTTGAAATAAAGTACATTGGCGTAAAACTCTAAAATAACTTAAAAATTGATAACTTAGCTCAATCTTTATTTTTAATTTTAAAATCACTGGGACACCAATCCATCATTAAGTTAGGGAAGTAAGTTATCAACTTTGAATTATTCCCTAGGATCACCGGAGTCTTGGAGTTATTTCTATTCACAAAAGTAGCATCAAACAGAAAATTGCTTTTAACAAGCATTGTTGCTACTGCTTGCTCTACAGTTAATCCACGTCCCGAGCATAAATTTATAACGCCATGCAAGCCTGGAAACTTTGCGATCTCAAGTATGGTTTTTGCAATTTGGCGAGGCGTTGAGAAATCTCTTACATCAAGTCCATGATCTATGCTCTCTGAAAAATTCGAATAAACCAAACTTTTTACAGCACCACCAAGTGTCTCCGGTTTCATATCCCAATCTAAAACACCAAACACTCTCACGATACATAATTTTTCATTTGCAAATTTGAAAATATCTCTTAACTCCTCTTCAGCTTCAAATTTCTGCTCAGCATATTTATTGATAGGATTAATTAGAGAATTCTCAGTTAAGGGTGCATTTGAAGATTTATAAACATGAGCAGTTGAAATAAAAACGAATTTATTAACACCAGCCTCCAAAGCCTTTTTTGCAAGTGTTTTTGTTGATTCAACATTTATTAACCTAGAGTATTTTTCATCTTTATCGATAGATCTATAGCCAACAATTCCAGCAAGGTGTATGACTATTCCGTTGGGAACAAGTGGTTCTATGAGAGTAAATTCATCCAGATGCTCCAATCTGATATTTAATGGGGTAACAAATTCATGTATGTGTCGGCCAATTGTTCCTGATAAACCAGTTGCATAAATATTTTGACTCACTTTAAGAATCCTTTTTTAAGATCAAAACAAGCCCAAATGTTGCAGACAGTATCTCATTGAATGTCACTGTGCTTTTTCCAATTACCCTGTTGACAAAAGTTGTTGGAAGTTCAGAAATAGATAACTTTTTGTTCTTTACTAAAACGACAATCTCGGTTAGGTAAATAAATCCACTCGTTCTAGGCTCCTCACCAACTATAATCTCAATTGCTTGCTTTGAATATCTTCGCAATCCATTTGTAACATCTTTAATTTGTACACCAATCAATTTTGGGATAATGAAGTTTAAAAATGATGAAAAAAACATGCGACTGAGGGGCCAACCGATTATCTTGCTTCCTTTCATGTACCTACTTCCAATCAATAAATCAGCATTATCTTTTGAATGAATTAACTTGATAACGTCTGCAGGCTGATGAGAGCCATCTGCATCACATTCGACAATAAACTGAAAATCAGGGAAAAGTTTTACAGCACTCAATATTCCTCTTCGAACCGAGGCACCTCTTCCAGATTTAGGCTGGTAATTCGAAAAAATCAATTGACATTTTGCTCCGGACATTGCGGCAATACAAGAACTTTGCATCTTTAAGAAAATTTCGCCAGGGCTTTCATCCATAACTAATATTGCGTCTGTATAATTCAAATCAGGCCCTAAATTTGCCAATAAAGCAGGTAATGAATCCACTTCTAAGTAGCTGGGAATAATTATTACATTCTTAATATCTGTAATGATTCACCCAGGCCTTAAATCAATTATTTAAGAGTTTGAAGATTTTAACGACTCACACAAATATTCGATTTGATCATCAGTTAAGTCATGATGCGCGCCTACAAGAAAAGCAGATTTTTCAATGTAACTTGCATTCTCAAAATCTTTTGGATTCATATTGTGTTTTGTAATTCTTTGAATAGCTGGCTGAGCTAAAAAATTGCCCGTAAGAACTGGCCTGGTTTCCACTCCCAATTTGTTGAGATTTGAAATAATTTTACTCTTGCGCTCGGAGGCGTTTGATCCATTAACCAAAATTGGTACAAGCATCCAAGAATGACTTTTCTCCAATTCCGGTCTAGTGAGCGTTTCTGCGCCAATCACAGTTAAATCTGTACCATTTAGGGAATTATGAATGGATTTTGCTATGTGCCTTCTGCGATTAACAAAACTATCTATTTCATTTATCTGCGACAAGCCAATTGCTGCTTGAATTTCCATTGGACGGATATTAAATCCTGTTGATACGAATAAGAATTTGGAATCATTTGTAGATTTTGCTTTACTCCATTTCGCAGCATCACTTCTTTCTCGCGACCATCCATGTGATCTCATCGATCTCAAATCATCGGCATAACCTAAATCATTAGTGGCTACACCGCCACCTTCCATTGTTGTAATATGGTGTGAGAAATAAAATGAAAATGAACCCGCAATTCCTGTGGTTCCGGCATGAGTGGAATTTTCCCAACTTCCCAAAGATTCACACGTATCATTGATTAAAATTAATTTATTTTTTAATACAAATGCTTCTAAATCCATATTTGGAATGCAGTATCCAAGAGGATGAATTGGGAATATCGCTCTGATATTAATTCCAGAAGTATCAATTAGATTTTGAGCCGCTTTCAAATCTAACGCCAAAGTGATTGGATCTATGTCAACAAAAATTGGATTTAAACCCAACTGGATGACAGGCCAAATTGTTGTTGGCCATGCCACAGCTGGTACCAAAACACTATCTCCTGGGTGAAGACTTGGCTGCACTTGAGTTGGTCGTAGCAAAGCTTCTAGCATAACAAGGTTCGCAGATGAACCTGAATTCACCATGATGAAGTCTTTTACCTTCAGATATTTCGCCATAGCTAACTCAAATTCTTTTACGTATTTACCCATTGTTAAATTGCCAGACTTGAGTACTTCAATAGCAATTTCAATGTCACAGTCTCGTAACCCGCTGGACGCTAATGGAATTTTCATGGATTTAATCTACCATAGAGTCAAAATTATGTGTGGCTACAAAATCCATTTAAGAACAAATGCAAATCCCAACGATCAAGAAATTTTGTTAGAACTAAAATGGGGTTAAGTATGTTCAAATACTTGATTAAAACTATGTGTGGTTAGTTACTTGCCTATGTACATCTATTTTATTTAGATATAAATATTTATCAAAAATACTTACAATCATTAAAGATAATAATAACTCTGAGACTATTTTATATCTAGCTTCCGTAAAGAATAGAATCGCTGCGATAGACCCCATTAAATACGGAACACAAAATAACACCAATGGTTGAGCCATAACTTTTTTTCTTAAACCTGGGGTTGTGGCTAACAAAGTCAACGCTACAATTATAGAAATGAATAATATTGCTCTGTACAGAAAATAGGCAAAAGAGCCAAATATTAGAACCCATGAGTCTCGGTTCGGTCCAATTACAATACTTTTTTGATCCTCAGACAAGTAGTATTCGCCAGAAAGTTGAGGATTTTTTTGAAACGCGAAAAAATAAGTGTCAATTTTTTGAAGTGTATTTAAAGCTAAACTCTTGGGGTTCTCATAAATACTTACTAAAGCCGCTCTTAACTCCAAATCTTTCACATTTTTAAACTTATCTGAGTTTTGTAAAACTTTAGTTGCATCCATGTTGCCTCCTTTAGCCAAGAACACGTCAGAGTCAAATTTTGGCATTGCTAAATACCAGTTTTTATTGTGACCAAAATGTGCGGTAACTCCGGCTTCACCAGCCAAACTTGGATTACCAAATGTAAATTGATTAATCAAAATTGTTGTTAAAAGCATTACTAAAGGAATTGAAGCTTTTTTCTTTGAAGTAGGCACTTCTTTATTGTTTTTAATTTTTAAGAAGTAAACAACTATAGGTATAACCAAGAACCCAGGCCAATATGCAGGTCTAGTTAAACAAAGTAAATATAATGGGAAAAAAGAAAGAATAAATCTACGAGATATTAACAAAGCAAAACCAGCTAGAAGTAGAAAAAGCTCAAAGACTGTATCTTGAGAAGAATTCACAAGCCAAAGCAAGTATGGGTTGAATGTCAGGCCTGAAAGTGCAAGGTAGAAAAACATTTTATTATGTATGATTTTTTTGCAGATAGCGTAATAAACAATTGAGGAAATAGTAAAATAGAAATAAACAACGATTTCATAATTTGGTCCAAATCGCAGAAAAGGACTCAACAAAATTGCTCCTCCAGGTGGGTAGAAATTATCTATAGGTAGTTTAAATGAGGCCAAGAGATTAGCTTTTGCTTCCCAGTTCCCAATCCAAACAGGCAAGTCACTTAGTTTATTCACAACAAATATTATAAATAAATTTAAGGCAGCATAAACAATTGCTGAAATATTTTTTAAAATCAGCTTGTACATACTAATTAAGTCTAGTATCGACATATCAATTGAACAACGTTTGTTCATTTTAAACTTGAAGTGTCTTTTTTGCTAATTTAATTACAAACTTAGAGAGAGGGAATTGTTAACCATATTCAATTTGTTAAGTAATTTTTCGCGGAGGATGAGGGATTTGAACCCTCGGTAGGTTGCCCTACACACGCTTTCCAAGCGTGCGCACTCGGCCGCTATGCGAATCCTCCATTATTACGGACAAGGCTTAAGGGTATCGGTGGTGGTGACTAAGATTTACCCTTAGATCCCCCGTGCGGCATTAACGTGCCGAACTCCCCCAGGGCAGGAATGCAGCAAGGGTAGGTGCGCTCTAGTGGGTGTACGGGGGATCCTATATTTGCAAGAGTATTTAATTTAATAAGCAAAGGAGGCGATAAATGTCATTAGCTCTATACCGCAAGTATCGCCCGTCAACTTTTGCTGATGTTATTGGTCAAGAGCATGTAACAACGCCACTAAGTAATGCTTTAACCTCAGGACAAATTCACCACGCATATTTATTTAGCGGGCCAAGAGGATGCGGTAAAACATCAAGTGCCAGAATTATGGCAAGATCTTTAAATTGTGAAAAAGGTCCAACACCAAACCCATGTGGAACTTGTCAATCTTGTAAGGATTTAGTTGCAAATGGGCCAGGTTCACTCGATGTAATTGAGTTAGATGCTGCAACTCACGGATTAGTAGATGATGCAAGAGATTTACGAGACAAAGCTTTTTTCGCACCAGTTCAATCTCGTTATAAGATTTATATTATCGATGAGGCTCATCAATTAGGGCCTGGAGCAGCGAATGCGTTACTTAAAGTAGTTGAAGAGCCACCAGCACACGTTTTATTTATCTTTGCTACAACTGAACCAGAAAAGTTAATTTCAACAATTAGATCTAGAACGCATCACTATCCATTTAGGCTAGTTCCACCTGGAATTCTTTCTACTCACCTAGAAAAAGTCTGCGAATCTGAAGGTATTAAGGTGGCAAAAGGTGTTATTCAATTAGTTGTTAGAGCATCCGGTGGATCAGTCAGAGATGCGCAATCAATCCTTGGCCAGTTACTAGCTGGGGCTGGCAAGGATGGTGTTACCTATGAGATCGCAGTGGCACTCCTTGGTTATACCGACTCTGCCCTTTTGGATGAAGCAATCGATTCACTGGCTGCATCAGATTCTGCTTCCCTATTTAACACAGTCGACCGGGTGGTTGAATCAGGGCAAGATCCGAAAAGATTTACGCAAGATCTACTTGAGCGCTTACGAGATTTAATAATTGTTGGCGCAGTTGATGAAAACAACTCCCAAGTATTAGTTCAAATTCCAACTGATCAATTAGATCGGATGCGAACTCAGGCTAAGTTAATTGGTATTGCAAATTTAATTAGATCAGCAGATCTACTTGCCAATGGATTAACCCAGATGCGAGGAGCAACGCCCCCTAGATTGATTCTGGAGTTAGTTTGTGGACAGATGATGCTGCCACAAGCAAATGATGCAGCAGTTTCTGCTCGACTTGAAAAATTAGAGCGCGGTGTAATAAGCACGGCGCCAACTATTGAAGTTAAAGCTACAAAGAGTGAGCCGGTTCAAAATATTGTAAAGGCCGAACCAGCGGCTGAAGTAAAGCCTGCTGTAGCAATTAAAACTGAGCCAGTAAAGGTTGATAGCAAGGCGACAAGCCCTAAGCCAAGCGGAGTGGCAGATATTGCTACCTTGCGTAGATTATGGCCGCAGGTAATTGAAAATGTTAAAGGCAAGCGTCGTCTAACTTGGTCATTACTTGCAACAAGTGCCCAAATACTCTCAGTAGATGATGAGAGCATAAGTATTGGAATTGTTAACACAGGGGCGCGTGATTCATTTGTTAGATCAGAAAGTGATGCGATTTTATCTGATGCCTTTGAAGAGGTGGCAGGGGTTAGAAGAAAGATAGTTGCAACAGTTGATACCTCAGTGGCCACAACAACTATGGCAAGAAGTGATGAGGATCCAACAGATGCCAATATGCTCTCAGGAGCTGATCTATTGACAAGTAAATTAGGCGCTAAAGTTATTAAGGAGTCTGACTAAGTAGTTTTAGTTAATAACTTATGTATGAAGGAATAATTCAAGATCTAATTGATGAGCTAGGACGCCTACCTGGTGTTGGGCCAAAGAGCGCGCAACGAATCGCTTTTCATATTATTGCTTCTGATCGAGTGGATGTAACACGTCTTGCTGAAGTTCTAAAAACAGTAAAAGAGCGAGTTAAGTTCTGCACTACTTGTGGCAATATCTCAGAGGAGGATCTATGCAAGATATGCCGGGATCCAAGAAGAGATAACACCGCAATTTGTGTAGTTGAAGAGAGTAAAGATGTATTAGCTATTGAAAAAACTAGAGAGTTCAAAGGTAAGTACCATGTACTAGGAGGCGCGATATCTCCAATTGATGGCGTAGGCCCTGAGAATTTAAGAATTAAAGAGTTAATGACCAGACTGGCCCAGACAGAAATAAGTGAAATCATTATTGCTACCGATCCAAACCTGGAAGGTGAAGCAACTGCTACATATTTAACTAGGTTAATTAAGCCACTTGGCATCAAGGTCTCACGTCTTGCCTCAGGCCTTCCTGTAGGAGGCGACCTTGAATACGCAGATGAAATCACTCTAGGAAGAGCTTTTGAAGGTAGACGTAGCTACGATAACTGATTAATCTCATTATTTAAGATGTTTGAGTGTCTTACTATTTGAGATAATTCCCTAATTCCTAATTCCATGCTCCACACTTAGCCCATGGGTTTAATCGTGCAAAAATTCGGTGGCTCCTCCGTCGCCGACGCTGAGGGGCTAAAGCGTGTTGCTAACCGCATTGTTGCCACCAAGAAAAGCGGCCACCAAGTCGTAGTTGTGGTCTCAGCCATGGGTGATACCACCGATGAATTAATTGATTTAGCTAATCAAGTATCCCCACTTCCAAATGGTCGCGAGTTAGATATGTTGCTTACGGCAGGTGAGCGAATCTCTATGGCGCTCCTTGCAATGGCGATATCTAATTTAGGTCATGAAGCTAGATCTTTTACTGGTTCTCAAGCAGGAATTATTACAACCTCAACTCATGGCAAGGCAAGAGTTATTGATGTGACACCAGGAAGAATTCAAGAGGCATTAAAGGAAGGTGCGATTGCAATTGTTGCAGGCTTTCAAGGAGTTTCCCAAGATACAAATGACATTACAACTTTAGGTAGGGGTGGCTCTGATACAACTGCGGTGGCACTCGCTGCAGCACTTGAAGCAGATGTGTGTGAGATCTATACAGATGTTGATGGAATCTTCTCAGCTGATCCAAGAGTAGTTCCAGCGGCTAAGAAGTTATCAACTGTTACATATGATGAAATGTTAGAGCTAGCAGCAAGTGGTGCCAAAGTATTACACCTTCGCTGCGTTGAGTACGCGCGGCGTTTTGATCTACCAATTCATGTTAGATCATCTTTTTCCAACAAGGAAGGAACCTGGGTGGTTAAGGATCATCCAGAAGGGGGCGAAATGGAAGCAGCAATAATCGCAGGAATAGCTCATGATAAAAGCGAGGCAAAGGTAACGATAGTTGGTGTGCCAGATAGGGCGGGTATGGCAGCTGCAATATTTCAAGCTATAGCAGACGCCGACATTAACATCGACATGATCGTGCAAAATGTTTCAGCAGCAGCAACTGGTTTAACAGATATTTCTTTCACTTTGCCAAAAACAGAAGGTGCTAACGCAACTGCAGTTTTAAAGCGAATTCAAGGTGAAATTGGTTTTACATCAATTCAATATGATGATCAGATCGGTAAATTGTCATTAATTGGCGCTGGCATGCGAAGTCATCCAGGTGTAACTGCAACATTCTTTGCTTGCCTTTCTGAGGCAGGTGTAAATATTGAAATGATTTCAACATCAGAGATTCGAATCTCAATTGTGTGTAGAAACTCTGATTTAGAAAAAGGTGTTAAAGCGGCCCATACAGCTTTTGATTTAGATGCAGATCAAATTGAAGCTGTTGTTTATGGTGGAAGTGGCCGATGAGTAAAAAACCTTCACTCGCTGTAGTTGGCGCAACAGGAGCTGTTGGCACAGTAATGCTTGATATTTTATCTAAGCGAGAAAATGTATATGGTGAAATTAGATTAATTGCCTCTGCAAAAAGTGCTGGTAAAAAACTTAAATGCCGAGGTGAAGAGCTGACAGTAGTTGCACTTTCTCCTGAAGCATTTGAAGGAATTGATATTGCAATGTTTGATGTTCCAGATGAGATCTCAAAAGAATGGGCGCCAATTGCTGCTAGTAAGGGGGCAGTAGTAGTTGATAACTCAGGAGCATTTCGAATGGATAAAGATGTGCCATTGGTTGTGCCTGAAGTAAATCCACAAGAGATTAAGAACAGGCCAAAAGGAATAATTTCTAATCCAAATTGCACAACCCTTTCCATGATTGTTGCAATGGGAGCGTTGCATAAAGAGTATGGATTGAAAGAGTTAGTTGTTGCTTCCTACCAAGCTGCCTCCGGTGCTGGCCAAGGTGGATTAGATATTTTGCGTGAGCAATTAAATTTAGTTGCGAATAAAAGCTTGGGTGATGAAGCAGGAGATATTAGAAAAGTTGTGAAAGATTTTGGTCCATTTTCAGATCCACTTGTACTAAATGTGATTCCCTGGGCTGGCTCTTTAAAAGAGGATGGATACTCATCTGAGGAGTTAAAAGTTAGAAATGAATCTAGAAAAATACTAGGACTTGCAAATCTAAAGGTCTCAGCTACTTGTGTTCGTGTACCGGTTTTGACCACCCATTCACTGGCTGTGCATGCAATTTTTGATAAAGAAGTATCACGCTCTGTAGCCCAAGCGGTATTAAGAAATGCAGCAGGTGTGGAATTAGTTGATGATCCAGAGAACTATAAGTTTCCAACACCTGCTGATGTCGTTGGAACTGATCCAACCTGGGTAGGTCGGGTTAGAAAATCTCTCGATGATCCAAATGCAATAGAGCTATTTGTTTGTGGCGATAATCTGCGAAAAGGTGCTGCGCTAAATACTGCACAGATTGCCGAGTTGGTTGCAAAAGAGTTTTAGCTATTTTTTGAGGCTATGATTGGCGCGTGAAGTATTTAGTTGCTGGCGGTTCCGGATTAGTTGGATCTGCAATTGTGCGCGAGTTAGAAAATAGAAATTTTGACGTGAATGGAATTTCTAGAAAAAATGTTGACTTATTAAATCGCTCAGCCACTTTTGAGTATTTAAGGAAATACAAGCCTGATGTAGTAATTGATGCAGCAGCTAAAGTTGGTGGGATTGGTGGTAACAATGCATTTCCGGTTGAGTTTTTGACAGAGAACATTCAAATTCAATCTAATTTAATGGATGCCGCCCATGCAGCCGGAGTTGATAAATTTGTTTTTTTAGGCTCTAGCTGTATCTATCCAAGATTTGCCGAGCAACCTATCAAAGAAGAGTTTATTTTAACTGGACCATTAGAAGCGACAAATTCTGCTTATGCCGTTGCCAAAATAGCGGGTATTGAATTAGTAAAGTCTTACAGAAAGGAATATGGACATAAATGGATTTCTGTCATGCCAACAAATCTATATGGCCCGAATGATAATTTTGATTTAGAAACAAGTCATGTGCTACCAGCATTGATCCGTAAATTTGTAGATGCGAGAATAAATGGCGCTGATAGAGTTACTTTATGGGGAACAGGTGAACCACTAAGAGAATTTTTACATGTAGATGACCTATCTAAAGCAATAATTTTATGTTTAGAAAAGTATGATGATGATTTGCATATAAATATTGGTTCTGGATCTGAAATTTCAATCAGAAATTTAGCCCAGAAAGTTGCTACGCATGCCAAATTTAAAGGTGAAATAGTTTGGGATAAAAGCAAACCAGATGGTACTCCAAGAAAAATACTGGATATTAATCGGATCTCAGATCTAGGCTGGAAACCAATCATATCTTTGGACGACGGCATTGAAAATACTGTAGAGTGGTATCAACAACGAAGACTAGGAGTTTGATTTGTCTAGAAAAGTCGGATTTATAACTGGCATAACTGGGCAGGACGGGTCTTACCTGGCCGAGTTTTTGTTGAATAAAGGATACGAGGTGCATGGCCTTATTCGCAGATCTAGTTCTTTTAACACAGCAAGGTTAGATTCAATATATCAAGATCCGCATACTGACAATCCAAAATTTTTTTTACATTATGGGGATTTAACGGATGGAGTTAACTTAACCAATTTAATCCATCAGATAAAGCCTACTGAAGTTTATAACTTAGGCGCACAATCCCATGTACAGGTTTCCTTTACAATGCCCCAATACACAGCACAAGTAGACGGTATTGGAGCAGTAGCGCTCTTAGAATCAATTAGAGCTTCTGGAATTAAATGCAAGCTATACCAAGCAAGTACCAGCGAACTTTATGGATCTACCCCCCCTCCACAAAATGAAGATTCAATATTCAGGCCAAGAAGCCCTTATGCCGCAGCGAAATTAATGGCTTACTGGTCAACAGTTAATTACCGCGAAGCTTACGGAATACACGCAACCAATGGAATTTTATTTAATCATGAGTCACCTCGTCGAGGTGAAACCTTTGTTACGCGGAAAATAACTAGAGCTGTCGCAAAAATTGCAACAGGAAGCAAGGAAAAGTTATACCTAGGTAATTTAGATGCTGTACGTGACTGGGGTTATGCCAAAGAATACGTTGAGTCTATGTGGTTAATGCTTCAACAGGAAACTCCAGGAGATTTTGTTGTAGCAACTGGAGTTGGCGCAACAGTTCGAGATTTTGTAAAAGTAGCGTTCGATCATGTTGGACTTAATTTTGAGGATCACGTAGAAGTTGATCAAAGGTACCGCAGGCCAACTGAGGTTGACGCTTTAATTGGTGACCCATCAAAGGCTGAAAAAGTGCTGGGCTGGAAGGCGAAAACTCACTGGAAAGAGTTAGCTAAATTAATGGTAGATGCTGATTTAGAAAAAGCTAAATTAAAATCTAACTAATTTACTTTCTCAAGCCACCTTTTGTATTTTCAGCAATATGAACTACTGCAACTGCTAACTCAAAGACTAAGCGGATTGCAAGAATTACTAAGAAGGTAACAATAACCCCAGCAAGTGCCACCATTGGAAATGCTGCGTAATCTTGATTTATACCGTATGTAGTTGAAGCATAAATTGGAATACCAACAGCAGCTAAGCCAATAATAAATATAAAGTAGAAGGTGTATAGGTAGGCGGCAACTTTTCTAGTTAGATACTCAGATAATTTAAAATCCTTCATGTGTCCCAGAACTGTTTTGATATCTGCTTGCCAGCTAATCCAAGCCCAAAGGGAAGCAAGTAGCCCAAGCCCTAAGATAAGTAATTTCAGAGCGATTTGAATAACTCCTAATATAACTAGCCAAATTAAACTCTGAGAGATACCTGATGGCAGATCAGAGGCCGCTAGATCATAATTATCTAATAGTGATCTAACCATTGCAATTAGTGCTAAAAGATAAAACGCTGCGGATGATGCATAAAAAACTACTTGATGTGTTTTATTAGCAGGAGCTTTTAGAAAATTAACTAAACCAGTAAGAAGGTTTGCAATCCGTGTTTTTTGCACAATCAAGGCTAAAACCATTGGGATAAGTGCAATAGTTGCAAAGGCTTCAACATATGGGGACTCACCAGTTTTGATAAATACATTTTTAATTACCTGGGTAAAGCCAACCTCATTAGATCGCCAGATATCAGTTAACCAAACAAGGAAGAAAATACGGGTAACAAAGGCAACAACAGTTAAAAAAGCACGCATCTCAAGGTTTTGCGCAAAGATTGCAAAAAAGAGGGCAAGGTAGCTAACAATTAACCAGGTAAGCCCAGTTGAACTAGTAATGGCAGTAAAAGCATCTTGGTAATTTGAGTAATCATTAAGTGTGTACCAATAAAAGGTATCTGGAATTACTAGAAGTAATGCGATTACTAGATAGAGGCGATGTAATTTATTTGAAATTAGATTCATTAATAAAGCCTACCTTAAGCAGTTAATGTAATTAGGGATACTTCAGGCGGACATGCAAATCTAATTGGTGCAAAAGGGCTCATACCCATACCTGCTGAGACATTAAGCCATGGTTCATCATTTATTTTAGTGACTCCACGAGATCGCCAATTTTCTAAATCACAGTTTGTTGTAAGTGACTTACTTCCACCTATCCAAGGCAATCTAATCTGACCACCATGGGTGTGACCTGCAAATATTAAATCCAACTTATCCTGCGCCATCCCAGCTAGCACTCGTTCATATGGTGCGTGGGTTACACCTATTGCAATATCTGCAGTTTTACTAACTCTTCCTTCAACTTTTCGATAATCATCTAACTCTAAGTGAGCATCATCTGTACCACGTGCTTCAATTACAACACCATTTACCTTCAACTTAACTTTATTATGATTTAAATCTTTCCATCCAGCCTTTGTTAATTGTTGTTGCAATTTTTGCCATGGAAGTCTTGTTCCAAGTTTTCGCATTCCATCATCCTTTAAAAGATATGAAAATGGATTCTTAAAACTTGGCGCGTAGTAATCATTTGATCCAAAGACAAATAGCCCTGGTAAATCAAGTAAATCTCCTAAGGCATCAAGTGTTGGTCCAACCGCATCTTTGTGAGCTAGAAAATCACCGGTGGATATAACTAAATCAGGTCGTAAATCGGTAAAGGATTTAATATCTGCAATCTCGCGTTTGCGCTTAGGAGTTAGATGCAGATCTGAAAAATGAAGCACCTTTATTGCCTTAGAGCCCTTAGGTAGTAAGGGCAAGGTTGCTGTGCGTACTTTGTATGCCATAGGCATGAGAAGATACCGCTATGGGACTAAAAGAAAAACTACAGGCAGATTTAACCGATGCGATTCGTGCTCGGGATGAGGTAAAAAGTGGAACAGTTCGAATGCTGCTTGCTGCCATCACCAATGAAGAGGTGGCGGGTAAGGCAGCTAAGGTCTTAACTGATGCTGAGATTATTACCGTGCTATCACGTGAGGCTAAGAAACGTCGTGAGGCAGTTGATGCCTACACCCAAGCAAAGCGTGATGATTTAGCCAATAAGGAAAAAGCAGAGGCAGCGGTTATTGCTCTCTATCTACCTGAGCAATTAAGCGAAGAGGCTATTAAGAAAATGATTACAGAGGCTATTGCTGAAACAAATGCATCAGGTCCTGCTGGTATGGGATTGGTAATGAAGGTATTACAGCCAAAGATCGCAGGAAAAGCAGATGGTGGTTTGGTTTCAGGATTAGTAAAAACAGCTCTTTCTCAATAACTAACTGAAAAATAAAAAGGATTAACTATGAAGTATGAATATGTAACCGTTCCATTACTTACCCATGCAACTAAGCAGATTTTAGACACCTGGGGCTCAGATGGTTGGGAGTTAGTCCAGGTAGTTCCTGCCCCAGGTGGTGGGGATCAATTAGTTGCTTATATGAAGCGAGAGATTAAATGAGTATTAAAGAAAAATTAGCCGCAGTTGGCTTAACTCTGCCAACGGCAGCAGCACCTGTTGCTGCTTATGTACCAGCGGTTAAATCAGGAAATCTAGTTTTCACAGCAGGACAGCTTCCTGTTGTTGATGGCAAGTTAGTTAAAGAAGGCAAGGTTGGCAGTGATGTATCGCCTGAGGACGCTAAAAAGATGGCTGAAATTTGCGCACTAAATGCTTTAGCTGCAATTTCACTTGTGGTAGATATTGATCAGATTGAAAAAATCGTAAGGGTTGGTGGCTTTGTTAATGGAGCACCAGGATTTGTAGCAATACCTGCGGTTATAAATGGCGCTAGTGAATTGTTAATTAAGTTATTTGGTGATGTAAATGGAAAACATGCTAGAACTGCAGTTGGTGTGGCGGAACTTCCACTTAATGCCCCAGTTGAGGTAGAAATGGTTGTACAGTTAAAAAATTAACGACCGCGTTTAGCTAATCTTTCAAAATCTAAAACAATGACTGCGCGTGGTTCAAGCTTCACCCAACCGCGGGATGCAAAATCAGCCAGAGCTTTATTAACTGTTTCACGGGATGCACCAACTAATTGCGCCAGCTCCTCTTGAGTCAACTCATGGTTAACATGCAGACCATCATCTTTTTTAGTACCAAATCTCTCACCTAATTCAATAATTGCCTTGGCAACTCTGCCTGGAACATCTGCAAAAACTAGATCAGATAAAACATCATTAGCTTTGCGTAGGCGCTGGGCAAGACGGCCCAATAGTTGCAATGAAACCTCAGGGTGGGCGGTTACCCAGCCAATAACTTGATCATTTGCAAGAGTTAACAATCTTGAATCAACAACTGCTGTTGCAGTTGCTGTTCGTGGACCTGGATCAAATAGAGATAATTCACCGAACATATCTCCAGGTCCCAAAATTGAAAGTAGGTTTTCTCGGCCATCACCTGATGAGGTGCCTAATTTTAATTTGCCCTCAACTACAACAAATAATCGATCTCCAGCATCACCCTCTTTAAATAATGTCTGACCTTTTGAGATTTTAATGCCACTCATAGAGGCGCGAAGGGTGGCAGATGAAGCATCATCTAGCGCAGTAAAAAGAGGTGCGCGACGAACAACCTCTTCATCATTTCTATTTGGCATAAGGGGGATGATACCGCCCATAGCCACCTGAACTCTAATCAGCGTAATCTTGGCTAAATGCGAGAGAGTTTGCCTGATAAAAAGGTTAGAGCAAAACTAATCTATCGCCAACTAAGTAAAAACTATCCAAATGTCAGATGTGAATTAGATTATAAAAACGCTTTTCAGTTACTAGTTGCAACAGTCTTATCTGCACAGTGCACCGATAAACGAGTTAATCAAACAACACCTGCTTTGTTTAAAAAGTATCCAAACCCACAAAAGATGGCAAAAGCTGATTTAAGAGATATTCAAAAGTTAGTTAAGTCGACCGGCTTTTTTAGAGCTAAGGCAAAAAATATTAAAGGCTTGAGTAATAAAATTATGGAAGATTTTGATGGAAAGGTGCCTAGCAATTTAGAGGATTTAATTACTTTGCCTGGGGTGGGTAGAAAAACTGCAAATGTAGTTTTAGGTCATGCCTTTGGAATTCCAGGCATAACAGTTGATACTCACTTTGGGCGATTAAGTCGAAGATTTGGTTTGAGTAAGCAAAGCAATCCAGTAAAGGTTGAGTTTGAGGTTGGTGAGTTAATTCCTGAAAAAGAGTGGACTAATTTGTCGCAGCGCATGATTTGGCATGGCAGACGTGTTTGTCACTCCAGAAAACCAGCATGCGGTGCTTGCGCACTTGCTAAGTTATGTCCTTCATATGGGATCGGTGAGGTTGATCCGATTAAAGCAAAGCGCATGGTGAAGGTAGAGGCAGATTTTAGATGAAAAGATTTAGTTCACTTATCGTATTCGTTCTTTTACTAACAGGCTGTACTTCACCATCTACAACGCAAGGCACAGGCCTTATTCCTAACTGTAGTGAAATAAGAGTTGGGATTGCACTGGAGAAAAAACTAGAGCTTCCTTGCTTAGATGGCTCAACATCTGTTGATTTTCATAAAATAAAAGGACCAATTGTTATCAACATCTGGGGTTCTTGGTGTGAAGGATGCCGGCAAGAGATGCCTTACTTCATAGATTTATATGCAACTCAAAGTTTTAAGTCAGGTGAAATTCAATTACTTGGGATTGATGTTGAAGAGGATTCACCCAACTCAGGCCCTGATTACATAAAGCAAAGCGGCATGAGTTGGCCACATTTAAATGATATTAATGATAAAACTAAGGCAATCTTTGGCCCAGGAGTTCCAGTCACATGGTTTATAGACAGTAATGGCGTTGTGGTTGATAAACACATTGGGGCATATCAAAACAAGAAGCAATTATTTAGCCAGGTAGAAAAGGCTTTTGGTGTCACTTTATGAATTCCTTCGATTACTTGATTTTTATTTTGCTAACAATCTCAGCGTATTCAGGATTTAAAGCCGGGTTAATTCAAACAGTGCTTAAAACTATTGGTTATATAGCAGGTGGTGTAATTGGAGTTGCTATTGCGATAGATTATTTAGATTCGCTAAATAGTGAAATTTATCTACTTGGTGGCTTAATCTTGTCAGTAATCATTTTTGCTCTGGTGGGTGAGTTTTTACTTGGCAGGCTCGGCTTACTTTTTAGAAAAGCTTTGATTATTCGACCCATTAAATTTATTGATTCCGCGCTCGGTGGTGCACTCTCTGTAGTTAAGTTTGGAGTTATCGCTTATCTAATCTCAACTATTTTGGTCGCTTCACCTATTGCGCTGGCAGATAAACACATAAGCCATTCAAAGAGCTTTACATATGCCGATACTCGTCTACCCAGCGTAGTTAATGATTTAAAAGTATCAATATATGAACTATTTAGCCTTAGCAAATAAAAATAAATTTTTCCCTATAACATGTTTGAAGAAAAACCTGTCAAGAATTTTACTAATCGGATATACGAATTTGTCGTAAATTTCTAAAGATTTTTTTGAACCTATTGTCATTTTTCCTTTATAACCTAAGATCTTCAAACTAAACCCGGCAGCCACTCCTATGCAATCGTTCCAGTAACACTTCTCTACAGTGAACCCACTCTCTTGGACTTTCACAATTAATTCTTTCTTTTTATAGCGACGATAATGCCCCACTTGCACATCCAAATCTGAGAATAGAAATGGTAATGCGGGTACATAGATAGCCAATTTCCCACCAACTTGCATAGTTGACCTTATGTCCCTCAAAGACTTCCTATCATCTTCTATATGCTCCAATACATTTGAAGTGTAGACGGCCGTTAAATCGTGAGAAATTAAACTTAAACTTTGAAAAGTAGCAAAACCTTTTTCATTCAACATTTTGCATAAATCTTTATCAATTTCCAAACAAATTGGGCCTATTCCATATTCTTTATGCCAAATTTTGGCAAGGGTGCCTATGCCAGCACCAAAATTCACCAATTTTAACTTTCGATCATTGACATCAAGTTGTAAGGTCTTTTGAAATTTGGAAACTATATCTAGATTGTAAGACTCAAGTCCTATTTCAGCGTCAACTAGCTCTTGCTTTCCAGAATACTCACCCCTGAATTATTTTGAGCATATGTTTTCTTGTTTCTCTTCACGGAAGAATTCTACGCTAACTAAGCGGTAAAAATAATTTTGAAAGTGCATGACCAAACATTCTAATCATCTCTTGCACCTTTCTTTAATCCTTCAGAGATTAACTTCATAACATTTGGATCTGCCAGTGTTGTTGAATCACCTACAGCCCTATTCTCTGCAACATCTCGCAAAAGACGTCTCATAATCTTGCCGCTCCTTGTCTTTGGAAGTTCTGCCACCACCATAATTTGGCGAGGTTTTGCAATTGGGCCAATCTCTTTTGCAACATGATCTCGTAATTGTTTAACTAAAGCATCACCACTTGCTGCCTCAATTCCACCTCTTAAAATAACAAAGGCAACAATGCCTTGCCCAGTCATATCATCATTTGCGCCAACTACTGCAGCCTCAGCAACCGCTTCATGGGAGACAAGAGCTGATTCAACCTCAGTAGTTGATATGCGGTGTCCTGAAACATTCATAACATCATCAACTCGGCCAAGTAACCAGATAGCGCCATCTTTATCTAGCTTTGCGCCATCTCCTGCAAAATATAAATTATTAAATCTAGACCAGTAGGTTTCTTTATAACGCTCTGGCTCTTTCCAAATACCACGCATCATGGATGGCCAAGGTTGGTTTAACACTAAGTAACCACCACGACCATTGCCAACAGATTTTCCTTCATCATCAACTACTTGTGCTGATATTCCAGGTAGTGGCTTCATCGTGCTACCTGGCTTAGTTGCAGTAACTCCAGGTAATGGTGAGATCATGATTGCGCCAGTTTCTGTTTGCCACCATGTATCAACAATTGGGCACTTATTATTTCCAATCACTTCTCGATACCACATCCATGCTTCAGGATTTATTGGCTCACCAACAGAACCAAGAAGGCGAAGAGACGCGAGATCAGATTTATTTGGGTACTCATCCCCCCACTTCATCCAAGTTCTAATTAAGGTAGGTGCGGTATATAAAATGCTTACTTTGTATTTTTCAATTAACTCAAATACACGCCCCTTTGTTGGTGTATCAGGAGTTCCTTCATACATAACCTGCGTTGCACCATTTATCAAAGGCCCATAAACCACATAAGAGTGCCCCGTTATCCAACCAATATCTGCTGTGCACCAATAGACATCTGTTTCTGGCTTTAAATCAAAAACTGCATGATGAGTGAATGCTGCTTGAGTTAAGTAACCTCCAGTGGTGTGATAAATACCCTTAGGTTTTGCTGTAGTTCCAGAGGTATAGAGAATAAATAATCCATTTTCAGAGTCAAAAAACTCTGCTTTATGTGAATCTGATTGCTTCTCAACTATTTCATGCCACCAGATATCTTTTTCACTCCAAGTGACCTCTTGGCCAGTTCTTTTCACAACCAAAACATTTTTCACATTTGTTTCACCCTTTAAGGCCTCATCAACTGCAGTTTTTAAAGCAAGGGGTGAACCTTTGCGATAGCCACCATCTGCTGTGATTACAAGGGATGCGTCAGCATCTTGAATACGAGATAACAATGAGTCAGCAGAAAATCCGCCAAAAACTACCGAGTGCATTGCGCCTAACCTGGCGCAGGCAAGCATGGCAATTGCTGCTTGTGGAATCATCGGCATATAAATTGCTACCCGATCCCCCTGTTTAATTCCTAACGCAATTAATGCATTTGTAGTTTTGCAAACCTCACTTAGTAATTGTTTGTAGGTAATTGTTTGAGTATCCCCAGGCTCACCTTCAAAGTGAAAGGCAACCCGGTCTCCTCTGCCCTCTAATACATGACGATCAAGACAGTTATAACTTGCATTTAATTTGCCACCAATAAACCATTTAGCAAAGGGTAGTTGCCATTCAACTACTTGACTCCATTTTTTATCCCAATGTAATCTATTTGCTTGTTTTTCCCAAAAAGCTAATTGATCAGATTCTGCTTCTTGGTAGATATCACTTTTCGCATTTGCGTTTTTAATAAATGAATCAGATGGTGGGAATGTGCGATCTTCATAAGATAAATTCTCAAATGATTCACTACTCATAGTAATAAAGGCTATCAGCGATAAGTTTTCCCCACTAGATAAAAAGTAAATCTTTAAGGGCTCACACTTAGATTATCTTTACCAATTACCAGATATCACCCGATGCACACACCTTGAAATGGAGTACCTATGTTGACTGCATCATTAATTACCTTAGTAACCTTGCTGGAGCGATTACTTGCCTCTGGCACTTTAACCATGGCCTTATCAGCCCTCTTCAAAAAGGTGCTGATAATGCTTGGGGCTTACTAAAAGTTTGGAAAGTTAAGTGCTGATTTGGGGCGGTGATTTTTAAAACCGCCCCAAATGTGGTGGAATTGGTCGTAATCCCGCAAGGAAATTACCTGTCCAGCTCTAAAGTTGGCTGTTGCTACTCATGGGAGAGATATGACCGCCATTGTTCTACTTGGTGCGCAGTGGGGCGATGAGGGCAAGGGTAAAGCCACAGATTTATTAGGCGATCGCGTTGATTATGTCGTTCGCTATCAAGGCGGAAATAACGCAGGACATACAGTTGTAATCGGAGATCAAAAGTATGCACTACACCTATTGCCGTCAGGAATATTATCTCCAAATGTAATTCCAGTAATTGGCAATGGTGTTGTAATTGATCCTGCTGTTTTGCTTGAAGAAATTAAAGGATTAAATGAGCGAGGTATTAATACTTCAAAGTTAAAGATTTCAACCAATGCACATCTAATCACGCCGTATCACCGAACAATCGATAAGGTTTCAGAGAGATTTTTAGGTAAATCAAAAATTGGCACAACAGGCCGCGGAATAGGTCCGGCGTATGCTGACAAGATAAATCGAATAGGAATTAGAGTTCAAGATTTATTTGATCAATCAATTTTAAAGCAGAAGATTGAAGCAGCACTCCTTGATAAAAATCAGATTTTAGTTAAGGTGTTTAATCGCAAGGGGATTACAGTTGATGAGGTAATAAGTGAGTATTTGGGATATGCCGAAATTTTAAAGCCTTATGTAACTGATACCTCTCTTCTTTTAGATCAAGCCTTGCAACAAGGCAAAGTAGTATTACTTGAAGGCTCACAAGGAACATTATTAGATGTTGATCATGGAACTTATCCTTTTGTTACCTCATCTAACCCAACTGCAGGTGGAGCCTCCACTGGTTCTGGAATAGGCCCAACAAAGATAACTCGCGTAATTGGAATTCTAAAGGCATATACAACTCGCGTAGGAAGTGGACCATTTCCAACTGAGTTATTTGATGAAGATGGTGAAGCACTTAGAAAAATTGGCGGCGAAGTTGGTGTTACCACAGGACGAAATAGACGTTGTGGCTGGTTTGACGCACCAATTGCCAGGTATGCAGTACGTGTTAATGGACTAACTGACTTTTTCCTAACAAAACTTGATGTATTAACTGGCTGGGAGAAGATTCCAGTTTGTGTTGCTTATGAGATTGATGGCAAACGAGTTGAGGAGCTTCCAGCTTCACAATCAGATTTCCACCATGCCAAGCCAATATATGAGTACTTACCTGGCTGGAAGGAAAATATCTCAAAGGCTAAATCTGTTACAGATCTTCCAAAGAATGCTCAGGAGTATGTGAAGTTCTTAGAGAAGATTTCCGGAGCTCCAATGAGTGCAATAGGTGTTGGCCCAGGAAGAGATGAAACAATTGTGGTCAGGGATTTAATCAAATGAGTATTACTCCAAATGTATTAGCGATGAGGTATGCCACAAAAGAGATGGTGATAATCTTTGATCCAATCAATAAAATAGTTAATGAACGAAAATTCTGGATCACGATTTTAAAATTACAGCAAAAAGCTGGGTTACCAATTACAGATAATGACATCAAGTCGTATGAGAAAGTAATCGAAAAGGTTGATTTAGATTCAATTGATAAGCGTGAGATTAAAACACGTCATGATGTAAAGGCCAGAATTGAAGAGTTTAATGCCCTGGCAGGAGTTGAAAAAATACATATCGGCATGACAAGTAGGGATCTAACGGAAAATATTGAACTGATTCAAATTAAATCAGCCCTTGAATTAATTGAATACAGAACGCTACAAACCTTATTTTTGTTAAATGAGAAAATTACTAAGTACGAGAAAACTTATATGGTTGGCAGATCTCATAATGTCGCAGCTCAAGTAACAACTGTAGGCAAAAGATTTGCTTCATGTGCTGAGGAGTTGTTATTTGCGCACAGCGCACTCAAAGAATTGATTGCGCGTATTCCACTTCGTGGCATAAAAGGTCCAGTTGGAACCTCTCAAGATGGCTTCGCCGCAATGGGTAAAGATTTTGAAAAACTTGAAAAATCAATTGCTGATGAATTCGGATTTGAAAACACATGGAATTCGGTTGGCCAGATTTATCCAAGATCTATTGATTTCGAGGTTGTATCAAAATTATTACAAGTAGCAGCAGCTCCATCTTCGATGGCGACCACAATTAGATTAATGGCAGGTGCTGGATTAGCAAGTGAAGGATTTAAAGCAGGCCAGGTTGGTTCATCTGCAATGCCTCATAAGATGAACTCAAGATCATCAGAGCGAATCAACGGCATGATGGTTTTACTTCGAGGCTACAATACAATGGCTGCTGGTTTAGCCGGTGATCAATGGAATGAAGGCGATGTTTCATGCTCTGTCGTTAGAAGAGTTGTGATTCCAGATTCATTTTACGTTTTAGATGGTCTTCTTCATACCTTTATGACAATTCTAAATGAGTTTGGAATATTTCCAGAGAATATAGAGAAAGAACTAAGTGAGCAGCTTCCACTACTTGTGACCACAAATATTTTGATGGAATGCGTAAAGTCAGGAATGGGTAGAGAGGCTGCCCATGAAATTATTCAAAAACACGCTACAACCAGCACTCCAAACAAATTCTTTGCAGCAATTTCTAGCGAAAAGGATTTTCCACTCTCACTCGATCAGTTAAACAAGTTAATTTCAAGCCCGGCAGAATTTGCCGGCCTTGCTTTAGTGCAAACTCTTTTTGTTAAGGAAATGATCACTGGACGAATAAAGAATAAGATCTCAAAGGTTGAATTAACAGAGCTTCGATGAACCATGATTTGGACTTGAAAGCTCAAGTTAAACAGATACTTAAAGTAGTCCAAGAGCTAGCACCTGGTAGATCGGTAGAGTTGCGAATTCCACCATATGCTGCAATTCAATGTGTTGCAGGTAGTACTCACCGCAGGGGCACACCGCCTAATGTGGTAGAAATGAGTGCGGAAACGTTAATCAGATTATTAGAGAGCCCAGATCAGTGGCAGCTATTTTGTGAATCAGGAGCCATTTCGGCTTCAGGCGCAAACTCAAATCTGGGTAAATTATTTATCCAATTAAGTAAACTTATGACATCTAAAGTTAGGACTAAAAATGGCGAGTAAGTCAAAGCGTGCTCGATTAGCACCGCAACGTGATCTCAAAAAAACTTTTATATACTGGTCAGCTATAGTTTTTTTCATCAAAGTAATTATCTCTTTTAATATACCTGCATTTAATATCGAGGTTAATAGCAAACCATTCTTGCTTGACGGAATCTGGCTTGGGGCAGATGGTGAAAATTACTTAAAAGGTTTTGACTCACTAGTCCGTGATGGCATTTATTCTAGAGACGGAATCTTAAATTACTGGCCAGCAGGATATCCATTGATTGTTTTATTCATATCAGCTCTTGGTAAGAGTTGGGTTCTAACTTCTTTAGCTATTTTTCAATCTTTGTTCTTTTCATTATCGGCCTTCTACTTTGCGTTACAACTTTATAGAACAAGGCTAAAGAATTACTCTTATTTAGTTTTATTGTTGATCCTACTAAATCCAACTTTATCCTTAAGTTCATTAGCAATTGGTTATGAATCTTTTACTGCTTCAGGTTTTCTTATCGCCACAGCACTAATTATCAAAGATTTGGTTGAAAAAAATGATAAAAATTTCATTAAGTACCTAGTAGTAAATTCATTAATTTTTGGTCTACTAACATTTATGCAACCTAGGTTGATAGTTTCAGGTTTATTGATTAATTTACTCTGGGTTTATATCAGAAAAGGCATAAGGGCAGGTTTCTTAATTTTGATTTCAAGTGTGGTGATTGCTCTTTTAGTGCCAGCGACTTTAATTTATAGAAATAATCAGGCTGTTGGATTAAATAGCATTTCGACAAACCTGGGCGTAACGATGAATATTGGTGCTGGTGATAATGCCACTGGTGGATATATGAAGGAAGGATATGGAGTTCCGTGCACAACTACTGGTAATGTCGCAGAGCAGGATAATCAAAGAGTTCGATGCGTTGTTGAGTGGTATTTTACAAACCCAACTAAAGCAGTAAAACTCTTCTATAACAAAACACTTTATTTCTGGTCGCCATGGTTTGGGCCAGAGGCGAATGGCACAATGGCAAGGAATCCTTGGCTTAAAATCAGTCCAATTAAAAATATTACCTCCACGCAAGATGGTGTGAATTTGGTCTATGGCAGCTTTGGTAAATTGATTTCTTGGATTTGGTTACTTTCCGGCTTAGCTTTACTAATTTATGGCTATTTGATTTTGTGGCGACAAAAATCAATTGAAAGATTTATCGCAAGTATAGGAATAATTGCAATCTGTACTAATTGGTTAATCTCTTTAATCTCTATTGGGGATCATCGTTTCCGTATACCAATAATGGGCTTAAGTCTTTTCTTGCAGGCAATAGGCCTAAAAACCCTATTTCGAGGCGGAAAGCCTGCAATGGTTGACGGCCCAGCTTTGCGCTAATCTACCCGTCTGACAGATGTTAAAGAGTTGTAAGGAGGCCAGATATGGGACGCGGCCGTTCAAAAGCAAAACAAACTAAAGTGGCAAGAGATCTTAAATACTCAAATCAGGATATGGATTTAGAGCGATTAGCAAAAGAGTTACATGGTGAAGTTAAAGAGGATAAAGGATTTGATGATGATTCCTCTAATGATAATTACACCACCCGTAATTAATTGAATTACTAAATGCGACCAACACCTTATGTCGCATCCTTACGAGTTTACGAGCCAATAACTGCCTTTAAGCCTGATGATCAAGAAAGATGGAATCAGATTGCCGTAACCTCACCAACTGGCTGGGATGAACAAAAAAAAGCATTGCGTAGAACAATTGTTACTGAACCACCTGCCTTAAAACCAGATGGCGCTCATGTGTTAGAGCATGAAGGGAAAAGGTACATCGCCCCATGGTCAACCGCTGCCAGATGCTGGGCAGCTCTAGGTGATTTTAAATCTTCATTACCTGTCGCTTTAAGTAAGTTTTTTCTACCTCAAAAGATAGAGGATGCAATTAATGTTAATTCAGAGGCAGTAGAGGACAAGGTCTCACACATAATTACTGCTACATGGAGCATTCCACCTCGCTGGTTTGCACTATTTGAACCTTCAGACCGACTTCAGGGAACCAACAAAGATGGTGCCTACACAATACTTCGAACCTCTATTTCAAATGCCAAACAACGATGCTTATTTGCTCATCAGGCAGTGGTAAATGCATTTGGTAATGGCCCGATCGAGCAGGAGATTGCAGATTTACTTCAGTGGCTACAAATCTTTAATGATCAATCTATTGTCGAATGTGATTATGGTGGATTGGCTGTTTATTTAGAAAAATCAATTGTTGAAAATGGTGAACCTGGGTTAAATTCTGATACGTCAATAGAGGATGTTGCTAACTCCCTTGCCGGACTAGCAGCAGGTGATGGGGCATTGGCCGGTCAAGGTTATGAACGGTTGGTTACTCGCTGGCGCAGAGTTGCATCCTTTGAGCAAGCGATGTGAGCAATAGATAGCATTTATTCTTTAAAACCATAATACTTACCCCATAAGGTACGAAATGGACATTTACGAAAAGTTCTCTTTGGAAGGTTTTGAATGTGAGCTCTGATCAAGAAGTTCTGTTAACACCTGCTGAGGTTGCCTCCTTATTTCGAGTGGATCCAAAAACTGTAACTAGATGGGCAAAGTCAGGAAAGCTAACTTCGATTAGAACCTTAGGCGGGCACCGCCGATATAAGGAGTCTGAAGTTAAAGCGCTACTTTCTGCAACAACTAATAACAGCACAAAGAATGGTGGAAATTAATTATGAGTGAGGATAAAAATCAAGCAGAGGATGCCAAGGCAAAGATGCTAGCTGCGCTGGCAAAAAAGCAAAAAGGAAGTACCTCTGGGAAAAGTGCTGGACCAACATCTGGTTCAAAGGTTGGCTCAGGTCAAACAGGTGGATCAGCTCCCAAGATGCATAGACGCAAATCTGGTTCTGCCTAGGAAATATCTCTTAATAAAATGGGGATTACAAGTAAAGAGTACTTCTTGCTTTTTGTGACCTCTTATTTGTTAGTTGGTGCGCTAACTCCTTTAATGCGCAAAATTGCACTGGCAACAAATATTGTTGATAATCCAAATGCGGCTCATAAATCACACAAAAAAGCAGTACCTTACCTTGGTGGTGTTGCCATTATTATCGGAATCATCTCTATTTCATATTCCACATCATTAGTGTCAAATTTCACATCAACCACTTTTTGGTTAGCCACATCAGTTCTTGGGCCAGCATTGCTTTTAGGTTTAATTGGACTTTGGGATGATCTAAAAAACCTAAACCCATTACCAAGATTTATAGCCCAAACTGCTGCAGGTCTATTTACTGCAGCCGCATTGATTCTAGGAAATAACGTTGGAAACCCAACTGGATCACAGATCTTTGATTCAATTATTACTGTTATCTGGGTGGTTGGAATATGTAATTCAATAAATTTTTTTGACAATCTAGATGGCGGGGCGGCAGGAACTGTTGCGATCTCATCTATTGCTCTGGCCATATTGGCGCTAAACGGTGATCAATATTTGATCGCAGCCCTTTCAACCGTCACGGCAGGAGCCACCCTTGGGTTTTTAGTCTGGAATAAAAGTCCAGCAAAGATATATATGGGCGACGCCGGAGCATTATTTCTTGGTGTTCTGCTCGCGACATTAACGGTTAGATTTGAACCAAACGCTCAGACCCAGATCGGATCATATTTAATTCCAATCTTGTTATTGGCTATTCCTATTTTGGATACAACTGTGGCGGTTTTATCAAGAGTTCGTAGGCATCTATCACCATTTCAAGGTGGACAAGATCATCTTTCCCATCGCTTAATTCGCGCGGGGTTATCTCGCAAGCAGGCAGCATTTTCTCTTTGGTCACTTTCAGCTTTTTTTGCGGCAGTAGCAATATTGATTTCAACCACTAGTACATCAGTAGAAAGCTACCTGGTTGCTGGAGTGAGTTTACTGTGGGTAATTATTTTTATGTTATTTTTTAGAACAAGGGATTCTTAAGCTTTTTTCTTGAAAACTAACTTGTTTAATACAAAGTAATTAATTGGCACAATAAACATCAAAGGTGCCAACTTTGCAATTCTTGGATCTATATTTAATGCAACTAAAGCTTGAATTATTGAGGTGGAGACAAGCCACCAAAAGGTGAGATTGAGTAAGTATTTGAATCCAGAGCGTGAGTGGTCCTGATTACTTTTAAATGTCCAACGATGATGGGTGTAGTAATTGATCGAGGTTGCAACACTTGCTGCTACTAGATTTGCCAGAAAAACTGAATTAGTTGGGCCATAAAGTGAAATAAAGAGAAGGTAATCAATTACAGTTGTTGTAATGCCAACTGCGCCCCAACGAAGCATAGAGGCCTCAAAGTACTTATCCTTTAAAGCTTTTAACCTTGTTTTCATTTAAACCAATCCTTTTCACCAACCTTGAGGAAACTTTTTAATGGTGGCTGAGGCCGGGATCGAACCGGCGACCTAACGATTTTCAGTCGTTCGCTCATACCAACTGAGCTACTCAGCCAATCAAAGTGCAGTTAAGCACTTGCGACCCAGACGGGACTTGAACCCGCGACCTCCGCCGTGACAGGGCGGCGCGCTAACCAACTGCGCTACTGGGCCTTCTTAGGTAATTGAATTTGACTTCAATTTCCTTGCGTCCCCAACGGGATTTGAACCCGTGTTAACGCCGTGAAAGGGCGACGTCCTAGGCCACTAGACGATGGGGACCAGATAGAGAAGGGTATAGGGGTTCGAGGTTAGATCAAAACTAGTTAAATGGGATGATAATTGAATGGAAAACATGCCCAAAATGGATGAACTCTTAATCCAGAGAGCTGCCCAGGCTTTGAAGGAGGGAAATTTAGTGGCATTTCCAACTGAAACTGTTTATGGGTTGGGTGCTGATGCAACGAACTTACAGGCTATTAAAAAGGTATATGCGATTAAGAATAGGCCTGACAATCACCCTCTCATAGTTCACATTTCATCCCTTAAACAACTTCAAAATTGGGCAATTGATATCCCTGAATACGCTAAAAAACTAGCAATTGATTTTTGGCCAGGACCATTAACACTAATTCTAATTCGTAGCAGTTTGGCAAAAGATTTTGTGACAGGTTCTCAGATTTCAGTTGGGCTTAGAGTTCCAGCACATAAAATTGCACAGTTGTTGTTAACAAAGTTTGAAAAAATTGGTGGTTATGGAATTGCTGCACCTAGTGCAAATAGATTTGGCGCAGTATCGCCAACCTCAGCCGATGCAGTTGCCGAAGAATTGGGTGATCTATTCACTTCAAGTGACTTAATACTAGATGGTGGCAATTGTAATGTCGGAATTGAATCAACTATTGTGGACTGCACTGGGAATTTTCCAAAAGTTTTAAGACCAGGTTATATCACTACTGAAATGATTGAGCAATCAACAAAATTAGAAGTCGTAACACGTGGTGTAGAGAACAGCGTACGAGTATCAGGAAGTTTTAAATCCCACTACTCGCCATCTGCGAAAGTAGTTTTAAAAGGATCTGCAAAAATTGGTGATGGATTCATTGCGTTAGCATTTCAACCAACGCCAGTAGGAGCCATAAGGTTAGCCGCTCCAAAGAATGTTGAAGATTTTGCAAGGGAGCTTTATTCAGCCTTTAGGGCTGCAGATCAATTACACCTACGTAAAATTGTTGTTTTAGAACCCGTTGGCGAAGGCCTTGCAGCTGCCATAAGAGATAGGCTAATAAAGGCAGCCCATGGTAAATAAGATTCTCTAGAGGCGCTACAATTTTAAGTCAACTTAGTAATTATGAAAAGTTTTAGGGCCTTTAGCTCAGTCGGTAGAGCAACGGACTTTTAATCCGTGGGTCGTCGGTTCGATCCCGACAGGGCCCACTTAAATTCTAAATAAAATAACAGGAATCAAGCGATATTTTGATCCTTTAACCCATCTCTGAACTATTTTACAAAAAGATTTTGAACACTTTTCAAAATACTTCTAAATGTTAATTTTGGAAAAATAGTGAAATAAAATAATAGAATTAAATGTGACATTAGAAACAAAAATATGATGTCACCTAGAATCGAAAGCACTCCCAGTCGCGATAAATACATCACCATGAAAATTACTATTCCAAGAATTTTCTTGCGAAAATCTGAGTCGAGATTACTTGATATCAATTGAAGTATGGGAACAATAAACACTAAGCGATAGTCATAGCTAGTTCCAAGAAAGAATACAGTTATGAGAATACCTGCATACAGTACCAACGAATTATAATTCTTATCAGATTTGAATTGCTTTGAATCAATCTTAAAATAGTAATTTCTACAGATTTTAGATAACAATATTATAGCGGAAAACAATAATATTAATCCTAAGCTAAAATTTTGAAAGTTATTTAGTTTAATGCTTAGAATGTTTCCTAGACCCATGGGGATGACATTGACACCAAAACTTGTCCAGAATGAATAAGAAGTAAAAGAACGTATGTAGAAAAGGTCTTGGCGCAAATGCCATATGATGAGAAATACTAAGCTAATCGAGAAAACTACTCTTTTTAAGTCAAATTTTTGGTAAAGACTAGTCACTAGTGCACTAATTACGAATATTTTTAGGTATGCCAAACCAGCAAACGCAATTAAACTTAAAAAAGTTGCCCTTCCAGATGTGATTAACACAAGTAAAGTTGTAAAAGCAAAAATTAGAGCATCCGTGTTGCCTCGTTCAGCAAGCAATAAAATGGGAGGAGATATGTAAATTGCACCCAATAACACTGGCTGCCAAATATGGAATTTTTGTGAGATTATTTGCAAATTCCAATAAAGGAGGCTTAGCGCGAGCAATAGAAAAAACGACAAGCCGAGTTCAAAAGTATATTGCTCGGTAAATCCTAGTGTTGAGAATATTTTCAGCCAAATAATTGGATAATTGAATTGCCTCCCCCAAGGATCACAGGATTCAGAATTAAATGTCCATGATGGATCAGTCAAGTAACACTCTGAAGTAGCTGTAATTGATCGAAGGTCCGCAAAAACTGGATGCATCGTTGGAACAAAAAACTTTGCCCAGCTATCAAAAAAAATTGAATAACTACCGACCACTGTAAAGAGAATAGATGGAGAAAATCTCAAAATATTTTTGAGCAACAGTTAACCTTTTTCATAAGTCCATTTATTAAAATAGTGTATCTTAATATGGTGGAAATTTATACAAATGAATAGTGCTCTTGCAGTCATTACTCCAGTTGGCCGGGAATCAAAAACTATTTCTGATTTTGTGACCCAAGTTCAATCTCAATTGAACGCAAGTGATATGCATTTCCTGGTTACAGATGACTATACAGATGAAGCTAGTTTAAGCATTATTCAGGAGCTTTCTAAAAATTCAGAATATCTCATAACATTAGTTAATTTACAAGTGAGTAGAGGAATAGCCGATGTATATCTTAAGGGTTACGAACGAGCGTTAGCAGAAAACTATACTCATTTTTTAGAAATTGACGCTGGGTTTTCCCATGATCCTAATCAAATAAAAGATTTCAAACTAGCAAGTTTAAGCAATGACGTAGTATTCGGGAGTCGATTTATTGAAGGAGCTGAGTATCAGTCTACATTTTCCCGAAAAATATTTTCAAAAGGTGGATCACTTCTAGCAAGGGCGCTTTTAAAAACTCAAGTTCTTGATCTAACAAGCGGGTATCAATTGTTTAGCAGGAAAGCCTTGCTAGCAATATTAGGAAAAGGGATCAGATCAAAAGGCCCATTTTTTCAAACCGAAATGAAGTATTTTGCGTGTGAAATGAAGTTTATATACAAAGAAGTTCCAATATCTTATTCAAATCCATCCAGGCAAATCACCTTATCAGATGTGGCTGAATCCCTATTGTCGTTATTTCGACTTACAATTCTCAAATGAATCAAAGCTTTGTTTCAATTGCTACAACAATTTATTCACCCTCAATACAGTTAAAAACTTTAGCACTATTAACTTCAAAGTCAGGTGGCAAAACTATAGTTGTTGGTGATACGAAAACACCCATCTCTTGGAACGAATCCAACATCTCTTTTTTTTCACTGCAAGCGCAGTTAGATAAATACCCTTTTACAGACTTTGCAAAGATGTTACCAATCAATCACTATTGCAGAAAGAATCTTGGGTATTTATATGGAATGCTTGAGAAGCCAGAATGGATATACGAAACAGACGATGACAACTTAGTTTCGACAGAAGAATTAAACCCACCTAGCCTGAATGTAGGTGTTAGCGATCAAATCGTTAATAACCAGGGCTGGCTAAATATCTATAATTATACAAATATTCTAAACAGACTAGAATTAAAAGGCAGTATTTGGCCACGCGGTTATCCACTTGAATTAATTAATGGTAAGTCTCAAAAATCAAATTATCGAGAAAAATTTAACAACTTAGACATCCAAGCACCAATTGCGAATGGACTAGTAGATGGTGATCCTGATGTTGATGCAATTTTTCGACTTACAAGAAATTTGCCTTTAAAATTTGAGAAATTTCAAAAAGACCTAATAATCTGTGGTGGAACTTGGGCACCATTCAATAGTCAAAATACTTGGTGGCATAAATCAGTTTTTCCATTACTTTATTTGCCCGTAACTACAAGTTTCCGCGTGACAGACATTTTAAGATCATATATAGCGCAATGTATTATTACGAAATTCAATATGGGCATAAGATTCTTTGGTCCATCCGCAATTCAAGAGAGAAATGAGCATTCATTAATAGGGGATTTCGAACAAGAGATTCCTCTATACCTCAATTCTCAAAAAATGTTGAGCGAGGTTAACTCATCGATTAAAACTGCCGACAATATAACGCAAGCACAATTCATGGCTTATGAGAGGTTAGAAAAGCTGGGATTTGTGGAAAGTAACGAATTAAGTATATTAAATGGCTGGATTGAGTCAATCGCAAAATGTTAATTTCTATTTAACTTGGTGGATTAATTACGATTACCGATTCCAACAAAGCTTAAAGTTAATCTATATAGCACTTTACTGAACAGAAAATGTAGTCCGAATTAAATTCATCTTGTTCACTATTTCATTAGTTTGCTTAGGTGTGCTTAAGTAAAGAAATGTCAAGCTTTTACGAAAACGCTTGCTCCTAATGAGGATATTTGACCAGAATATAACTAGTTTGATCAGTGATTTTGCTTTACGAGATGAACCCCAAATTTCAGGTGAATAAACTTGAACAGGAACAAAACCGACCCTTAAGCCAGTGTCTATAAATCCACGAATATATAACTCAGTATCGTCATAACCAAAATAAAAGGTTTTGTCATCAAAATTCCCCATTTTTAACAACAATGCTCTATTGATGCACAATGGCCCTCTCATAATCAGTTGCCCGATGTATAGCGGCACTGAGTTTAAATCGTGCACCAGTGGCGAAAAAGGATCAAAATTGTGCGATGCTTTATCTATCAAAGATCCGCGCCATCCAGCGATGCCAGTATGCTCAAACTGACTTTGCGAAGGGAAAACCTTTTCAAGATCGGTAAGAGCCCCTAATTTCTCATTTGATTGTGACTTAATCTTTGATTTTAATAAACTTCTAAAACGCAAAAATACTTTTGATACTAGATATCGCACAGGGAAAGCTCTTTTGTAAAGTTCAGAATTACCCATTGCCGCTAAGGTTGTACAGCCTCTTCCAGAAACTGCCATTAACTTCGGATGTTGAACTAGCGCCGAAACAAGTTTCTTATCAAACCCCATCTCCAATATCCTCATATCAGATTGAATTTCAATTATGAATTCGCCCCTAGCCTTTAAGAATCCAATCTTGTCAGATTTTGTTTCATGCAACGTTTTATTACTGAAATAGACTGAAAGACCGATTAAGTTCGGGTTGGAAAATTTTATAATTCTTTGCTCAATAGAATCCAAGAATTCTTGTATCAATTTCTCCGTTCCATCGGTGCACTTATCTACAACTACTAAAATTTCTGCCAGGCAACTGATATTCAAATAAACAGATTCAAGATTTCTCAATATAATTTCAGATTGGTTATACACAGGGATAACTACGGAAACTTTAGGAAGTTTTTCATTAGATATGCGTACATCTATCCATGTATTCCTACCCATTTTCAAAGAATATACCATTGTATATCTAAACCCTAAGAGATCTTCTTATATTTATTTCAAATATTTTCAATGTGAATTTTGGGACTATTTGAATGAATCAAGCCTAGAAAAATTCTGAAGATACTTTAGGTGTAAAATTCCAAGCATAAGCAAAGGAGATGATTTGCCAAAGATTTTATTGATAGTCAATGATTTTGGTATTGGCGGTATTCAGAGGCTTGTTTTGGATCAAAGCTATTATCTATCAAGTAAGGGTATAAACGCGACTATATTAATTCTAGGTCAAATGCCAGGAAAAGACTCCCCATCTTTTTTCAATAGCGAGCAAGCTTTAATTAAAAAATTAGGTGTAAATTTCATGAGTTTCAATGGAAGTAGGAGCAGTCAACTTAAAGACCTAGTAGAGCTAATCAAAAGTAATGATTTTAGCTTGGTTATTTGCAATAACTCAAGATCCACAGTACTGAGCTTTGCTGTAAAAATACTTTCCAGGAAAAAATTTGTAATAGTTTCTATTATTCACCAACTTTTATCAATGTCTTCTCCTTTACAGAGGACTAAAAGAATTATCTATTCGCAGTTTTCAGATATTCTATTTGCCTACTCTGTAGCCGTGGAAAAAGACTGGAACTTGCGGCGTAAACGTAATTTATTTATTTGGATCTTGTCATGCTTTCGGGAAATTTCAGTTTGCAGAAATGGAGTTTTTTTACCCAGAATTAAATCAATTAAAGTTAATGCCATAACTTCAGAAAATAAAAGAAGACGTCTAATTTTTGCCAGCAGGGTAACAGCTTGGAAAGGGTTAGATCACATCAAAAAAGTCCTAACATTACCTAGTTTCGCGACTACAGAACTATTGTTAATAACTCCATTTCCAGCAGAATCCTTTATAAATGAAGCAAGTGTGGTATCACAAAATCTAGTAACTAATATCGTTGGCAAATCCATAACAGAAATAGATTTCAATTCTAACGACCTGCATCTTTATCCAGCCTCATACGGTAGTAAAAGTAAGTTTATAGAAGGCATTAGTTTGAATGTTCTAGAAATGTCATGCATTGGTGTCAAAAGTTTTGTAACAAAAAACGGTATAGAAACCTGGCCAGAATTGGCAGATATGGGAGTGGTGCAAGAAATTGATTGGGACGAGCTTTCAGATACCGATGGGGAATTGATTTTAGGTTCTACAGTTTTAACCACAGAGAAAATTGAAAAAAGCCAATCATTGATTGACATCGCAAACAACATTCGGATGATTTTTGAAAAAGCAGGTTTACGCTTGTCGGTTTGAGTACTTTTCACGCTTTTATCCTTTTTATTCCTTTTATCCCTTTTAAGGTCTCTCAATCGCTAATCACGTAAAAATTTGTGTTTTTACTTCTTACAGCACAACATTTGACCCCTTTTGGTGTCTTACTAAGTAGAGGGGTCAAGACGTTGGCTCACCTGAAAGCGGGAAATCAAAGTGTCACTTCGTAAAAAGGCTCAGGCCCCAGCGACTGTTGCTGCGTGGTCTGTTTCTGATTTGTCCGCTCTTTATACCCAAAATCGCTCATCACTTGTCGCTCAAGCCCGCCGAATTCTTCGAAGCGATGCTGATGCAGCAGAGGTTGTCCAAGATGCCTTCCTTAAATTTATCTTGGCAGCCCCAGAGTTAGATACGGCAGATCGTGCCATGGCATACCTACGCACTACTGTTAATAATCTATGCCTGAATGTAATTCGCGCAACTGGATCTCGCCCAAACTTAGTTGCAATTGATTCCGATGCAACCCAGGAGCGCTTATCTGAAATCGCAGCAGAAAATCACATTCCAATGGATGCAACCCTTGCTGCAGCTGAGGATGCTTCAATTATTCGCGAAGCGCTATCTCGTCTTTCAGAAATACAACGAACCGCACTTGTCATGTGGGAGGTTGAGGGTCGAACCACTAAAGAGATTGCAACTGCAATTGGAACGAGTGAGAAAAATGTTCGCCATGTTGTGCAACGTGCCCGTGCTTCATTTATTCGTGTATTAACTGAATGGGTAGTTGATGAGAAAACTGGTGCTACTGCACTTGATTCTATTTCCGTTACATATAAGAAGGCAGCAGAGCTTGCTAAGAAATCATCTAAGGTTGCACTTTCGCTACTTATAGTAATGGTTGCTTTCCTAGGTTTTAACTCTGTAACAGGCTCTGAGTTTAATACTGCAAATGTAATCACTAGTCTTACTCAAGAAGCTCCAGCCTCAAATAATTCAGATGCATCAACAACCCCTTCACCATCTACGACTAGCGATAGTGTTGTGAACCAAAAGTTAATTGAAGAGAACAGTGAGATAAATTTCCGCGCATCCAAATCATTATTTGCTGGCCTTTCCAAGGACGGACTGCCAACAGGGTTTACAGTAGCTGATGCATCTGGAAATGTTGGATCACTCTCTGTTTCATCCCAATCAACAATTGTTAATCCTGATGGTTATGTCCTAGTTTCGTATGCTCAATCACAGGGTGAATCAACTCTTAATGCTTTGGTTTCCCAAACTATTACAGTTGATGGCGCAGGCACTTCATACTTCGCAACCCCTTCTGTGACCGTTGCTGGCTCATGGTACCCACTGACCCAAACAGGCTCTGCCTCAACAATTACCCGCCTTTCCAATGGGAATTACCTACTAACAGCGACCATATATGTAGATTCAACCGTGGATTTAGCCCTATTTGTGGCCGCTACTGGTGGGTTAGATGTCGATGCGATTCCAAACGAGATAACTACCCGTATAATTTTGAACTCTAGCAAGAGCTCAATCCTTGCTCAGGCGATCAATATCGGCGCCAAAGGGGTCAAATAAATGACACCTGAAAAACAGGTTTCTCCTGTGATCCGGATATCACGGGGGGAAAGAGATGCGTCAGCACGTGCGACTCATCTCGAAGCCGCTACTAGGAAATTCCTGGTTGCGACTAACGAAAGGAAATAATGTCTACAACGACAAACTTCAAGCGCATTGCTCTTGTTGCCGTTGCGGCGCTAGGAATGGGCTTACTTAGCTCAGCTCCTTCGCAAGCTGCAATTGGCGGTTCAAGCATTGTGCTAACAACGACTGCAGGAACAGCAGTAAATGATCCTGCAACGTTAAACCAACAAGATAGCGCGACAGGTGCAATAGTTACTGTTCAAGCTTTGATTGGAACTTCTGCGACTGATTCACTTACAGTGGCTCTGGCTGGAAAAACAAAACCTAGCACTACGGTGAGTTTTCCAAAGGCTTTGATTCAGCTAGTAGATACTTCAGCTGCAAGCTCTGCATTGACTGATGTAAGACTTGATACCACTGCCACAAACGCTGGCGCACAGACTGGTTCTAACATTGTTGCAACCCGTCCTGTTGGCGCACAACGTGCTTCATTAACATCAGCGTGGGGTACTACTGATTCAGGTACTGGTGCAATAATTGCTGCGCCATCTGATAACAAGTACGTATATGCATCTTTCAAGGTTTTCTTGGATACTGCAACAACACGTACTGCTGGTTCTTATGTTTACACAGTTATAGTTTCACCGTTTGAAAACTCAAACACTGCAACATCTGCAAACGTGAAGACTATTGATGTAACAATCGTTGTAGGTGGCGCCGGATCAACGGTATCCTCTGCAACTTACTCATTTGCGTCTATGACCCAGGGCTCAACTTGGTCAGGTCTTACCGCATCTACTACTGCAGTTGATTCAGCTGTATCAGTAGCGATGACTGCAAGCACAACTCCAAGGGCTGTTATACGTATTGGTGAGCGAACCTCTACCAACACGACAACTGCGCAAGAGTCTGTAACGGTTAACATGTCTATTGGAACTTCTGGTATAACTTCAGGAGTATCAGTAGGTAAGAATGTTACTTACGCATACACAGATGCTGTTAAAACCACAGGGTACTTGGAAGTTTTCCTTTACTCTGATGGAACAGCAGGTACTGGAACTGTTACGATAACTGCTGGTGGCGTTACTTTCGCTAGCAAGTCAATCACCTTCACCAGCACCACCTCTACGAAGATTGTCGCAACTAAAGTAGCAAATACTTTAGGTCTTGGGTCAAACTCAGACGTGGTACTTGGTAAAGCTACAGATGCAGCTGGCAATACCGTTGCATCAGATGCTGATGGCGCCTCAGGAGTGTTTGCTTACTCAAGCAACCTTCTTGTGGTTTCAGATAGTGGAACTGCTTGTACATTTGACACTACCTACCAAATCCATAAGTGTGCACTGACTGGTGTAGCTTCAGGTACAGCCAATATCACACTGAAGAACATTGGAACAGGAGCAGCAGCAACAGTTAACTCAGAAGTAATTGCAGTTACTGTTAACGCTAATCCAGCTGCGTCATTCAAAATGGAGTTTGGAAAGACTTCATACGCACCGGGTGAAAAAGGCTACTTGTACCTGTACATATTCGATGCTGCTGGAAAACCAGCGGCCTCAGGTAGTGCAATAACAAACTTGATCAACGCATCAGGTATGAGCACAACTGGCTCATTCCAGGCGGGATCATTAGCGTCCGGTGCTACAACTACTACGCTATCAATACCTAACACCACAACTTCATATACATTTACTGCTAAAACTGCTCTGTTGGGATCTTCAACTCCAACTGCAGAACCAAGCGCAGTATTAACTGTGTATATGCCATCAAGTGGTGGTTCGATATCTGTTAGCGCAACTGGTGGAGCATCTCTTCCAGCTGCAGCCCAAGCAACAAAAATCACTGCTACAACTACAGTTACAGACAATGCAGCCGCTGCTCTTGCAGCAGTAACCGCGTTGGCTACAACTGTAGCTTCATTAAAGACCTTGATTACAACACTTACAAACTTGGTCTTAAAGATTCAGAAGAAGGTAAAGGCTTAATAAGCTAATCTGAATTAAGGTTAGGCCCAGTATCTTTTAAGATACTGGGCCTAACTATTTCAGGTAGTATTTAATTTATGGGTACGCCAAAAAGCAAAATAAAGTCTAAAGAGTACGCTGAAATTAAATGGATCTTGTTTTCAGCAGTTCTAATAACTATATTCATTAATCCAAAATTCACAGATCCATTTAACGCACCAAAAATGCATTTACTTATTCTTAGCTCAATTGTACTGATGACTTATTTATTTTTTGAAGGATTTTTCAAGTTTAAAGAAAGCCCACATAGTATATTTACTATTTTAATACTGATTTTTTTACTTATCTTAATTGCACAAGTAATATTTACTGATCTGTTGTATACAGCAGTATTTGGGGAAAGTTTAAGGCAACTTGGCGTTCTATCTTACATTGGCTTTACATTATATATGGCAGCAACATATAAATACTTTAAATATGAAAGTAAAAAGCTTCTCAATATTTCGATTTTGATGCTTGGTCACTTCTATGTTGTGTATGGTATTTTACAATTTACTGGAAATGATCCTTTTAATTGGGTGAATCAATATAATCCAATAATAGGTACATTAGGCAATCCAAACTACAGCGCAGCATTGATGGCAATTTTAGCAACTTTAAGTTTTAGTTTTATCTTTGATAAAGAAATTAGTAAATTTCTGAGGTTAGTTTCTGCGTTGAATGCAACCTTACTATTTGTCGTAATTAATCTAACAAATGCTAGACAGGGGTTGCTATCAGTTTCTGCAGGAATTCTTATATATATAGTAATTAGATCTTACAAATTAAATAGAAAGATTGGGATTGCTGGCATCGCAAGTATATGTCTAGGAACTGGGTTTGTAATCGCAGGTATATTGCAGTCAGGTCCTTTAGAAAAATTCCTTTACAAACCCAGCGTTACACTTCGGGGCTACTACTGGAATGCTGGCATAGAGATGTTTAAAGATAACGTCTTAACTGGAGTAGGAATTGACCGCTATGGTGCTAATTTTAAAAAATACATAGATCCGAACTTCCCACTTAATTACGGTTATGAACTAATGAGTAACAATGCGCATAACGTTCCAATTCAATTGTTTGCAACTGGTGGACTTTTTCTTGGGACAAGTTACTTGTTAATAATGTTAAGCATCCTGTCTTATGCCGTAATTGGATTTAGAAAACTTAACGGCGCTCAATTTAACCTCTTAGCTGGGATCTTTGCCGCTTGGGTCTCATTTCAATTGCAGTCATTTGTTTCAATAGACAATATCGGACTAACTATTTGGGGTTGGATTCTGGGGGGAGCCGTAGTTGCGCTTGCCAAGCCTTCGATACACCAGAATTCTTCAGTCAATGTAGGTAAAAATCTACAAATCGTTCAGAAAAAAACAAATTCCACGCTAAGGCCAGTTGCAACTGGAATTTTGCTGATTATCGGAGTGATATTAGTGGCTAAGCTTACGCAGGCTGAATCAATTATGTTCAAGAACAGAACTAATATGAATCAAATTAACAATGGCACACAATCAACCTTACAAGAAGATTTAAATTTCATTTTAATGGATCCATTCGCACAACCTTATTATAAAATTGAGGCTGCAGATGCATTTTATATGTTAAGAATGAACGATCAAGCAATAAACGGTGCTGAACATGTAGTGAAATTAGATCCAGTAAATCCTATATATATGGGAACCTTAGCGACGATGTATGAAACAATGGGACAATATACTAATGCAATAAGTCTAAGAGTTAAGTTAATCTCTTTTGATCCATACAACGCAAAAAATTATTTACAACTTCTAAAATTGTATAAGCAGGTTGGAGATCTTCAAAGCGCTATCAAAATGCGGGACAAAATAATCACTTTGGCTCCAAATTCAGAAACTGCAAATCTAGCTAAGTCTGAAGTCTTATAACAAAAATGAATATGAAAGTTGCAGTTGTTGGACAAGGGTACGTCGGCCTTCCTGTTGCCTTGGCGGCCGCAGCAAATGGCTATTTTGTTGTCGGGATAGATAACAATCGCGAAAAAATAAGTAATTTAAAAAAGTATATTTCAGAAATAGAGGGCGTCGATTCTCAAGAGTTGAAATCACTAATTTCGAAAAATTCTTATTTACCATCCACTGATTATTCAAACGTGATAGATTCTAATATAGTTCTAATTTGCGTTCCAACCCCTTTGGACTCAAACTCAAATCCAAATCTTAGTTTTTTAGTTGATGCGACTAAATCTGTTGGCAAGTATTTGGGAAAGGGTTCCTTAGTAATAATTGAATCAACAGTTGCTCCGGGAACTACTAGAGAGGTTTTAACTCCAATCCTTGAAAGAGAATCAGGATTACTTCGGGATGATTTTTTCATTTCATTTTCTCCAGAAAGAATTGACCCACTAAATAAAACATGGAATGTTAAGAATACCCCTAAAGTAGTTGCTGGTTTAACTGACAAGGCTTGTGATATGGCGATAAATTTTTATAGCAAATTTATAGACCAAACAATCCGATGTGAGTCTTTGGAGGTTGCTGAAATATCAAAGTTGCTTGAGAACTCATTCCGATTGATTAATATTTCTTTTATAAATGAGATGGCAGTCTTTTGCAATAAATTTGGTATTGACATTAATCATGTAATAGCAGCGGCAGCCACAAAACCTTACGGATTTTTACCTTTTTATCCAAGTATTGGAATTGGTGGACATTGCATACCAGTAGATCCAGTGTATCTGGCAGCGAAGGCTAGGGAAATCGGTGCCTCAGCTGATTTCATCGAGTTAGCAACCCGCATCAACAACAGTATGCCTGAATTTTTCGTTAAACGTGCGGAGGATATTTTAGGTGATTTGCAAGGGAAAAAAATTCTTGTCATTGGAGTCTCATATAAACCCAATGTCTCTGACACTAGGGAAACTCCTGTCGAAACTTTACTTTTGCACCTTAGAAAGCGGGAAGCAGTAGTTTCTTGGCACGATGAATTAGTTAATGAATGGAATAATGAACGTTCCGTACCTATTTCAGAAGAGTTTGATTTGGCAATCCTTGCAACACCTCATGATTACCTAGATTTGACAAAAGTTGGTAAAACTCCAATCCTAAATACTCGCGGATCAATCTAATGCGCTATTTGGTTACGGGGGGAGCTGGATTTATTGGATCTTACCTTGTTGAGAAATTGGCGTTAAGAGGCGACCAAGTAATTATCGTAGATAACAAAAGTACTGGTTCCATTAGTAATTTAAAATCTGTGCGAGATAAAGTTGAATTAGTTGAGGGAGACATATTAGATCACGGCCTAATGGAGGGGGTAGTGAGTAAATCTGACTATGTAGTCCATCTAGCAGCTGCATTAGGTGTTTTTAACATTGTAAATAAACCTCTGCAAAGTTTAAAAACCAATATTCAAGGCACAGAAAATATCTTAGAGTTAGCGGATAAATTCAAAAAACCAGTTCTAATCGCATCTACAAGTGAAATTTATGGGAAGAATACTAAAGTGCCTTTGAATGAAGAAGATGATCGAATCATTGGACATCCTTTGAAATCTAGATGGTCATACAGTGAGGCGAAGGCGGTTGATGAAAGCCTGGCTTACTTTTATTACCTAGAGAATCAACTACCGATAAGAATTGTAAGATTTTTTAATACGGTAGGTCCTAGACAAGTAGGTCAATATGGCATGGTGGTGCCACGTTTTGTAACGTCAGCCATTAGAAATGAACCTATTCAGGTTTACGGCAGCGGAGATCAAATCAGATGCTTTTGTCATGTCTCAGATGCGATTAGGGCTTTACTGTTAGTTATTGATTCTGATAAGGCGATTGGACAGGTATTTAATGTAGGCAATAACCTACAGATATCGATAATGGATCTGGCTAAAAAAGTAATTGAAATTACTGGATCTAAATCAGAAATTAAGAAAATACCCTACTCAGAGGCATACCCGGCAGGGTTTGAAGATATGCAAAGACGGGTGCCTGATATTTCTAAGATTAAGAACGTCCTTGGTTGGTCACCTGAAATTGGGTTAGAGCAAATTATTAGAGATATCACTGATTTTCACCGAAGCTAGCCAAAAGTATTAAGGTAATTACCATGACCACTGGGGGCTTTACGAGCAAAGGCCTGCTTACGGAAGAGAAAATCTTAAAACTTTCATCACTGACAAATACTGATGCAATTGAGATTGGTGAGATAGCAACTACTTTAGGTAAACAAAGAAAGCTACCAATAGCTATTCAGGTCCGAATTGGCGACTGGATTGTTTTCCATGCATCCCTTGAAGGCTCAAAGATTGAAAATGATTGGTGGATAAATCGTAAAGTAGCAGTTGTTATGTTAAAGCAACATTCAACTATGTATGAAAGAGTTTCCGCAGAGGAAAGCGGAGCTGATTGGCATAAAGAAAACAATTTAACAGATGAAACTCATGTAGTTCATGGAGGTGCCCTCCCATTGATAACTGAAGATGGATTTAAAGGAATTTTAATCATTAGTGGACTACCTCAAGTAGAAGATCACTTATTTGCCGTCGAGGTATTGACTGAGTTCTTGGCTCGAAAAGGCGAAGAGCTTTAATGAGTCAGGTTTGGGTGGCAGGCGAGGCGTTAATTGATTTAATTCCAGAAGGTGCAGACCGTAAGCCTATTGTTGGTGGTGGACCTGCGAATACAGCAAAAGTGCTTTCAAAGATTGGCGTTGATACTCAGTTTATCGATGGGATTTCATCTGATGAATATGGTCAGATGGTGAAGAGTGAATTAGCCACATCAGGTGTAAAATTAGACTACATAAAGTACTCAGATAAGCCAACCTGTTTAGCAATAATTTCACTTAGCGACTTAGGATCTGCCACTTATGAGTTTTTAATTAAAAATACTGCCACCTTTGATTTCACTTTAGACTGGCTACCAAACCCTGAAACTAGTCAACCATCGCTCCTTCATATAGGAACCCTTGCCACAGCAATTGAGCCAGGAGCCTCTGCATTGTTTGAATGGGCACAGTATGTAGCAAAAGTTGCACCAATTGTTTTTGACCCAAATGTTAGACCAGCAGTAATAAGTGATCGCAGGCAATATGTAAGGCAGGTTGAGAGATGGGTCTCTATTTCATCAGCAGTGAAGGTAAGTGATGAAGATTTAAACTGGCTTTATCCATCTTTTGAAATTGAACAAGTAGTTAACTCTTGGCTTACAAAAGGCCCATCACTAATTGTGGTTACATATGGTGATCAAGGTTTAGCAGGTTATCGAGAAGGTGAAAAAGTAAATGTTGATGCAGTTAAAGTTGCAGTTGCTGACACGGTGGGAGCTGGTGACACGGTAGGTGCTATTTTGGTTGAGGCAATTGTGCAAGATGGTCTAAGTAGTTTGAGTGGGGTTAGGTTAGAAATGATGCTTAAACGGGCTGCAAAGGCTGCTGCAATAACCGTTTCACGAGCTGGAGCTAATCCACCAACACTAAAGGAGATTGAGTAATTGTTAAATATTGATGGGGATCAAATCTCAATAGCAATTGATTTAGATCAAGGAGCACGTCTTGCATCTGTGCAGTGGCGGGATATGCAGTTTGCAGTTCCTTTTAGAGGTCAAGATTTAAGTTGGGGTTGGTTTTCGATGGTTCCTTTTGCCGGAAGAATTAAAGATGGAATTGTTAAGGACTCAACGGGCAAAAAGCATCAATTACCAAATAACTTTGATCCACCACATGCATTAATTGGATATGGCGCTCAATCCTCTTGGGAGGATATTGGTGGAGGCAGACAACACTTAGAGCTGCCGTCACCTTTTAATGGTGCAACTGTTACACAAAGTTATGAGATCTTAGATAACGCAATTCGCTGGTCACTTGAGTATGAAGCCAATGGTTGTGATCTGCCGGTAACTCTAGGTTTTCATCCTTGGTTTGCCCGTGAGATTGGTAAGGGTGATTCAGCTGAGCTTTTATTTTCTGCTAACAAGATGTTTAAAAGAGGAGATGATTACTTGCCAACTGGTGAAATAATTACACCTGCCCAACCACCATGGGATGACACATTTATAGAAATTAAAGGAGTTCCGGAGATCATTTGGCCAGGAGCCGCTCGGTTAACAATGGAGTGCGATACACCTTACTGGATGGTTTATAGCCAAGATGATGAGGGTATTTGTATTGAACCAGTAACAGCTCCCCCGGATGCCCAAAACCTGGGAATCCAAGGTGAAAGCTATATTGAGTGCCTAATTACCTTTACTGAAGATTTATAACTTAACTTTTAACTCGATACATAACATCACTACCAAACTCTTTAAAGCCAAGTGATTTATATAAATTAAATGCTGGTTTATTTTCAACCCCAACATATAACATCACATTGCTTAAACCTTGATACTTTAAGTAATTAAGTCCGGTAATAGTTAAATCCCTCCCCACACCCTTGCCTTTGTAATCTGGGTTAACTGCTAAAACATAGATTTCACCGAGGGCGTCATGTCCATGATCCACATCTGAACCGTTATGTGAATGCGTATGGGCGCCATGAATTTTGGTCCAACAAAATCCAATTAGCTCACCCTTATCCTCTGCTACAAAAAATCCTTCTTTCTCAAACCAATCTTCATTAAGCCTCACCTTCAAATCATCCTCACTCCACCCACCTTGATCTGGGTAATTAGCAAAAACTTTATTGTTTAGCGATAGGAAAGCCTGATTATCAAGAGTTGGAATGAATGTGCGGATTAGATATTTGCAAGTCACTGGTTGTATGTCACCTAGTGATTTACTCATCAATAGATTTGACCAAAGACGTTCAAGTTTTAAAGATGCAGCGATTCTTTTCGCAGCCGGTAGATCACCGTGTGACCAGACTCGAGTTTTATTACCAGAAACCTTAATAGCCTCTTTTAAAATCATTGATCCCAAACCTTTGCCTCGATGGTTTGGATGGACAACTGCTTCAACACTAGGCCCAGCAACTAGATCAGTTGTATCAAGGTGGGCATAGGCAATTACTTGATTGCCTTCTTCAAAAACTATGTGTGAATCTGATTTGTCACCTCCATGGCGAAGGTGAAGTAATACATGCTCTGCCATAGGAGGTGTGCCATCAAAATCATGGGCGGCCTTAATCAAAGCCAAAACACTTTCTTGTTGTGAATTAGATAGGTGATTTAAATGTTGCAAGGGGTATTAATTAATATCAGCTGTTGCTTGATTGTTTTGTACTGAAAAGCGATAGCCAACATTACGAACTGTTCCAATAATTGCCTCAAACTCTGGACCCAACTTTGATCGAAGACGCCTGATGTGAACATCAACAGTTCTTGTTCCACCGAAGTAGTCATATCCCCAGATCTCTTGCAATAACTGAGATCTAGTAAATACTCTGCCCGGGTGTTGAGCTAAGTACTTAAGTAATTCAAACTCTTTGAAGGTTAGATCAAGAACTCGTCCCTTAATTTTGGCGGTGTATGAGGACTCGTCAATTATCACCTCACCGCTTCTAATCTCACCGGATGAAGGATTACTTGCTAGTTGCGCAATTACAGATAGACCAATCACAATGCGAATCCGCGCATCAACTTCGGCAGGGCCTGCAGTATCAAGAATTACATCATCAATACCCCAATCCGCGTTTATTGCAGATAAGCCGCCTTCAGTTGTAATCACCATGATAGGCACAACAACCCCAGTTGAGGTAATTAACTTGGTAAATGATTTAGCAGCTGGCAAATCACGACGGGCATCAATAAGCAGGCAATCAACTACTGGTGGTTCAACTAATACTGAAGCCTCAATTGGCAAGATTTTGACATCATGCTGCAACAAGCCAAGTGCGGGCATTACATCAGCGCTAGCGCCGCTTGAGTTTGTCAGAAGAAGTAGGCGTGCCATAAGAGTGCAAGAATACCGCTATGGAAAGTTTGCTGCCACTTCTTTTACTGATCTCACTTACTTCAGCAATCGGGCTAACTCTGCGCGCTAAAAAGGGTGTTATTAAAAAGGGATCAAGGTTGAAAATTTCAGAGGGTGAGTTCGGTGGAAAATATGGCAGCCGGCTTACCATCCTGCAATTTTCTACCACCTTCTGCTCTGAGTGCCGAACTGCAAAAGCAATTGTCAAAGATGTTGTTAAAGATTATAAAGATATAACCTATGTTGAAGTCGATGCTGAATCCAATCTTGATTTAGTCAGAAGAGTTGATATTCGTTCCACCCCAACCACCATCTTTTTAAATAACAACGGGTTTGAGATTGCCAGGGCAAAGGGTGCACCAAAACGTGATCAACTTATCAAGGCGATCAGAGCCATCTAAGGCTTTTATGCGAATGCTTTGCAAGAAGCACTTTAGCAAATAATATAAAATTCATCCATGTTCTTCATACAACCTGTTTACTTCACAAAGCGGCGCGTAATTGATTTTGCCCGTGCTAAAAGTTGTATGTGTTGGCTGAGTAATTAATTTTTTTTAGCTTTACAAAATTAATTTTATTCATCTAACTAGGGAGAGAAAAAGTGTCAAATACTACTCAAGCAAAGCCTGAGCGTTTAATCGATGCCAGAGGCCCAAGATATACCGCAGCTATTACAACCGTAGTTTTATCAGCAGCGTTGGTCACAGAATCTAATCTAATTATTGGATTTCAATTCGCAGTCTTCTTATCCGCTGTTTTATTTGGACTTCGCAGGTCCCTTTATGGTTTTATCTATCGCAATTTAATTCAGCCGCGACTTTCAGGGCCTGTACCAAGTGAGAATGAGGCAGCCCCAAGATTTGCCCAATTAATTGGCGCACTCTTTGCTGCAACCGCTTTAATTGGTGGCTTAACTGGAAATACAATGGTGTTTTTAATTGCAACTAGCTTTGCACTCGGTGCAGCCTTTCTAAATGCTGCCTTTGGTTTTTGCTTAGGTTGCCAGTTTTACCTAATCCTTTTACGGGCTAAATCTCGCATAACTTCGCGGAATTAGGTGGCAGTAGATAGCCAGTTAGACTTATCCCATGGCTAAAGCAAATGAGCTGCGGGAAAAAGGGCTTCGCCTAACTCCACAACGTGAGTTAGTGCTGCAAGCAGTTAGGCAGCTTGGCCATGCCACACCGGAGGAGGTAGCAGAAAAGGTTCGTGCAACTCATCCTGGAATTAATCTTTCAACTGTTTATCGAAACCTTGAAACATTAGAAAATGTTGGTTTAGTACTACATACCCATTTAGGTCATGGTGGTGCGACTTATCATGCAGCAGAAGAGCTAACACATCTTCACTTAGTGTGTTCAGAGTGTGAATCAATTGGGGACGCCCCAATTGAAACTGCTGCAAATTTTGTTAACGCTTTGGCGGACGATTACGGATTTAAGACGGATGTAACACACTTTGCTGTTTATGGATTGTGTAGTAAGTGCGCTAATAAATCAGGTAAGTAATGACCGCCGTATTAGTTGAGTCAGGTCCGGATAAGGGTGCTATTTGGCACTTTGGTGAGCCAAATCAGGAGCAAAAAGCATTAGTTGCAGGCACTTCTTGGGCAGATCTATCTCATCGCGGAGTAATTTCAATTTCAGGAAAAGATCGCCTTACCTGGTTACATGCATTAACTACACAACATCTTGAAAAGCTAGAGGCTGGCAAATGGGTTGACGCGCTAATACTTGATGTACAGGGGCATGTAATTGATCAGTTATTTCTAGTAGACGATGGCAGCACCACCTGGTTACACACCGAAAATTCACGAACAAATGAGATTTTAGATTACCTAAACAAGATGAAATTTATGTTAGAGGTTGATGTTAAAGATCAATCAAATGATTACGCAGTGCTACGAGCACCTGGCAAATCAGATCAATTAGGTGGTCCTTACGCACTAGTTCCAAAAGAAGAGTTAAAGGAAACCACAGATGCTTTTAATAAATCTCATACTCAGGTGGGCATGTGGGCACTAGAGGCAGAGCGAGTTGCTCAAGGCAGAGCTAGATTGTTATTTGAAACAGATCATAAATCTATTCCAAACGAGTTAGGATTTATTCATAAAGCTGTTCACATGAATAAAGGCTGCTATCGGGGACAAGAAACTGTGGCAAAGGTTTTCAACTTGGGCCAACCTCCCAGGAAACTGGTAACTCTTCATTTAGATGGCTCAATGGTCGCCATGCCTGAGCATGGGGCAAAGATATTTTTAGAGGAAAAAGAGGTTGGCTTTATCGGAACAGTTGCTAGGCACTTTGAGCTAGGACCGATCGCACTAGCTGTTATAAAGCGAAGTATTCCAGATGAAGCAAATTTGTTGTCAGAATCTGTACCAGCGAAGATTAGCAACTAAATAGTTTAAGTTTCAAATAGAACTTGAAGCAATTAATTAATCACTAATTTAAGCCAAGAATTTACTAATAAATTCGCAAGAGTTTTATTCTCAATGAGTATTTTATTCCTAAAATTATAATCTGGCTTAACTCTAATTAGATTTTCAAACTCTTTTAAAAGTACTTTATCTGAAATGTTAAGATCAAGTAGTTTAACTCCCTTTGAGCTTGACATAGAGATTAAATCAAGAGCACCGCTTGATTTTGAAACCCAAACCGGAACGCCAGAAATTAATCCTTCTCTCATCACTCGACCATAGGATTCAACAGGTGCAAGTGAGACAAGAACGCCAATTTTATTCCATATCTTTGCGAGTGAGAGTTCGGACAATTGGCCAAGTAAATGAAGGCGTTGGCTTGGAATTTCCAATTTAACTCTAGAGATAAATTCAGACTCTGCCTTACCACTTCCAATAATAATCACATCAAAATCTTTAGATGCGTGATTCAATTTAGTGACTAGGTCCAGAAAACTCCAAATTCCTCTATCTTCATGAATTCTGCCTATCAAGGCAATTGATTTCGGTCTTTGAGTAATTCTTATCTTATTTGAACTTACAGCGTTGTTACTTATTGGCACGGGTATCACTTCAATTTTGGATGCACTTAAATTGAGGTTTCTGATTAAATTACTCTTTTGATGATGTCCAACAGCTCGTATTGATTCTGCTTTTGAGCATGGATACTTCGCTAAATAAAAACGAATCTTATTTCTCCAATTTATTTTTTGCCACAATGGATCGGCAATATCGCCATGAATTTGCAATTGAATAGGAATCTTTCTTCGAATAAGTTTGGCTAGTAAAAATCCTGTCCAAAAACTCTCCCAGGGATCACCCACTACTATAAGTTGCACTTTAATTTTTTCCTTACGGATACAACGGTATACACGCCATGAGAAAATAACTGGATTGAGTGTTGGTTTAGACAGAACATACCTATCCATAAATTTAGATCGAAAGGTTCTATTTCCTTGATAGCTTGTAGTACAAATTATCAACTTCTGTTCTTTAGATTTTGAGTATAAAATTTTTGCATAATTTATGTGTCGGTTTATTACATCTTTGCCATCAAGAGAGATATTTCCTCTTGGGTCAATAATTAGGATTGCAGAGCGTTTCATTTTTATGAGTTCCTAAGAAGTTTTACTACTTGGCTTAACTGATTCTTTTGAGAATATTCACTTAAAACTTTATCTCTAGCGTTTTCGCCTAATCTTACAATATCGCCTGGTTTACCTAACAATAAACTGATTGCATCAATAAGTGAACTAGGGTTATTTACATCAATAATTATTCCGTCAGTGTTATCGGAAATCACATCTAAATTCCCTTTTATATTGGAAACTATTGATGGCAACCCACAGGCCATGGCTTGTAAAAGAGAGAAAGATAGCCCTTCATAATCAGAGATCAAAACAAAGATTTTACTTCGGAAGAGATAATCAATAACTTCATTTTCTGGTAATTGTCCAGTGAATACAACATTTGAATTCAATTCTTTTGCTAGTTTTTTCAAACGCTCCTCTTCGGGCCCACTGCCAACTATGACTAACTTAGTTTTGCTCAATAAGTTTGCAGATATTAATTTATCCAAATTTTTCCATTTAACTAAACGACAAACTGATATCAAATCAAATTCATTAGAATTTCTTCGCGGTTGAATTGTTGAAACTCCATTGGGAACACATACAACTTCTTTCTTAATACCCCAATCGTGAATCAAATTTTTCAATTCTAAGCTGGGGCAGGTTATTTGCGAAAATTGGTTTAAAGACCATCTTAAAAATAGTCTTTGGGTCTTATGCCGAAAATTCAATTTTGATTTATTGAATTCTTCGATGGTAAGAAATGTTTCGCTACGATTAAAAGCCCTCTCCCATACTGGGTCACCAACTACCTTTGCAATCGACCTTTTGCCACTCAAAAGTAATGCGATTGCGGTTTCTTGAAATAATCCATTAGCAAGTACAAAGTCACTAGATTTAACTCGACTTCTAATTCTAAGGTAAGTTTTGAAAAATCTAATTATTAGAAACTGATCTCTGTTGATATAAGTAATTGGCCATGGCTCATTTATTTCACTTGCTGTTGAGTTCTTTAACGTAACAACTTCTACAGAAACCTTTTGCGATTGAATCTCAGTTGCTAGAGCTGGGATATATGTTGCTGGCCCGCCGATTTCTGGCCTATAAATCCCCGATATCAAAAGGGTTTTCATTTAACCGATTTAACCCATTTATCTAAATTTGTGGAGATCACATCTCTTGACGCCCAATCAATAGTTTTTGCAATACCATCTTCAAGTTTTATACCTGGCTTACTACCAATTAATTTTTGTATGTAGGAAGCATCTGACATTGTTTTAGTGGCATCATTTTTGTTTGTTTCAAATCTTTCAAAATTAACTTTCTTTCCTGTTAATGAACCTACAGTTTCAAGCAGGTAATTCATCGACAATGGTTTGCCGCCACCAAGATTAACAACATCTGAGAACCCAGGCTTTCTGCCTTCTAATTCCATTGTTAAATTGATTACAGAGCTAACTGCATCACTGATAAATGTGAAGTCTCGCTCGATAGAGCCGTCCCCAAAAAAATTAAACTCAGTCCCCGCAATTACATTTGCAATCATTCTAAAATAAGCCATATCTGGCCTACCCCAAGGACCGTACACTGTAAAAAACCTTAGACCGCGCGCAATTGTCGCACTGTTTTTTACTAAAGTTGGAGCGAGAAGTTCATTTGCTAATTTGGTGCCCCCATAAAAACTATTTGGGTGCAAATTTGATTCAGATTCTTGGTATGGTATACCAGCTTTATCTCCATACACACTCGAAGAGGATGCATACAAAAATTTCGGAATATTATTTTCTATAGTAGAGATTAAAACATTACTAAAGCCAACTAAATTACTTTCAACATACTTACGACTCTCACTAACGCCAAGCCTGACTCCTGCCTGTGCAGCAAGATGGATCACAACCTCAGGATTACTTGATGCAAAGATCTTTTCGACCTTTGATTTATCACAAATATCTAAATTCACGACTTCTAGGTTTAATGGAGTTAATAACTCTTTAATTCTAAGATGCTTTAAACTAACATCGTAATAATCTGAGAAATTATCAACGGCCGTTACTTCATGATCCAACAACACTAATTGCTCACAAAGCGCGCTTCCGATAAAGCCAGCAGCACCGGTGACTAATATACGCATAGTGGGGTTATTCTACTTGTTTTTTACTGCAAATAACTTCACTTGGAAAGTATATGGATTCGCAATAAGATATTGGTAACGGAGGGCTAATTTTGAGTCGAACTCATCTTTTAATAATCAACTATGCAATGGATGAGAAGAGTCAAGTGTTTTCTCACCAAGTAGATGTGGTAAACAAATTAGCTGATAAATATAACCGAGTAACCGTGCTAACTGGCTTGATTGGCTCATATAATGTTTCAAGCAATGTAGAAGTGATTTCGTACAATTGGGTTCCAGGTAAGAGATTTTCAAGCTCATACAGATTTATGATCAAGTTTTTGCAAGTACTAAGCAAGAATAAGTTAACTTGCATATTTTCCCACATGACCTCAGTTCAATCCACATTTATTTCGCCGATAACAAGAGTTTTAAGAGTAAAGCATTATTTATGGTATGCCCACACCAGCAATAACATGTACTTGCTAGTCTCAAGAGCACTTACCAACGGAATTATCACTTCAACTCCGGGCTCTTGCCCAATAAGCGGACGAAAAGTTTTTGCCATAGGTCAATCTGTTGATAGTAAAGTTTTTAGCAGAAAATTGAGTTTAGAAGGTCCAATTATAAATTTGATTCATATTGGCAGATTTGACCCTTCGAAGAATATTGAATTAATTGTTACAGAAATACGAGACTTAAGAATAAAGCACCCAGGATTAAACTTAAACATTATTGGATCTCCGTCGAGCAGCAGGTTTCAAGAATATATGGAATTAGTGAAATCCAAATTTGCAGCTGACATAAAAATTGGGTGGCTCACTTTTATGCCGGCGATTGAACGAAAGAAAATTCCTGATGAATTGAAAAAACACGATTGCTTTGTGCACGCATTTCAGGGATCTTTGGATAAAACTTTGGTTGAGGCTACCCTCTCTGCGATTCCGGTTGCTACTATAAACAAGGAGTACATAAAAATGTTTGGAAGATGGAACTCCAGTAATTCTGACAATCAAGCATCTTTATCGAATGAGTTAGGATCATTACTAAATTTAAGTACCGCCGCAATTACTGAGGAAGTTGATCGTAGATACAATATTGCAAGAGCTGACCATGATATTGAAGGTTGGATAAATAGATTAGTTAATGTCTTAGACCATAAAAAGTAAGATAATGCGCAGAAATTCTAGTAGTTCCTTAGGTATGCTTAGTTAGTGGAGACCTTAAGTACTATTTTGTTAGTAATTGCGTCAGCTGCGTTTTCGATATTTTTGATTCATAGGGGCATAACAGGGGTTAGAAAAACTCTTAAGATTGATAAAAAATAATGACATTTACTATCCCAGATAATCTGCACCCAGACTTAATGCCACTTGCCTGGCTAATTGGCACATGGCGAGGAAAGGGACGTGGTGAGTATCCAAATGTTCCAGGCTTTCAATTTGCCCAAGAAGTTTCCTTTAATCATGATGGCAGGGGCTTTTTAAATTACTTCTCCCGCTCTTGGATCATTGATGAAAATGATGAAATTATCAGACCAGCAGCCTCTGAGGTTGGGTTTTGGCGAGTTAAAGAAAACAATATTCTTGAAGTATTACTTGCTCACAACACCGGTATATCTGAAGGTTGGGTTGGAGTTGTTAAGGGCGCCAAGATTCAACTTGAGATGGATCAGGGTTACTCATCCCCTTCAGCAAAAATAGTTACCGCAGGTTCTAGGTTGTATGGATTAGTAGAGGGTGAGTTATTTACCTCCTATGACATGGCAGCACAAGGTCAAACCTTGCAAGCACATCTTTGGTCCTCACTTGAAAGACAATCAGAAAATTAACGAGAAATTTGCTGGCGAGGTTTTAGCTAAAGTAACGCGCGGTGATTTAGTTGAATCTCTCCACCTAGGTCATCTAATTGTTTTAAACGCAGATGGCTCAACCTATTTAACTAAAGGTTCCCCTGAGTTACCAATCTATCCACGAAGTGCAATCAAATCCTTGCAAGCAGCAGCAATGCTTAAGGCAGGAATTAAAGTATTAGGCAATGAGTTAGCACTAATTTGTGCTAGCCACTCTGGCTCCCAATCACATATTGATTTAGTTACTAAGATGCTCACTTCGCGAGGAATTTCAACTGCTCAACTTAAAAACGCTGTTGATAAACCATTGGGCGAGAAAGAGAAAAATTCCTGGGGTGACAAAGCGCCAAGTCAGCTTGCCCAAAATTGCAGTGGCAAACATGCTGGAATGCTTATTACCTGCCAGCAAAATGGTTGGGATATGAATACCTACCTAGATCTAGATCATCCACTGCAGGTTGCAATTAAGAATGAAATTGAAGAGCTATCTGGTGAAAAGGTTAGTGCGGTAAGTGTTGATGGCTGCGGAGCTCCATTATTTCCAATCTCCTTAATTGGTTTAGCCAAATCAATCTCTAATTTAGTTAAATCAAATGAAGCAGTTCACAAACAAATTGTTACTGCCTGCACTACATACCCAGAGTTAGTTGCTGGGCCAGGGCGATTAACAACAAGGATGATGAAAGCAGTTCCTGGATTATTTATGAAAGAGGGGGCAGAGGGAATCGAAGTTTGCGCACTTGCCGATGGCAGAGTGATTGCAATAAAGATTATTGATGGCTCCTGGCGACCTGTCGCGCCAATAATTATGGAGATCTTTAAAAGGTGGGGTGTAGTAATGCCTGATGAGAGTGTGAAGATTTATGGTGGGACCAGCGTAATTGGTGAGGTTATTGCCAATATTTAGTTGGCTAAATCTAAGTTAGAATTGCGTTATGAAGAGTGCAAGAGCTTCAAAGATTGCAACCTTGATGGTGCACACCTCCCCGCTTGATCAAGCAGGTATGGGTGATGCTGGTGGCATGAATGTTTATGTAGTTGAAACAGCTAAGAAGATGGCCCAATCTGGTGTTTCAGTTGATATTTTCACCAGAGCAAATCATCCAAATCTGCCAGATACAGTTCAAATTGCAGAGGGTGTAAATGTTAAACACTTAGTTGCAGGACCATTTGAAGGTTTATCTAAAGAGGAGCTTCCTAGCCAATTAGGAGCATTAACTAGTGCGTTTATGAATTACCAAAAGCAATTAGCAAAGGATTATTACTCACTGCTTCATTCACATTACTGGATCTCAGGACAACTAGGCTGGGTGGTAAGTGAGGCAACTGGCATACCTTTAATTCACACCATGCATACAACAGCAAAAGTTAAGAATTTAAATTTGGCGCAAGGTGAACAACCTGAGCCTCACACAAGAGCAATTGGTGAAGAGCAAGTTGTTAAGGCTTCAACTGCCTTAATTGCAAACACTGATGCCGAGGCTGCATCTTTAGTATCACTTTATGATGCCTGTCCAGATAATGTTTTTGTAGTTGCCCCCGGTGTTGATCTAGAAAGTTTTTCACCAGCAGATGGCAAGGCAGCAGCAAGAGTGCGATTAGATATTGCACCGGATGCAATCATGCTTACATTTGTTGGCAGAATTCAGCCCCACAAGGGACCAGATGTTTTGTTAAGAGCAGCAGCTGAAATGGTTACCCACTCACCACATCTTCGTGCAAAGCTTGCTGTGGTAATTATGGGCGGGACTTCAGGAAGTATTGATGAGTTAGAAAAGATCAAGTCACTGGCAAAGTTTTTAAATATTGAAGATATAACACATTTTGTTAATCCTGTATCACGCCAAGTATTACCTGATTGGTATCGAGCAAGTGATTTAGTATGCGTGCCAAGTTATAGTGAATCATTTGGCTTAGTAGCACTTGAAGCCCAAGCTTGTGGCACACCAGTAGTTGCAACAGCTATTGGTGGACTTAGAACTGCAGTTTCAGATGGCATCTCTGGTTCATTAGTTGATGGACATGATCCAAAAGCTTGGTCTGCTGTTATTTCAAGATTAATTATGGAACCACAACGAAGGCTTTTATTGTCCATGGGAGCAATTGAGCATGCGAGCCACTTTGGTTGGGAAAATACTGCAAGGAAAACTTTAGATGTTTATGACTGGGCTTTGACTAAAAAGAGTAGCTCTAAATTAAAGCTGGCAGAGGATGCTTGATCCCAAAGCTGTAATTGATGAGTTTTTAACATCCCATGATTTAGATTATGAGCAAAAAGATGAGAGCACTTATTTAATTACTTTGCCAGGGGAGGCAAAGCAGCAAACCCACTGCGCTTTGATAATTGGGGATCACTCATTGAGTATTAACGCGTTTGTTATTAGAAAGCCGGATGAGAATAAGGCTGGGGTGTATGAATACCTGCTTACGAAGAATGCCAGTATGTATTCAGTAGCTTTTGCTGTTAATGAGTTAGGTGATATTTATTTAGTGGGAAGGCTGCCACTTAAAGCGGTCAATGAGCAGGAGATAGACCGAATCCTGGGGGCCGTATTGCAGTACTCCGACTCATCCTTTAATCCATTACTTGAGTTAGGTTTTTCCTCAGCCATCCGTCGCGAGTGGGCTTGGCGCATTTCAAGAGGTGAATCCTTATCAAATCTAAAAGCATTTGAGCATTTGATCTAGGTTGTTATGAAAGGATTACTTAAATGCAGCGCAAGCTAATTCTCCTTCGCCATGGTGAGAGCATTTGGAATGCTAAAAATCTATTTACTGGCTGGGTTGATGTGGAGTTAACTGAAAAAGGAAAAACTGAGGCACATCGTGCTGGCCAGTTACTAAAAGAAGCGAAATTACTACCTGATGTATTACACACCTCTTTGTTAAAGCGAGCGATTGATACTGCAGATATTGCGCTGAAGGCTTGTGATAAGACTGGCGTACCAACTAAAAGATCTTGGCGGTTAAATGAGCGACATTATGGCGCGCTGCAAGGAAAGGATAAGGCGGCAACTCTTGCCCAGTACGGTGAAGAACAATTTCAATTATGGCGCAGATCATTCGATGTTCCACCTCCTGCTATTGCAGATAGTGATCAATACTCACAAAGTAATGATCCAAAGTATGCAGATTTAGGAGCTGATTTACCTAAAACAGAGTGCTTAAAGGATGTTGTTGCACGTGTTGTGCCATACCTAATGGGTGAGATTGCTGATGATCTAAATGCAGGAAAGCTAGTTTTAATTACGGCGCACGGTAATTCAATTAGAGCAATTGCTAAACATATTGATTGCACATCAGATGCTGATATTGCAGGGGTTAATATTCCAACTGGTATTCCATTGCTATATGAGTTTGATAATAATTTTGAAGCCATCACTAAGGGTGGTACCTATTTAGATCCAGTGGCAGCAAAAGCTGCAATTGAAGCGGTTGCTAATCAGGGTAAGAAGTAGAACTAGTTAGTTTTACTTGCGTAACTGCCAGTAACTAAGAAGTAAACACGGCGGGCAATCGATACAGCATGGTCTGCGCATCGCTCGTAGTAGCGACCAAGTAATGTCATATCTATTGCGGTTTCAACTCCATGCTTCCAGGTTGGATCAAGTAAGGTTTGAATAATTTTTCGGTGTAGTCCATCAATTTCATCATCATCCTTTTCCATCTCAAGAGCACGTTCGGTATCTTTGTTTTTAACAACAAGTGCCATCTTTTCAATGATCTTTACGCAGACGCGACCCATCTCTTCAATGGTTAAGGACAATTCTGGTGGCACTGCTGTTGCTGGATATCTCATACGGGCAGATTTTGCGATGTGATGGGCCAAATCTCCCATTCGCTCTAAATCAGCGCTCATTCGAAGAGAGGTAACCAGGGCTCTTAAATCAGTAGCTACCGGGCTTTGCCGAGCAATTAGGTTTATCGTTTTAGCATCTAATTCATGCTGAATTTCATCAATGATTAAATCATCGGCAATAACTTTTTCAGCCAATGAAAGATCAGCTGTTAGAAGCGCGGTGGTGGCATTTTCTACTGCAGCCTTAACTAACACCGCCATCTCGACCAAGGTGGTGTTAACGGCATTTAGCTCTTCTTGAAATTGCTCACGCATTGGCTAAAGGTAATCGCAATTAGCCGCTTGTGCGGGGAGGTGAGTGAACAGGTCTTTAATAGATGGTTAAATGCAAGGTTTAGCCTGGGCAATCGCAATATTTGGTTAACTAAGGCGCCCGCTGCTCATACGATTAGGGGGTGATCTGGGGATTTAAACAAAAGCAGCAAGCCAATGAGTCAGTCATAAAGACTCAGACAGATCTATCTACTCAAAGCTTTGATCTTTTGCATGCCATTGATGCCGAATCCATTGTGGTTACATCAGCTGACAAGGTGATTTATTACTCTGAGAAAATCACAAACTTGAGTTTGATTAAAGATGAACGTATTCAAAATAAAGAGTTAAGTAACTTAGTTAGAGCAGTGCGCAGATCAGGTATTCAACAAGATGCCACAATGGAATTACCTCGTGGACCAATAGGAGCTGGAACCCATGATCTATTGGTGCGGGTTGCCTCAATTGGTGATGCTGGTTTAATTGCAATACTAATTTTCGATGACAGTGAAATGCGAAGACTGGACTCAATTAGACGAGATTTTGTTGCAAATATCTCCCATGAGTTGAAAACTCCAATCGGTGCACTCTCTATTTTAAGTGAAGCAGTTCTTGAGGCCAGTAATGATCCAGAAGCTATTGCAAAATTTGCTTCCAGAATGCAATCAGAGGCAAAGCGCTTATCTGGTTTAGTACAAGAGATTATTGATCTATCTAGATTACAAGATGATGATCCGCTTAAGAATGGAAAAGTTGTTGATCTATCTGATTCAATCACTGAGGCAATTGATCAATCTCGATTAAATGCTGAAAAACGAAAGATCACATTAGTCTTCGAAGGCGTTGATGATGTAAAAATAAACGGTGATCGAGGGCAAGTGATTATGGCAATTAATAATCTAATTGAGAATGCAATTAACTACAGTCCAGATAGCACGCGGGTTGCAATCACCTTAAAGGTAATTGATTCAATTGCTGAGGTAGCAGTATCTGATCAGGGAATTGGAATTCCTGAAAAAGATCTAGAGCGAATCTTTGAGCGCTTCTACCGTGTTGATCCAGCAAGATCTCGCCTAACTGGTGGCACAGGACTTGGACTTTCTATTGTTAAACATATTGCAACAAATCATGGCGGAGATGTCTCCCTTTGGTCAGTTGAAGGTGCTGGCAGCACATTTACAATTCGATTCCCGCTAATAGCTGCCAATGTAATTGCTAACCAAACTCAAAGTGAAGGCAACTAATGACAAAAATTTTAGTTGTTGAGGACGAAGCCTCATTTTCAGAAGCACTTGCCTATGTCTTAGGCAGAGAAGGCTTTGAAGTAATTGTCGCCGATACAGGAGATGGCGCGATCGCTGCTTTTGATAAGAGCGGAGCTGATTTAGTTTTACTAGATCTCATGTTGCCAGGTCTTTCTGGAACTGAAGTATGTAAACAACTTAGGTCTAGATCTGATGTACCAATAATTATGCTCACCGCTAAAGATACTGAGGTGGATAAAGTTGTTGGACTGGAATTGGGCGCAGATGATTATGTAACTAAGCCATACTCTAAAGCTGAGTTAGTGGCTCGAATTAGAGCAGTTCTTCGCAGGCAAGGTGACACCTCAACTGCAGCTGATGTTCAGCTATCTGCTGGACCAGTAAAAATTGATGTTGAGCGACATCAGGTGAGTATTAATGATCAATTAATTTCTTTGCCATTAAAGGAGTTTGAATTACTTGAGTTTCTAGTTCGAAACAGCGGCCGAGTACTTACTCGCACACAGTTAATAGACCGTGTGTGGGGATCTGATTACTTTGGTGATACTAAAACACTTGATGTTCATGTGAAAAGATTGCGTTCAAAAATCGAGATCGATCCTGCAAATCCACTTTATATCCAGACCATCAGAGGTCTTGGCTATAAGTTTGAAAGCTAAGGCTTAACCTCACCCATTACAGGCGCAGCAACGGCTGCATTAGCCCTAACTAAGTTTTCATAAATTCCATCTTTGGCCACCACTAAGGCATCAACTGTCACCGGTGTTGCTGTAGCAAAGGTAAAAGTGATGGCAATTCGCTCACCTGCTACCTTACTAATTTGAGCAAAAGCATCTGCATTTGCTGAATCTCCAACAAAGATAATTGGCTTATTTTTTAGAAGATCAAATTTAGGCGCAGATAATGTGGCAGATGTTCCACCAATACTTATGCCTGTAATTGCATCGGCTTGATCTGACCAGTTAATTAATGTTCCAATTAAAATACCTTGTGATAATTCATCTTTAATTATCTTTACATTTCGTAATCTAATTTCAGCACTTTGTGCTTCAACACCATCTGTTACTTGTTTAATCATTCTTGTTTCAGCAGTTTGTCCTGAACCACATGCAGTTAATGCGGTTGCAAGAAGAGTTAACACAAGTATTTTTTTAATGGTCTTTGTCATGGCTACAGGTTATCGATACGGGGTGAATATCCTCAAAAATAAAGGCTTGTTTAGGCAGGTGAAATGGGTCGCAAAATGCTGGTATTATTGGCTCCTAGCGAAAGGCCTTTTCCTCATATGACATTTAAAGTCGGCGAAACCGTTGTTTATCCACATCACGGAGCAGCACAGATTGAAGCAATCGAGAAGCGCACAATCAAAGGTGAAGAGAAGATCTATCTAGTTTTAAAGGTTGCCCAAGGTGATCTAACGGTTCGAGTTCCAGCCGAGAATATAGATTTAGTAGGCGTTCGCGATGTTGTCGATAGCGCAGGATTAGACCGAGTATTTAATGTCTTGCGTCAGCCATATACCGAAGAGCCAACTAATTGGTCACGTCGCTATAAAGCAAATGTTGAAAAATTAGCCTCTGGTGATGTTATTAAGGTTGCAGAGGTTGTTAGAGATTTATATCGCCGCGATTTAGATCGTGGATTATCAGCTGGTGAGAAGCGAATGTTGGCAAAGGCAAAGCAGATTTTAGTTTCAGAGTTAGCTCTTGCTGAGCGAACTGATGAAGAAAAAGCTGCAACCTTGCTAGATGAGGTTCTCGCCTCTTAATTGGCAGTACTTACACTGTCATGATTAATAAAACTGCCGCAATTATTGCAGCAGCTGGTGCTGGAAATCGCTTAGGTGCTGATCTTCCTAAGGCCCTAGTTAAATTAGTTGATAAAACTTTAGTTGAACATGCTGTTGCATCTTTGGCACCCGTTGCCCAATTAATAGTTGTCACAGCACCCAGTGGTTATGTGGAAGAGTACAAAAAAATACTTGGGGACTCTGTTGAGGTTATCGAAGGCGGAGTGCTTCGTAGTGACAGTATTCGTATTGCACTTTCTAAGATTTCAAATCAATATGAATATGTCTTAGTCCATGATGCCGCAAGATCACTTGCTTCAACCACTCTTGCTGCAACAGTGATTGCTCAATTGATAAATGGTGAACAGGCAGTAATTCCAGCACTTGATGTAATTGACACAATCAAAGAGGTGGATGGCAAAGGTTATGTTCGAAACACTCCAGATAGATCATCTTTAAAAGCTGTTCAAACTCCACAAGGTTTTACTAGATCTGTTTTAGAACGAGCACATGCTGCCTCTGAAGATGCAACCGATGATGCTGCATTGGTTGAAGCAATAGGTATTCAGGTGAAGGTAATTGCTGGTGAAGAGCGCGCTCTTAAGATCACAACAAAATCAGATCTTGCAACTGCAACAGCGATGCTGCTACCAAATACACAAAGACAAATCAGAGTTGGCATTGGTGTTGATGCACACGCATTTGGAAAAAATAAAGATAAGAAGCTATCTCTTGCTGGATTACTTTGGGATGAGGCCGCACTCGATGGTCACTCAGATGCTGATGTGGCAGCTCATGCAATCTGTGACGCACTTTTATCTGCTGCAAATCTTGGTGATTTAGGAAGTAATTTTGGTGTGGCAGATGCTAAATATGCTGGCGCAACGGGTGCGCAATTATTAAGTGAGACTTTTGCAAAGATTAAAACTGCTGGTTTTATGATTGAAAATGTGGCAGTACAAATAGTTGGCAATAAGCCAAAGATTGCCGCACGTCGGGCTGAAGCGATCGCTGCCTTATCCAAAGCTTTATCGGGTGCCAAGGTTTCAGTATCTGCCACCTCAACTGATGGACTTGGCTTTACCGGTGAAGGCAAAGGTTTATCTGCAATTGCAACCGCATTAATAGTGAGCGCATAAAGGTAAAATTCAATGATGAGTACATTAAATCTCTATGACACTAAAAGCAGAAGTGTTTCTGAGTTTAAACCAATAAAAAAAGGTGTGGTTGGGATTTATCTATGCGGTGCAACAGTTCAGGCACCACCTCATATTGGCCATATTAGAAGTGGTGTTAACTTTGATATTTTAAGGCGTTGGTTGATTGCCAATGGTTTTGATGTCACCTTTGTTAGAAATGTGACTGATATTGATGACAAGATTTTGCACAAAGCAGTGCATGAAGAAATCCCTTGGTGGGCAGTTGCAATGAAGTATGAACGCGCCTTCACCGATGCCTACGCTGCTTTAAATGTGTTGCCACCAACTTATGAACCAAGAGCGACCGGTCATGTCACTCAGATGATTGAATTGATGAAAAAGCTAATTGATAACGGCTCAGCATACGCACCTGGAAATGGTGATGTTTATTTAGAGGTGAGAAAATTAAAAGAGTATTTAACTCTTTCAAATCAAAAATTAGATGACTTACTGCCAAGTGAGGATGCAGACTCTAAGAGTAAGAGAGATCCAAGAGATTTTGCCTTATGGAAAGCTGCAAAGGAAGGTGATCCATCTTGGCCAACTCCCTGGGGAGATGGCAGACCTGGTTGGCATCTTGAGTGCTCAGCTATGGCGCATGCCTATCTTGGTGAATCATTTGATATTCATGGCGGAGGACTTGATTTAATTTTTCCACATCATGAAAATGAGATTGCTCAATCAAATGCTGCTGGATATAAATTCGCAAATACCTGGATGCATAATGCCTGGGTAACTACCAGTGGTGAAAAGATGAGTAAATCACTTGGTAATTCACTGCAAGTAGTTGAAATATTAAAAAAGATTCGTGGCATTGAGCTTCGTTGGTATTTGGGAAGCGCTCATTATCGCAGCATGCTCGAGTTCTCATTTGAAGCACTAGAAGAATCAGCCACCGCTTTTAGAAGAATCGAAGCATTTTTAAGTAGGGCAGAGAGCGTTTTAGGAACTTCCCCTGAGTTATTAATTGCAGATGAGTTTGCATCGGCCATGAATGATGATTTAGCAGTTCCACAAGCACTTGCCTTTATTGCTGAGAGCATGCGAATTGGAAATAGCGCGGGTGAGGATAAGAAGGTAATTGCAAAAAGTGCTGGTGAGATAAGAGGTGCGCTATCTATTCTTGGCTGTGATCCAAAGGATGCTGCATTTGCAACTAGTAAATCAAATGATGCTGCCCTTGATGGATTGATTAAGTTAGCGCTAGAACAACGAGAGGCTGCGAGATTGCGAAAAGATTTTGCAACTGCAGATCAAATACGTGATCAGATCGCGGCCTTAGGCATTACAGTTGAAGACACATCCAATGGTCCAAGGTGGAGTTATTAATGAAACCAGGTAAAGCACGTAAAGATCGACCAAAGGGTGCAAAAACTTTTGCCCGCGGCTCAAATAAAAGAGTTGAAAGATCTGCCGTCGCCCGCCCAGAAAAAAGAGATAACCGCCGCGATGATAAGAGAGATGACCGCAAGGGTTTTAAAAAACCTGTCAGAGCAGGAGAGCGTGAATTAAAGCGAGAAGATCGAAGACCAGATCGACCTGAAAAAAGATTTGATCGCCGGCAATCAGCACAGGACGCGGTAGCTGGAAAGAACTCAGTTGTGGAAGCTTTGCGCGCAAAGGTTCCTGCAAAAGAGTTGGTAGTTGCTATAAAAGTTGAATTAGATGAGAAAATTTCAGAAGCAATCAGATTAGCAAAAAATGCTGATCTTCCAATTAAAGAAATCCCCCGCCGAGCACTTGATGATTTAACTGGGTTTTCAAATCACCAGGGAATTGCACTAGTTATTAAGCCATTTAATTACACAGAGTTCCCAAAATTGATTACAAATGCTAAGAAACCAATGATGTTAATTGGTTTAGATTCGATTACAGATCCTCATAACCTTGGCGCAGTTGTTAGATCTGCTGCCGCCTTTGGCGCAGATGGGGTAGTAATTCCTGAGCGGCGCAATGCAGCGATGACTGGATCTGCTTGGAAGGCATCGGCTGGAGCGGCTGCTCGTATGCCAATATCTCAAGTAACAAATCTAGTTAGAGCTATTGAGGATGCTAAAAAAGCTGGCTGTTTTATCATCGGATTAGATGCTGATGGGGACGTGACATTAGCCAAGATGAACTTAGCAAGTGAATCTATATTTATTATTGTGGGCAGTGAAGGTAAAGGGTTGTCTAGATTAGTTAGAGAAAAATGTGATTTAGTGGTTTCAATTCCAATGCAATCATCAGTTGAATCTTTAAATGCCAGCGTAGCAACAGCAATAGTTATGTATCAGGTTGCGGCTGAAAGAAGTAAGTAAAGTGCGCTTCACCCGCTTTATTGCTCTCGGTGATTCAATGACTGAGGGAATGAGTGATGAGATCGTTAAGGATAAATACCGTGGCTGGGCAGATCGAGTTGCAGATGTTTTAGCCAAAGAGGATCCAAATTTTACATATGTAAATTTAGCTATTAGAGGCAAATTATTAAAACAGGTAGTCGAAGATCAAATACCAGCTGCGCTTAAATATATTGAAGGCAAACAAACTCTAGTTTCATTTCATGCTGGCGCCAATGATGTGCTTAGGCCAAATTACAAGCCCGAGATTTCACTGCCTGAGTATGAAAGAGGCATAAAGCAGTTAACAGATTCTGGCGCCACGGTAATAGTTTTCACAGTGGTGGATAAAGTCGAGGGAAAAGGAAAGACAGCCACTCTTTGGCACCAGCGGTTTAGCGCATTTAATGAGAATGTAAGAATGGTTGCAGTCAAGTATCCAACTATTTTATTTGAAGCAAAAAAGGCGGAGTTCTTAAATGATAGACGGTTCTTAGCTTTTGATCGATTACATATGAACTCGGAAGGACACAGAAGATTAGCTAATGCTGTGTTAGAAGGATTAGGTTATGAGTTTGATAAAGATTGGCGACTAGAACTGCCGCCAGCAAAAAAGAAAAATAAACTTCATAAAGTTTTTGTAGACATTTTATGGATTGGAGTTTTCCTTATCCCTTGGATTTGGCGTCGCCTTAGAGGCAAATCATCAGGAGATGGCCGAAGTGCAAAATATGAGACGCCAGTTAGTTGGCCGGCACCCTAAATTAGCCCCAGGATTACCATTTATTAACCTTCATCAAGCAGAATTGGGTTATGAGTTCCCACTTAATCTCAAATAATCCCCGAGAAAGATTAATTGATAGAGAATTAAGCTGGCTGTCCTTTAATGAGCGTGTATTAGAACTAGCAGAGGATCAAAGCATTCCTTTACTGGAGAGATGTAGATTCTCGGCAATCTTTTCATCTAATCTAGATGATTTTTATATGATCAGAGTTGCAACTTTAAAGCGAAAACTTGAAGCCGGAGTTGTTAAGAAAAATACCGCAGGATATACCCCATTAGAGTTAATGGCAGAGGTGAGCAAAAGAACTCAAGAATTAATTGAGCGACAAACCAAATGCTTTCATGAAGACCTTTTGCCAAAACTGGGTGCTAGCGGGATTGAGATTACTTCCTGGGATGAGTTAGATACACAAGAAAAAGATTACATAAATAAACTTTTTACAAATAAAATTTTTCCGGTTTTAACTCCACTTGCAGTGGATCCTTCACATCCATTTCCATATATTTCTGGCCTTTCACTTAATCTGGCCGTCTTGGTTAAGAAGCCAGATACGAAAGAAGATTTGTTCGCCAGAGTAAAAGTGCCGGCATCATTGCCCCGATTTGTCGAAACATCTGAATTTGGTGGAGCTAGGTTCATTGCACTTGAACAAGTAATCATTGCAAATTTGCATCAACTTTTCCCAGGCATGGAAATTGAGGATTACTACACCTTTAGGTTAACTCGAAATGCAGATCTGGAATTAGAGGAAGAAGAATCTGAGAATTTGCTAGAGTCAATGGAACAAGAACTTTTAAGGCGAAAGTTTGGCCCACCAGTAAGACTTGAGGTGGCAAGTGATATCAATCCAGAACTTTTAAATCGTTTAAAAGTTGAGCTATCAATTCGTGAAGAGGATATCTCAAGGTATAAGGAGCCACTTGATTTAACTGGATTAAATCGTATTGCTGATTTAGACCGCCCTGAACTTAAATTTCCACCATTTAGAAATCAGGTAGCAGCAGAGCTAAGGGAAATAGATTTGGAATCTAACGAGGAGTTTTTTTCTGCAATAAAGCGAAATGAGATTTTGTTACACCACCCATATGACTCTTTTAACTCATCGGTGGTGAGATTTTTAGAAGCAGCTGCAACAGATCCTCATGTTTTAGCCATTAAACAAACCCTTTATCGAACATCTGGTGACTCACCAATTGTTAACGCTCTTATCGAAGCAGCAGAGGCTGGTAAGCAAGTACTGGCAGTTATTGAAATTCGCGCCCGCTTTGATGAACAGGCAAATGTTAGATGGGCGCGAAAGCTAGAAGATGTTGGTGTGCATGTAGTTTATGGATTAGTTGGATTTAAAACGCATGCAAAACTTTCACTCATTGTCAGGGAAGAGGGAGCGAAAGTACGTCGCTACTCTCACGTTGGTACTGGAAATTACAACCCAAAAACAGCCAGGCTGTATGAAGATCTTGGGCTATTAAGCGCTGATGATCAATTGGGTGAAGACTTGAACATCTTGTTTAATCAGCTATCAGGCTTTGCGCCACAGTCTTCATTTAATCGACTACTAGTAGCACCTAGAACTATCAGACCACAGTTATTGGAAAAGATTGATCGAGAAATTGCGAATAAAAAATCGGGCAAGCATGCATTTATAAGATTAAAACTGAACTCACTATTGGACGAAGAGTTTGTCGAAGCTCTTTATCGGGCATCAATTGCAGGAGTTGAAGTTGACTTAGTAATTCGTGGAATCTGCGCACTTCTTCCAGGAATTCCTGGGGTATCAGAGAACATTAGAGTCAGATCAGTACTTGGTAGGTTTTTAGAGCATTCAAGAATCTTCCACTTCGCAAATGGTGGAGATGATGAAATCTACATCGGTAGCGCAGATCTAATGGATCGAAATTTGAATCGAAGAGTTGAGTCACTGGTACAAATTAAGCGCAAAGAACATAAAGATTCACTAATTAAAACTTTTGATAGGTATGTAGCCTCTACGACTGCTGGATGGCACTTATTACCAAATGGAAAGTGGCAAAAGGTTGATGCTGATCCGGCAGGAAATAAATTAGCAGACCTACAAGCAATAATGATTGACTCATACCGGATGAGTTTATGAAGCCAGTTGTTTTGGCAGCTGGCGCGATTTTATGGCGCAAGAATAAGGACAAGTTTACCGAGGTTGCCTTAATTCATCGCCCAAAATATGACGACTGGAGTTTTCCAAAAGGCAAAGCTGAGGTTGGTGAATCTTTAATCGCTTGCGCGTTTCGTGAAGTATTTGAAGAGACTGGAATTGAAAGTGAGTTTGGTGCATTTCTTGGGCAAGTTGAGTACCAAACAGTTGATGGCCTAAAGCAGGTGTCTTACTGGTCTGCAAGGGCAATTAGCAACAAAGCATTCACGCCAAACAGTGAAGTCGATGAGGTTAAATGGGTTGCACTAACAAAGGTCAGAGAGTTTTTAAC
>Ga0209401_1000049_pt1 | contig 84628 bp, 77 predicted proteins | sample M_140807_MF_Meta_FD_187318 | JGI IMG/M metagenome (GOLD analysis project Ga0209401, IMG submission 187318) | Freshwater microbial communities from Lake Montjoie, Canada to study carbon cycling - M_140807_MF_MetaG (SPAdes) (version 2) | ecosystem: Environmental > Aquatic > Freshwater > Lake...
CGTCACCCACCCCAGTCGTCGTGTACACATCACTTCCCTTGGCACCAGTCGTCGTCGTGTTCATCGTGTTGAAAGACATCTTGTTGTTCCTTGGTATAACGTCAGGTCAATGCTTTATATTTATGATTATTTTGATTCAAATTTTTAGTTGGATGCTACGCGTATTTGACGTGAAACTAACTTCTTCAGAGCATGTTTTAATATAAAGTCTCTTACACTAAAGTTTGAACGTTCTGATGGAGGAGCTATCATTATAGAAGAATGCTGTTCATACAGTGTGAATATATATCTATGTGTGCCTGAAGGAGGTGTCGGAGGCGCATATGACATGATTACATCACCGCTTTCCCAATATGGCATGTCACCAGTTATATTTGTTACAAGCCAATGTAACCAAGAAGGCTGTGCGGCATCTGGGTCAGACATAATCAGCGTAAGTTGCTTGCCTGGAACTGGCTGGATATGGACTTTCGGCTGTTCTAAAGTATAACTACGAGCCAAGACTTGATTCTTAGCCACTTGTTCTCCATATACAACATTCATTTCTACTGTGGCAGGGATAAAGAATATTTCAAATACTAATAGTTAGATGAAGGTGGGTCACGAAGAAAGTTTTATAAAGGTTAGAAATGACCTTTTACAATATTGTAAAGGACTTATTGCGATGAAAGTTGGAGAAGAGTTTCATGACTGGCTCACCTTAGAAGGTGACGTTTCTTTTGGTAAAGGCTATATTAGAATCTTTAAAGGTGAGTTTAAAGATTGTACTACAGATAATACTGAACGTCAGTTACTATTTGCAGCAAAAAATCTTGTTTTTGCCATAGATGCTTACATAAGCACAGGCAAAGCAGATGAAGCAGATATTCTTTCATTTATTAATAACTTTATAACATGCCAACTTGATGCAGTTGATACCTGGTGTGATATCGTCTCATATTATGGACATGTCTAGTCCTTTCGTGTGCGACTACGACTTGCCTTACGCTTAGCTGCAGTCTTTTTCTTTGGTTGCGGCTCTACTACTTCTGCGACTAGAGGCTTAATATCACGCTCACCTACACGCTCCGTTGGTGGAATATACTGGAGACCCAAGAAGGCAAAGATGTCTTCCTCAGTCTTCATTGGAGGTACCGCTTTGACTCCCTCTACAACAGGCTTCATTGTATGCTCATTAATCGTATATCCATTTGCCTGTGCATACTTACGAAAGGCAACATTGAATCCCTGCGACCCTGTGAAATAGAGAATCGCATACGCAAACTCAGCAGCAGGAGTCATCAGTAAATCAAGGCGGCGTGCCTTGGACTCATCATCTAGGCGCACATAGCCCATAAACTTCTTGGGTCCAATCGCCAAGGTATCTGTAATATAATCAACATCCCTCAAAAGCTGAATGAACTGAAGAAATACTTCGCCCTGAGCCTTGACGCTCATATCTTCTGGAAGTGTAAGCAACATATCAATATCACCCGAGTCTTTTGCTCCGCGACGATACGAACCAACAATAACTCCCTTGAACTTCGGGTCAAGTGCTGATAAAAGTAACTTCTCATGGGCTTCCATCTCCTCACGCGGAATACGCTCATTCGCATCCTCATAATACCTCAGACCCATCTTCTGAATATCATTCAAGAGGTCAGGATTCTTCGCGAGTTCAGCACGCAACTGCTGAATCGTCTTAATACCATGCTTGTCAATAAGGTCCTTCGCCTTTACAGGTCCAATACCATGAACCTTCTGCAGAGCATCCATAATATCAATCGAGACCTCTTCACGTGCCCTCGTCGCCGACCTCAGAGAACCTGTAGTAATAATCTCTTGAATCTTATCCTTAATCTTTGCGCCAACGCCAGGAAGATGCGCTACATCCGCAAGGCTTGTAATCGGCTTTCCAAATCCGCGCAGCTCTTCAAGCGCCTTTGTGTAAGCGCGTGCCTGAAAGACCTTCTTCCGGGCAATATCTGCCTTGCGCATCGTATCAAGTTCTCCAATAATCGCGTTTGTATAATCGGTAGCCATAGTTGATACTTGAATCTATTCATAACAAACTTTCAATTTTACGAAATGGGATCCTAAGGAAACTAAAAGATGAAAGGAGAAGCAGCAAATGAGCCTATCCCCTATCCTCAAATGGGTCGGTGGTAAATCGCAGATTTTAAATGAAGTCATGGACTTGTTCCCTGTAACAATGAATAACTATTATGAGCCATTTCTTGGTGGTGGAAGTATTCTCTTTGCGCTACTGAGCTACAAAAAGATGGGTATTCGTACAATCACAGGGACTGTCTATGCGAATGACCTGAATGGACAACTTATTGAGTTTTTCAACACTCTTAAGACACAGCCGCAGCAACTCATTCAAGAAGCAGAGAAACTCATTCAGGCATGGCGAGCTATTAAGGGAACCACAGTCGAGCGCAAACCAACAACACAGTTGGAAGCAACAACTTCACGTGAGTCATATTATTTCTGGGTTCGGAGCCAATACAACACACTCCCTCCAGAACAAAAGTCTGGTCCAAAGGCGGCGGCGATGTTTTTGTTCTTAAATAAGACTTGCTTTCGCGGTTTGTATCGCGAAGGACCCAATGGATTCAATGTGCCCTATGGAAACTATGAGAATCCTGCCATCATCAACAAGGCACATTTCTTAGAGGTATCTGAACTTCTTCAGAATGTTGTCTTCACTTGTCTTGATTACAAGGAGTTTCTTGCCAATGTACAACAGGGTGATTTCATCTATCTTGACCCACCCTATGCGCAAATCAAAGATACATCCTTTGTCGGCTATACTGCCACTGGGTTCGACGGCGATGAGCAAAAAAGATTATTTGAACTCTGTCATCAAATAAAACAAAAAGGTGCGCGGTTCCTTCTGAGCAATGCCAACGTTGACGCTGTTAAGAATGCCTTTACCGCAACAGGATATCAAATAAAAACATTAAATACACGACGTGCTATTACACCAAAGAATCCTAAAGCTAGAAGTCAAGAACTTCTTATTTTAACTATTTAGTTACACATATAAATCATAAAGATTCTGGTTAACAATATTAAGTTCAGCATCTAGATAATCGGCATCTGCCCCATCTGTGGCTGACCATCTAGCCTTCCTATTCAACTTCTGTCGCGCATTCTCTAGCATATTGCCCCTCATCTTCCAGAAATGAATGGTGTGCGAAGGATCTTCTGGCAGCTGCCGAATCTCCGCTTGGCGCTGCTGTTCCCACAGTAGCAAGTTATATTCAATACGCTGGCGCGAAACCTTGTATTCAGCCTCTGTAACACCCAGCTTGGTCCAGGGTCCATCTCTAGGAACCTCTGGCACTACCTCTGTCTTGACAGGAGGCTGCACACTCACAGTAGGCTTCACCGCCGCCGCCGCCTTTACAACCACAGTAGGCTTCACAACCACAGGTCCATCCTTCTTCTCAGCAAACTTTTGTGCGTATGACTTCATCTCTTGCGTAAAAATAGTTGATGTCATACAAATAGGTGCTACAGGTGTTCAAATTTATTTGCGATTTCGGATATAGAATGTGATATAAATAACCTCAATATTAGTGGGAATCACACCGTCTAGAAATACCCTATTGGACGAGCCATGTCGCTGTGGGCTAATCTTCACAGCAAGATTCTCTGTGTTTTTCATACTGAATCGTTCTAGCAAGTCTGCGTAAATCTGGTCTATATGAGAAACATCTCGAATAACGAAAGGACGATATACACCACTTAGGTTTTCGAGATAGACGATGCGGTCGCGCGGCGATTCTCCATGATAGCCTCTCGCCCTCTCACGTGCTTCGAGGAATAAATCCCCTTCTTGCTTTCCTTGCCCTTCGAACCCTTCTTCTCCTGTCTCGTCTTGATATTGTGGTCCATGGTAGTTCATATAGGTCAGTACCAAATAAAAATATGTTTTGTGTTTCAAATTTATTTTTATTTGTTTTTGTTTTATTGTATTTGTTCTACGTGCTCACTCGCTCTGCCTCATAGACCGTATTGACAATGTTGGCACGACAGACAGGGCAGTTATCACCCCTCTCTAGAAGATTGTCCATTCCCATGGCGTCAAACACATGGAAACAAGATGTAACCGCAAGGCGCTCAGCCTCAGCAAACGGTCCTAGCATAATCGGGCAGAGATCTGTGCTTTGACGAGCGCGAGTGATGAGCATTTCGCCAACAAACTGAGGCAGATGAAGCGGCACTTGCTGCTCAGAGCTCAGGGGTGGCACGTTATTATACTCATCGTCGTCTTCGTCATGCTGAGGAGTATTCTCTAAATGCGCTGCAGCATTGAGAAGGTCATTCAGATTGAGTCGCGGGACACGAGGCGGCGTTACCATGGGATCAGGAGCAACACCAGCACCACCATTTACATTGAGTTCCATCGGTGAAGGTGACGGTCCGCGCGACACAGCGGTGCTGAGCGGTGTCTGGGGATGAGTGACACGTCCATTTATTTGCTCTATGCGCTGAGTAAATGTATTATTGATGATATTAACAATCCTTGTCTCGTGCTCGAGTGAAGAGAAAGGGATATTGATTCTGCCATTCGGAAGCCACGACCTATACTGGAAATCATAGATAGGAAGGTTACGTCCATTCCAGGCGAAAGAGAATGGGAGCCGCCAGCAGCGTTCGCCAATGATTTGGTCGGCAATGTTCTGACGATTCACGACCTGAATGGTACGGTCTAGTTCAGAGCGGTTCTCCTCAATAAGCGGAAGTGTAAGGAATACATCTGCGTTAATAAAGGGCATCACTTCATAAAACTCCTCTGCGATAATCATCGCCCTCAGAATATGTATACAACGCGGATTTTCTTGGGTCTTCACGACACCGAATAGTTCAGGAAAACGAAAGGATGCCATTGTGGGAATACTTATAAAAAATAGGTAGTCCAGTTCAATTTTATCCAGTTATATCAACAACCATATAATATGCTGCTGCCTTTGGATCCCATTCATTTCTCCAGGGAAACCTCACTGCGCCATCAGCTCTCCACCATCCAAACTTGTCAAAATCGACCATTGCGACAGAGCCATCGGGCTGACGATAGAGTTCGAAATCAGCTGGATAATATCCACTCTTAAATCCAGCAGCATAGAGTAGTTTTAAATCATTTTCAAGTTTGATATCAGAATCAATATCGTCTTGTGAAAGCAGTCTACTGACATCTATGCGCAACATCTTGTATTGATGTTCTGAGGAATCCCATGCTCGCGGTACCCATAAGATATTAAATCCGTTCTCAGGACTGCAGAGAGTATGAGCCCAGTTTTGAATAAGGCACTGTGTTGGCGCCCTGTGACTATGAATACGTCGCGAAGCATTTGCTCGTTTCCACACCTTCTTTATAACAACCTCTGGATTGTCTCCTGGGACGATGCAACCACACGTTCCCTCCGTTGGCTCCAGAGAAGTCATACTCTACTTTAACTTACTCATTGAAATCAAATTTGAACGCTAAATGCTACAAAGTAACATCACGCCTACGAGATGTTCTACACCTCCTCAGAAGTATTTAAGACGATGAACAATGAGAAGCCGAATAAGCACATGTATTTTAATGACAACGGAGATGAGATTTCGCACGAGGAGTTTCTTCGGAATCAGGAGCAGCAGAAGCAGCAGGAACCTTGCTGGGCAATCAAGACTCCGCGCATCAACTTTCGTTTCACTATTGCTGATCCACTTGTTCTTCTTCAGTTCCTGCGCTTTATAGATTACTACAATGAGAATGCCCTAGCAGATGAGCTCTACATGCTTAAGCCGATGTCTTATACGCAGTACAAGAATCTTATGGACAGTGACTTTATGAAGAATACGCCTAGCGAGTTTGAGGAGGAGGCATATGAGCTTCGTGACCGCCTTGGTAATCACCTAGACTTGAGCGACCTACAAAGTGTTTAAAATTGAAAAAAATAGATATACTCAATACATCATAAATAAATGGAAGATCCCAGCGTAGTAAATCCTGTGCCACCCGCGCTTGTTATAGCTGAGCCGCAAGAACATATTGTAGTCAATGCTGTTCTTCCTATTCCAGAGAATGTCCGTGTGGTAGATTACATACATCAAGTGCACCAGCCGCGAGTAAGTTTTCGCAACAGAATGTTTGGCATTCTATTGTGCTCTATAGGTGTTGCTATTCTTCTTGGAATAGGTCTTGGATATAACTATCATTATGGAAAGACCGATTAGATATCTCAGCTAATGTATTTTTAATGTTTGCGACTCTTACGTTGTTTACGAGACTTACGCTGTTTACGACGGTTGCGACGCGTTTTACCGCCGCTAAAAATCGAACTCGCAATGAGCCCACACGTATATATACCATCTACAATTTGACAGCTACTGAATCCTTTTCTGGATGCACCTTTACTGAGGAGTAGCGTCTTAATATCCTCATATTTGTCTCTCTGTTCATCTGATAAGTCTTTGCGACGAAGAACCTTATCTACAATGCCGCGAGCCGTTTTATCGAAAAATTCGCTTTCCGTTTGAGGAACTCTGTAGTCTATCTTAAATGGGGTTATCACAGAAACAATATCATAGACTCGTGCCGCCATTTCTGGTTCTCCACTTAGAGCCGCAACTTGTAAAAGAGACATCCCATCTGAGCCTCTTAGAAACTTTGCCATTCCTTCTGGGATATCGTATGACGCGCCATATTTCGCTTGAAAGTCTCGCAAAAATCTGTCAAACTCAGCAACGTTTCCGCTTTGAACTATCTCAGAAAGTTTGATTAATCTGTTTTGATAATGTGTATTCCAGTTTACAGCATTTGACATTTCTATAATATAATTCTATTTTATCCGTAGAGGTGATTTTTTGTTTAGTTGGTTGTAGGGCGCCGCGCCTGGAGTTCAAGGAATCGCCGCTCATCTTCCGCAGTCCAAGGAGTCGCGACAGGAGCAGGAGCAGGAGCAAGAACAGGAGAAGGAGCAGGGGCAGGAGGATAGATAATATCATTTATACGCTTATAGTCAGCGACAATCGTGGAGTTATAGCCAGTGGATGACCACGCAAGGTTTCGACAGTCCTTGAAGCGTACTCCATACTTTACGTAGAACTTCTGTGCCTCAGCCTCAATAAGGCGCGCCTTCTTTTGCTCGTTTAGCCGATAAGATCGACGAAAGCTCTCTAGATCCTTACGCTTCCAGAACCAAACGATATTCTCATTTGTGAGCGGCATACGTGTCTTCTTCATCTTCTTCAGAATGTCAAAGTTCTTCTGTAGAATCGTATGTGCCTCACGCTCCAAGAACATTGCCTTGGTCTCAGCCTCTGTCTTGAACGTAGTCCCAGGAAGAGTATAAGACTCACGCCACTCAGCTTCATTCTTAAAGGTCTTCTTCTCTGGGTAGACCTGAAAGAAGCTACCACTCCACATCTCGCGACCCGTTGCTATCCGCTCATTGTTGTTGTTATATGCTCGTACGTGCGACATCTTCTTTGCTGGATGCTTACATCCATGAAAGGAAATGTGTTCAAATTTATTTTTATTGTGGAGTATCGAGTTTTGATTTAGATTTCGACTTCTTTATCTTTGGTTTTGGTTCCTCTAGTGGTTCAGGAGGAACTTCAGGAACAGGCTCAGGGACAACAATAGAGTCTTTTGATTTCTTTCTCTTCACTTTCACTTCTTTTTCAGGTGATACTTCTACAACAACTGGAGACGCTGGCGCTTCCAATAATGTCTTAGACTTGGACTTCTTTATTTTAGGCTTGGGTGTTTCTTCAGGAGTTGGCTCAGGCTTTACCTCAACTGGCATTTCAGGCTTATTATCAGATTCTACAGGCTCATCCCTTGATTTATTTTTGCTTGAAGAACGGCGGCTTGACCTATGCTTCACTTCTTCTTCGCTATTGCTATCACTATCAATCCTACGCCTTGACTTATGTCTTGACTTATGGGAAACTTCTTCTTCACTGTCACTATCAACCCTACGCCTCGACCTATGCCTTGACTTATGTCTTGGCTTATCAGACTCTTCCTCATTAATCGTCTTTTTAATAACAGATAATGGGCGAATCGTGTTGCGTACACCACTTGATGTAAATCCTCTGCGACCATTCTCGTCTTCCACTACCATACTTGCTGCAGCAACGCGTCCTAGCATGTCAGTTTCTGATAAAACTGGACGCCTAATACTTTGCGTACGCAATATGTTTGATGTAGAGTTCGCATGTGAAAAGTACTTCATCGCATTTGTCTGTCTCTCAGCCACAAATATATCTGTTGGTGTCTTATTTGATACTACATCTTCAACAGGTGGTAAGAATGTTATAATACCACTGGTAGATACATTTGAAAATGGAACATTCATTGCTGTTGGAGCTTTCATAGTCTCACGGAAACTGTTCTCCACTTTCAAGGGCGGCTTTATCTCCTCAACTACACGCGATGTCTTTGGGGTTTTCTTCTTGTATCTACGCTTACGATAAATGAAAAATGTTATTCCGCCAGCAAGTGCAGACAAAAATACTAAGGACCCCACTACAGCACCTGCGGTAGTAGAGTTATTCGTTGCCGACGCCATCATGATTGGTATAATGGCTGGCGATATAGTATTTGATGCTGACTTACTCTCAGAACGACTTTCACTTCTTGATTTTGATTGAGAGGGTGATACGCTAGGCGTAGGTGTATTCGTTGGCGAGGATGTATATGATGGTGTTTGTGAGGGGGATCCACTAGTAGACTTTGATTTTGAAGGGCTTCCTGATACACTCTTTGAAGATGATACTGTAAGTGATTCTGAACGTGTATATGAGCGTGCTACACTCGGTGTTTTCGAGGCTGAACGAGTTGCTGAACGTGATTTTGATTCTGAACGACTCAGAGTTCTACTGACAGATTCAGAACGCGATATTGAATATGTGGCTGTCTCTGACTTTGACTCTGAACGAGTGACCGACCCTGACTTTGACTCTGAGCGACTCAGACTCATGCTGGGAGATTCAGATGATGATACTGTTTTACTTCGCGAGAGACTTTTGCTTAGAGAGACTGTTAGAGTTTCTGTTTTTGATTCTGAACGACTCAGAGTCATGCTGGCAGATTCAGAAGATGATACTGAGCTTGTAGCAGCCTCTGTCTTTGATACTGTTCGACTTGCTGATATACTTTTGCTTTCAGAGACTGTTAGACTGGGTGTCTTTGACTCTGAACGGCTGAGTGAACCTGATTTTGACTCTGACCGAGTTGATGATAGAGTTTTTGATACTGACGGCATAGCCGAGATACTCGCTGATTCTGAACGGCTTATTGAAACACTGACAGACTGAGAAGAAGATACCGAGGACGAGGCGACTTGAGACTTTGACTCAGACGATGTCTTGCTATTTGTCTTAGTTATGCTTCTTGTTATGCTCACCGTGGCGGAGGACGCCGATGAAAAAGATACAGCAGGTGATACAGACCTTGAAATAGACCTTGAAGAACTTACACTCTTTGTTTCAGAGGGCGTGACTGTTGTATCAGGACTTTCTGAACGTGTAAGAGAAATACTGCGCGAGGATGATTTTGTGACAGAGTTACTCGTGCTAGGCGACCGACTCATGGATTGCGTTAAAGAAATAGATGCCGATTCTGAAGAAGAACCTCGTTGACTTTTTGATATGCTCTGAGTTATTGTTACTGTTCCAGTAATACTTACAATGACCTGAGGCGAAGTGCTACGAGATACTGACACTGTGCGTGTAATGCTTCGTGATACACTTATTGTCTTAGTGAGTGAGGCAGCAACTGAGGGTGAAGCGCTGAACGAGCAGGATCTGAATAATGGGTTACAAGAACGCGTAACGCTAACTGTTGGTTGATTGCTTATTGATGCACTGGCACTGCGAGATGATGACGGGGGAATGACAGAGCCTGTAGGGCTTCTTGATAGACTAGGTGATATTGAAACTAAGACGTATCCTGTGTTGCTGCGAGATGGAGATGCTGATACACTTATTGTCTTAGTGAGTGAGACAGCCACCGATGGTGAAGCGCTAAACGAGCAGGACCTGAATAATGGGTTACAAGAACGGGTTACGCTGACGGTTGGGGGATTGCTTCTTGACGCACTCATGCTTGGAGAAGACGATGGTGGGAGCCCTGAGTTACTGCGGCTAGCAGAGAGAGACGACGATACACTGTTTGATGCTTGAATAGAACGTGATGGCGTGCCACTTGAACCAAATGAACCAGACCTTGATGGAGATGCCATAGGCGACCGTGTAGGAGACTGTGTTAGACTCCTCGATGTGGTCATTGAGGCAGAAAGGCTGCGTGACACTGTATTGCTTCTTGACGCAGTTCTAGTCGCAGAAGCCACTGCTAGAGAGGCAGAGCGTGAAGGGCTCCTTGATAGGCTTGGTGAACGGCTTCCAGAGGCGCTGCGAGAGGGTTGAACAGAAAGCGAAGGCGTGATGCTTGCGCCATAAGAAATGCTTCGCGACGGGCTAGCGGCACGAGATGGTGATTTAGAGAGGGAGGCAGCGACTGAAGGTGAAGCGCTAAAGGAGCACGACCTGAATAGTGGGTTACATGAACGGGTTACGCTGACGGTTGGGGGATTGCTGCGGCTCACCGATACAGAGCGGCTAGGCGTGCGGGATAAAGACGGCGTTGATGACTGCGTGTATGCTAGTAAAGGCAATAATGCCAGTAACGCCCCTCTCAAAGAGAACATGCCACTAAATGTTATATGGCTTATTTCTTAGCCCCCGTAACCACAAAAAGGCATTAAAAATTTTTTTTGTCTTTTGGTGTTTTATGATCTTGTCTTTCTTTTTCTTTTATTTAGATGCCTAGCCGCGCATCCGCCTCATACTCGCTGTCGCTCTCCTCCGCCAAGGCTGCGAAGCGGCTCTGAGAGGCAGGGGCAGGGGCACGCACAGGGGCACGCACAGGGGCACGGGCTGCCGCCAGGCGCTGCATGAGGTTGCGCCTCTGCTGCTCAATCGCCGCGCGTGCCGTCGGCGTCCACGGGGGGCGCGAGAGCTCACGTGCCGTCGGCAGAGACTCCAACTCCCTCTGAAGCGCCGCCGCAGAGACAGGCGCAGGAGCAACAGCCCGTGCCGCAGACTGTGCCGCCGCCTGTGCCGCCAGAGTAGCCGCCGCTGCCGCAGAGCGCGCCGTCGCCGCTGCCGTCTCGCCCACCGCCGCCGTGAGGACTGCGCGCTGCTCCAGAAGAGCCTGCCGCTCCCTACGCTTCGACGCCTGGGCAAAGCCAGAGCTGCGCGCCATCACCGCCTCTGAGGGCATGGCAGCCAGGCGCTTCTCCACCTCTGTGAGCTCTGCCACCTGCCCAGAGAGGCGTGCCGTGCGCTCTTCAAGGTGCCGCTCTTCGTTCTCCATAGCCAGGTCTCCCCAGCCCTTGCCGCTCTCCAGAGCCTCCTGCATCTCTGTGAACGTCTTGCTGCCCCGCAGCTCTGCTATGAGCTCTTCCCAGCTCTTCTCTGTGCTCTCGTGCTCTGTGCTCTCGCTCTGATTCATCTTGCTGGTGCTCTTATATATGCGTGTATTTATAAGAGAAGCACTCATCTTCAGAGGGAACGCATTATTCAATTTTATTCCTAAATTGAAAGAGTTTCTCACAGAGAGCCCTCAGAGCAGCTCTGAGCCCACCATGGGCATTCAACCTGGAAAAAAAATTGATTGCTTCTGCCGCCCTGTATCTTAGCTGTCCTGAACAAGCAATAACACACGACCACACACACACGAGAAGATGAGCATCACCCTGAGCACGAGCCAGTACGAGAGCATCATGAGCAAGCTGGAGAGCCTGGAGGGCTTGGTCCAGAAGAGCGACGCAGTGGCGCCCTCTGTGCCCGCTGGGAAGGCGGGCAAGGCGAAGAAGACGCCCAAGGCGCGTGACCCCTCTGCGCCGCCGAAGGCGCCGAACGCCTGGATTCTCTTCACCAGCCGCGTCCGCTCTGTCATTAACGAGTCGGGCATTCTGGGCGAGAAGAAGCTGGGCAAGGAGTGCACGCAGTTCTGCTCTTCGCTGAAGGAGGAGAACGCGGAGCTGGACTCCTGGGCGGCGGAGACCATTCTGGCGCGCTTCAGCGGCTGGACGGTCCCTGAGCAGTCCAAGATGGCGGCGGCTGGCATCAGCTTCGCCAAGAAGAACAAGGGCTCTGAGGCTGCGGCGGAGACGGCTGCCGAGCCTGCGCCTGCGGCTGAGAAGCCCAAGCGGGTCATCAGCCAGGAGCAGAAGGATAAGATGAAGGCTGGGCGCGAGCGCGCGGCGGCGGCGAAGAAGGCGGCGGCTGCTGGCTCTGCCCCTGTCGCTGTCGCTGTCGCTGAGACCCCTGCGCCTGTCGCGGCGGCGGCTGCACCTGTCTCTGAGGCGGAGGCAGAGGCGGAGGAGTGGAAGAGCATCAAGCTCAAGACGGGCAGCGGCTTCCAGCTCTACCTCTGGAACCCCGCCAACAACCACTGCTACAACCGCGAGTCTGACGGTGGGCAGGGCGAGTGGGCTGGCGTCTTCAACCCGAAGACCAAGACGATTGACTCGTCTGTGCCCGAGCCGTCCGAGGAGGAGGACTTTGAGGTGCTGGATGCGTAAGCGGCACACACAGATAAACCCCTATAAAAATAAAAAAGAGCAAAAACAAAAAAGAACAAACAAACTTTTTAATGGTCTTTTTAATGCCGTTAAATTTGACCTACGCCTGACTAGGCTGAATGGGCGGACCATAAGATGAGCACTACAGAGCTACGCGTACACAAGATAGACCAAGAGGCTCTGATTGATACCTACATCAAGCTGAACCACCGCCATGACTGGGGCGCCATGCGTGAGAGGTGTGCGGAGGCGCCCAAGGACTTCAATGAGCTCTTTGATGGGCTGTACAAGAAGTACGCGGCGGCGGCGCCTCGGCTAGAAGAGCTTGATGGCGAGGAGATGAAGACATGGTTAAGACACTTCGCCCACCATGTAGGTGCCAAAGATGGCGATGTCCTCTCGTGCCCAGCCAAGGAGACTGTATGGGTTTGGCACAAGACACTGGGTCGCATTCAGCAGTGAACAGCTACAGACAAACAACGAAAATAAAAATAAACAAACCTTTTTCATTGTAGCCAGCGACCGCCATGCGCAATCAAAAGGCAGTATGCCGTTTCTGCCTTGACAGTGGAACAACAAAACGAAACCCATTCATTGCACCATGCTTATGTAATGGAAGCATGAAATATGTACATCTTATGTGTCTTGATCAATGGAGAGTCATGGATATGGATAAGAATGGCACTCAGTGTGGTCTCTGTCTACAAGAATATACGTCAACGCAACACCCATCGTTGGAAATAATACCTTCAAAAGACTCTTGTTCGTCCCTTCTACTCCGGATGCCATTGCTACCAGCATTTGCTATTCATTATCTATATGTCATACGCTTCAGCATAGATAATACTATACAACACACATTCACATATAATAAATATATTACGTATCAAACCCTCTTTCAGATTAGTTATCTATTCTTGTTTATTACACAGATACAAGTAAAGAATAAAAATGACTATTTTACGCAATGGAGACAACAAAAATCACTGATGATATTTATGACACATATAGCATTGTTTATTTCAATGTTGAATGGTGCGAATATGGCAGGTATAAGTCTTGATATATTTTTGGGGTTATATTGGATAAGGCATTGCCAGATTCTTCAAAATATAAATGAGAAGATACTGCTTGAAGAGTGAGTTACTCCATCAGGACTGGCTCTTCATTACTCACCTTAATCTTCTTCTTGACCGCCTTCGGCTTTGCGGCTGGCGCTGCGACAGGCGCAGGGACAGGGACAGGCGCTGGGGCAGGTGCAGGCGCTGGGGCAGGTGCAGGCGCTGGGGCAGGTGCAGGCGCTGGGGCAGGTGCAGGCGGCTCAACAACAGCCACAGGCGCAGCAGGAGCAACCTTCTTCGGAGGACGACCACGCTTCGGCTTCTCCTTCTCCTGTACCTCGACCTTGAGAGGAATATCTAGCCGACCATCATCGCCAATCAGGTCATGAATAATGGGATGGACCTGAAGCTCCGTCCAGCGCGGATCATCTGTGATAACATCAATAACCTTATTGGGGTCAAGTTCATACTTGTCCGCAATAATAGTAACGATCGTATGATGCATGTCTGCTACATGCTTGAACAGCGTAAGAACAGTAGCGCGCCAGACATCTCTCGTGGTGTCAATCTGAATAGGGCGCGCCTTCGATCGTGCTTCACCACTCCCAGGGTGACGGATAACTACATCTTCCTTCTTCACAGTAACTTCCTTCTTGCTTGCATTCGTAATCATCTCGTTGACGGTATTCATATTGAGGCGCGACTTCCTATTCAATGACGAGCGTATCAATTTTTTTAAAATTGCTTGATTATTTTAGTTTGGCAAAGGCATCCCATGACATGTAAGAACATACTTCAGGAAAAAAACAAATCAACGCCCTGTTGGCTGCCTGCTGATAAAAACTCATACTTCGCCTTCTGCCGACGATGCCATCTTCAAGAGGTCTCTCTCATTCTAGACCGCATGATATGTGAGCTTATCGAAGGCAATCTGCCCAAGGATATGGGCATGTTTGACCAACCCTTCTTTCCAGGGGAACTCGTTCATGAGTGCCGCGAGCAATCGTTTCTTTCATTCCTCGCGTGTCTTTACAAAGTAGACAAGGCGTTGCTTGATAAGGTTCTTCACCTCTACAGCGACGCTCGCTTACAACAGCGCCTTCAAGACATACTTACACAGAACTTCAAGCAACACAATGAGAGTATGCGATGCGGCTTCTACCGCTACATCCTTCGGAAATATCCGCAGTTTATATCTGTTGGTCACATACGTTGTTGGGTCTGTGCAAACTGGTATCTCGAGAGTGGAGAGTCTGAAAAACTTCTGAACCGCGTCATGATGGGTATGATAATGGATAGCGTAGTCACGCCAGATTTGATACACAGATATCAAAGTATCTTTCCTTACTACATTGCCTCTTTGATTTCAAAGAAGTGTGAACACTATATTCCTGAGCTTATGAAGAATATAGAGTCAAATCTGTCCCTTGAAGATTTCAAGAAAAAAGTCTTTACGAATGCTTTTATGTTGTCTCACTACTTTCATGAGAAGGTCCCCAAAGAACTTCTTGGGGAGCAAACAAAAGAAGACGTCTATGGATTTCTCAAGAAGAGATGTGCCATATACAAAGATGAACTTGAGATGTATGCCTGGCATCCATCGCGAGTAAAAAACTGGTGTCTTGAATCTGATTCCTCTTGGATTAAACGGTAGAATTATCAATATGGTTACAGAACATGCTAACATCAATGTTCTTGTTAAGCTGCTTCACCTCACTAAAGGTGAACCAATCTGCCTCCTCCACTTCACGAGTATCATAAGGAAAGAGGTGATACTCATAAGGGACAGAGTAAATATAATACTCGGCTGCCTTGTACTTCTTCACTGCGACGTAGTTATTTTCAAGGGTAACTCCAGTCTCCTCCTTCAACTCGCGGAGAGCACAGTCTAGACTAGAATAGTCTGTACGCTCACGATGCCCCTTGGGAAATGACCACTTTTGGCTCTTCCTTCCCTTCACTAGGAGGATTGTATTAGTCGGCGAAATACAGATACATCCATACACTTTTAAATCTGGCGGCTGATACGACTTGAATGCACGCCGCCCACTGTCTGGCCAAGTTGCTGAAATGTTTGTCATGTTTGTCATGGTATTAACGCTATCGTTAAAGGATGCCCACTACACTCATATATATCCGCTCAATTTTAGTTTATATATGCTATTTAAACTTTGCCCTTCTAGTATGCCTAGAATGACTGATGGGGCATGGGTTGCTGGACATCTCACAGGTGGGCTCGGTAATCGCCTCTTTCAACATGCTGCCGCCGCTGGCTACGCAGAGCGATACAATAAAAAGCTAGTCTTTTCCCTAGAGAATTCTGGTAATCAACAACACGGACCCATAGAAAACATATTTAAACTCTTTCCAGACATTCCAATCCACATTGAAAATGAAGATCCAATCATGCTTCCAGAACAACACGGGGCAGTCTTTACCTATGTTCCCCTACCTGAAATCAAAGACAATACACATGTATGCATTGACGGATGGAGACAGACCGATAAATATTTTCCGACCGATGGAATCAAGGCAAATCTTGATTGCTGCGTCAAACCAATAAGACAAGAGGAACTCCGCAAAGAGTATGCCGTCACTCCAAACACTTGGTTCGTTCATGTTCGCCTAGGTGACTATAAGATTCTCCCTCATCATCAAATCAATATGGCAGCCTACTACAAGCCTGCGATGGAAAAGGTTCCAACAGAGGCTCACATTCTTGTGTTTTGTGATGAGGCGTCTACATACAGCGAGATGCTTATAGCATTCTTTCAGGCACTTGGTCGAACTGTAACGATAGTAAAGCTCGAGGATGAACTTGAGACGCTGTGGCTCATGAGCCAATGTTGGGGAGGGGCTGTCGTCGCGAATAGCACATTTAGTTGGTGGGGAGCCTATTTCGCAAGGCAACGATGCCCTACGCCTTCTTTGTATGTGGCTTACTACCCTACAGTGTGGGGTCAGGGGCTCCCTGAAGCACGCGACATTATCCCGTCTTGGGGAACACCTATACCGAACCTGCTTTGATAAAAAAAGTTGAATGGGCGGCTGGCTTGATTCATGGCACCCTTTTTACTCAAACAATGCTTAGCCCCTTGTGGAACGATTTTGAATACCAGCAGCACCAGATTGAGGGTGTGCAATGGATGATAGAGAGCGAGGCGTCATTTCCTCACGGAGGTATCCTGTGTGATGAAATGGGCTTGGGAAAGACGATTCAAATGCTTGGGCTTATGAAAGAAAATAAAATGAAGGCGAGCCTTCTGGTGGCGCCTCTATGTACGCTAGACCAGTGGCAGGCGACAGCGGAGAAGTGCGGCTTCAACGTCTGGCGAGCGCATGCGACAGAGTCATCTTGGGAAATACCCAAGAACTTCAAGGCGTCTTCCGTCCAAATGTATGTTGTCAACTATGAGCGCATCGTGGCGCGCCCTCTGCTTGTCATCCGCCGCAAGTGGGATCGTATTATCTACGATGAGGCGCACCGCCTCGGCTCAAATAAGAGCAAGGTGTATGGTCTAGCAACCAAGATTGATTCAGAGCACACGTGGCTACTCACAGCTACCCCGATTGTGAATAAGCCAGAAAATGCTCGCGCCCTCTTTGAGCTGATCGGCTATGAGAAGGTGGCTTCGACCCTGGAGGGAATGCGCTTTATGATTGAGAAGTCGGTCCTCTGTCGTCGCATGGCTGACTTGCGTAGCTCTATGCCTGCCCTCCCAAATCCTGCGAAGGAGGTTACTCATATTCTGGACTTCAAGACACCCGAGGAAGAAGACATCTATCGTGGCATTCAGGGCGTCATTCAGCGGCAGTGGCGCGCTACAACACATGAGGCTGGTGGTCTGGCAGAACAGTTTCGCCTTATTATGAATCTTCGCCAGCTGAGCATTCATCCGCAGGTCTATATCGCGGCGCGCAAGAAGCAGTGGGCAGGATACAGCCGTCCTGATTTCCTCCTTCCAAGCACAAAGTTTCAGAAGCTGCGAAAGCTCATTGAGGATGGCTCTACTGAGCAGCATAGATGGATTATCTTCTGCCACTTTCATCATGAGATGAATATGCTGAAGGAGTATCTCGAAGAGAGCCCTGTCGTCATTGACTGCCATATGTATAATGGCGCTATGAATATGAATGAGAAGAGGGAGGCGCTAGAGGCGTCCAAGGAGACCCTTGTAGGTCGCCAGCAAGAAGTCCTACTGGTCCAGCTACAGTCTGGCGGTACTGGTCTGAATCTCCAGCACTGCGACCGCATTGTCTTTATGGGTCCGTGGTGGACGGCTGCTCTGATGGACCAGGCGATTGGGCGCGCAGTGCGCATCGGTCAACAGAATCAGGTGTTTGTTCATCACCTTGTCTTGCGTGAGGAGATGACGATGAATATTGATAAGATGATGCTAATCGCAGCAGAAACAAAACGCAACCTCTGTGCTAAGTTCTTGGAGATTGCTATGAAGAAAAATGATATATTGAAAATGGCGCAGAAATAAACACAAGAACTTCCTATATCTTCTTAGAGAATGGCCTCAACTGCTGGTGGCTCAGGATTTTCAAGCATCGCTGGTAACAATGGAGCTTACATTTTAATCGCACTGGTTGTCATACTTTTTCTTGTTGGTGTTGGCTACTATATTCTGTACAAGCGCTCAATGACAATGCCGAACATCACACCATTTGAAGATATGAAAGTGCCCCCACCACCCATTAATACGGAGGAATACAAGAAGCGCAAAGAAGAATTCAAGACCAAAGAGGGCTTTTACGGAGGTGTCGCGCGCGGCGCTGGTATCCCCGATTGCTATCGGACATCATCCGAGGCGGCTGAACTTCATGCCCTGTTCCAAGGACGCGTGAATGGTGTTGAAGAGGGCAAGGAAGACTTCAGCGAACTCAATATCCTGCTCAGCCAGCTCGCCTGCTTCAAGAAAGACTTGCTCGGTGTAGCGCAACAGGTTGAGGCTACGCGCTACCAACCATTTGCCACGCAGCTTGATCTTGAGCCTATCGCCGAAACTACGGCGCGCTGCTTTGCAAAGACCATACCCGAGCGCGACCTCAACATCGCCCTTGATAAATGGTACAAGCGTGGTCACTTCCTCATTACACGCCTCTGCACCTCTGCGAATCTGAGTGAGCAGGAGGTCGTCGGTGCGGAGAAAACCTTTGATGCCTTGATGAAGGATATCGCTGCGATTTCCAAGGACAGATGCTTGACTGGAACACCAACAATCGATGCGAAGCCACTGCCCAGAGAGCCGCACCCATCTGGCGACCCTTACCCCGCTCAGTTCGGCGAGTACAAGGGCTATTATTAGTCATTACGAATCGGCATTTAATAAAAAATTGAAGTTAGCGTAGGCGTATTTATTAAGTAAGCAAAATAAGATGCCAGCATATGTTTATACACTTAATCTGAAGGGGGGTGCTAAGTATGTTGGGTACACCGAAAATCCAAAGAAGAGGTTTGCTCAACATTTCTCTGGAAATGGTGCTAAATGGACACAAAAGCACGCACCGATTTCTGTAAATAGTATTCAGAAGGTTTCAAATGTTGCCTATGCGAAGAAGTTGGAAACAATCATTTACTACAATATGAAGAAATATCACGGTGCATCAAAGGTTCGTGGTGCTGGACACACTAAGTCTTATTAATGTCAGTTTGAAACACCCGGTGGTGTAAATGAACAAATAATCACAACTGACCACATATACAAATTCAATATACTAAAAACAAGCGGTTTTCTCCACTTTTTTATTTTATCTGTGTATATTATAAATGTTATTATTTACAATGTATGTTAATGATGAGTATACAGCCAAGAAGATGATGGTGGCTTCTAAGAAACTAGGTAAAAAATTAGGAAACAATGTTGAAATGGTGTGGCAATGGGTTAAAGATGGAAACAAAATGGTTATTGCGTGCGATTTCCATCAGTATGATTAGTTATGAATGAACAATACTTATATATATCTGGATTCAGATACTCATAAGGATTCTTACGGGTTCAAGAGTGAGGCAAAAACAAGGAGACCCAGAATCTGCCAGAATGACTTGGCAGGCTTGGCAACAGAAATCAGCTCAACAACTACATTGTTCCAGAGCAGCTTTCCAACGAATCCGAGAATCGTGATGGACAGCAAAAAAGCCGCGAGGACCGCAAGCAACTCCATGTAGCTTCCTCTGCGCTGGCTTGAATCAGTTGGCGTCGTTGTAAATCCTTCAATCGCTGCTTTGCAGGCTGAACCGAGGAGAGGCATTGTGTTCTAGTAGGGTCTAATCTTTTTCATAGACAAGGGACTCCTTCACCTTTGAACCACGGTGCTCAGTAATATACTGAAACGCCTCCTTCGCCTTCTCCTCAGACTTCAGGTGCTCGCCCAGCAGACGCGTAATATCCTTCTGCGCAAGAGATCCCTTCGCCGTCTTCTTCTGATAAACAAGACGCCCACCCGTCGACTGAAGGTCTAGCGCACCAATATTATTCTTCTTCATAATCCGGAGAATCATCTCCTCGAGGGCATGAAGACGCTTCTTCTTCTCGCGAACCTGCGCAGATAGATCCTCAGTCTCCTTTGAAAGGTCGCGCCACGTCTTAATGACCATAGCGAGCTGCTGAATCTCACTTGGGTCCGTAGGGGCTGCGATACCCGTTGAATCTCCCCCCTGGGCATTCACAGCAACCTGATGTGCGGTTTCTAGCGTATTTGACTCTGGCATTGACATTCTATATATGATATACTGCTGGTTTAAGGTCGCCAGCGGCTCATCAAATTTGTTTGGTCGCGTAAATAATATCAAGGTATGACAGACGAACGCATAGAAAGAGGACGGAAGATGATGGAGACTATATGGTATAGTACAGCCCTCTATATGATTCAACTAGCGAAAGAGGTATATCAGCTCAACGATGAGCAGGTAGCAGCTCTTAAAGATATATACGCAAAACCAAATGACTATTATGTCTGTTTTACAGATGAAGATAGATATTTCTAACCAAAATAAATACGAATCCTCTCACGAATAGATGTTCTACACATATAACACTGTACAGTCTGACGCTTCGCGCAGGTTCCGCAAAAGGTATGCCCACAAGGACTGATAGTATGTGTAACAGCCTCAGACATACATATAGAACAAAGAGGCTCTTTATCAAGCAAATCAGTGACACGATGAATCGTCATCATCTCTTTTAAAATGACAAAACGCCTATATGATTCTATAAATAACTTATACGACTCTTCAATATCATTTTCTTTGTATATTTTTTCAAGATATGTCTGAATCGATGTACTTAACTCTGTTGTATCATCATTTACAGGAAGCTCCATAAAGCCTAGGACCTTCTGAAATGTTTTATCTAAGAGATCTAGTTTTCTCTTCAGTAATCCATCCAAACGTAGAGTCTCTTCACCAGCCTCACGATATGAATCATATATCCATTTTACTTGCTGATAGACCTCATTTATTTTTGAAGGTCCAACTTTTAACAACTCCTCTTGAAGTTGATTGTATGCCCATGGAGCATTTCCTGATGCGTCCAATAGAACATTCTGAAGTCCTGAATGAGTTGGATGGAAATCCATTCGCCCAAAACGTTTCATAAATATATCTGCTTGGCTAAAGGTTGGATGCTGAGAAAGAGGCTTACGTAAAAAAGAAGTCAAATCCTCATTTTTTTGTATCATAAAGTCTCGTAGCTTTTTACGCCAGTTCAGATTAACAGGCGGATGAGCTACAGATTTTTCCTTCACCTCGACCGTGTGACGCTGAAGTACATTATTCATGAGTGTACTGTAAGGCGTTGTTGTTCCTGTATTTGTAGGGTCCAACAATATCTGTATTGGTCTCGTGTCATCTGCGTCTCCAAAATCAGCTGGCGCATATTCGCCAATCGGGGCATAAGTATCCAGTGTACTCCCCAAGTTTGTAGACCCACCAGACATTCTCTCATAGAAAAATATTCCTTTTTGCCTTTGTTTGCGCATTATTCCTCATCTTCTTCAAGAACCTCCTTCTCAAAACGCCCCTTTCCAATAAGAACAGGTGCGCTGTACTCATCGTTAGGATCCAGACGAACACTTGCTACAGACCCGTTCGGAATCGGCAAGCCTCCGCCTTGCTGCTTTCTAGAGCGCCTCTGCTTTCTTGTTTGTCTCCTTGTCTTCCTTGACTTTCTCACCCTTGTCTTTCTGTTGCGTCGCGGCATTCTACTCAGGCGGCAGTTTTCTTTGGATTCACATGGACAGGAATCTTGTTGTAAATAAGTTTGCGACCTAGTTCATCTGCCAATCGCTGGAGACGTAACCGATTCTCTTTGGGTTTATTTGAGATTGACTTCCCATGATTCATAAGTATTGCGCGAATATTCTTGTCTGTATCATATACATCCAATACAGGCTCATATTTCGGCTTAATTTCAACATCTTTATTCACAAGTGGTGTAGTGCTTTGAATATTGTAAATATCCAAAAGACTTGTAGGAATCAGTTGCTCAATAAACTCTGGTTTCCTGTGCTCCAGCACCTCTCCATCCGGACACATTAAAGTTGTATGTCCGTAAATAGCACATATACCACAATAACTGGCGGCACGTAAGGCGGCTTGCCATTTACAGGCTTTACAGGCATGGCTAATATCTGGACATTTTGAACACATAATAGTAGGTTGCCGCCACATGTCCGCCGCGAACATTCATTTTTTTTTCACGATGCGCGAGCAGATAAAACTGTACCATTGGCAAACATACTCTTACAGTCGTCATAAGGCGACTGATGAAGTGATTGAGAATCTGGATAAGAATATTGACGAGTTTGTCGAGGTCTATATGGGTAAATACGGCAGACCTAAGATAACAGCCAAGACGAGCAGTGTACGTATAGGCAATATGAATGAAAAGTCAGCCGTCGGCTTCATTAAAAGGTGTATCACAATCCTTCTGGGAGATCTCGTTAAAGGCTTGGTCGCCGCGCGTGACTCGGACCTCTTTAATATCCGCGACGAGATACTTGCCGATTTAAATCAGCTGTTATATCTCTTCACACTCAGATAATGCGGAAAAACATAACTCATAGACTCTATTAAATACAGTAAGACGGATATGCCGTGTAACTGTATTCAAGATTTACCAACATACCCTCAAAATGAAGATTGGGGTCCAAATCTCTGGCTCATACTTCATACTCTTGCGGAACGCGCAGGGAAACAAACCCATATAGGCGGACAAGAAGACGAGAAGCGCGCATGGCCTCTTTTTATGAAGACACTTGGTGCTATTATCCCATGCCCATACTGTAAAGAACACTTCCTCTTGTGGCTCGCTGCCCATCCATTTAACTTGCCAAGTGAATATGGCGCCTTCCGCTTATACATTACTATGTGGTTCTATGCACTTCATGAAGATGTGAATCGGCGTACTGAAAAGCCGAGCTTCCCCATTGAAAAACTGAGTGATACATATCGGAATGGAGCGGCTATAAAATCCAATCTGCTCACCCTAGAAAAAGCGCTGATGCGTGCCATCAAGTTGGGCGGTGTAAGCTTATTCGCATGGAATGCTTGGCTCAAGCAATACAAGATGCTTTGCGGAGTATTTGGATTATAATATACATATTTAAAACCAGAGTTAAATGGACTTGAAACTTGAGAGTTATATTCAAAATAAAAGTCTTGTGTTCACGGTGACAAGTGATGGCTACAAATATTTTACGTGGAATCTCTGGAAGATTATTGATAAACTCGGACTTCCTTGGAAACTCTGTATCTTGTGTCTAGACAAGGAGTCAAACGATTTTTTTAATCGTATCGCCGTCATTCCTTCCCGACTATATCTTATGAATGGTCCTAAAATAGACCATAAGACGCCTGCTACCTTTGGTACAACATCCTTCAAACGAATGAATCGGATGAAACTAAATGCGCTTCATGATTTGAGCCAACGTCTGGATATTGAGACACTCTTTTTCCTAGATTCAGACATTGCTATCTTCCGAGACCCACTGCCCTATATTCATGAACGTCTGACCGAGGCACCACTATGGTTACAGTGTGATGAGAAAAGGGAGGACTCTTTTGTCTGCTGTGATGTTGATCGCTGTACAAACCCATGTACGGGTGTTATTGCTATGAGAATGACGGATGAATCAAGGAAGACTTTTAAACAGCTCTATTCGATTGAATCTGAGACATGGCGCGAAGCAGTTACGGATCAAGATTACATCTTTCATCGCCTTAAGCAACTTCAAATACCCTATAAAACTCTTGATAGGGGCTTATTTCCTAATGGCACCTTCTTGGCAGGAGACAGATTTAAGGAGACTGAACCTTATCTACTCCATTTTAACTACATGATGGGTTCGCAAAAGAAGCAGTTCATGAAACAAAAAGAGTGTTGGTTTATTGATGTTTGATTTCTACTTCTCAAAAAGAGTTATGTCACAGACTGAACCTTCCTATTTGTCAAACTACTTTCTTGACCTGAGTGGATTCAAGTTCTTATCTCAGAGTCAGAAACTCGAATATCAACAATCGTGGAGAGTTTTTAACGCTGTACAACTCTCAAATATCAAGACAAGTACCCTACGGGCAGAAGGAAATCAGTTCCTTACCTATTATCAGTTCAAATCAAATGAAGAAAATACATTCTTTACACGCGGTCAGTCACTTCATACCTTCTCATATCCGATTACTAACTGGACATCTGTTCCAGAAAACTAGTCCTATCCTATAAATAGAAGACAATGGCGTCCAGTAATCTTATCTATGAGCCTAGCGTAGGAGCACAGAACGCAGACAACTGTGTCTATAACCAGGCACTCGTATACAATGCCACAAACAATGCCGTTGCTACAGGCAATACCTTCAAATACAAAAGCGACCGTGAGCGCATGCAGGCTCTGCTTGGAAGCAAAGGGAAGTCTCGTACAAGCGGATATTACCCTGGCGTAGTTACGCGCTTCTATCCTATTACTGTTACAAATCCAACACTACCATCTATCAATGGACCAGGACCAGGTAGTAGCGGATGGGGCACCCAAGTGGGAAATACATACATAAACAATGTCATTTATTTGAGTGATGCTGATTTCCAGGCAAAGGCTGGGCTGTCTGACTATGTCGGCGTAGTTGTCAGTGGTTATCTCTATTCGCCTATTGCGACGACTGCGCAGTTTCAGACAACGTCGGATGATGGTAATGTTGTTATTTTTAACGGAGAGACAATCATCAATGCTTGGGCATATCAAGCACCCACAACAACTACATCGGCAGTTGTCACCGTCAATGCAGGATACAATCCCTTTGTCGCTCGGTATTTTGAGGGCACCATCACTGCACTTCTAAGTCTTCAGATTAAACTGGGTAGCGCACCATTTACCAATGAGTTGGGCTGTATTTGCTATTATGGTCCTGCCCAACTATAAAATCATTTATAGAATAGTATAGCATAGGATGACTCAGATACCTCTCAGCCAACGAGACCAACTACAAAACTGCCCTTGTACTGGCGGCATATGTGCTCCACAACCATTTGTCTTCGATAATGTTCAATACCAAACTGCTGCAAATACCGTCTATGAGCACCAGGTGGCATATGATATACGAAAAAATGCTCGCGTCACTGGAAAGACTTATAAGTTTAAGACTGATTATGAGCGGATGCAGGCTTTGATTGGGGGCTACGCACGGAATCCGACGTGTGGGAACAGACAATAGATTGCCTGAACTCTTGAATATGACCTCTCGCATGAGTTTCAACTAAATCACTCATATGAGCGGCGACCCACTTTTCTATCACTAGCGGTCTTGATGAACGCTCTGCGTTGTTTTTTATTTCCTCAGCAGACCTTGTTGTACTCATTTGGTGCTAGATACATAACGGCGGCACGCAACCAATTTTACTTGGTCGCTGCAGGAAGACGTGAGCGCGGCTTCTCTACAGACCGATGCGCATCTACACGCGGCTGATACACCTCTTTCCAATCGGAGCGAAGAGTGAAACTCTCCGTCACTGGGTCATATGTACCTAGATGAAGAGGATTTGCTGATGGTAACTTCTCATACGCATAAATGTTCTGCGTAGTAGAATCTACAAGAAATGGTACACCCTGGAGAATCTTCACAATCATTTGAACTGCTCAATAAAAATGGTATTATAGTCATCAATTTTTAGAATAGTGTTTAGAAATCATCTGTCATCTTAAACGTCATATCCTCACGATTCTTACCTACCGTCGCCTTACCATAGGTGCTGACACGCTTTTCAAAGAAGTTGTCCTTGTTTTCTAGACTAATGCGCTCCATAAAGGGGAATGGATTCGCTGTGTTATACGCCTTTGGATAGCCAAGCTGAAGCAGGAGACGGTCAGCCACAAACTCAATATAGCTCGCCATCATCTTCGCATTCATGCCAATCAACTCACAGGGCAGAGCCTTCGTAATGAAATGCTTCTCAATCTTGACTGCCTCGCGAATAATCTTCTGCGCCTTCTTCTTATCAAGGCGGTTCACAATCTTGCTGTACAGCAGACAGGCAAAATCCGTGTGAAGACCCTCATCGCGTGCAATAAACTCATTGCTCAGTGTCAGCCCTGGCATGACTCCACGCTGCTTCAGCCAGAAGATAGCACAGAAGGCGCCGCTGAAGAAGATGCCCTCGACCGCCGCGAAACCCAGGAGACGCGTGGCAAAATCAGCCTCCGTGTTATCAATCCACGCCATTGCCCACTCAGCCTTCTTCTTCACACACGGAATCGTCTCAATCGCCTTCAGAAGGTCTGTCTTCTCCTTCTTGTCCTGTATGTAGGTGTCAATCAGCAGCGAATAGGTCTCAGAGTGTACCGCCTCTAGCAAGTTCTGGCAGGCGTAGAAGAACTTCGCTTCAGGCCACTGGACATCGCGTGTGAAGCGAGTGGCGAGATTCTCCATCACAATACCGTCAGAGCCCGCAAAGAATCCGAGGATATGCTTGATGAAATGGCGCTCGCCGTCGGAGAGCTTCTCCCAGTCCTTCATGTCCTTTGCCAGGTCAATCTCCTCTGGCGTCCAGAAGACTGACATGTGCTGCTTATACTTTTCCCAGATGTCAGGATGACGAATGGGGAAAATGACAAAGCGGTCATCATTTTCAGTCAGGAGTGGCTCAGGGAGCTTTGGTGGCTCTACTGGTGCAGAAGCAGGCGCTGTTGCGGCAGCTCCAATATTCAGCGGCTCCATGTCTGCTTGCTGACCAACAGATGTCTTTCGTCCCTTGAGGGTTGGTGAGCGGTTTGGTGTCTTTGACCTTGACCTCTTTGGTACAAGCGCTGGCGACTTATTCTTTGCGTCTTTTGTTACCTGCGGTTTCTCATTCTGTGATACGATTACATCAGTCGCGAAAGTTACATTGTTTGCCGTATCCATCTTAGGGGGAGGGCTTGCCGTATTTTTGGGAGAGAAAGGAGTTTCGGATTCCATGCCAAATGACAAAAACTAAAATGGTTCAAATTTTAAATATAATATATTTTCTATCATGCCTCCAAAGACTTGTAGAATGCCGTGACTTTTGGGTGCGCCCTGAAGGCTTTTGGATCCAGATCCCAGACATACAGCGATTCCATATTCTTCACACGAGACAGAGCAGTATAGGCTTGCCCATACTCAAAGGTTGCTGTTCCTACGTCAATAAGTGCGCAATCCAGAGTGGCTCCCTGCGCCTTGTGAATCGTAATGGCGTAAGCGAGCTTGAGAGGAATCTGACGCCTACACACTCCCTCCATATCATCAGATTCCCACATGGCAGTTCCAATAGGAATCGGCTGACCTTTCATGAACTGGACCATTGGTATATCTCCCTCAAATCCAGTCACAACACCACGTGAGCCATTTACAAGTTCTTCTTCACTATTCAGATTTGTAAGAAGCATCACTTGCGCACCAACTGGCAATATAAGTTCTGTCATGTAAGCTCCATTCTTATCCATCTTCTCCGCTGCCTGGACTACAGAAGGGGTGCGCGGTGTAAGACCTGCTGTGCTGGGGATGGGCTTGAATACTGTCTCTGCCTTGAAGATACGCCTATCTGTCTTTAGAGCCCTGATATTTCGGTCATTGATGGTATCTACCTCATGGCGTCGGGTAAAGAGTAAAGAAGGCTTGATTGTCTGCTTCTGCCAAGGTAGATCCATCCGCGTCTTGAGTACATCCAGACTCTTTGTTGATAGAGTTCCAATGCGCGCCTCATTTAGAATATCCTGAAAGTCCTTGTCCGCCTGTCGCAGAATCTGTGTAAGACGAATCGTCTGTTGAACAATCTGCTTCCATAGAGGTGACTCAAAGACAAATAGAGTTTCTGCGCCTTTGCTCACAGGTGGGAGCTGATAGAAGTCACCCACAAAGACGACTTGGAGTCCGCCAAAGACACGACTGTCCTTCCGAACAATCTTGGCAATCTCATTCAGCTTCTCTATCAGTTCTGGTGTCAGCATACTGACCTCGTCAATCACCAAGATGTCTGTCTGAAGCCAGCGCTTTCGCGTACGCCCATTCTTTTTAATCTGCGCAGCCAAGACTTCAACGGATTCGCGCGCTAAACCAACGCCTGCCCAGGAATGAAGCGTCTTTGCCCATCGCCCTAAAAGAAGAGCCGCGCACCCTGTCATTGCCGTAATCGCAATCACCTTGTCGGACTTATCATATATCTGCTGATAGAGTGTCTTGAGCAGATATGATTTTCCAGTGCCACCAGGACCAGTAATAAAGACCGACTTGCCTTCTAGAACTGCGTCAAATGCCTCGCGCTGTTCTTTTGTGAATGTATCTGCCATTTCTTATGATATACTATGACGTAAAAAATGGCTCAATTTTCAGTATCGTCTAATGAAATATCATAGGTAACTTTCCTAAAACATCCAATACATGAACTACAGTATCGGTACCTTCATATCCCAATAGAATAGACGCTGCTTTATTTAATCTAATGCTCCTTTCCGAAATATCACAGCGATTCTCCAGTCTGTGCTCCTCTAGAAACACTTCAAAGAACGTGCGAAAGTTGGTGTTTTTCGGTAGTTTTCGCGCCTCTAACCAAAGAATCAAGTGGGATTTCGGCTCCAACACAATCTCGCTGAGTGGACCAACCGTCTCCTCTTCTGCCTTTTGCTTTACCATAGTAAATCTTGAATGACACTCATGAAAGAATGTGTCAAACACACTTATATTTTGATGGATTGATGAAAGTATGTCTTCAGCAGTCCTCTCATCATCCGAAGACTCTACATCGGTTGTTGAATTATCATTCAACGCTGATGCGTCCATGGTGTTGCTTATCTATAGTGTCATGTATAAAGTCAATTTTAACCTTCTACATTTGACTCCATTTTGGATGCCAAATAACTCACAGGATTATGAACTTCCATCCACGACCATAGTACTGGCTTCTTCTTATCATCATCTGCCGCTCGGATACTGATAAACCAATGTGTCGGCAAAATCAAGACTGTTCCTGGTCGTAACTTTATACTGATATACTTGATTTCACCTGCGAGAGGCGTATCCTGTATTGTTATCTTCTCTGGAAACTTTCCTCTCCATGCCTTTGGCAAATACTGCTGCTGTTGTTCCGTAAGGATTGTAACGTCTAGTGCTGAAGACGTTGGATAAATCATAGTATAAATAGCAGTCGTCTTTCGAAGCCCCTTTTCTCCAAGATGTGCCTCTGACTGAAGTCCAAAGAACATTTCAAACCAACTGTTGGAAAAGAACTTGGAAAACCATGCGTGCTCAGCCCAGACTTGAAGTCCTGTCTCACGTGCTAACTGTGTAACGACTGGCTTTGTCATTGTATAGGGCTTCTCATTGTAAGGATTCTGAAGATATGAACCAAGCGTCATTTGGCTTGTTACAGGAAAGGTTAATAGACGAGGGTTTCCATTCAGTGTCTCAGGTGTAAATAGTTTGGGCGCGCCGACACCACGAACTACAACAGGCGTTCGCTCAGACAAAAGTTTAGGGAGGTCTGAAAGTTGTGTTCCTTCAATCTGCAAAATATTGTATTGATCAATTGCTTGACGATAAAATAATATAAATACACCAAATAATAAAGCAAGAATGAAGAATATTTCAATCATTTATGCCTTAGAACGAAGGTTCCTCTTCTTCTAGGTGCGTTGCGTTTGATGAAGCGCTTACCGCATTTTCCGAGTCTTCTGATGTGTTTGTTGGCAGTCCTTGAACAGACCCGGGATGAACTGTGAGTTCTGAATGCTGTGAATCTCCGTGGGTGTCAGGCGTTTGGTGCTTTTCCGCGTGCGCCCCCTTTCCTTCATTGAGACCGTCTTTGTCCCCTTCCCGTTTTTCACAACCACTGTGTTCTTTCTTGTCGTCTTCTTCCCGTTTTTCACCGACGTGTGAATCTGTTCGCTGTAATACTGGAACGCCATTTGACTCTTCTAACCTAGTATGAGACCTTGTTCTCGCATAGCGTTTATTCTTGCGATTGCGTATCGGAGTTATGGCTCGCCGCCCATGGAAGCGTCGGGTCTTTGTAGGAAACTTTTTGAGTCTTAAGAGTGAAAGCGAGTCTTCCATTAGCAAGTGGATGGATTTTTCCTTTCCTCATAAAACGCTCCATCTCAATGAGGAGCAATCACAGGCGGTTCTTCGTGAGCCTGATGTGAATCAGCGTATAGTCGCATCGGCTGGAAGTGGAAAGACAACAACACTCACTACACGCATCGCCTGGCTCATCCAAGAGCATAATATTAAACCAGAGAGCATCGTACTCATGACGTTCTCTCGCAATGCAGCCCAACAAATGGTGAGCCGTATTGAAAGCCTTGTTGGACACACACGCATATGGGCAGGCACGTTCCATGGTCTTTCTCGGAGTCTATTGCGAACTTATGACCCAGATAGACTCGGGACACTTTACTTTGTAGATGAACTCATTCAAATGGGCACATATTGGCTTTCTACACCAAAAGGTCGCGCATGGGTTGGTAAGCTTCGATATATCGTCGTCGATGAGTTTCAAGATATCAATGGAGGACAATGGAAAATGGTTGAGCGAATGCTCCATCCTGGCGCCCGTCTTCTTGTCGTCGGCGATGATTCACAAAATATTTATACATGGCGTGGAAGCGATGTCAAATTCATTCTTGATTTGGAGAAGAAGATTCCTGGGCTGGTAGATGACCAGCTTCGTACAAACTATCGGTCAACTGAAGCAATCATCTCTGTGGCAAATGCCATCATGCGATTTATTCCAACTCTGCCCTGGAAGAAAGCAATGCGTGGTTCAGGGCGGCAACAAGGGAGAAAGCCAGACATTCACTTCTTCTGGCGTATGCGCGACGAAACAAACTGGATAATACAGACGATTCGCGATATACGCAAGTTTCATCCTGACCTCACCATTGCGATTCTTAGTCGGACAAATCTTGACTTGTTCCGTATCGAAGAAGAAATGCTAAATAGTGGGGTGCCTTATAGGCTTCGCGACTGTGGAAAAGAGGAAGAAAATGAAGTTGTGAATGATGGAGTGGATCTTGTGACTCTCCACGCCAGCAAGGGGCTTGAGTGGGACATTGTCTTTGTACTTCATTGTAATGATGAAGTCTTTCCTTCTAGCAAAAAGAAAGAGGACGTCATTTGCGAACGGCGTTTATTCTATGTTGCTGTCACAAGGGCGCGAAAACATTTATTTCTGACGTATAATCGGAATGAGCGCGACCTGTCTCGTTTTGTTCGTGAGATTCCTAGTCGTCTGCTGACCTATCATGGACTGGCGCGTTTTTGTCTGAGCGAAGCAGAACTTGTAGATGGCACGCCTACCCTAGAACATCTGATAGGCATGCTGGACGGAGATGACTATAATACTATTCGCTCAGAGGGGCTGCTCTCATGGCTAGATATGAAGAATATTGTAGAAGTCAATCTGTTCCCTCCAGGCGAGACATGGACTCTGCCTCTGTGGGCTAAGAAGATGGATATCGCGCGCGACTTTCTGCGTTTTCTCCGAACATTTATAAAACGTCTGATTGTCCAGAAACATCCGACGGAAAGTATCTACCGCGACCCCATCGCAGAACGACTGTTGTTTACCCTGCGAATCTTTTCTGAAGACAGAGACTTCTGGGAAAAGTGGCGCGATGAGTTACTTACGCTCATCTATACACAGTTTCGTGGGGATGAAGCTGCTGCTGAACCGCCACCGTTTGATTATGCCATGATGGCAGATTGGTCGAAAGCTCAGAAACTTCCGTGGTCGCCACAGGAGATTTTAGCCGCTACCAGTCTGATGGCAAAGATTCGTGGGCAACTACGCCCCTTACGCTTTGAACAGTATGATTTGAATGAGTTTACCATAGGACCCTCTCGTTACGCTGTGCCAACAGAAATGCGCGGTGAGATTCTTAGAAGTTGGCGGCGCGTTGCTGATACAAAAGAAAAGTCCGCAGACATTTTATTGGATATTTGGCGGATTTCTACTCTCCAGTTAGTGTCTGAGGGACGTAATGCCCCGCTGTATCGCGTTGGGCGAATGAAAGATAACTTAGCTGACGCAGAGCTACTAGATTTTCTTGAGTCATTGGAGACATATATGGAGACATGGATTCAAACATTTGACGAAAGTCAAGTGGGCATAGAAATAGAGTCAGACTATTTTCAACCAGAAAGCGTCGATATCTTTGCACAAGGCACCTTCTGGAAAATCGCTGGTGAAGAAAAGGAACGTATTAGTTCTTTACGTCTATTGCTCTTAGCAGTTACAGCAGGATTTGCGCAGAAGCAGGGTATAGCAGTCCATTCTATTGGCATGTTATATCCTCTTGAGGGTCGTTGTGTTCGCGTGCGCTTACCAGTGGGATGGATAAACTCTGTTGATTTGATTATGGCTAAAGCGAAAAAGATTGCTGTTTAGTCCTTGCGATTGCGCCTGGTACGACGCTTGCCGCCCTTTTGGTTCTTCTTATTCTTTGTGAGGTTGCGTGAGCCTGTGCCACGCTCCAGCTTATTGTTCTTATTCTCCTCAGCAACATCGCCTACATTATTTTCATTGGCGTTTGTGTTGCTGTTTGTGTTCATATTGGAGTTACTATTGGCGTTACCATTATTGGCATTAGCGTTACCATCCTTGGCATTGGCGTTACCATTAGCGTTGGCGTTACCATTCTTGCCATTGGCATTGGCGTTACCATTACCATTCTTAGCATTGGCGTTACCATTACCATTCTTAGCATTGGCGTTACCATTACCATTCTTAGCATTGGCGTTACCATTACCATTCTTAGCATTGGCGTTACCATTACCATTCTTGGCATTGGCGTTACCATTCTTAGCGTTGGCGTTATCATTATTGGCATTACCATTACCATTCTTGGCATTGGCGTTACCATTCTTGGCGTTGGCGGTATTTTCCGAGTTTAAGACCTGCAAAGTCTTCAATGATTTCAAGTAGTCGGGATAGCTGTTTTGGAAATAACTAATAACATTCTTATCGAGTGTCATAGTTTCCAGTGTCTCATTGATTTTAGTTTGAAGGTCTATTGCCTGCTTCTTAGCATCCTCAAACTCCTTCTCGATTGTGCCCTTTTCCTCATCACTCGCAGACGCATATTTGTCTTGTAGTTCTTCAATCTTGGTCAAAAGTGGCAATATATCCTTTATTTTGGCATTCAAATCGCCTGTCGGGGCGTTGTTCTTGGCATTGTTCTTGGCGTTGTTCTTGGGTGCGTTATTCTTAGGTGCGTTATTCTTAGGTGCGTTATTATTGGGCGTATTGTTCTTGGGTGCGTTATTCTTAGGTGCGTTATTATTGGGCGCATTGTTCTTGGGTGTATTCTTGTTCTTTGGCGTGTTGTTCTTGGGTGTGTTGTTCTCAGACGCCTTATTAGCATTTGCGTTTGTGCCTTCAGAAGGCTCCTGCGCAACTGGTTCGGTTTTCTTCTTATTATCGCTCATCTCTATTTATTTAGTAGAATTTAATAGCAGTGCCTCGCTCATCTTCATCTGCTTCGTAGGGAAGGGTTGATTATATTTCTGCTGCTTCGTCGCATTATTAAATATGTATGGTGACCGATTGAAGTTCGTCATATCCGCCTCTTCGCGGCAATCATATGGCGCAGTTCTCAAAAGAACGCGAGGGTGCGCAATCTCCATCATCATCTCCGTCGATGGGAGACTAAAACGGTCAGGCACCGTCTTGTTCGGAACATACATGTCACCGCTGAATGGCGGCTCATATTGGTCCTTGTCGCAAGTGCCAAGCGGTCTATCCAAACGCCGCAACAACGATTCATTATCAATCGATGAAGAGTAGCGTGTCGGAGGGTAAAACTCACCGCCTGTTGGAAATACCATGTTTTTAGGGGGAGTTGGCGCCTGCTCAGACGACTTGCCCGAGTTGACATACTCCAAACAGACTTTTGTCCATGGACGTGGGTCAAGAGGAAGTGGTATATCAGGACCTTGAGGGACAACATGGCGTAAAACCGCCGTAGGGTCCCAATGATACTTCAAACAAACGGGTGGGTAAAAAGGCTTTAATGTACTACCAGCAAACGGCATTTGACTCACAGGTGAGTTTCCCTCTCGTGGTGTAGGGTCTGTTGATGTTAGTTCCATCTAACTCTCTACTTTACTGAGGAGGAATAATCACAGGACTAGTTTCACGAAGACCTGGTCTAGGAATCTCTTCTACAATCTGAATCGCTGCGTTCCATTCACATTCTGCGTTTGTAATCTGATTTCCTACCACATCAAACCACTGGAATACCATCTTATCTAACTTCAAGATTGGCGGATTAAAATAAACTGGATTCTGAATGATTGTCTGCGCATAGCTGCCAAATGTATTCAGAAGAAGCTTCGCATTGTATGTGAGAATATTTCCTTGTGGCTCTGTTGTCTCCTTCAGATTCTCCTTTCCACCAGTGTCCATGCGATTCATGTCATATTGCGTATTCAGCTTCAAATAAATATAATCGTCCAAAATCTTAAAGAATGACTCTGCTCTTTGCACTGTGGCATATGGCGTGTTCGCCTTTGCATATCCTAAGTTCCATCCAAGACCCCACTGATCTTCTGCTTTCAAATAGAGCGGTTCTAGACTTGAACGCCATAAGATAGAAAACTGTAAAGCCGCCGTGTAGTTTGTACGCGCAAGCGCATACGTCGGCAAAATATAGATAAGATTTGAGGTGATGAAGTTATTGAAATTTGACTGTACATTGCTTGTAATATTTTGAATGATTTGAATATTTGAGTTATATTGATTCAAATAGATTGTATATTGTCGTAAGAAATCACCAAATCCATTTGCATTCAAGTTAGACCCTGTAATACCCTGTGAAGGGCTGTAGCCAAAGTTGAGATTTGAGAACTGAAAGTTCGATTGAAAGCTTCCAAGCGCACTCGCATAAGATGGATTAAATATAGCGGCATTAGACAGTAAAAGAGGCTCATTACTTAAATCTCTAAGTCTTACAAATCCGAAATCATAGCGCTGCGGTAAGTTAAAACGCACAAGCACTTGTGATTTTTCACTTGGAGTATAGTCTCTGATTGCGAGATAATAAAATGGCTCAACATTTCCACTTCCATATGTTGTTCCTGCGCTTGGTAATAAAGGCACATTGAATATATATGAGTTGAAGTAATATCCACTAAATTTTGGGTCGCTCACTAAAAAGCCATTCGAGTTCAGATTGTATGCGTTTGTCGGTAACAAACCACCCGATGACTCTAAACCCCATGAGGGTATACCAGAGTTGTCAATGTATTTATCATATGCTTTCTTTGTATTAAAAGCGAACATCATCGTGTGAGGAAACTCTGGATATTCTAGCCCTGATAAATCAGTAATAGGATTCACTGAGTTTGCCAACTTTCGTAAGACAATCTTTGTCGTGGGATAAAAGATTTGCCAGGCATTCTGAACTTTTATAGGGGCATCTTCATTATCATTACGATTACCCCAGATATAATATGGCTGGTTAAAATATGCCCACTTGCTTCCATTTGCGCCTCCAACCATGTTCGCAGGTATATATGGCAGAGGTCCTGGGGGAGCACTCGTAAAGACTAATGAAGAGTATTCTATATTCGCATTTAGAGATGGAGCTGTACCTGATATCGCCTTTACGCTATAGAAACGAGATGGAGCATTCGCTAAAACAGAAGTCAAAAATGTCTGGGGTGACAAAAAGAATATCTGGTCGCCCTGCCCAGAAATACGGGTAACACAGATATTATTGTAATAAGATGGAGTTGTTGATGTTGCAACAACAGTGACCGTATTTCTACTTGCACTTGTGTTAACTTCGTTCACTGTATAAAAATAGTTCTGTGATCTACCATTGGCTTGAAGTGGCAATGAATAAATAGTATCGGATGCTGGTGGTTGAATTGACTTTACATTGACAAATGCCGCAGGATATGTATCAATAATGAATGGAGAAAGAGTCGCTGAATTTCGTGTTCTATACGTCACTGCTGAAGTACCACCTGATGTTCCTGATATGACAATACCCTGGGTGTCGGTGAAACTGAACGTATTGACTGCAAATGTCAAATCGGGTATTTGATAGATAGAGTTAACATTCAAATCATAGAGCGTTGCAGTATTTACATCATAAGCTTTTATACGCACCTGATAAGCTGCACCATTAACCTTGAATCCCAAGAAAACATACTTTGTTGAGTTTCCTGCTGCTGCAACAAGTGTTGTATTCTCTGCCAAAGGATATATCTGATCCACTGTAATATTATACAAATAGGTAAATGTGCGTGTAGTTGTATTGAAAGGATATGAATAGAACTTGAAATCCGTTGATTGTATCATCATAACTCCTGAGACATCTGCATACATGCCTGTTGGCGGATAACCAATACTCTGCCATGGTATAAATCCTGAAAGATCCTCTACGATATTTACTTGGTCTAGATAGTGTGTTATTTGCGTACCAATCTGTATTGATTGCTCATATGCAGACATTGTATACGAGGTATTCGCAGGTGGTCCATATATACTAGACACATTGATAGGTGCTGCGCGCGGAACAACCATACCATGCCGATTTGGGGCTTCTACCCCATCAAAATAGAAGCGCGTAGCACTCGCATCGCAGACATATGGATATGGGACAGGAGAACCTGTAAGTGCATACATATTGACAATATTGGAGTTGGCATCAAAAGGAAGAATAGAATAAAAGTCCTGGCTATTTGGGTCAAGTACGCTTGCATTTTGTGAGAAGCCACTTATCGTCTCCTGCGCAAAAGCAGGATCAGAAACAAAACTATAATATGTTCCAAGCATGCCGTCAAAACCAAAGTTTACACTACCAGCGTTTGGATAGACAGTTGTTCCTGCTAAATCTAACTTTGCTACTGCATTCGACAGTGCTAGACGAAAGTTTGGTGTCGCATTCGCCTGATCTGTTAAAAAGACGCCTAGATATTTAATATTACTGTTCTTATCATTCTGAATAAAAGCGCTGCGGAACATCACTCTCTCAATATTCCAAATACCATCACTCGGCACAAAAGAGAAGCCGCAGCAACCAAGACCCAACTGAATATTACCAGTGGTAATATCATAGTTATAGTTACTAATGGGCACACCTTTTGTTGTAGACACAGTATAGGAAGGAATATTTGGAGTTAAATCGGTATTTGAGTTATAAGGATTTGATGTACCTTGTGGCTCTGGAAGATAGTTTGTATCATACCACTGAACAATCTTGAACTGACGATAAGCAACAGTTCCAGATGTATAGGACGCCTGATTGGCAGGCTGTAACAAAAAGTTTGAAGCACCAGGATAGAAATATGTCTGTGTGGTAGTATTGTAAGCACTTCCCACCTGGAAGAAATATCCTGTTGTGGGATCCACGCGAATCGTCGCCGTCGGCAAGATATTACTCCTTGTTATATTTGCAAGATAACCAACATAATCTGTTAAATCGTTCGATACGTTTGATAGATTATCATAGCCGATTGGAACGTTACTGATTACAAGACCCTGATTTACCTCATTGCCTGTAGGATTTATTCCCCAGAGGTTGCTGCTTGTAGGAAGACGAATGAAATCTGGGTCATCTACCTGTGCAAAGAGATAGTTACTTAGATTTGAAGCAGTCGTTGGGTCAGAGTAAGGATTCACAGCTGTAGATGTAGACAATGTCTGGAATGTTGTTCCGTCTGGATACCACGCTATAAGTTGGAATGGATAACTCTCAAATGATATGTTAGATGAACGAACTATAGCATAATATGTCTGTCCTGCGTAAGCCGTCCACTCACATGTTAGAAAACTGTTTATGTTTGAGTTAATATAGAATGCATTCTTGTAATGAAGAGGGTTCTCATTCCTTGCGTTTCCTGACAAATCAGCCATAAAAGCTGCGCGGTCTTGATACAAATAAATATTTGTAGCAGCAGGAATATATGAGTTAGAGTTATAGTTTGACAAGGTAAGCGCCATTCTATGTTTATAGCCTCGAGCATTCGTTACTGCTGGTGGTGCGGGTGGAACATAACCAGCTGTCGTCAAGGGCAAATAGAAAACAAAATTAAAGGCATTGCTGCCAATATTCAGCGATTTTGAGTTTGAGCCCCATAGCGCCTCTGATGCAAAATAATCAATACCAAAGTTAGTCGTATTTGTAACAACTGGAGTGCTGAATCCAGGAATCAGGTTTAAACTAGCAAATGGCACATTGTCCATCTTTATATTATTCGCATTAAACACAAATGAATAACTGTTGTCAAAAAACTGCTTAATCTCAGGTGTCGCTAGAGGATCCGTCAGATTATAGGCAGGATAACGATACTGCGTAGGTCTCGGCATTGTTTCCACCTGAAGTGTCTGACGATACAGACTGCGAAATTTAAATACTGTGTAGCGAGCTGCGGCGATAGGCGTTATAATATCACCTGCCTTTCTACGCTGGTCAATAAAGACATCACCCTGCGCATCAACAAACGAGTTGCTAAAATCAAAGTTATCGAGTGAGATGTTATAGGGATAGTTGCTCGTAGCAGTTGGTGAAGCTAAGAGTGGTAATCCTAGATTCGTTGGGTATCCATTTGTTCCTAGAACAGGGTCATAAGGTACATTCGACATGTTTGGCCAATAGTATGGTGGGTCATTCCGATTTACCTCAATAATGTTCTTTGTAATAGGCGTGTTTCCCTTTTTGATGACCTTTAAATCATAGTTCGAGCTTACTCCAATGGCATTTATCGCGTTCTGAATATTTAGATAGTTTGTGCCTGTAGTAAAATAAATAGGGGCGAATGTATTGAAATCAATACCAAAATAAATAGCAAGATTCTGTTGAATATAATCATACATTGAATTTACAATGGACAAGAGTTGCGCATTTGACGCAACAATCGCATCGTACTGTGCCTGTGTAATACCATAGTCTATCAAAGCGGCATTGAAGAAAATCTGATATTGTGTGTTTAATAGATTTACCAATGAGGTATTCAATGACGGCGATTGTATATACATACGATTGTTAAAACTTTCATAGCCAACAATATAGCTATTTATCAGAGCGTTGCGAAATGTGTGTGCAGAACGATACTGGTCTAGTGCATCTAAGTTTAAGTCAATCATCTGTAAAACAATAGGGTCATTTACACCTTGATAAGCATACACAATACGCGTATATAGAGTTTCACCAGCTAAGAGAGCAGTTGTATCAATATTTACATTCAAGAAGTTAATACCATAATCTGGATCAAGCACATACTCACGTAAGACAGGGTAATAATATGCTTGTTTTGTCTGATTCAGACTGGGTGTAAAACCCAGATTTGTCGTTGCCCAATAGCGTGTAATAATATAGGTCATTGTAGGGAATGGAATATACTGACGATTGAGGCTATCATAGAAATAGTCGCCAGGATAGTTAAACGCAAGACCAAAATAACCCGCTGCGATAAACAAGGGGACGAACTGATTGAAACCACCGGGATAATCATAGAAAATGGGTGGAGTATTCAGTTGAATCGTGAGTTCTGCGATAAGAGTATTGATGTTGTATGTGCCTTCACGAATGTTGTTTGTAATATTGAGAGGACCCTGGGCTACACCCAAGTAGTTATAGTAAATCCGTCCGAACTCGTTGATAGTAATAGACGTATTTTTCTTCGCTTTGGTAAAATATAAGAATGATGACAGGAGCTTCATTTGAACGATTTGTAGGCTCGTCACATTCAAGTAAATCCTGGGAAGGCGGAGAGTCAGATTCGCAGGCGTTGGATATACGTTGCGGTCACGGTCTCCGCTGTTTAACATGATTATACTCGTTATAGTCTTCATTGTCCTCGGATTGTCATCTTTCCAGATTTTCTCTTCGTATTTTGCTAGAACCGACGTCTTCTTAAAGGGCAAATCAATATCAAAGGCTGCCTTAAAAGGTGCGTAGGGGACATCGCGATTCAACTCGTTCAGTCCATACTCCAACTGTGAGTCAGTTGTGGGGAGATTCTGACCACCAGCCTCATTCAACTGTAGGTTCGTCGCAAAGACTGCGAAGTTCGGAAGCTCTTCCTTTGATGATGTCGTTGTTGTTACCGAGCCAGAATCAGTGTCTGAGGGAGCGGTATCATCATCGGACTGGTAGGGCTCGTATTTTTTCATGCGCGTTTCGCTTTGACTTTTGTCTAGCGACTCGTAAGGTCTATAGAACTTTTGATTGTTCGGAAGCATCTCTACAACCTTACCTCTATCTTGGTATGGTTGAAAAGTGTGGATCGTTTAACTCACTTTAGTTTGAAGAAGTTGTCCAACGTTTGTAGGAAATCGCAGAACCTGGAAATCCATTAAACCCACCTGATGTTATATTGGACCATGATATTCCATCTGAGCTTGTGATGATTGTATTTGTGGGGTCTGATGAAGAACCGAGGGCAAACGATTGACGATTTATGTTGCTGGCGCCATATCCTACGCTATTACTAAACCCACCTGTGGCTATATTTGACCAGTTGAGTCCATTACCACTATAAAGAACACTTGTTGTAGAACCTGTTCCTACACCTGTTGCTATCCACTTGTCATTCGCCCATGCCACAGACTTGCCTTCTGCTGTTGGTCCTATTGGAGGTGGAGGAGGCTCTTGTATAATAAAGCCTGATTGTACTGCGTAGCCATACGATATAAATGTACCCGTGTTTCCGTTTGACCAGTTGATGCCATCACCGCTGTATAAAAGAGTATTTGGCGATGTACCACCGAGACCTGCTGCTACCCACAATGCTAAGGTATTGTTGTATGATACACTGTAACCAACATTTTGATTAAACCCCCCTGATGCCGCATTCGACCAGTTTGAACCATCTCCACTGTAAAGAAGCGATGTTCCTGCATCTGATCCTTGACCCGCTGCAACAAATAGACCATTTCCGTAAGCTACACCAAAGCCAATCGCAAAAGAACCCACTACTGGAAATCCACCCGTGTTTGCGTTTGACCAGTTGTTGCCATTACCGCTATACAAAATACTGCCGTTTTGCGTAAGCGAAACTCCTGTCGCAATAAAAAGACCATTTCCATATGCAATACCGTATCCTAAAGCATTTACTGCTGCGCCAACAGGTAAACATATGGGAAATCCGCCTGATACTATTGGTAACCAGTTCTTACCATCACCACTGTATTGAATGCTTCCTAGCGAATTAGATGATCCACCTGTTGCTACCCATACATTATTCCCATAGGTAACAGAACGTGCAAGGAATGACAGACCACCACTTGCAATGAATCCACCCGATTCAGATAAATTCCAGTTCAGACCATTTACACTATATAGAAGTGTTTTTTGTTGAGTGGTTCCCTCACAAGCAGCAACATAGAGATTAAATTCATTATAGGCGAAATCATAAGGAGTTGAACCTGCTGGAATGCTCGGCATTGGTGCCCAGTTTGAACCATCTCTACTGTATTCGGCGAGAGGGACAGCAGCAAGCAACCATAAGTCCTTATTATTGAAAAAGACTGATAATACAAGGTTTGGAATACCTGTAATGGCATTTGACCAGTTTGAACCATCTCCACTGTACTTGAGAGTATCAGGTAGACCTTGTCCTCCTGCCACAAAAAGTTGCGTTCTTTGAATATTCGGTACAAAACCATACGCCGCTGCCTTTCCTACCGCATTACCGAATCCTCCTGATTTTGCGCTAGTCCAGTTAGTAAGATCTGTAGAATATAAAATACTTGATACTGCGCTGGAACCCTTTCCTTCTGCTAAGTAATAGGAACCATTATAGTCTACACCGTAACCAATATATGAACCTGAACCGTCATTAAATCCACCTGTTGCTATTTCAGTCCAGTTAACGCCTTCATCGCCAGAGTACTGTATCGTGCCCGTGGCATGGTCAGATTCTCCAACTGCGATAAGAAGACCGTTTTCTCTAACTAAAAGACCATTTCCAATATATCTTGATCCATTCGAAAATCCACCTGATACTATTGGTGACCAGTTAGAACCACCGTCTGTACTACGCAAAAGACTTGTCTTAGCAGAATTGCCAACACCAGCCGCAATCCATACTCCAGACCGAGGGGCATATACGACGGCATTTGCTGTCGCCACTCCTGTTAAGCCATTGAAGAAGCCACCATTGCTGTTTCCACTCCAGTTTAGCAAATCAACACTATATATAATATCTGTAGATGTGTCTGAACCTATACCTGTGGCAACGAGGCGCGTAGTTGATGCGGCAACAGCATACCCTCTATATATGCTATTAGTACTGAATCCACCTGAAGTAATGGGCGACCAGTTAAGACCGTTGGCACTTGTAACGATCGTTCCTTGTTGTGTTGCACTTTCACCAGTTACAACATATGAAGTAGTATTTGGAATATGGGTTGCTCCATATCCAGTTTGTATTCCGCCAGTCGTCGCATTAATCCAGTTAGATCCGTCAGTGCTATACTGTATGCTATTCAAGACTGTGTTTCCAGCGCCAACCGCTATCCATTCACCCTTTTTATTGTTTGTGACTCCTTCTCCTTTCCCTGTAAGAAAGCCACCTGTAGTTGCGTTTGACCAGTTACTACCGTCACGACTGAACATGAGGCTTCCTTTTGCACTGTCTGCGTAGCCTGTTGCTACCCAGAATATTGAAGAACTCACAAAAGCGGCGGCGCCAAAGTTTACCCCATACCCTTCCCCATTCGAAAATCCACCGCTCGCGGCGTTTGACCAGTTACTACCATCTTTACTATATAAGACTGTATTAACACCAGAAGCACCGATTCCTGTAGCAATCCATGTATTACCATTATATGTGATTCCAGTACCCGAGTTTCCAGTAAAACCGCCCGTGTTTGCGTCCGACCAGTTAACTATATTACCACTGTACTGAATACTTCTTGCGCTAGTTGTTGCTTTTCCTACTGCTACCAGGAGGTTTGAACCATTATATGCCACACCATACCCAGCGCCATCATCAAATCCACCTGATGTTACATTTGACCAGTTTGAACCATCACCACTGTATTGTAGTGTTCCTGTGGGAGTCGCAGAGGCTCCTGCCGCTATCCAGCCCCCATTAGCAGCTAAAACACCATAACCTATATTGTCTGTAAATCCGCCTGTAGTTGCGGCAGACCAGTTAAGAGCATTACTACTATAGAGAATCGTCGATACAGCACCAGTACCCTGTCCAACCGCGACCCATAGATTAGACCCATTATACGCTGCACCATATCCACTATATTGAGAACCATTTAAGAATCCACCTGATATTACAGTTGACCAGTTCGAGCTGTCCACCGAATATTGAATAGAGTTCTCCCGATATAAACCGTCACCTACAGCAAGAGTAATCGTACTTCGTATAGGCAAAGTCTGAACACCAAATGCTGCTCCATTGTATGTAAGGGCAGTTCCAGAAAGAGAGTTTGCGTCTGACCAGTTGGCACCATCACCGCTATATAGAATGGAGTTGATGCCTGAGCCTCCATCACCTGTGGCAATCCAAAGATTTGAGCCATTGTATCGTATGCCACGCCCAACTAATCCCTGGAAGCCACCTGATACCGCATTAGCCCAGGTGGCACCGTCATAACTATATTGAATCGTGCCTAGAGCATTGAATGAAGCACCCACTGCTACCCAGAGATTTGAACCATTGTATGCTACACCATATCCTTGATATAGACCCGCGTTATTATCAAATCCACCTGATGTTGCATTTGACCAGTTTGTGCCATCACCACTGTACTGTAATGTTCCTACTGGGTTTGAACTAAATCCTGCGGTTACGAATATTGAAACCCCATCATACGCGATTCCCCGCCCAATATATGTTCCTAGTCCATTATTGAATCCACCTGATGTTATGGGTAACCAGTCTAATCCATCATTCGTTGTATATAAAATAGTATTCAATGAGTTTGAACCTAGACCAACAGCGTAGGCATTTGTTCCACCACTAAATGCTATGCCATATCCATTATATAATCCAAGATTATTATTAAATCCGCCCGATGTCGCATTTGTCCAGTTTTTACCGTCACCACTGTACTGTAATGTTCCTAGTGAGTTTGAACTAAATCCTGCAGCTATCCATCTTCCAGTAGTATAGTTGTATCCGACAGCTCGTCCACTATATTTGCCCGCTCCATCATTAAAGCCTCCTGTAGTTGTGGTAGACCAGTTATACGCATCTACACTGTATTGTATAGATGACTTCTGATTTATAGCATCACCTGTCGCGACCCAGAGGTTTGTACCATTGTATGCGACACCATGTCCAATACTCGAAAACCCACCTGTTTGTACATTTGACCAGTTAGAACCATCTATGCTATTTTTAATGGTATTCAAACCATTACTACCACCTACTGCTACCCATACAGAAACTGTGCTTGGAAAAAGGGCTGTGCCCACTGCGAGTCCACGGGCTGTACTCGTAAAGCCCCCTGAAGCAGAGTTAGACCAGTTAGAGGCATCGCCCGTATATAAGAGGCTTCCTGTACTTCTTGCCCCCTTTCCTCCTGCGATCCATAATGATGTAGAAGGATTATATGCAGTGGCATATCCAGTATATGAAGCCCCGCCGTCATCAAATCCACCTGACTTTGCGTTAGACCAGTTTGAACCATTAGTGCTGTATAAAAGACTATTTGTCGATACTGAACCTTTGCCTGCTGCTACCCATAGTTGTAGGGTTGAGGTAATAATATCTCCAAAGACTGAGACGCCCGTGGCAGTCGACGCGAATCCGCCTGAGATAATATTTGACCAGTTGGAACCATCGCCACTGTATAAAAGACTATTTGTTGATTCTGAACCGTTTCCTGCTGCGACCCACGTTGTGTAGTTATCATATGCGATAGCATTTGCTTGGAACTTACCACTGCCATCATCATTATTAAATCCACCACTGTTTGCGTTAAACCAGTTTACAAGATTAATACTGTATTGTATTGTTCCCGCTGGGGTAATGTTCTGACCAGTAGCAACATAGAGAAGATTGGTTGAGTTGAAGGCGACCGCTGTTCCAAATGTAGAGAAACCTCCTGATACTATAGGACTCCAGTTCGAACCATCTATACTATATTTAATTGTACTTATAGGTCTATTTCCCAATCCGAGTGCTATCCACCGCGAAGCATAGTTTATATAAGAAACGCCCCTTCCAATAAAGTTAGATGTACCCAATCTTGGAAAACCACCCGAGACTGATTCTAACCAGTTTAGTCCATTGCCACTTGTTAATAAACTACCTTCTGGTCTATCACCTTTGCCTGCCGCTATCCATTTATCCTCTCCATTATTCGCAATGCCAAGACCTAGATATTGATTTGAATCGAAAGGAGCATTAAAACCACCAGTTAGAGAGTCTCTCCAGTTCAAACCATCTTGACTGTAGAGTATAGTATTGTTTGTAGTTGTTCCATTGCCTGTGGCGACCCATGCGTCCTGTTCTTCTAAGTAAGAAACACCTGTGCCTGTTAAATTACCAAAGCCTCCTGTTGGCGTATTACTCCACTCATAACCATTCACACTTCTTAAGATTGTAGCCGTGGGAGTTGTGCCTGTACCGACGGCGACCCACAAATCTAGATTATTAAATCCGACGCCATTTGCGAGATGCGTGCCCGATGCTGTAAAGCCTCCTGAAACTGCGTTAGACCAGTTGGAACCATCAAAACTGAACAATAGACTGTTTTCTGGTGATGTGCCATCGCCTGCCGCGACCCAAATAGAACTCACAGGAATGCTTTGGGTATATGTATAGGCAACACCTGTTCCTTGCGTTGGGAATGCTCCTGATGTTGCATTTGACCAGTTTGAACCATCTCCGCTATATAAAATAGTATTTGATGTTGCAGATGCACCTGTTGCTATCCATAAAGATCCATTGTATGCTACACCTGTTGCTGAAAGACCATCAAACCCTCCTGAGTTCGCGTTTGACCAGTTTAATCCATTACCACTGTATTGTAAAGTTCCATTCGCATTACTTGAAGCTCCAGCTGCAACAAATACACTATTTCCGTATGCTACACCATATGCTTGGTATAGACCCGCGTTATTATTAAAACCACCAGATGCCACTGAAACCCAGTTCTTACCATCAGCACTTTTTAGAATGCTTGTTATTGGATTTGAACCGCTACCAACAGCTACCCATAAACTATCTGTTCCAAGTACGTCACGACCAGTATATTGTGAGCTACCAGTATCAAACCCTCCTGAAATAGCGTTTGACCAGTTTATTGCATCACCACTGTATAAAAGACTGTTTGTCGATGCTAAACCGTCACCTGCTGCGACCCATAAGTTTTGCCTTTGGTTATACGCTACTCCACGTCCATTACCACCATCAAATCCTCCATTTGCCTTTAACCAGTTTTTTCCATCTGAACTGTAAATAATAGTACTAGTGCCAGCCCCCGTTGCAACCCACTTGTTATTTCCGAATGAAACTCCTAATCCATTACCACCATCAAATCCTCCTGATTCCACGTTTAACCAGTTTGATCCGTTACCACTGTATTGAATAGTACTTCGTTCACTTACTATAGATGCAGAGCCTACTGCTACCCAAATGTTACTTCCACCAAATGCGACCCCATTTCCACTTACATCAAATCCTCCTGATACTGCGTTTAACCAGTTAAGTCCATCTAGACTGTATTTTATTGTAGATGTTGGGTCTACACCTACGCCTGTAGCAACCCATGTCACAGGAACAAAGACAGGAAATCCCCCACTCACGACGTTGAACCATCTTGATCCATCTTCACTATATAAGATAGACCCTGTGCTTGTCGCTGCCTTTCCTGTCGCAATCCAGCGGTTTGAACCATTGTATGCGACTGCATTAGCTTGATATACACCCGATGTACTAAATCCTCCTGTCAAAGAGTTAACCCAGTTTGAGCCGTCTGTACTGTTTTGTATGGTGCCCGTTTTTCGTCTTGAACTCCCTGTAGCAACATAAATATTTGATCCTTTTGTAATGCCTGTGCCAAAGTTCTTTGTAAAACCGCCAGTAGTAATCGTTGACCATCCTTGTGTTGGATTTGCGGAGTATAAGATTGTTCCTGTCGCAGCCACTGTACTGCCCACTGCGAACCACTTATTCGCATTTGAATCGTATATGACTCCATTTGCCCCTAACGCAAAATCTATTAGACCTGTATCACTGTTCCATGTTGTTCCATCGGGGCTATACTTCAACTTCTTGTTTAAAGGGTTCGGGTCAGCTCCACCCAAGACCCATAGATTACTTCCATTATTCGCAATCGTCTGAATCGGTCCATTAAACAGCGTGGGTGTCCCCGTAGTCCAGTTCAATGAATCATAACTATACAAAATAGACTCTGCGCTATTGGATCCCTGTCCTACCGCTATCCACTGCGGATTTTTCACAAGATATTGTTGTGTGTAGTTTTGAAGAATAGCCCACTTCGTACCAGAATACGCAACAACTTTAACTGCCTGATAGCTATTTGACATAATAAGAGTACTTCTTCCGTTATCAAACCTGTCTAGACCCTGTGTTGATAGATATATGGAACTTGTATTTGCTGTTCCTGTTGCGTCGCGAATAATGATGCTGTTTCCTTGAATACTGCTTACTACAGGCAATATAATGACCTTACTTGTAGTTGTAGTATTAACATTTATTACCGAAGAAGAAATGTACACTGGCTGCTGTGCCATTCTATTCTAGAATGCGTTTAATGATTTCATCCGATAACGCATTTTAGATTTTATTTTTTTATGAGAGATTTCCATAATAATAGTTTGTAATAAGCCACCTATTTGTCTGCGGCTGTGCCACAAAATCAACCACCGCGTAGTTATCATCTATCGCAAGAATCGCCGTTGGATACGATTCTATTAAATCGCCACCTGATGTACTTACAAAAAGAGTACTTAATGCTGCCATGCCGCTAATATCTTTAATCGTATAGGTCATAGATAGATTTGAGTTGGGACTTATTTGAGATATTTGTGGTAAAATAACTGTTTTACTCTCATTTGTTAAATTAACAAATACGAGAGATGTATTTGTTGATGGATATACTGCTCTAGATAATGATATTTGAGTAGCAGTATAGTTGTTTAAAAGAGCCGGGTAGCGATTCAATATACCCCATCCTAGAAGTCCGTCCGCTTGTATAGATAATGCGTAGTTTGTACTTAGATTATACGATGCGTTGCCATTTATTGTTTCTGAACCAGCAGGTGTTATCTGAAGTATAGCATTCGGGTCAGGTGATGACAAAGCCTTTGTATAGACAACACGTTCATTAGATGGCTGAGCAAGAGGTAGTTGAAGGGCTTTCACATCAGTTGGATACGTTGATAAATCCGCTGTTACAAGGCTTACTGCGTTACTCAGTGTATATGATGTTGTCATTCCCCTTTATAAATCTTGATACATTAATCCAACTGACTTTGCGCGAAGATTCGGTGTAAAGAGCGTTGAGAAAAAGGCTGAGCCATCTACATCTAAAGTGAATGTAGGATTCGCCTTATTAATACCAAGAGCCTGCCGAGTAAAGGTTGCAAAACGGTCAATGAACAACGTCGTTGAACTCGTTAAAATTGTGTTTGTTGATGTCTTTAAGAATGCTGTGATTCCGCCATAGATTTGGAGATTTGGTAACTCAAGGCATTCCGTCGTCAGTTGTTTTGTCATATTCATTGTAGAAAAATACCCTTCTTCCGCATTCATCGAACCACGCACATCAAGGGTATATTGCGGTTGATAAATCGTGCCTGGACTTGTAGCAGATTCAAAGTTAATTGTATTGACTCCCACGCGCAGTGTATCACCATAGATGAAAAGACCACTATTAATCACAATCGTACTCGCCGTCTTTGCGTTCTGAAAACCAAAGTTTGTTTTATAGACTGACTCTGAGTTCCAGATACGAATCGGATAGTTTGAAGTTCCAGTCTCTAGATTCGGATAGAAGTTGCCCACATAGAAGCCTGAGTCTCCATACCGAAGATAGTTCGCCAAATATGTATTTCCTGCTTGTAAGCTACTTAATGTAACTGTCACGCCTGTTAAATCAATCGCATTAATGCTTGAATATGAGACATTTGACGCATATAGAATACCAGATATATCCAAGTCTGCCATTGGCACAGGAATATTGATACCAATCGAACTGTTTTGATTATCAAAGTAGACTGTGTTGTTTATCACCATTGTTTTGTCAGTGAGTGAACGTATTTGATTCAGATTCGTTACAGGCGCATAGCCTGCCGCATCAATACGCAAGGTTGGGAGCAATACATTCGATTGTACATAAAGAAACTGCTCGGCAATGATAGTTGAAACATTAAAAGAACTCGTATATAGATTTTCTGATCTTATTGTGCTCGCGAGTATTGTCAATCCTGATAAATACTCATAGGGAACTGGGGCATTTGTTATTTGTGAGCCGTCGCCCACATGTGAACCAATAAAGGTAGCATTGTTTATTGTTGAAGCACGAAGTTCTATTGTTTGTATCCCTTTCGTAAAATATGAGGGCACATTCAAAATAAAACGACTGTCTATATTCGCTGGAATATTTCTTCCAAAAATGAATGAGTTTGTTGTAAGACTTGATAACGCTATATTCTCTGCTTCAACCCGCGGCACATATATCGTTGAGGCGTACGTGTTGCTACGATTGAGATTGCCTTGTCGAATAACAACTTGTTTAGTATATAATGATGATACAAAAAGCGTTGAAGCAGTAAAAGTTGTAAATGGTGACGATGTAGTAATCTCCACATTACTCAATAAAAGATCTACTGAGTTAATGCTACTAAAATAAGAGTTCGTTCTAGCATCAAGAACTCCCGCAATATACGCATCTTGTGCAACACCTACACTACCACCAATATTTGTTGTTCCATCTACACTCATAACACCTGTAACTGTGACATCGTTATTAAATACAGCATTTGATAACCTTACATTTCCATTGACTGTCATGTCGCCAACAACAAGTAAAGTATTAACACTCGTATTACCTAGGTAAGCGTTACATCCAACATTAATATTAGCATATGTAAATAATGTATTTAATGAAGATATAGTTTGAGTTACAATAAATCCGCCTCCTACTGAAAGATTTCTTTGAGAGTTTGTCTGAATCGTTGAAACACTTCCATTTACGAAAATCGTATCGGATACATTAAGGGGTCCTAAACTTGACAAGGAACCTGACGTTGAAAGAGATGGCGATGAAAAAAATACGGTATTTAATGTTCCATTCACAGCAGCAAAAGAAGAAATATTTATTGTATTATTGACCGCTAAGTTATTCCGATTATAAAATGAGCCAGATACAATAAGAGGTCCTTCTACTTGAAGATTCTTATCAATAATAAGATCAGAAGAACCAGAAGGAGATAATACTGTTGTCTTAAATGTACCACTCAACGTAGATACGTTCCCAGTAACTGTGGCACTTCTGCTTACTATCGTGCTTGTACCAACACTGAGATATCCAAGACTACTAAACTGTGTTATAACACTTAATGTATTATATACTTTCAAGACTGTTCCTGTACTTTGTTGTATTCTAACTGTATACGCTTGAACTGTAGATTGTGTATTGAGTGTATCTAATAGTATTGTTGTGCCACCCACAGCAAGATTGCCACCGATTGCAAATGAAGAACCAAAAGTAAAAATACTAGAAAATGGTAAGAAGGTTTCGACGTAAGCAGTTGATAAAAATCTACTTGCGCTACTCACATACAGATTGCTCTTTAAAAGAGTATTGCCATATACAGTGAGTGTAGACTGCATTTGAACAGAACCAGGCGTTGAAAGATTTTGAATAATAAATGATCCAACTAACTGAATACTGTTTGGCGTGCTAAGATTTTCTACAGTAAGGCTGCTTAGACTTAATGCTGCTGTACTTACAAGACTAAAAAAAGCGGTACTAATATTAACAGTCTGAACATTGGCAGCAGAGTTTGCAGGACTTTGTCCTGACGTATGAACGATTTGCCATCGATTTGAATTCCGGAGGGCTACATTTACAAGACCATAGGGTTGATTTAAGTTATATCTAGAAGAACCATCAAAAAAAAGCGAGTTATTGGTTGTACTTAGAACTACAGGAGTACTTACAATCCTAGAGTTACCTGTAGTATCACGAACCGTCACACTGAAATCTGCGTAGTTATAACTTGGTAAATAGACTATGTTTTGTGTGCTCACATTTTTTATAAGAATGAGAGATGTACTTGGTGTAACCGTTGTCTCAATACTCTGAGACATTCTGCTATTAGAGACAAAGACAATCTAGACTGTCTGCGTTCCGAGATAGAGACCGCCCACACGAACTTGCGGGCTACTGAGAAGTGTGCTAAAATGTCCTACTCCAGAGAATAAGACAAAGCTACTCCTGTAGTTATTTAGTGACTGCTGATAGGGGGTCATGGCATACGGTATTGTCACGTTTTGATTTGAATCTATAAAGAATGAGTTGTTAAATGACATCCCGTTAGAGCCAACAGAGATAAAACTGAACGGCGTCTGATTGAGAACCCCTGGAAGAGGATCGTTGTAGAACTTTAAAGACGTCTCAGGAGAGGTAAAACTTGTTGAAGGCGAAGCAAGATTGATAAAGGGCATCGTGTTTGAACTGTATGCGAGTCCATAGAATGGATATGCAGGAGCTGTTGCTGGATTAAACCATGTAATGCCATCGTAACTCTTTCTGACTCCATCATCACCACCTGCTATCCAATAAGAGCCATTCCATGCAACTGTCCAACCAGTTTGAAAAAATAGTGTGCCTTGTCCCATAGTCCATGTAGTACCAAAATCTTGACTGTAAAAAATAGTGTTGGTATTTGGATTGCTTCCATTGTTGTTTGTAGCCACCAAGACACATATCCCATTTCCATATGCGATGCCATTTGCTATTAAAGAGGGAGTTGGAAAAATAGAGGATGTAGTCCAGTTTTTTCCATCCAAACTTACATTTATATATACCTGAGTAGTAGTTCCGTCTTGAAGTATAACAATACACCCCGCAATCCATATTCTTTCTGCCCATACTACACAACGACTATTCAGTCCACCTGATATGGCATTTGACCAGTTGAGAGCATCTGTACTAAAAAGCATACTATTTTCAGGACTACTACCTTGCCCTACTGCAACCCATAAAGACCCATTCCACGCTACATCATAGCCTATACCCGCTACAAATCCGCCTGTTGTCGCATAGTTCCAGTTTGTGCCTGTAGCACTCCAAGCAATACTTCTTGTTTCTAGACTTTCTGTTGCGCCAACAGCAACCCATATAGACCCATTCCATGCAACCCTAGCTACAGGATAGTCTGGTGTGAATAAATCTCCTGTTGTTGTATTCCACTGAGTAAGATTGCTGCTATATTGTATCATAGAGTTTGAGGCTGTCGCATCTCCTGCACCCACCCATAGAGTGCCATTATACGCCGCAGTGTTCATTGTTGACATATTTGGAAGGTTTATAGGAGATTCCCAGTTCTCTCCGTCATAACTATAACGAACATTTGATGAGGTGCCAGGAATGATCTGACCTGTTCCTACCCATATCGTGCTGACCTGCTGTCTCTCTTGTAAAACATCACTAATATTCAGTTTTCCAAATCTCGTAACACTGTCATTATATATTACTCCACTGACATCCAAAGTATAGGTGGGGTCAGTTAAAATGCCGACTTTCTTCTTTTTATGATTTACGAATAATGTCGAATTAAAACGCAATGTAGATTCATAAGTTTGAATAATATTTGTATATAGATTAATATTGCTTTCTTGTTGCCCTATAAAGAATGTTCCTGACGAAGGTCCTATTGCTCCAGAACTAATATAGATAGGACCTTCCTGTGGAATATTCATAGAACTTATAATCGCTGTTTCACAAGACAAGCTACTAATAGAAAGAGTATATCCTGGTGATTCTATGCCCCGCACAATCGCTGTTCCATTCACTTCCAGAGTAAAAGGTGAGTTATAGTTTGGATTCGCTTGGTTTACATACGCCTTTTTCGTAAGGGGTAATACGAAATAGGACTGAAGTCCATTCGCAAAAAGAGTATTGGGATACCTTGGTACATTCGTAAAGATAGCATTGGACTGAATAGTCGAAAATTTAATATCTGTGTCACCAAACATATAGAAATTACCCACTTGAAGCGTTGAATAAAACTCCATTTGTTTATAAATAATACCAGATGAAGCATAGAAGCTACTTCCATATATATTTTCAGCCCTTATACTACTCACCTCAATGTAACCTGTTGATAAACGTGCTGGATAACTCACATCTGTCAGTTGAGAACCATCACCAACATGTGTGCCTGAAAGAATAGATGCCTGTGTTGTAAAGGTGGATAGGAGATTTTGCACAGTAGTAGAAGACAGCAAATAGGCTGGTGAAGAGACTTCTACTGTCCCTGGAGCGGCTGTGGCTGAGACACCAAGAGAACTAAACGTGTAAAAATAAGAGCTACGTATATTATTTTCATTTACAGTTGTTCTTCCTGTGCTCAAAAACTGCGTGGTAAGTCCTACACTTGAGAGTGTTCCTGAAAGATCAAACATCACTGTCGCGTTAGAAATGCCACCTGCCACAACAGTGCTCGCAAAAAGTGTGCTGATATTTACTGATGAAACAATGCCCAGATATGCGGCATTAAATGTACTTACATAGAAGTTTCTTGTAGTCAAACTAGAAGGGAGTGTATAACTACTTATAATGGCTGTACCAGCCACATACGCATTGCCTTGAATAGAAAGATCACCTGGTATTAGCATTGATAATCCTGGTGTATTACTATTTGTAAAAAATGTACTCAAAATATTAATAGGTGAGTTAAATTGCGCATTGCCACTAAAGACTATATTTCCTTTTACACCCATATCTCCATTAACTGTAGCAATACCTGATGCAGCCAGATTTCCAATCGTAGAAACAGAGCCTTTTACTCTCATATTGCCTCCATCAACTGTCAAGTTATTTCTGACTACAAGATTTGATAGGGTTGATGTAATACCTTTCACAGCTGTAGTTGATGCGAACATATCATATGCACTATAGTTTCCTAATGTACTAAATGATGAAACTCTTGTTGATGTACTGTGATTGATAAAGTTACCACTAACTCTAATATATTTTATCTGCGCTTGTTGTGCATTCAAATTCTGATTAATATATAAACTATCCAGAATATTTATATCTTTTGCTGATGTATTTCCGCCAACAGCAGATGGAGCATATAGAGTAAATAAATCTTTACTTCTTACATCTCCACCTGTTATTACATTTAGAAATGTTGTCTGGGTATCAACTATCATATCGCCACCAAGAGAAAGAGAACTTAGAAGAAATAGAGTTGAGCCAAAGTAAGCGGTTTTACTTGTAAATCTAGAACCAATATTCATCATTGCGTTATCAGCAACCGTTCCCACACTTGTAGTTCCATCAACTTGTACATTACCACCAACATTCACTGATACTAGGTCATTCGATAAAACATTTATCTTTGTTCCTACAAGACTAGAACCAATAGATATTTTTGATGTACTGAGTGAGCCAGTTACGTATAAAGATGATACATATACTGTTGATGCAGTTACAAGTGAAGATGATACAAATAAGTTATCTTTTACATAAAAAGATGAATAGAAAGCTGCATATCCAATGGTTGATAATCCTGAAGAAAATCGCGTGTTTCCTCGCACATTTAGTGATGATACAAGTGATACATCGCCTGTCGCTATAATATCTGTTGTAATAACTAGATTGCCAGTCTGAGAAAAAGAGTTTGTCACCGTAAGATTTTGAACATTAAGTGTACTGGCGATTTGTGTAACTGAACTCAAGTTGCTTGTGTTTATTGTGGATGCCGTTATGTTCAAAACACCAGCAGATAAGTATTGATTTCTGAATGGAAAGCTATTTAGGAAGTTCCATGTACTTGGAAGCTGCGACTGAACTGTAACAAAACCAAGAGGTTGATTAATAAGAGTTGATATAGCATTGGAGGTATATATATTCACCAAGATATCACCCTGTGTTGTGCTTAGAACAATAGGGGTTTGAACAATGGAGGGAGAGTTTGTTGTTTCATAGACTGTTAGACTTTGACCTGTGTATTCTACATCATTTAATATAACTGGCGTATATGGTACTTTTAGAACATCTATCTTTACAGATGTTGTGCTAATAGTTATTAAGAAGGGCGTAGGTTGCGCCATCACTCTATTCTATCTAAATGGTTTGAAGAGTTAAGAAAAATGCGCCAGACTCTAGAAGGCTCGTGCTGACACTGCTAACTATTCCCTGACTCCTCACGTCAAAGGAAAACTGAGGGTTACTTGTGTATAGCCCCATACTTGCTGTAGATAAGTTTGTGGTAACTATTTTATTGAATAAGATAGATGATGGCTGTGTATAGATTGTATTGATTCCTGTGACAAGTCCTGGACTTCCACCGTGTATTGCGAGTCTTGAACCTATAAAATAAATATTTTGTGCGGCAGCAATCGTTGTCGGTTTGAGTGATTCAATATACGTTCCAATAAATGAAGACGTTCCCACACTTCCTGATACATCAAGCGCATAGTCAGAGGTAGAAATACCAATGCCGATAGTCTGGATATTAGATGCTGTCGGTAGGACCTGATTGCTGAGACCAACGTAGAGTGTGTTATTAATATTGATAACTGAGTTTTCAGGTGGTATGGATGCGGAAGGGCTAGCTTCAAAAAACCGAATCGTATTCGCAAAGTTCGTCGCAAGAGTATTACAGCCTGGACCAATAAATAATGAAGGAGTCTCAATCGTTTTTGCTATCATATTATTCGTACCAAACAAGGTAGATGCCACTAATGACGAAACAATCAGTGTCGTTTGATTTGCAACATTACCGTTATATATCAACGATGAAGTGTAGAAATCACCACGAACTGTAAGGTCTGCAGTTGGATATGGAATATCTCCTCCTATCGTCACATTATTCGAAAGATCAATATTGATTGATTCATTCAGATATATAGAGTTTGGTTGCAGGCGTATTGTTGGATTTTGAATAAGGAGTGGCTGAGAACGCTCATAGACTGTAATATTTGGAAATATCATATAAGGCACTGTTTCAGTAGTATCTATTTGTTGGCTGTAGAGAGAATAGGCAGTACCATATGAAAACTGTGATTTAAATCCATTGTCTGATTCAATATTACTCCAGTTAGAACCATTTCCACTATATTTTATAGTGAGTGCTGAGTTACCATCAATGTCTTCTCCCACTGCGAACCAAAGATTTGAGGCAGAATTAAATGTTACACCATATCCCCGTTTTGTAAAAGCAGATGTTGTTGGATTCCAGTTACTTGCGTTTATACTGTATTGAATAGTATATGCCACAGCAGCCTGTGTTGTATTATTTACATTTCCTACTGCAACAAACGTGTCAATGCCTGCGAGACGTGCATATGCTACACCATACCCACCCAACGTGAAACCTCCTGTAAGAATATTAGTCCAACCCAGTCCATTTCTACTGAACTGAATCGTTTTAAGGGTATTTGTATCTTGACCGACTGCTATATATATATTAAGTCCAGTTCTTCTTCCCACTGTGATTCCATTGCCTTGCTGATTAAATCCTCCTGATAGTGATGGAGACCAATCATATCCATTCGAACTGTTTGCTATTGTCTTAATAGCAACGGTATCTTTTCCTACTGCGAGTAATGCTGCTGCACTTCCTGCTACATCTCCTAAGGTGATACCGCGACCTCCTTGGCGCATTACATTTCCTGCCATATTTGAATTTGTACCAAACCAGTTTGCAGCACCTTGACTATACTGAATCGTATTCGTACTCACTAAATCATCGCCGACTGCTACCCAGATATTATTATAGTTTACTATACCATATCCTGTTGTGGAGAATCCTCCTTGAATCGCTGGATACCAGGGTCCATTTTCTGTAAAAGCACGACCGATTGTTTCTTCTGGTATACGTGAGTTGCCTACACCTACAAACTTATAGGTTGCAGATTCATTGTACGCCACAGCCCTTACACTGGGATTCCATGTAGACGTTGTGATTAAAGAGTTTCTTGTTGTCCAGCTGTTTGAAACCAATAATGATGACAGTGTTAGTATTTGAGGCGATAGAATGGTTGTCCCTGTAATAGAGCCTGTTCCACTTGCTATAACTACATTTTTAGTGGCAGTTGATACTGTTGTGATTCCATATCCTGCTCCAAGTGCGAGAAGGGCAGTTGAAAATCCGCCTTGAACTATTGGTGACCAAATGTTTCCGTCTGAACTGTTCCAAAGCGTTTCCAATGTATTTGGTGAAGCTGCACCTGCTACCCACAATAGTTGATTACTGTTATAATAGACTGACTGAAATGATACAGTTATTGGGAATTCTGTTACGGCTGGAGCCCAGCTAGACGCATCTCCACTATATGAAATCCTATTTCCACCTACAACTACCCATAGATCATTCGCATAATAAATATCGGTTGTCGTCGGTTGTCCTGCACTGCTATAGGCAACCCATACTGAACCAGAAGCATCTTCAGAATAAAATATGTCACCTATACGATCAATACCCCACCACTTACCATAAAACGTAAATGATACAAGTAGAGGATAGGGTTGACCAAAAGTAAATGCACTGTTTGACCATGTAATACCGTTAGCGCTGTATTTTAAAGCACCAATACCATAGGGAGGATTCAGATTAGAATCATTTGACTTATCAAAACCTGATGCCATCAAACCAGAGGGAGATGCGCGCACTGCCACGCCTTCATATGCAAATCCATTTGCGGCAGTTAGCCAGTTAATACCATCTGTACTATATTGGATTGTCGTTGATCTACTTGTGGCATCTAGACCCACTGCGACCCATGTGTTTTGAGTGCTCAAATATGCTACAGAGTTTCCTATATTCTGCGAGTTAAGTCCATTTGAGAATCCTCCAGAGGCAATAGCAAACCAGTTCGTAGCATTTTGACTCCATTGAATTGTATTTAGTGTTACTGAATCTGCTCCTGTCGCAACAAAGAATGGATTCCCTACATTTCCATTTCCTGTCACACCTTTTACATAATATTCAAAATTTACCGATTCAGCTTTATTCCAGTTCGTTGTATCATAACTTAGTTGAATATTTCCATTTGTTGTTGCGTCATCACCGCCTGCCAACCAAATATTTCCTATAGGTTGAAATGTTGTTCTTCTTAGACTTATATCATTATTCACATAGCCAATATTTGTAATAAGAGAGCTCGCATACAGTTCACGCGCGTAAATGTTATTTACAGTTACCGAAGAGGTAAAGATAGATGATTGATAGTCTCCTATATTTGATAAGCGTGAGCCATCGCCGATATGTTTTCCAGTAATAGATGAGGCAGTAATCAGTTCTGCGCTCATATTCGCAGTTGAAAGTATTGTCTGGAATGTTGTTGATAAACCAATGCCAAGATAGACTCCAGGGGTAACAGTGCCTATCATCGCAGTACTTGGTAAATAAGGCGCTACAAAACTAGATGTCGTGTATATATTAGCGCTATAGTCTTTTGTAGCAGAATAGGGGGCTCCAATCTGTGTTAGCTTATTTCTTATGTTTAACTCTTTTGTTACATATAAGTCTTGATTTCTAGATGTATCTGCCCCCACAAAGATTTTCGTAGGAAAATTATTGGCTATTAAATATGGAACTGTTCCTTGGTCGCCATAGAATGTATTTGAAACTGTTAATGTACTGAGAATCAATCCAATAGGTGCACCAAGCGATGCTGCAGAAAGAACCTGTCTTACATATAGTTCTCCCAAGACTTCTACTCCACCCAGGGCTCGCAAATAACTCGTGGATATTGTATAGTTCATAGTTGCATTTTGGATACCTGTTACACTACCTGTAGTGCTTGTTTTTCCCCCAATAGAAATAACACCAAGATCACTAAAGTTATTAGTTACGTCCAGATTTTTATCAGTATATAACTCGCCAAGTATTCTTGTAGCACCTTGTGTTGCATACAAGTCTTTACCCACTGCAATAGTTGAATATGTTGAAAGGGCGCCGCTTACTACAGCAGAGTTCCTTACAAAAAGACTGCCACTGATATAAAGAATGCTACTAACTGTCAAACTTGAAAAATACGCATTTCCTCCGATGTAAACACTTCTTAATCCTGTAATGTCTTGTATATTATCTACATTTCCTTGAACTGCTGTATGAACTTTAACCAACGTAGATGCAAGAATATTCAAGTCTCCATTTGTTGAAAAGGAATCTCTAAATGTAGTTATACCACTTACAAATGTATTTCCTAACGTAGATAAATAGCCTGTAATATTTAGACTGCTAATATAAGCATTACTAAGAACATTAATCTTACCTGCAACTTGAGTCGTACTTATAACATTCACATTATTTTCTATTGTTCCAATACCTCGAACGAATAAAGTATTATATAGTTGAAGACTTGAGCCAATCTGTGTATCGCCAGCTACCCGAATACCTCCTGCCAAGTTCATTTCATTCATTGTTAGTGTCTGCACACTCAAATAGTTTGGAACAAGCGCTTGGAATACATTAATACTCTTATTCACATAAAGATCCTTACCAATCGTTGCATTTCCAAGAGTACTCACAGCTCCATCAACATTTAATGCATCACGAACATAAACGGTTGATTGAAACGTTGCTGCACCACCTGTAATCAATGATGTTGACAGATTCACATTTCCATTCACTGTAAGCGATGATAGAATCGTAACGGTGCCTTGTACCACGAGATTTCCTGTAATAAGAGCATTACCCTGTAGAATAAGTGATCGGGATACCTGAACTGTTGTTGCTGTGATACTACTTACAACGCCTTGGATACTACTTATTGACTTTGTAAAGAGATTTGTACCTGTAATTTGATTTAGATATGCGTTTGACAATGAGGTGAAAAATCCAACACTGTTTAATACTTGCCATGTTGTCGATGTAAGAGATGTTATTGTCCTTGCACCATTTGGTTCGGTTATAAGTGTTGAGAATGTGCCATCATAAAATTTTTGACCAAAGACTGTACTAATGAGAATCGGCTGAGTGGCAATATTTGGGTTACCCGTTGTGTCAAGAATGCCAGCGGTATGACCCGGATAAATAGATGTACTCAGATAAATAAGAGTATATGGCGCCCCTAAAACCGTTACACGCACAACAGATGTTTTTTCAGTTACATAGGCTAGTGCCATCCTACCGTTCAGCTACAAAAAGGATGTCGCAAGGCGGCGCAACCTCCTAAGGATTCCTCCTATGCCATTATAGGGAAAGGGTATCATGGCTTATGCTCAGCAGGGAAATATGGTTCAGAGTAACTATATAGTAAATCTTATAGAACTTCAAAATACAGTTACAAATGTATCAGGGCTTTCACCCATCCAACAAGTTCAGAGTGAGGTAAATGATATTATGAAAATGGTAAACTTTGCTGAGAAGCGTATATTTACAAATATTATAAGTAAATACGATCAATCACCGATTCAAATAACAGATGATGTTAATCTTAGTAATGCGAATCTGTATCAGAACGGTGTTCTATTTGTTGGAAGCGGGGGTACTAGTGGCGGCGGCGGTAATACAAGCACTACTATTTTGAGTTCAGGGGGTACATCGATTATCTTAAATAATACGGTTATTGGAACATCTACTGCTATTGCGTTTGATGTAGGAAGTCGCAGTGTTTTTTCATTTGACGGCTTAGGACGTGCCCTGTATTTTGACCCAAGCGGAACAGGTAACCGATTTTGGGTGAGTTCTGCCACTCTTATCGCAGACAACTTCCAGACTGGCGCAGGCGGCACTGCTGCCCCTGGGCGATTTTTAGAGTCGATTAATACCTCAGGAACTGCCGTCTGGGCATATGTGAGCACTCTTACAAATACTGTTGCTTCCGTAAGTATCAGTAGTGGTGGCTCCTTTTTTAGAACCGGGACAACTGTTGCTGTGGATGCGGGACGTATTGATAGCAATCAGAACTGGTATCTCGGTACGCCAGCGCTAATCGGCAACAATGACCTTGTGGCAAGTAACAGCGTTACTGTTATCGGCGGTCGCCTTCGTTATCAAGGTGGTGGTACGCCTGTTGCAGGTCAGTATCTTCATATTATCGACTCGCTTGGAAACGTTGGAGTCAGCAGTTTGGGCGGCGGCGGCTTATCATCCTTTGTCGTCGGCAACCAAATCACCAGCGGCTCAATGAGTGTAACTACGAATGGTACGAGTCAGATTGTTACAGTCACAAGTGGAGTGAATGAAATCGCACGTTTCACTAGCGCAGGATTCCTTGGTTTATCCAATGCTACACCTGCCGCCACACTCGACGTGAATGGAAGTACTATTCTCAATGGTCCTCTTACGATTCAACCTGGATCAGGTGGCAGCAACTATGTATTCACGTCTTCGAATGCGGTTGGAACAGGAACATGGGCAGAACCTCTAAGTATCTTTTCTGGTTCTGGCGTAACACTCAATCGATGGGCAGTTAACTCATCACTCTCGTCGGTTCAGGGATTCTTTGGCGGCGTTGAGAAAATCCGCTTTAGCACTGGCGGTGCATTCTTCGGTACAAATGGGTCATACCAAATGGATGTGAGCGGCATTGTTGCTGCATCTGGAAGTCTCCGAGCGAAGACACTCAACGTAGATACAACTGGTGTATTTGGTGGAACAGTCACCGCTTCTGGCTATTTGACCTCGTCCGACCGCCGTTTCAAGGAGAATATATCTGAGATTCAAGATGCACTCGGACTCGTAGAGAACCTACAGGGTGTTCGGTTTCAATGGAAAAATGACGGCAGGCGCGATATTGGTCTTATAGCGCAGAATGTCTCATCGGTCGTCCCTGAAGCCCTCGGTGGAAACGATACAGATGGATACACTGTAGCATACGATAAAATAGTTCCTCTTCTCGTTCAGGCAGTGAAGGTCCTTGCTGACCGCGTAGATATATTGGAAAGAAGGCATAGATAACATAAATAGGAAGGGAATGATACCCTGGTTAGCCGCTGCCTTCTTATTTTGGCCTGCGACAGCAATATTGTCTGGTTCTATATTTCTTATAATACTTGTCGGATTTTTCTTGGTTGCAGGAGGTATTGTATTGTTTGCTCTATTGCTCTATGGAATCTATGCGGCTCTTCGTGATAGCGGCTTATTGGATTTTATTATACGCATCGTGAATGATATCACGGATAAGGTGATTGAAAGTCTTCGTGTAAATATTAGACAATCGTTCAAGGTTCAGGTGGAAGACAAATCTGGCGGACCGCGCATTTATGCCTGTAGCCCACATGGAATGTACGGTATTTCATGGGCTATCCATTTATCTACTGGTTTAACTGATTGGCCAAAAGATGTCCCAAAACCGAAACTTGCCGTTCATTCTGTCTTTTTTAAGATTCCCTTTGTTCGCGAGTTTATGCTTTCCAGAAACTGTATTCCAGCGACTGAGGCTACGATTGTGTCTGAAATAGAAAAGGGTAACTCGGTTGCGCTCATTATTGGCGGCATAGAAGAACTCTATCAGACAAAGACTGGCAAAATAAATTTGGTCATAGACAAACGTAAGGGATATATTCGTCTGGCGAAAAAGACGAATGTGCCAATCCAGCCTTTGCTCACCGTAGGTGAAAACGACCTGTTTCCATTTACAGACAATGCCCTATGGAAGAACTTTGAGACATTCCTCTACGACTGGTTTCATATCGCCTTGCCTCTGCCTACATTGTCTTCCTTGAAGCGATGGATGTCTATTGTATATTCTCCCCTGGAGAAACCATGTACAACATATTTCTTGAAATCCGTTCAAACTGAAAATAAATCTGAAGAGGATATACGTAAATCTCATAAAGAGTCTTTAAAAGAGTTTTCAAAAAGGACAGGTCATACTATTATGTTTATCGGATAGATGGGACTAGAACTGCCGTAATAGGGGGTCTTGCAGAGTCCTTATGTAAAACTCCGCAGTGTCTATATTGTGTATGCCTATAGCTCAGTTTGTGGTGGGACAACATCTGATGGCGCCGCCAGCCTGCCCGGTGTTAGCGTTGCTGTTGTCGATAAAGCAACTATCCGAGATAGTTATTGAACCGATATTCGTGATAGTTCCACCCGCTTGCACGCCCGCCACATAGCGGTTATTAGTGTTCATAGAGGAGCCAGTATTCGCAATAGGACCTACCGCATCATATGTAGCAATATCCGTAATATCAATCACCTCATAAATCGGCTGCGGCGGCTCGGGAGGAGACGCTGTTCATGCTGGAGTCTGAGGAACACCTGCCTCACCATAGCGTCTTAGTTCCCAGTCAATAGGCTGAGGAGGGTAGAGGGCAGAGCTTGGATACGGTGTGCCATAGCAGCATCTGGGTTGCGCAGGTGTGGGAAAATAGAACTGTAAGCAGGAAGCGCACTTCTCAGCAGCAGTTGTCTTTGCAGTATTCACAAGATTGGGCAGGGGGCAGCAGTTTCCACCCAATGTACGCAAGTCAATAGAGTAGCCATTGGTTGTCGCATAATCTGGATTCGCACAGATAGCGCAGGCTTGTGCCTTTTGAATAAGAGCATTCTGTTCATCAAACGTCTCAGATCCATTAGTCACCTTTGTAGCACAGCATGTTGGAACTTGCCCATCTGGATTATAAACATTCGCAGGAATGGCTTTGTCTGTAGGACCCACAACCACAGTTGTGGCGATGGCTAAACGCGTAGGAGTCCTATTCTGATTAAATATGTAGCCAGACGCTTTTGCCTGAACAATGAGTGTCTGTTGCCCTGAATCTTTTGTCTGGCGGCGAGACAGAAATCGATTTGATTCTTCTTGTAAACGCATCATTCTTTCTCCTTGTGACATTGCCATATTGTGTTCCTTCTGATATCTTTCTACAAAAAGAGTGGTTGAGATACCAAAAAAAAACTTAGCCACCAGTCGCCCAAAATTGAATCGCCTGCCACCCTTCCACTCAGGCAGTTTGAGTTATATTTGATATGTCTAGTCAGGTTGTAAAGGTTTCTGAGTTTAACGTTGCGAATCTTACGCTGGGTCAGGTGAAGGTGATGGAGTCCGGAGGCAAGATGTGCTCTCTGAACTACAATGGTGGTAAGCTGCTGACCCAGGTGGGTAGTCTGTCGCTGCCTTATGGGATGAATGCCTTCGACAAGGCGGGTCCTGTCAAGTACAGCATGGACCTGTCTCTTCGCGGCTACGAGGAGAACCCGAATGTCAAGGAGATTTACGCCGCTTTCCAGGCTCTGGATGAGTACATGATTGACCAGGGTGTAAAGAACTCCAAGGTCTGGTTCAAGTCTGAGCTTGACCGCAATGTAGTCAAGGCGTTCTACACGCCGATGGTCAAGGTGGCGAAGGATGCGGAGGGCAACCCCAAGCCGTATCCCCCTACCATCAAGATCAACCTCAAGAAGAACGGCGATTCGTTTGAGTCAAAGGTCTATGATGACCAGAAGCGCCCGTATGAGGGTGTACCACTGGAGGACCTGCTGGTCAAGGGTGCGCAGGTGTCGGTGCTCATTCAGTGCACGAGCATCTGGTTCGCTGGCTCCAAGTTCGGCACGTCGTGGAAGGCGCTCCAGATTCGCATGGACAAGGTGCCTGACAGCATCCGCGACTACGCCTTTGTCGATGACGATGCGGTGACGGCGCCAGTTTCCCAGCGCAAGGCTGTTCCTGCGGCTGAGGAGTTTGAGGACGACGCGGACGATGATGCCTTTGAGGCTCCCGCGCCTGCCCCTGCGCCTGTTGCAAAGAAGCCTTCAGCCGTTTCCGCGGTCCTGCCGCCGACGATTGATGATGGTGCCGAGGACCACGAGCCCGTCCCAGCTCCCAAGAAGGCGACCATCACTGCGAAGAAGGTGATTGGCAAGGTCGCCACCAAGAAGTAAATGACTATAAAATAAAATAAAATAAAAAGAGTAAAACCCAAAATCCCTATATTTTTTAATGCGCCTCGCATACACAAATTTGAAACCACCTAAAGTCACTCTATAGAGCAAAACAATGTTTGAACCACCACCGAGTGATACGATTACTATTACAGACACACATCTGGCATCCATTCCAGATTTGCCTAGACTTCAGGTGTCTGGGCTGTCGATTATTCATAATAAGATGAAAAGCCTTGACAATATACGGTTTCCTCCCACACTTACTTACCTCTCCATCCGCAGAAACAATCTCCAGACAGACGGTTGGCCAAGTTTTCCATTACACAATGTGAAGACATTAATCGCAGACAATAACAATATTCGCTATATGCCAGACGACTTTGCTAGAATCTTCCCATCCTTGGAAAACCTGTCTTTATCTGATAATAATATTCAAGACACCGATTTTCTAAGACATTGTACAAACCTGAAGAAAGTCTGTCTTGATAGTAATAATATTATGACTCTGAATCATTTACCGCCAAATCTGGAAGAGTTATCTGTAAATGATTGTGTGATTCATATTATTCAGAGTCGCCTTCCATCTACACTACAGAAACTGGAACTCAGCGGCAATCGCTTGAAGTTCGCAGGTATGCCATTTTACTGGGGAGACTCACTACGTTCTTTGGATTTATCAAAAAATGAAATTAAGAGGTTTCCACGAAAGTTGCCCGATACATTAGAGACTCTTTCAATCCAGAACAATGGTATCGATGCCCTTCCTGATACATTACCCGATTCACTTCGTTTTCTGAACGTTACAAGAAACAATATTCGCACTTTGCCAAACTATTCTAGGAAGAAGCCTGTACAGTGCTTTCTAATATCAAATAATCAACTGATATCCTATACAAAGCCAGATTGGTCGATTGTCTTCTACGCAGAACATAACTGGAATACAACGATTCATCATATTTCGCAAAAGAAAATCAAGAAGTTGTGGAGATATATCAATCTTATGAAACGTCTCCGTAACTATTCTCGTTGCTCTCGTATTCGACATGAGTTAATAGAAGTTGCAATGAACCCTTCGCGTTGTTTTCAGGTGGATACAATCAGTAAGTATTGGCACGCTTAGGGTCCTATGCCGCAACCGCAACCACCACCGCTCGGGTTGAAGGGGTAAGGGTTCGCCAAGGCATCCGTAACACACGCGCACTTACCCAAGTTCTGCTGGGTAACCACCTCGCCTGACTGGTACGTTGGCTGCGTGGTACGCACTGTCTGGACGCCATTATTGTTATTAATGGCAGCGTTAACAGCATTTGCGTATGCTCCTAGCGCCTTATCACGCTTACGTTTGGTTAGAATCGATGAATCGAAGTTGCGGGTAGACATTTTGCTCTATTTCTTCCAGTAGAAAAAAAAGACACATCATAGCAAATGGAAACATTCAAGATATATTTTTGGATTGTCTTTGCCCTTGCTGTTATTGGCTCGGCAATACAGGCTTTTTTCCCTCAGCTCCTCGGAGGAAAACTAGACGAGTTTCTCACGAATGAGGCAATCCTACTTATGATTATTTTCATTGTTACACTCACGACAATGTTTTCTCTAAAAGGTCTATGTATGAACACATCATCGTGTGCCCGGGAAGGATTTGAGAATGAAGGTAACCCTTTAATCAATCAATGGAAGGATATTGTCACCAAGGACAAACTTGATCAACTGTGTTCCTTACAGTCGGAAATATATAAGAAGGTTTATGCATTAGAAAAGGGTGTCAAAGCGGATCCGGAAAATGGTATAGAAGGTGACGAAAAGCCAGAAGCTATTGCCCGGATGAATACTGAGAAGACATTCACTGATTTGATGCCAGGAGGAAACTTTGATTGCGGTCTTTTAGAAAGGGTGAGCGCAGCCGCAGACATCGACTCTTTTTTCGTAGAGTCAGCCAACTTACCAGAAAACTATCTGAATCGGGCATTTGAACTTGCCGCCGCATGTGCGAGACTGTGTGAGCGTCTCTTAAAGAAAGTAGATTCAGCAATAGAAAAGCCATCCATACCCGATGTTAAGTTTGAGGGCTTTATAAATCCAAATCAGAAAGTCTGTAGCCCAGAACTCATAGAGGAGCGCCGAAAGTTCATACGTGAAAAGAAACTCTCAGAAGATCAACAAGCATGTCTGTTGCCTGAACAAGTTCCTCTTGAAACAAAGGAAGACATAGTCAAAAAACGACTAGGGATAATGATGGCACAATGGGACGCCTATCAGCCGAAGTTACCCTATGACTTCAGAGAAGGAGAAAAACCATATAAGAAAATGCCGATTGCTGATATGGTTGGCTATGCACTCGCAATCAAAGCAAAGTTGGATAAAATACAAAAGAGTGCAGAGTCTGGAGAGATTGTTAACGACTTGAAGACGGAGGAGAAATAATAAAATGAATCACGCTGCCCATCCATTTTTTCACTTTTTCAACAACAGTCGTATCTTCTTTAGTATTAAATGAATAGTACGTATCATTCATTATAGGTTCTTTCATGTCATTATTTGCCTTTGTCAAATCATAAGATGAATCTCCCATGTTTTTGTATTTGTGTTTATCTATTTCTGCGTGTTCTCTTTCCTTTATGTAAGCGGACGCGTTGGGTTGAGCCTCGGCGCTTTTTCTTTTCACGTGCAATCCGAGCAACCTTTTCTCGTAGCAGGGTCGCATATCCTTTCTGATATCCTGAACATTCTATGGAAAATGCTGGAATCGGTCCCTTTCCACCCATTTTATGTAGAATCTCACTCATCTCAACCAACTTTTGTGATAGGCAGAACATGAGAAATCCAAGAATCTTTTCATCCTGTGTGAAGAAAGCAAGTGCAAAATACAGTGTAATCATCGTCTCCAGACTTCCAATCTTCAGCTTTTTACCATCTGAGAGCGTGATTGTAGTATAAGAATGGCAAGCTGTTTCTTGAACTATCATAACAAAGGGCATGCCGCGGAACGATACGACAGTGCGTTGAGGTATGATTTCTGTTCCACCGCGCATTGTCTCAATGGTAATGCCCTCAGGACCAAAGAGTCTTTTCAACTCAAGTCCATCACGCGCGGCTTCGGGACTGAAGAATACCATCATACCATTTTTCTTAAGAAACCATTGAATGCTCGGCGCATTATATTTTTTATTACTAATCAACCAATCATACAATATAACTACATCAGCCCCAACCAAAATGCGTTGTTTCTCAAGGACGTATTCTAGAAGCGCTTTTCGAATCACAAATGGGATATGAACACTTCCCACGATTGATTCCGTAGATGCTTTACATGCGCGAATCGGGAATGCGCCATTTAGAAGAGTGAGGCGCTCAAAGACTTTCTCCCAACGCGCAACTTCTCCACGAGGACGGCTCAACTCTAAATACATCATCATACGAAGAAAGTCGGGGTCTGCGTAATGAATCCCATGATAGGGTATAGACCTTTCATAAATATTTCTATATATTGTTGGGTCAATCGCAGTGATGTCTGCAACAGGAATATAGTTTACTAGAATCTTATGTGTTCCCTCGTGCATTCCAATACGCTCAACAACTTCCGTAAAGCCAGCCATTTCTAGGTCATGAACAATGCCTTTGATATCAGCCTCAGGGTCTGGTGTAAAAAAGTCGTAATCGGGTAAATCTTTCTCGGAATCATAAAACTTCAGACTCTTTGGCAAAAGAGCATTGATGGCTGTACCACCATAACATACTCGCTTTTTCTTAACAAGAAAGCGTTCAATGATGCCAAGGGCATATCGTATTTCAGGATTATTCGCAGATTCAACTTCAATAATATCTTCAGCCTCTTTCGCAACACTTTTTAGCAACTCTAACTGTTTTTGGACAGAAGGTCTCTTCAAAAACGTAGATTTTATACCGTAATCATGTATATCTTCCTCCATCCTTTCCCTATTCTATACGATTAAATAGATGGAGATCTCAAGTTTCCGCCCATGGCATTCATCTGCGGCGATGGTTGTCCTGGTACGAAAGGCGTTGGAATCACGAAACGAATCGGGGCAGGCTTCGCGCGCCAGGCAGTATCTTTCCACATATTCAGATTGAGTTTCGTGTCAGTATTTTTCTCGTTAAAGTCGTACATGTAGAGAGCGGGCGCTTGGACTCCGTATTTATCTAGCATCTTCTTCAAAGTCTCGTTCGTTGGATTCACTCCATAGTTTGGTAAGACAAGCGTCCAGCGAATCTTTGTTATAGCAATCGCATCATTTTTACGATTGTCTGGAATCGCATTAAAATAATCAGACTTATGAATGTATCCACGAGGGAACTCGTTCTTATCTGCGAGCACAGAAGCACCGAGTTCTTCGTCAATCTCCTTGTAGAGGCGTAGATGAACCCAGAAGTCAAGGTCCTCGCGTGGTTGAAAGGCAGGAAGACCTAGGGCTCTTGTATTGCGAAATGAAGTGAGATCAATATTCGCAAAAATAAGAGCTTTCTTCTCCAGCAAGTTTAGAGGACTATACAGCAGTTCATTCTGTCTTCCTTGTCTATTATAGACTCCCTCAGGCGTCTGTCCTAGATGATATTGTGTGAGGGGTGATAGTTCCTTGGCTACCTGCGAGCAGAACCGTAGATACTCTTTTGTATTTACAGGTGGTGTCCGTACAAAGTACAAAACAAGAATCACAGGGTCATTCTTCGAGAAGATTGCATCACTAAAGGCAGCGTCAGCGATAGCCTGTGTTATTTTCTGAATACTGCCAGAGTTCAATGAGCGGATATTTCCTCCTTGGTCACGCATCAGAAGGCATGGTTCACCGACTTTAGCATAGAGTTTGGCGTCCAATGACGCATCTTCATGATAGTCAATAGGCAAAACAAAGCATCGCGCACCTGCCTTGAGTGTATTCATAACACCATCACGTTCGCTATAGACACCGTTTGTAAGAGGTCCAAGAAAGCCAGGCTGGAAGACAGTGAGTGGAGCATAGTTTATTAGACACTTCTCATTTGTTCCCACAGGCTCCTGAAACAATGTACGCTTGGGTTTATAATAGGGAGATAAGCCAGCTTCAACAAGTGAGCGTTGAATTCCAAGTATACGTGATACATTCTCCACTGTTGCAAACTGTAGGTTCTTTGCCCAAACAATCATAATGGTAGCGATAGCAGCAATAATAATAAGAAAACCAAAAACATACAAAAGTGTAGTATTACTCAGTGAGAATGCCTTTGTAATACCTCCTGTTAGATTTGATGCTGGATTTACAGTTAATCCAGATAGTTTCTTAGCAATATTTGCTGTAGCTGATGCCATCTAGCTATCTATTAGATATTCCTTTATAGATTTATTACAAAACCGGACAGCTATTAGGTGGCTTGTCTAAAATACATAAGGAGACCAAGAACAACAATCATATTAAGAGTATAAATATAGACGATACGTTCCATACCATGTTTGCTAATAATAAGACGAATCATCATGTAGAGCAAATAGATAAAGAGTATTACAAACATCCACTGTGGTGCGGTTCGTTGTAACCAGGCGATTGCGGCAATCAGAAGCCAAAAGAGTATATTTTCAACGATAGACAAAATCACAAGGGCTTGCATCCTTGTCTTCTCTTCTCTTCTATTACTTATTAAGATATGCGTTCATCGCGGCATCATATGCGTCCAGTTGATTTTCAATCGTATTTATTTTCTTAACTTTATCTTTTACTTTTCCTGACTTGAAGATTGACTTACCATGACCTGCGAGGCTTATACGGGGCAAGGCAAGTATTTCACGAAAGAAGTTTCCAGATTGAGTGATTGCGCGTGAAAGGCTGACGGGGTCTTTAATAAGAATGGGGGCAGCAGGAACCTTCCAACGAGGAACTTCGCAAATAATCTGTGCCATGAGGGCTAATATATCACGCCGCCCCTTGTTTTCAATACGTGGGTCAGAACCTTTATAGAGGTCAATCAGAACTTGAAACTCTTCCGTCATTCGTATCATTTGTCTTGCGGCATATTCCTTGTAGGATTCACCAAAGAGTTGTAGAAGGAAATAGCCAACTTCAGATCTAGCTTTTCCACGAAGTGAGGGAGGACCTCTGTCCAGTGTACTCAAGCCTGCACCACTATTTGCTTTCCGAAGACGCGAATCCTCTTCCATGACCCAACGAATCCAGAATAGAGCTTTTTCTGTTGCACCATCGCTACAGGCTTTCAGAAGTTCGCAGGAAACAGCATGAAGAGGAAACAAATCTGAACCGACCTTGAAGACACGACGGACAACTTCTGTCTCAGTGGCTCCTGTACTCACTGCGCGGAGCCAGCCGTCACGATGTGTCTCAGGTCCAACTTTTGGCCAGGTAATACTTGTTCGCCGAGGACATTCTCTGAGAACAAAGACAATTTCGCAGACACGTGTTTGGAACTCGTCATTTTTAAACAGTGCGTCTTCATCAATCCGGGAGACAAGTCCGTCAAGTTCCCCTATGCGTTTCTTAAGATAGACAAAAATGCGTGGTGAACCTATTCCAATGTGGTCTATGGTAAATCCCCAGACGGCGCGTATCCACATATCATATCCACCACTACAGACAAGGTCGGCAGAAAAATGTATAGCGCGCCCAGTGGCAATGACACCACTTTCGCCAAGGGCAGCTAAAAAAGCTTTCAGGCACTCAGCAGGTCTATACCCCGCGCGTGTCCGAATCTCTGGTTGTTTTTCAGGTTCTAACATTGGTTTAGCTATGCCAAACATTCTAACATTACTTATACTTGGCACTTACGACTTTCTTACCGCGGTACTTTCTGCTGGTACGAGGAATCAAGCCCTTTGCTTTCAGGCTGGAGGTCATGGTGAAACCGATCGGCTGACCCTTGCGCCATTTACGCAGAGCAGCACGATTCTTCTTGGTCATCTTATAGCCCTTGCCATTCTGGAGAAACCCCGTGCGGAAGATAGGATTTGAGAGGCAGCCACATCCATTCGCGCCGCCACCTCCTTTCGCATAGAACTCTGAGCAGTAGCCAGTGCCTGCAAAGGGACACGCATCTTGTACTGGGCAGCCGCCACCACGTGAGACAGGGGCAGGGTTATATATTGCGCGTGTAGAAGAAAGTGTTCTGCCAATATTTTCTGGGCTCGCATGTGGGTCTAACGCACCATTGCTCATGTGAATATTTCCACAGCTGCCGCCACCACTTGAGAAAGGAACAGGGTTATATATTGCCCGTGTAGCAGAAAGTGTTCTACCAATATTTTCTGGAGTCGCATGTGGGTCCAAAGACCCATTGCTAATGGGAATATTTCTACAGCTGCCACCACCTCTACGAGTGCGATTCTTCTTGCCTCCAACGAGACCGGGTACAAGGCTGGTATAGCCCGAGCTGCCAGCGCAACCGCAACCAGTGCCATACTGTTGAGCGACCTCACCTGGGACAAGAGGACCCGCGCACGCAGCAGCAGAGCAACCGCCACCACCCAACTGTTTCATATCTCCGAAGCTGGTATCCCAGCCGACGCGCATATCGCACCCACAACGAGGGTCATTTCCGCCTCCATTCTTACGTGTATTTTTACGAGCGCCTCCACCCATGCGTTGCATCTTTCTATTCTATGGGTAGAAAGTAGGGAATGGTCTTGAGTAAAAAGAACAAAACAAGAAAGATATTCTATCCTCAAAAATACTATAGAGGACTATCAAAGACAAAGAAGGCACAGCGGCTCTCAGAAATACGCAAGTTTGGATCAATGAACTGGAAAAGTCGCAAGGCGTATGTTGGCTTCAAGACGAATATCGGCGTGAAGACAAAGAAATCACAATATACAAAGGCATGGGACGAGATGTTTCCTGGAGTAAAATCATTAAAAGACCGTGCAAAGGTAACAGGTGTTCCTGAAGATTTAATACGAGAGTCATACAATCGCGGTCTAGCGGCATGGCGCACGGGGCATCGTCCGGGTGCTACTGAGGGTCAGTGGGGTTTTGCTCGGGCGAGTAGTTTTTTGCTTCTAGGAAAGACTGCGCATACAACTGATAAAGATCTTGTTCAGAAAGCCAAGGAGCGCTCGGCAAAGGCGCGGGCGTGGTATTCTCGCATGGAGAAAGAGTCAACTGTAAAGTATTCTGCTTAGCAACAGGAGCAGGCTCTTCATGACTAAAACAGCATCCCATCTACTCTTCAAAGGCTTCTACTTTCTCGGCAGTGAGGCGCTTGACAAGATTTGCGGTCGCAGTCTCCCACGTGTAGGCAAGCACCGTCTCCTTCGCCTTCTTACCATGTGCTAGACGCTTGTCGGTATCCAGCAGATACTCCTCAATACCAAGGCAGATAGCATGCGGATCACACGCATGAGCCTCTCCTCCCACTGGCGAATAGACACTGGGAAGATAGTAGCGGTGTGATGGCTTCACGATCATAGAGTTTTGCGTATTACAGAACTCCTTGAAACCGCCAATATCAGGTACAACCTGTGGCACACCCACACCCATGTGCTCAAACTGGCAGAGACCCCAGCCCTCACCGTCCGCAGTGCTGATACCAACATCCGCCACATTGTAGAACATATTGACATCCTCGTCCTTGAATGTCATATCCTGCGATGAAATCATCAGGCGATTGCCGAACTGCTCAATGGGGACGCCACGCAGCTTGAGTTCACGCTGGTAAATCTCAAAGAGCCACCAGCCGCCCTTCTCACCCTTGTCGCAGATGCACATGAGGAAAATAGGCTTGGTGGGATACTTGACAACAAGCTCAACAAACGCCATAATAAGAATATCATAGCGCTTGCGTGGCTGGTTGCGGTTGATATTGAGAATTACAAATGCCTCATTGGGAATACCAATCTGCTTGCGGACAATCTCCTTGGGCACCGTGAAGAACTGGCGAGAATCAAACCCATGGAGTAGAGTATCGAGGGGGCGCGTAACACCCTGGTCCTTGAGACACTTCTTCCAGAAAGGCGTAAAGGTAAAGACAACGTCCGCGTCACGATTCAAGACATCAAGGTAACCCTGGAGCTGCGTCGTATAGACCTGGTCGCAATACACCCAAATCTTGAAGTTGCGAGGAATACCCGACTTGCGAATCTCCTCCAGAAACTTTGTCACGATAGACATATCGTTGTAAATCATGACCACATGCGGCTGCTTCCTACGAATCACCTCGGGCAAAGCTGCGATACCAAATCCTTGAGTACCAGTACCAGGCTTCTCGGTGGCGGCGCCGTCAATAACCTCAATATTGGAAGGGTAGTGGCGATACTCTGGGGGTACATTTGGGAACTTCTGAAATCCATAGTGAGTGACTGAGAGCCAAGGAATCTTTGAGAGCACCTGAAGAACATTGTAGGATACCTTGCTGTAGCCAGTAAACTGGTGAGCGTGAGTGCTGACCATGAGAAACTTTAGCTGTTTGGACGAACTGTTGCTAGGAGCAGTAGCAGGAGCAGTCGCAGATGGCGTCATGCCAGTCATTGCATTCGTAAACATAGGTGTTTGTGTCACAGATGGCGATACATTTGTAACTGACGTAACAGACTGCGTCGGCGCCGAAGCAGGCGTATTACCCGCGATAATCGCCTCAAGACTTTTTAGATAAGCAGGGAGCTGAGAATCCATATACAAAAGCATAGTGTGGTGGCTTTAAACATCGCCGCGTATAATTCACAAATGGGCTTCACGAGTTTCTTCCAACCAAAGCAAAAGCCGATAACCGTTGAACTGCCCAAAACTCCGAAAAAAAGAAAGCAACACATTCCTGTCGCGCTTCATGAAGCAGTATGGATTAAACACATGGGTAGAGTATTTGAATCAAAGTGTAAGACAACATGGTGCCCAAATATCGTGACTGTATTTGACTTTCAAGCAGGTCATGATATTCCAGAATCAAAGGGTGGACCGACGTCATTACAGAACTTATATCCTATATGTTCTCGGTGTAACCAATCAATGGGCAATCGTTACACTTTTCAGCAGTGGTGTAAGTTATCAAAGGAGACCTCAGCGTCTCCAGCGGTTGTTGTTGTTATTCCAAAGAAGAAGGGATGGAGTTGTTTCTCATAGAGCCCATGTCTTGCGCATATCATTGCCCAAGCGCTCCTTCCACGTCTTCCACCGCGTGAGCAAGGAGTTTCTATAGTTTTCTAGGAGTTCCTTCTCTTTTAAGAAATGTACCATAAGAATGAATGCTTCATTCCAGTTACTCACTGGAAGTAAGCCAAGCTCAGTCTGAAGCGTATCAACGTATGCATCATCTCCATTCTCCTTTACATAAATAGGAACACAACCACATTCAAGGGCTTCATAGAGGCGGAATGTCTCTACATTATTTCCTGGAGGACAAGGCACAAAGATTGTATCCAATAAACTGGCAACATATTGATTGCGTGTGAGTTTATCGGGGCTTTCCCAGGTATCAACAAGACGGAAGTTATTTGGTTGAAGCTGGAGAAGGGGTGCCAACAAGTCTTTTCTATTTTGCCAGTTCGTTCCAAAGAACGACCACGTATTATTTCGGAAAGGGAGGCGAGGAGTTTTATTGAGAGGATCGTCAGAGCCAGCACCAAGTGTCCAATGATATCCGAGAGGCAGAATCATTGTCTTATTCTTCGAACTATCAGGGATATCATTTCTATGATAGATACGAACAATACCTAGACAACAAGGGAACTCATAAAATGACAGGGAATCCTGTTTGTGCTCATCACTCACATGAAGTACGTAAAACTCTGCGCCAGCAGCTTCCCACTTGGAGAACAAACGGCAATATGCTTCAATATGGGGTCTCTGAACAATAACAATCGGCTTATCGGTAGGTGGAACATCTTCAAAGGAGATTTCACGAATAATGAATGGCGTCTCTTTGCCAATACATTCTTCTAACCAAATACGCTCATAGGCATTTTGCCCATCAAACTTATGTTGTTTCAGAGTGACAAATGAACGCTTCGCTACGCTTGGCGGTTGCGCATAAATCTTCTGTACTAGCTGTTTTAACTCAGCATCAGCATGCTTTGCCTCTTCTTTTCCAATAACAATCTCAGTTTGTTGAACTGGAACAACTGGTGTCATCGCCACAGGAGCACCCTTGGCATCTTTGAGCGCCTTTACAATATCAATCACTGTATTCTCTGTTCCTTCTAACATGAGTTGGATTTCCATAGCACTAAATCGCTCATCATTGTTCCAAAGGTCACTATCAAACCCATCAATACGATTAAAGTTATTGAATGCGCTATTCTGGTACTTGGGGTCATCATCCTGATAGCAGCCTGCAATCAGAGGATCTACAAAATAGTGATTCAGCAGATCAACACGATTACATACCATGTGGTCACCGCTTGTCCAGTATCCGTCATTCTCCATCAGTATATCAAGCACTTTCTGCGCTCCACTTTTAGAGAGCACATACGCATAGTTACACCAGTGGAAATACCTATTTGGCTCCTTTTGACCAAACGTCTGATTTGGCGCGACACGAGAAATATATTGATTGACTCTCTCCTTACACTTTTCAAATCCTGGTCTATTTGGAGGTAGAATACCACCTAGATATACAACATCATAATCATCAGGAATATAAGGTGCAGCGGCTTCCCACTTTGCTTCCCATCCTGGCTGTAGCTTTGCATCATCTTCCAAAATAAGATAGTTCTGGATTTCAGGCTTTTCGTTTATGAGTTGCCACCAGAGAGTGAGATGGCTGAGGGCACATCCCATGACTGACTTTTTCCAGAAGAAATCATTTGGCTTGAAGAGGCGAGCGATAGCAGGGGTCAGAGTCAAACTGCGTCCATTGATAGCAGAGAGGCGATGAACACGGTCCTTCAGCTCAGGATTATTTGTGTAGAGGATTTTCATACGGTCTTCGCGCTTATCAAGATTCACAACATAGGCTTCATCAATAAACTTCGCAAACGGCTTGTGGACAGTGAACCCGCCACGATGGACATAGAGTGCCTTGCCCGTCATGAATGTTCGTCTAAGACTGTGGTCGCAATAGATATCATCCATCGGATAACGAACAATACCAAGGCGTTGGCTCAGAATGCTTAGAATACTCTGGTCATGACGGTGACCAAAGGGCTTTCCATCACGGACGCCTTCCCACTTGGGTCCGACAATCACATCACGCCGCTTCGACCAGAAGTACGCTTCAGAAAAGAGTTGTTTCGCCACTGCGTCGCCAGCCTTGAACGCGAGGCAGCCAGCCCAAATCTGCTGAGAGTCCTTCTCTGCTTCTGTGACGTTTAGCGCCTGGCAAAAAGCCGCGTGGCACCAGCGCCGATTCTCCTGGCGAGGGTCTTCTAACAGACAGATTCCATTCTCTTCCACGATTTGTAGCCATGATTTGGGCAAGCGCGACAAGAATACACCCGAGTCCATGTATAAGACCAAGCGTCCAGAAACAGACGCATCCTGTACAACAGCATCCAAGAGCCAGAGTTTCCAGGCAAAGTGTTGAGCCTCCCAATAGTCTGGAAAGTCAGAAGGCGTTTCTTTTGGAAAGCGCAAAAACTTCGCAAACTTGAAGTCTTCGACCAGATTCTTTTCAATGTCTGCAGACACATCATCCATGAGCCAAATCCTTGCTTCTAGACCAGACGCAACCTTTGATTGCGCAAGCAAGCTCGCAAGTAACTGAGTAAGGCTTGGTAAAAAGCGCTCAGAAGCCATTGTGAGTACAAGTGGATTCTGATTCAGTACCAGAGAACTATTTTTTGGTTGACTCAGAAGGCGAGCAGCGATAGGAGAAGATGACACAATAGTCGTTGGCTCACGCGCCTTTGCCAGTTCCGCCGCCTCTTTTGAGTTTGCGGCGCCGAGGAAGCGCGGAATCTTATCATTCGTTATATTGGCAGATGGCAGTCCATGCTTTAGCATCATAAAGGCAATCTGACTCAAATGTCTGCGTACGAGGTCGCGCTTGTACTCATCAAGGGCAGGAGTCATAAACATCTTACGATACAACTCCTCATTTTGGTCAATCTCACATACCGCCTTAATAATCTCGTCTGGCGTAGTGAACCTACGCGCATCAATAAATCCCTTTGTATCAAAGTCACGTTCAACCTTAGGGTCTCCCCAATAGATGGGAATACAGCCAGCCGCCTTGGCATGAAGAAGCTTCTCAGTTGTGTATCCCTGTGATGAGGCGTTCTCATAGGCAATACAGAACTTATACTTCTTGAGAAACTCGTGTTTCTTGAGTTCACCGCCGCCGCCACCAAGACCTGCAAAAATCTCATCGCCAATATTATTGAATAGACGACCCGCAGAATCTACCTTCTTATATTGGCTCAACCAGTGGAACGCAGAGTTACGTACTGGATTACAAGGGTTTGTCACAACAAACGCACAGAAGCGCTCCTTTTGTGTAATCTCTGAAGGGAACACATTCAAACAGCGGTCAAGTGATATCGGCTTTGGGTTGATGATTTTATTTACATCACATCCAAACCAATCAATCTCGAGCATCCAAAGAGGCAAACGAATATATTGTTCATCTACAAACTCCATATGAGCATATCCCATGTTGAGGAAAACAGTGGGTTTAATGACAGGTTCTGTGTTTTCACCTGTAAAGTGCGCCTTGGGCACTGTAGCCCAGCGTTCATCAGACCATTGAGACCCAAATGGTCCAAAAATGAGAATATTAGGTTGAACGCCAGAGGGTAGCGTTTCCAAAGAAAATCCACGAACAACAGGTTTTGGGGACAGATTCTTTGAACCCTCCTGAACCATAAGGACAAACATATTGTAGTCGGCATTAAAATCATCCCACATGTCGGTGAAAAGAATATTAAACTCGGTTTGTGAGACAGAAACACAAGCAGAAACACGAGCAGGAGCAGGAGCAGGAGCAGCAGACATGGTAAGCAACGCCTTCTTCCACCCTTCCTGAACACTTGGTGAGATTGGACTGACGCGCTGAATCATATTATTCTGTATCATTGAAAGCGCATTTGGCGAAAACATACCCTTTCCTGTTGTAATATCTTGCTGTATCTTGAGAAGTGCCGCCGCACCATCTACAATCTGATTACTTTCATAGAAGTATCCATGATATTCAGGAGGACTAATCTCCTTGGCAAGAGGTGAGTTATGAACAAGCGGAATACCGCACCAGAGAGTATCAAGAAGATAATGGCGAATTTTCCGAAACCGAAGATGCCCAACAACACAGCTCATAGGGTCTGATACCCAGTCTGCGACGCGCTGACGTCCTATAAAATCACCACTGAGGTCCTGGATATGGCAATGCTTAACAACATTCGTTTTGAAATATTCAGAGTTTTCAATCGGCTGCGCATTATGTAACTTATACTTTGAGAAGTAGAACTGTCCCTGGCGCTTTGCCTCCTGTAGAATAACCATTGGTATCGTTGAAGAAGATGTAGCAGAGTTATTTGTCTCGCATATATGAACAGACCATGGTAGAGGTTTCCCAGCCTGCTGTGTTATCTGGATTGCGATTTGAATCCATGAAGGAGCATTGATTTCTTTACGATACGTATCAACCAACGATGGGCTCCAGACAAAGGGCACCGAAAGTACAGGGACACGCGCGAGCGTCTCAAGGTACTGATGTTCGTCAGCATATACTTCTTGGTCTAGAGTCCAGACAGCTGATAGACCTTCTAGATTTCTGTGACCAAGGCTTACAGGGAAAATCGTATTTTCAATCTCACTGATAACCATTGGCTTACGAATAACCCAGACACAGTATTTGCCGCAACGTTGCCTGACCTCTTTATTTGCGAGTGTGTTGGCAACCTCTAGAACAAGATCAAATGGCTCTTTGATATCATCCACATTTACACACTCATACATCTTTTTCAATATGTGAAGGTCATCCCACCAATCTTGCTTTCCATTAGTATTGATAATGGAAACGGAATGACCCATAACTTTAAATGTCTCGGCGATGGCAAGCACAGATGACGCTCCTCCGCCACTAAATATCGAAAACTGAAAGTGAGCAGTAATACCTACTCGCATTCTCTTTTCTTAAAGGAATCATAAACGAAGTCTTTAACCGCGTTGAAGAATTTTCGCCCAGGAAGCTTGTACTTCGGGGTTGTAGGGAGAATGGCGCCAAGCCAGAGTCCGAGCATGTGCCTTGTATGTTTCTAAGCACTCATGATGTCTATCAACAATAGCATCGTATAGGCTGCCCACCTTATCCAAATCACAACCCTCATAGCAATATCCAAAAGGACCCCAACTGTGCGAGGCATTGTGAATGACTGGATATCCAGCCCAGAAAAGTTCAAAGAGCATATAGTTGTATTCATTGTTCCACTGATGAAGAATGAAGGTAGCGGAGGGATTATTTCGAAGGATACTAATAATGTCTGAGCGACCGTGATAGAATATTTTTCCAGCCTTCTGAAGGTCCAGAGTGGGGGCGATAGATTCCCTATAGAGCGGCGTAGAGTTGAGACGGTCGCCGTTAAACACATGTACCTCACCCTTCCAATCTGGATGCTTACGAAACCATCGCTCCATAGCCATAATGGGCACAAGGCTACTTTTCTGAAAACTAATATTCGGCTCCATAATAATAATCTTCTGTGTCTCACCGGGTTGTGGAGGCTGCCAGACGATTCGTCGCCGCCCGTCGTCAGTAAGAATACAGGGGTCCCAGATATAAGGGGCAACTTTCGCCCTGCTTGATTTGGGATCTACATTGTTGATAGCAGAAGCATATTCATCATGCTGACCGTAATGTGGTGATACCCAGATGTCTTGCATTTCACCAATAACATGGTGGCTGAAGTGCATACCAGGATAGAATACAGGAGTTTCAATGTCAATATTCAAAATATTTCCAAGATACAACTTACAGCAATGAGCTCCAAGCATCTTCAAAAACCGACGTAGGGCAGGATCAACACTCATACCGATCTCCATATACACTTTCACAGGTATGGGTTGCTTTACAATATCTTCCACTGCGACTACGCGGCACGAGCGAAGAATCTCAGGAATACCTTCAAGATTCTTCGGCTTTGTGTTCACAATAAGGAGCGGTGTCCAACCCATCGCCTCAAACATCCGGTAAAAGAGATAAATATTCTGAAAGAGCCCATTTGAGAATATATTGCTGTCAGTAATCGTTGCCGTCGCAAGGAGGATGATTGGGCGATTTAATAGCCGAGGAACATCGACAATACTATTTAATGGTTTTAGTTCAGAACATGGTTCAGGACCCATGCGAGTCATTCCAGGGAGGTTCATACCATGTGGGTCCTCCATATCTACTGACTCATAGAACTCTTGTCTTTTAAACTATCCGCGCGAACCATAGAGTTAGGAGCGACCATGTCGGGTCCATTTTCAACAAGTGAACTTTTCCTGAGGAGTGATCTTATATGGTTAGGAAAACTGCTCTTTATTTTTCTAAATACGAGAGGCAATCAAGTTTTATTTAATAATATTCTTTTAGTTAGTTAAAAGAGAAGGCTACTATATGGATCCATATACTGAGTCAGGGCGCTCGTTTGATACTGATTTATTGGTACTTCGGAGCCTCTTTGCCCTTAATGCCAATACAAATCTCCCAATATCTACTAACTATGTATTGACTACGGATGGTCTTGGAGGGACAAGTTGGGTCAGTGCTGGAGCGGGTCTAGTCTCTACACCATTCTTGAACACCACCCTACAATCGACAGTAACTGGTCTTGGAACTGCAGGGTATGTATCAACATCCCTTTTGAACACCGCTCTACAATCTACAGTGACTGGTCTTGGAACTGCAGGGTATGTATCAACATCGTTTTTAAACACCACTCTACAATCGACAATTAGAGGTCTTGGAACGGCAGGGTATGTATCAACATCGTTTTTGAACACCACTCTACAATCGACAGTCACTGGTCTTGGAACAGCAGGGTATGTATCAACATCGTTTTTGAACACTACTCTACAATCGACAATTAAAGGTCTTGGAACTGCAGGGTATGTATCAACATCGTTTTTGAACACCACTCTACAATCGACAGTCACTGGTCTTGGAACAGCAGGGTATGTATCAACATCTGCTCTTTCAGGTATAGTCTCTACACCATTTTTGAACACCACTCTACAATCGACAGTGACTGGTCTTGGAACTGCAGGGTATGTATCAACACCATTTTTGAACACCACTCTACAATCGACAGTGACTGGTCTTGGAACAGCAGGGTATGTATCAACATCTGCTCTTTTGGGTATAGTCTCTACACCATTTTTGAACACCACTCTACAATCGACAGTGACTGGTCTTGGAACTGCAGGGTATGTATCAACAGCATTTTTGAACACCACTCTACAATCGACAGTCACTGGTCTTGGAACAGCAGGGTATGTATCAACATCTCTTTTGAACACCACTCTACAATCGACAATCGCTGGTCTTGGAACGGCAGGATATATATCAACAGCAGGAGGTGGGATAACAGTATCGAACTTAACTAGCACAGTGATTGGATTGGGGACAGCAGGATATATATCAACAGCAGGAGGTGGGATAACAGTATCGAACTTAACTAGCACAGTGATTGGATTGGGGACAGCAGGATATATATCAACAGCAGGAGGTGGGATAACAGTATCGAACTTAACTAGCACAGTGATTGGATTGGGGACAGCAGGATATATATCAACAGCAGGAGGTGGGATAACAGTATCGAACTTAACCAGCACAGTGATTGGATTGGGGTCGGCAGGATATATATCAACAGCAGGAGGCGGGATAACAGTATCGAACTTAACCAGCACAGTCACTGGTCTTGGAACGGCAGGGTATGTATCAACATCTGCTCTTTTGGGTATAGTCTCTACAACATTTTTGAACACCACTCTACAATCGACAGTCACTGGTCTTGGAACGACAGGGTATGTATCAACATCTCTTTTGAACACCACTCTACAATCGACAGTCGCTGGTCTTGGAACGGCAGGATATATATCAACAGCAGGAGGTGGGATAACAGTATCGAACTTAACTAGTACAGTGATTGGATTGGGGACAGCAGGATATATATCAACATCTGCTCTTTTGGATATAGTCTCTACACCATTTTTGAACACCACTCTACAATCGACAGTGACTGGTCTTGGAACGACAGGGTATGTATCAACATCTCTTTTGAACACCACTCTACAATCGACAATCGCTGGTCTTGGAACGGCAGGATATATATCAACAGGAGGAGGTGGGATAACAGTATCGAACTTAACTAGTACAGTCATTGGATTGGGGACAGCAGGATATATATCAACAGGAGGAGGTGGGATAACAGTATCGAACTTAACCAGCACAGTCGCTGGTCTTGGAACAACAGAGTACGTATCAACATCCTTTTTGAACAAGACTCTACAATCGACAGTCACTGGTCTTGGAACTGCAGGATACGTATCAACATCCGCTCTTTTGGGTATAGTCTCTACACCATTCTTGAACACCACTCTACAATCGACAGTCGCTGGTCTTGGATCCGCAGGGTATGTATCAACATCTGCTCTTTTGGGTATAGTCTCTACACCATTTTTGAACACTACTCTACAATCGACAGTCACCGGTCTTGGAACAGCAGGGTATGTATCAACATCTGCTCTTTCGGGTATAGTTTCTACACCATTCTTGAACACCACTCTACAATCGACAGTGACTGGTCTTGGATCCGCAGGGTATGTATCAACATCTGCTCTTTCAGGTATAGTCTCTACACCATTTTTGAACACCACTCTACAATCGACAGTCACTGGTCTTGGATCCGCAGGATATCTATCAACATCTGCTCTTTCGGGTATAGTTTCTACACCATTCTTGAACACCACTCTACAATCGACAGTGACTGGTCTTGGATCCGCAGGATATCTATCAACATCTGCTCTTTCGGGTATAGTTTCTACACCATTCTTGAACACCACTCTACAATCGACAGTGACTGGTCTTGGATCCGCAGGGTATGTATCAACATCTGCTCTTTCAGGTATAGTCTCTACACCATTTTTGAACACCACTCTACAATCGACAGTCACTGGTCTTGGATCCGCAGGATATCTATCAACATCTGCTCTTTCGGGTATAGTTTCTACACCATTCTTGAACACCACCCTACAATCGACAGTCGCTGGTCTTGGAACGGCAGGATATGTATCAACATCTGCTCTTTTGGGTATAGTCTCTACACCATTTTTGGACACCACCCTACAATCGACAGTCTCTGGTCTTGGAACGGCAGGGTATGTATCAACATCTGCTCTTTTGGGTATAGTCTCTACACCATTTTTAAACACCACTCTACAATCGACAGTCATTGGTCTTGGAACGGCAGGGTATGTATCAACATCTGCTCTTTTGGATATGGTTTCTACACCATTTTTGAACACCACCCTACAATCGACAGTCACTGGTCTTGGAACGGCAGGGTATGTATCAACATCGTTTTTGAACACCACTCTACAATCGACAGTCACTGGTCTTGGAACAGCAGGGTATGTATCAACATCTGCTCTTTCAGGTATAGTCTCT
>Ga0209401_1000050_pt1 | contig 84418 bp, 92 predicted proteins | sample M_140807_MF_Meta_FD_187318 | JGI IMG/M metagenome (GOLD analysis project Ga0209401, IMG submission 187318) | Freshwater microbial communities from Lake Montjoie, Canada to study carbon cycling - M_140807_MF_MetaG (SPAdes) (version 2) | ecosystem: Environmental > Aquatic > Freshwater > Lake...
AGTTGATTCCATGCGGGGGAACCTCCAGTGGACGATAAAGTTAAACTACTGGCAGAACTGTCTGCTAAGAAAGATCCAGATACATTGCCCATTAATAGAACTGTTGACGCCGATGGAACAAAAGGAGCCGTTGGAACCGTATAAGTAGTTAGCGTAGGGTCATACATAGCCACGTTAGACATTCTGATATTGCTAATGTACGCATTTTTTGCGGGATAAGAGCCTGGAGAAGTATTATATGTGGAAATATAATAATTAGTCAAACTGGTTGAAGTCGAATTAGTTGTGGTTCCCACCCGGGTGCCATTAGAAAATAATGCCACATTGACACCAGAACGAACTAAAGCAACATGATTCCATGTGTTTAAAACAATAGATGTCGAAGTTCCGTTACGAATCAATGGAAAATTAGAATATAAATATTGACTTGGATGAAATCCAATTTGAAAGTCGTTTAAAGCAGCACTTGCCGAAAGATAAATGTCTAAATCTCCCGATCCCGGTGCTACTGTTGGATAAACCCAAAATTCAACGGTGTAATTTCCAGTCCCAAAATTTAATGCCGATGTAGTAGGCCCAACCAAATAGGTTGAACCGTTGAAAAACATACTCCCCGACCCGCTGGTGCTGACTGTTGGGCTACCAGTGGTTGATGCTGCGGCAGCGTAGATGTCTGGGTAACTCACGATGACAATACCGGAACCGCCGGCAGCATTACCACCACCACCACCTCCGGTATTAACTCCTCCTGCGCTGCTTTGATTCCCACCTCCGCCTACTCCTCCAACACCGTATACAACATAAGCACCACCTGCTCTGGATCCAGAACCGCCGCCGGCATAAGTTGTTACAGTACCGGAAATAGCGGAAGCAATACCCGCTCCTCCACCGTTAAATATGTTGTCATATTGAGATGAACTGCCGCCGGTAAACCCAACGGTGCCAGCACCACCTCCACCGCCACCAGCATATGGTTGTCCATTACTTAAATGTCCAATACCACCACTATTACCTTGTCCAGAAGTGCCTTGACCGCCTTGATTTAACCTATAAGCACCAGATATTGTTGCTCCACCTCCGCCGGAACCACCACTTATACCTGCTTGACCAGTCGTACTACTACCATTATATCCCCCGCCACCACCACCGCCTAAAGCGGTTATTGAACCAAGTACTGAGTTTTGACCAGAACCGCCAGTTGACCCGTAATCAGAAACAGCTGCTGCTGCACCACCACCACCAACGGTAACTGTGATAGAAGTGTTGACGTTGACCGGAACGGTCCCTTGCAACAAACCTCCTGCTCCGCCACCACCACCGGCAGATCCGCCACCGCCGCCACCAGCAACTACAAGGTAGTCTACTGCTGGGGTTGACATCGTACCAGTCCACGCCTTCTGTTGTAGACCTTGTAGTTGTTGTTTTAAGGTAAAAAGACCTCGTGCCATTGTATACTACCTTAAAAAGTTATTGTGCCACTGGCAGTAAATACATAAATGCGCCAGCTTCCGGTTACATAAGTTTGTGGACTACCAGTGGTTGCAACGGCTGGGGCTAGGTAACTTGGATAGCGTATAACTACAATACCACTGCCGCCTGCTCCACCGCGCATTGATGGATTTGCAGAACCACCAGAAGCATCATAAAACCCGCCGCCTCCTCCGCCGCCTGTATTGGCAAACCCAGAATAACCTATTAATTGACCAGAAGCTACCCCACCTACTCCACCTTGCCCACCGGCATTACCACCACCGGCTACACCAAGTCCTGGTCCAGTATAACCACCGCCACCGCCACCACCGGCATATTGAGTTGGTGTTCCTGAAATAGAAGATACTAATCCTGTACCACCACTTCCGCCATTTATAGAATTTCCGTTAGTTCCAGCAGAGCCAGCACCTCCGCCCCCACCACAACCATTAGAACCTGATACTCCCGCTGTCCCGCCAGAAAACCCCTGTCCGGCCCTCCCCGTTCCACCAGAACCACCTTGAACTGCACCGCCACCAGAACCACCATTTGTCCCGGGATTGCTTGAGTTAAAACTTCCACCCCCACCGCCCCCAACTGAGGTAATAACGCCAAACACGGAATTTGCGCCACTACCGCCTGGGCTAGAATCTGAAGTAGAACCGGCCCCACCAGACCCAACCGTAACAGTGATTTGAGAACCTGGTGTAATTGCATATCCTGTGGCAGTTAATAAACCGCCAGCACCTCCACCACCACCAAATCCGTATCCACCACCACCCCCACCCGCAACAACAAGATATTCGACAGTGGTGACTGGACCGTTTAGTCCTGTGACACTTCCATTAGAAAGATAAGAACCATTATATCTAAGAGACATGTCAGGTAATTGCTTCGTAGGTGGCAGTATATTCAATTGCAGAACCAGTGCCAGATGTGACTACAACGCTCTGATTTTCATTGACATAGAATGAAGTAGTCTTATCGACAACAATAAGTGCAGCATTTGCAGGTACTGAAATCTGATAACAGATTCGATATGCTGTACCACCACCAGCAGTTGCAGAGTTAATACTGACTGTTGTAGTTGCAGGACTGCCAGTCACGTTAGTTGCAACGATACTATCAATCTTGTTGACAGTATTAGAAGCAGGAGTTAATGAAGTCCAAGTAGTTGCAGCTGTATTAGCTGGAATTAGATATACAGTATTGCCGTATATCGATGTTACGTTTACGATATTAGGATTTGCCATTTTTTCCTCTTAGAATCCAAAAATCAATGCCATGGCAATACTTTTGCCTGTTGAGATGCCCGATACTCCGTTTGCACCATTCGTGCCGTTTGTACCGGCTTGTGCAAGAACTGTCCAGTATGTATTCGCCGTTGCTGGATTTTGATTTGATCCTGCTAGTATTGATATATAGCTAGATCCAGAATATGTTACCATATCATTTACAACATATGATGTTGAATTTGACCATGCACCTTTAGGTGTAAATCCTAATGAATATGATAGATTGTTCCATGCAGTATTACCAGTACCAACTTTGAATCGATTCGTGTCAGTTTCTACACCAACTTCACCTATAGCCAGAAGTGTATTGGCAGAAGTCCATTGTGAATATGTACCATTTCTGAGTTGAATTTGTTGTGCCATTATGGCGATCCCCCGTTGACTGTTGTTGTTCCGCCATAATTCGTTGTTGGTGTTCCACCATCTATGTTGGCAGAAACGACTGATCTAACCCAACCATATCCATCATACACCCAGACTTCACCATTGATTGTGGTTGTTGTTCCTGCCGTTGGATTATTTGGAAAGTTTTGTGCCATTTTAGTTTACCAAGAAATTGTACCTGTGCCACTGTAGAATCTATACACTCTATAACCAGATCTAGAAGGTTGATCATATGATAGACCACCAGAAATTGAAGTAGGTGCTGTATATTGATTTGAATATGCGATAATCACTACACCAGAAGAACCGTATCCTCCGGCACCACCATTATATCCACCAGCGCCTCCACCACCACCACCCGTGTTAGAGTAAGGCGCATTATAACCTCCACCATTTGTGCCACCTGAACCACCTATTCCTGATCCACCACTACCTACTGTTCCTAACTCATTTCCGCCTCCGCCACCACCAGCATATGATGTTGATGTACCAGTTATAGAACTAGAAACGCCTGCACCACCTGCACCACCACTGTAATTACCGCCTGCGCCACCTGCGCCACCACCACCAGCAGCACCATATGGCGGACTACCTCCAGGTTGGCCATGCCAACCGCCAGTACCTCCTGAATTTCCCCCACCATAACTTCCGCCACCAGAACCAGGTGAACCATCACCCCATCCACCGCCGCCACCTGAACCACCTGCAGTTCCATTTTCACCAGCACCGTGAGTGCCAGTTCCTCCAGTACCACCACCATATGCATAAATTGCTGCAAATTGACTTGGTGATCCACTACCATTATTTGAACCACCACCACCCACTGTCACTGTATAACTAGTAGATGCAGATATTCCTATTGTTGAATTGTAGTAACCACCAGCACCACCGCCACCAGATGATCCAATTGCTGTACCACAATCTCTGCCACCACCTCCACCAGCAAGAACTAGATATTCAACTGATGACGGTGTTGTTGCTGGTGTTGTTATCTGATTACTTGCAGAACTTGCAGCACCTTGACCAACAGCATTTGTTGCTCTTACCGTGAACGTATAATTTGTTATTGGACTAAGACCTGAAACAGTAATTGTACCAGATCCTGCTTGAGATAATGTTCCTGTTATATTACCAGGTGAAGATGTTGCCGTATAAGATGTTATCGCAGTACCACCATTACTTGCTGGTGCAGTAAATGTGACGGTGGCTGAGAATGGTCCTGTGGCAGTAGCTGTACCAATCGTTGGCGCGCCAGGTAATGCCCATGTTGTTATACTGCCAGATGCAGAAGAACTTAAACTATTACCTGATGCATTTGTTGCATACACTGTGAATGTATAACTCGTTCCTGTCGTTAGTCCAGTGACTGTGATTGTACCAGAACCTGATTGGCTTAGTGTTGCGGTTACTCCACCTGGAGATGATACGGCAGTATAAGATGTGATTGTACTACCACCACCATAAGATGGTGCAGTAAATGCAACAGTTGCAGTTGTCGAACCAGTAGTTGTTGCTGCACCAATCGTTGGTGCATCTGGTTTATTAGATGGCCAAACATTAGCACCTTGAGCAATTTGGGCTTCTTGTACTGACCAAATCCCAGAACCACCAGTCGAAGTGGTGGTTACTTTTCTCGGTCCAATAATGCCGCCATTGCCTTTACGCATTAACTAATATCCTCATATGAACATATTGCTTCTAATTTATTGTTAGCACTAGCAGTAAGTCTGAGTGCATCACCCTCTTCAAGATAAAATGATTTAGAGACAACATCTAATGTTGATGCAGCAGGAACTATAATCTGAGAACCTAATCGATACGCAGTCGCACTTCTATAAAGATCCATTGTTAATGTGTAGTTATTTGCACCATCGACATTACTAATATATAAGGCATTTACTTTAAGAACTTTATTACTACCACCAGCGCAAGATGCGATTGCAGTTGCTGAAGTAGTCACTAATTGTACTGCTGTTTTTCCATTTACATTCGTGGATACTAATACATTTGGTGCTGTCATTTTTTAAGAACCCCCGAATAAAATTGACATCGTATACGCTTGACTTGCAGTGAATGATGTTACATTAGCCCAAGATGCTGAACTGCCATTAGTAGTTAAATACTTACCAGAATTACCAGTTTGAGTTGGCAATGCTGACACATTAGCCCATGATGCAGTAGTACCATCTGTCGTTAAGTATTTACCAGAATTACTTGTCTGTGATGGTAGTGCAGAAACATTAGCCCATGATGCAGAAGTACCATCTGTCGTTAAGTATTTACCAGAATTAGCAGTTTGCGTTGGTAATGTAGTTACATTAGCCCAAGTAAGATCTGAACCATTCGTCGTTAAATACTTACCAGAGTTGTTTGTTTGAACTGGAATAGAACCAGAACCACTAACTATCGATCCAGCAGAAACCCACTGAGAACTATCGCCATCAGTATAATACACATATGTATTTAGATTATTACTGTTTAACCATAGACTTCCATTCTTAGCGCCAGCAGGTGCAGTATCACTAACTGTTAGACTACCAGATACTGATGATCCATCAGCGAGAAAGAAACTATTCGCTGTTATCGATCCAGTAAGAGCTAGTGAATTTCTTAATGCCATTTTTTATTCTGTTGGTGGTGTTGGTGTTGGAATTACAAACTCTTCCCAATTGAGTAAGTCTTCATTCCAAATATAGAACTTGCCATCATCTGGTCGTGCAACTGGTGCTTCCCATTGACATGTAGATTCTACTAGTGTCCAAGATGGATATGGTTTCGGTGGAATAAATGCATCTCGTGCTTCATCCCATGTGAATCCAATACCAGCATAATTCTTTCTAAAAGGAGTACCACCGTTCCGATGTTCACCTCCAATCGTATTGTATGATGTTCTCCGACAAATCATACCTTCACGAAACTGTGCATAATGGACTTCCCAATCTGGTTCAGTCTTATCTGTTTCGTCCTTGCCTGTAATTACTTCAGTTACAATATTTTGATCATTAATAAAAGCATAATGTCCCATTTAAAACCTCCTTGATAATAATGTATTTATACTTACCAACTAATCGTTCCTGTACCACCAGTAAAGCGATATACTCTATAACCGGATCTTGTTGGTTGATCGTATGATAGTCCACCAGATATTGATGATAGTGCATTAAATGTATTTGGATAAGCGATAATTACTACACCAGATCCGCCAGAAGCACCTGCTCCATTACTTCCAATATATGCTCCACCACCACCTCCTCCACCTAGATTAGGAGTTCCGGCTGACACATTAGAATTACTTTGACTACCACCTCCGCCTTGACCGCCTCCTCCAGTACCGCCTGCACCACCATTGGTGATGCCACCTGGACCGCCGCCGTCCGCTGATCCACCGCCTCCTCCACCGCCTGCATATGTTACTGATGATCCTGTAATAGAACTAGGTGAACCATTTCCACCAACACCATATGAATTATAAGGTCCTGCTGCTCCTGCTCCGCCTCCGCCGCCACCGTTGTATGATACTGATCCAGCATCTTGTCCAGGTGTAGAAGCACCGTTATTTCCTTGACCGCCGGTACCACTACCACCACTACTATTAAATCTTCCTGATCCACCACCTCCAGATCCACCTGCTCCACCAGCACTTGTATCACCGTATGCTCCATAACCACCACCAGTTGATGTTATCGATGCAAATATCGAACTACTACCTTGAGTACCTCTGTCTGCTCCACCAGTTCCAGGACCAGTGAAACTTGCTCCACCTGCGCCGCCGCCGCCAACTGTAACTGTATAATTAGTACTCGCTGAAACCGATAAAGTAGAAGTCAACATACCACCAGCACCACCGCCTCCACCGAATCTGGAACCACCACCGCCTCCACCAGCAACCACTAGATATTCAACTGATGATGGTGTTGCTGCAGCTGTCGTTATTTGATTGGAAGCAGCACTTGATGAACTATTACCAGCAGCATTAGTGGCGTATACTGTGAATGTATAACTTGTATTTTGAGTCAGTCCAGAAATAGAAATTGTACCAGAACCTGCTTGCGTCAACGTGCCTGTTATACCACCAGGAGATGACACGGCAGTATAAGAAGTGATTGGTGAGTTACCATTCGAAGCGGGTGCCGTGAACGTCACGGTTGCTGTACTGGTGCCAGTCTGTGTCGCGGTGCCAATAGTTGGGGCACCAGCAACTGATTTTGCATACCACAATAAAGTTCTCGTTGCAGTTCTATTCGTTGTCGCAGATGTTGCAGTAATTAAAGATGTTGTGTTTGCAACCGTATTGGGTGTACCAGTGATGTTACTTCCAGAAATACTTAATCCACCAGGTAATGTATTTGCACTATATGTTATAGATTTACCTGCGGCACTTGACGCACTTAATGCTTGAGTAACAGAACCACCAACTGTGATGTTATACAGAGTTTCGTTTGCAGGCGAAGACCATGTAACAACATCTGGATTAATTTGAAAATTAATATTTCTAGTTGCAGTTTTATTGGTTGTATTTGATGTTGCCGTAATTAATGAGTTGTTTGTTCCAACAACAGAAGGTGTTCCAGATATAGTGTTACCACTTATACTTACACCAGTTGGCAATGTGTTTGCCGTATATGCGACTGAGCGACCAGTTGCGCTTGTTGCATTCAATGCTTGACTTATTGATCCGTACTCATATGCAGTTACAGTAGTTCCGTCTGCGGGCGAAGACCATGTAACAACATCTGGATTAACAGTAATCGAAAAGTTTCTAAGTGTTCCCTGATTCTCTTGATCTTTTGCTTCAATAACAAAGTTATATGCTGTCTGTGAACCAATTGCACCAGTATTGCCAGATATGACACCTGTGTTTGCATTTAATGTTGCACCCGGAGGTAATGATCCAGAGTTTACAAGATAATATACAGTTGAGTTTGATGATGCAGATAATGTTGTTACATTACCGGTAAAACTTGTCAATTCATATGTTGTAGATATTGAACCCGATGCAGTTGACCAAGTAGGAACACCAGAATAATTTATACCAGGAATGTATGTTGCAGATCCAGATCCATCTGTGTTGTATAGGTATATAATATATGAACCCGCTGCCTTAGCAGGAGATGTAAATGTTAATTGAGTTGGTGAAACATATGTAACAACACTTGCTTGTGTTCTATCAACATACACGGTAGTGTTGGATGTAAATCCAGAACCATTTATTGTAATTACATCTCCACCGCCAGTGTTCGCGGCAGTGTCATCACCAACATATCCAATAGATGTTACCTTTAAGGTCAGAAAAGAAACATCTGAAGAAAACTTTGCTGCGGTAACTGCATTATTAGCAATTGACTTTTCTTTAATCTTACTTACCATAGTGAATAGTCGCCTTTTTGTACATATTTATACTTACCAACTGATTGGTCCAGATCCACCATAGAATCTATACACTCTATAACCTGGTCTTCCACCCGGAACATCATATGCAAGTCCTGGACTAATATTTGTGATGCCAGGATAAGCTGTCGGATATGCAATAACGACTACTCCTGATCCACCTGCTCCACCCGGATTACCTGGACCACCATCTCCAGCTCCACCACCGCCTCCACCTCCAGTGTAAGAACTACCTGGATTTCCGGAACTAATTGATCCGCCTGGACCACCACCGCCATTACCACCAGATCCTCCTGGCGCATTTTGACCTCCACCACCTCCACCGCCAGAATAATATATTTCTGGACCTGATATGCCTGGCGCTAATCCGGTGCCTCCAGGTCCAGCTGGAGAACCTCCTGGTGAAGTTCCAGCTGATCCCATTCCACCACCGCCGCCGCCTACCCATGGTCCAGGTCCACCACCATCTCTTCCATTTCCACCTGGATAACCTTGATTGCCTGGTGCTCCTCCCATATTTCCATTTTGTCCACCACCACCACCGCAACCACCAGACTGTGCGGGCGTTGAGTTTTGAAATGATGTACCACCACCTCCACCACCATTTCCTGTGTAAGATGCAAATGTTGATGGTGAACCAGGAGAAGATGGACCAAAGTTTGGTGATGCTCCAGCTCCTCCACCAATAGATATACTATATGGAGTTCCTTGTGATATTGGTTGTGTTCCTGTCACCATTCCACCGGCACCTCCTCCACCACCTCCTCTATCACATCCACCACCACCGCTACCACCTCCTGCAACAACCATAAATTCGACTGATGGTGGTATGGCTGCCTGTGTTGTTATTTGATTACTAGAAGAAGATGATGAACTATTACCCACTGAGTTAGTCGCATAAACGGTGAATGTGTATGACGTAGATGCAGATAAACCAGAAATGGAAATAGTACCAGAACCTGATTGTGATAGTGTTCCTGTCACTCCACCGGGTGAAGATACTGCCGTATAGGATGTGATTGTTGCACCACCATTAAATCCTGGCGCAGAAAATGATACGGTTGCTGTTGTTTGTCCAGTCGCAGATGCAGAACCAATTGTTGGTGCGTTAGGTACAGTTATAGGAGTTACACTATTACTAGAAGAAGATGATGAACTATTACCCACAGAGTTAGTTGCATAAACAGTAAATGAATATGTTGTTCCTGGAGTCAATCCGCTGACATTAATCGTACCAGATCCTGCTTGACTTAATGTGCCAGTAATATTGCCAGGTGAAGACACTGCCGTATAACTCGTAATCGGTGTACCACCATTTGATGCAGGAGCAGTAAACGATATAGATGCTGTTGTGGAACTAGTCGCTGTTGCAGATCCAATAGTTGGTGCACCAGAAATAGAGTATGTCGTTATAGAATTACTTGATGAACTTGCATTACTTTGTCCAGCAGCATTTACTGCCTTAACTGTGAACGTGTAAGATGTTCCAGTTGTTAATCCTGTCATATTAATTGGTGAACTAGAACCTGTTGCAGTAATATTACCAGGTGATGATGTTGCAATATATTGTGTGATTGGTGAATTACCATCATAAACAGGTGCAGTAAATTCCACAGTTGCCGTTGTTGAACCTGTTACTGTTGCGGTACCAATCGTGGGTGCATTTGGCACAGTTTTAACATAAAATAGAAGTGTTCTAGTTGCAGTTCTATTTGTTGTCGCAGATGTTGCAGTTATTAGACTTGTTGTGTTTGCTTGAGTTGATAGTGTTCCTGTAATGGTGTTTCCAGAAATACTCAGTCCGCCTGGTAATGTATTTGCAGTATATGTTATTGATCTACCTGTTGCACTTGTTGCATTCAAAGATTGTGTGATTGAAGATCCAACATTACTATTAATTAATGTATTATCTGCTGGTGAACTCCACGTAACAACATCTGGATTAATTTGAAAATTAATATTTCTAGTTGCAGTTTTGTTAGAAGTTGCCGCCGTCGCAGTAATTAATGCATTAGTTGTTCCTGTTACAGTTGGTGTACCAGAAACAGTATTACCACTTATACTTACACCAGTTGGTAGTGTGTTTGCCGTATATGCAACTGAACGACCAATCGCAGAAGATGCAGCAAATGCTTGACTTATTGAACCGTATTCATAACTAGTTAATGTTGTTCCGTTCGCAGGTGAACTCCATGTAACAACATCTGGATTAATTGTAATACTGAATGGACGAATTACACCTTGATTCTCTGCATCATATGCTTCAATAGAAAATGAATATGTTGTTACTCCAGAAACTGAACTGGATATACCAGTTATTGCACCCGTGTTTGCATTTAATGTTGAACCAGATGGAAGTGTTCCACTCGATAATCTGTATCTAATAGTGGAGTCACTTGATGCAGATAGAACAGTAACATTAGAAGATAACTCTACGGTTTCATATGATGTGCCAATAGATCCAGATGCAGTTGACCACGATGGTGTACCAGAATAACTAACACCAGGAATATAGAATGCTGTACCACCGTCTGGATTATAAACATAAAGATCATATGTTCCAGCACTCTTTGCTGGGGCAGAGAATGTTACTTGAGATGAAGAAACATATGTTACAGGAGTTACTATTGATGTGTCTAGATAAACATAACAACCAGAATTAAAGTTTTTACCATTGATTGTTACAGTCTGTCCACCAGCAGTATCGGTTGCAGTATCATCACCGACATATACAACAGAAGATATTGTGGGAATATCTATCTTAATAGATATCTTATCTGATGTTATTGAATTTGAACCAAACGCACTTGTTCTTGCTTTATTTACCATACATCATACAACGATATAATTCTTCTGTAATTTAACTGTGCTTGTATCTGATGCACTTGTGCCTGTTAACAATACATTACCAGAAGAAATGCTAGAAGTAAAATTCACCAGTTGAGAAGCACCAGTATATATTGTTCCGTACGTGACTATGTATGATGTTGTTCCATTATGAAGAATAATTACTTCAGATGCTTGATATTGACTTCCGTTTGTAATCGAGAGTATATATTTACCAGTTCTATACTTTGAAATTTCAAATTGATCAATTGTAGTTGCAGATGTTCCAACGGAAACTGCTGCAGCAGAACTACCCGAAATTAAATGTGAAAGATACTGTGTATCACTTATTGATGTATTTGATCCAGCAGTTGAAGTAAATGTGATTGTATTTGTTGACGGATTTGTCGTGATTGTCATTCCAAAACCAGCAGCGAATGTCATTGTCGAATTATTACTATTCGCTACAACTGGAGATTGGCCACTCACTACAAAATTAGAGAAAGTATTTCCTATAGTTCCACCACCACCAGATGATGCAAACGTAATAGTTCTTGTAGATGCATTTGTTGTCAATGTCATTCCAGAACCAGAAGCCAGAGTTAATACTGATGGTCCTTGTGGAAAAATAGAAGATTGTCCAGACACATTAATCGATGTGAATGTGTTTGTTGCAAGAGGAGATGTTGCAGTGAATGTTCTAATCTCAAGAATAGAATTTGCAGGAAGATTACTATCGAATGTTAGAATGTTTCCGTTATTGACCAGATATGCATTTGTTGGTTGAACTAGTCCATCAACTACAACAAAGATATCATTTGCAGATGCATTATTTGCTAGTGCAAATCTTGATTGTGATCCGTTTGCAGTGAATATTTGATTGACTTGTGGATTACTTGCAAAAGGAGTGCCGTCATAGAAATAATATCCACTTGAATATACTGTGGAAGAATAAATTTTATCTGTATATACATTACCAGTAATGGATGTGTATCCGTTGCCCGCATACGAGTTACCGAATGTACGAACATCGATAACAGCATTAGCATCAGGCGCTGTATAAAATTTAAGATTTAATCCATCAACATAATAATGATCTAATGGCTGTTGAGGTACAGTATCGACAAGAACTAATATATCAGTTGCAAGAACATAACCGTTTAGACCAAAAGATGTTTGTGATCCATTTGCAGTAAATGTCTGTGCAAGAATTGGAATAACATTCGACAGTGGTGTTGCAGTACCAAATGTACGAACAGAGATAATAGAATTTGCATCTGGTGCTGTATCAAATGTCATTATTGCGCCAGACATTGTATAGTCAACGTTTGGAATCTGTGGAATATTCTCAACAGTTACGAGAATGTCAGTTGCAGAAACAGTTGAACTTAAAACAAAAGAAGTTTGCGCACCGTTAGCCGTGAATGTTTGACTTAGAAATGGTACTGTATTACCATAAGATGAAGATATGGTGATTGTATTTGATGTACCATTTGTGGATAACGTAATGCCAGAACCAGCAGAGAATGTTAGAACTGCATTATTACTGTTAGCGATTGCAGTCTGTTGTCCAGACACTGCAACACGAGTAAATGCATTAGATGCACCACCAACTGTACCGCCCGAAGATGTGAATACGTTGCCGTTTGCATCAAAGTAATAAGAAGCATAAACTGCATTTGCTCTTATTGTTGTTGTTAGTATACCTGTACTATTGATCGATGTATTGCTGTTGCCGATTACAACGTTGCCAGTAAAAGTAGATGTATTACCAGTTACTGTAATGCCATTAGATGATTGAACACCTGATGTAACATTCAATGAATAAACAGTTAAAGAATTACCAGTAATATTACCTGATACTGTTAGATTATTTGATGTTAGAATGTTAGCAGTTAATATCTTACCGACAGTTACATTGCCAGTGAAAATAGAATCTGTGCCACCAACGTTTAGATTTCCACCAATACCTGTGCCACCAACGACAGTTAATGCACCAGTTAAATTAGAAATAGATGCATCTGCACCAGTAACTCTTAGAACAGGACCAGCAGCACCAACATCTTTAATAAAGATGGTGCCGGTCATTGCAGGAGTATTCTGCGACTTATAGAATAGTGTGTCTGGTGCATCAAATGGAACTGGGAATGTTATCGTCCCCGCATCAGTTCCGTTATTGATTACATTTGAATATGCGTTTGTGCTACCAGAAGATTGATCTGTCTTGATCCAGAGTGGATTACCAGTAGATGTTACTGCAAATCTATATGTGAAACCACGAACAAGTGATAGTGTTGGATTATCAGCACCATTAAATAGGAATGATGATGTACCATTGCTCGTGACGTTGTATGTGTTTGCACCATAAAAATACCCAGTGAATTCACCCTGTGTATTAATGATACCAACATCACCTACCGCAATGCCACTATCTATATTAAACGCTTGAATTATAGCCAAGGTCTATTCTTCCCTTTAATTTTATAATATTTATTTGCGAATTGTTGTTCGGTGCATCTTCAAAGTGGTTGCTGAAAATACAGGAGTAAACTTCAGAGTTAACGCACCAGCAACAACAGAAGCATCAAATGTACCAAGAACAACAGAACTCTTTACTGTACCAAACTGTGATATGTATGCATTTGTATCATCATGAATCATCGTTAATTCAGTTGCATGATATCTAGTTCCAGAAGTCATTTGAATAAAATACTTAGCACTTCTGAAATTAGCAGCAGAGAATTGATCAACAGTAACTTGAGATAATCCTGACGTTGTAAATGTGTTTGATGACATCCAAGAGATTGGATTCAAATAGATGCCATTGTTTGCAGTAATAGAATTTACGTTTGATGTTCCATTTACTTTACTGTTTCCAAGAACTAAGATATTACCGTTAGCTGTTATATCATTATCTGATTGAATGAAATTGGCACGTAGATTCGATGTGGTGGTAATATCACCCGATACAGATAGAGCACTTTGAATCGTAACATTACCAGATAGGATTGTGTTGCCGGTAATCGTTGCTTCATCTAACGTAACTTTGACGTTACTTGTTAGTACAGAATCTCTAATGATGGAATAACTAACAGTAGACATTCCAAGCATGTTGTTGCCAACAGTAACATGCTTGAGTGTTACGTTGCTGATCGCACCACCGATGATATTGACTGCATCAGCATTCTGCATACCAAGTGTGCCGATACCTAAGTCTCCAGCAGGAATTGATGCCACGGCAGTGAATGCACCAGTACCATTACCTTTGATATAACCAGTTAGATTGTTTGTGCCAGTACCACCCTGTGATACAGCTAATGGTGTGACAAGACCAGTTAGACGAGTAATATCAGAGTTGACGCCAGACTTTGCAGCACCAAGATTAGTTCTCGCTGCACCGATTGTTGTTGCAGCAGTACCACCTTTAGAGATAGGAACTGTACTTAATGCAAGATTGAATGTTCCTGCAGCAGTGATTGGCGATCCGGATACAGAGAATGGTTCACCTGGATCAAACTCAAGACCGACAAATGTTACTGTACCAGTTCCAGGAACTGATTGCCAGTATGCATTTCCACCATCTGTAAAGAGTACATAACCATTGTTATTTGCCTGAGAAGGCAACAAATTGTTGATTGCATTCGCTCTGGCAGTAGCACCAGTACCACCATTCGCAACTGCAAGTCCATTGAAAGGAGTATTGATAAAAACAGTTTGTCCAACATTCGCTGTCGTTACTGTGAAACTTGTACTAACTACATCACGAACAACACCTTGTGATGTTGCAGTCCATGCAAGTTCATTATTGCCAACGTGAGTAAGAACTGTATTCGAGATACCATTTGGAGAAGGATATGGATATTCCCACTCAAGAGAAATATCAGAACCTGGATCATATGGATTAGCTGGTCTATATCGTAAGAATGGTGCCAACAAATAATTATTTGATGAACCGTTAGTATAATTTATACCACGTGTGTTTGCAAATACGGCATTAGAAGAGTGTGTATTTGGAGTGGTGTATATTGAACGCCAAGTAATCTTATCTAATGTAGCAGACGCTGGTGGATTCCAAAATGTTAGAACTTGTCTATGTGTGGGCGACTCGGAGTCTAGTTTTAGTAAATTCGATTTCGCATTTCTTCTATTGATATCATTATCAAGTGAACCACCCGCTCCTGTTCCACCATTCGTTAGTGGAACAACAACGCCAGGAATTAATCCACCCGCAGCACCCGAGATGTTACCTGAGATAACACTACCGGGAATATGAATGTTCGATGTCATCCGTGCGCCGGCAGTATTGCCATTCACATAGACATAACCAAATGATAGTGCGCCGTTACCGGTGCCACCATTTGCAACTGGTACTTCACCCAGTTTCATTGTGATGTTACCGGCAGCAGTAATTGGCGAGTTACCGATTACAATAGAGTTATCTGCCGGTACACTAATACCAACAGATGTTACTGTACCAACACCAGAAACGGATACCCATTCAACATCAGACGAATCTGATTTAACAAGGAGTGCTTTACCATTATTACCGTCATATGATGGCAACAGATTGATCATAGCGCCAATTCTGTTATTAGCGCCAGTACCACCGTGTTGAACATTCATGTTTGATAACAACAGATTGCCAGAGATTGTATTACCTGGAATATGAATGTTAGCAGTTACAATCGTTCCATTACTGGATAGATAACCAGAACCCATGTTTGGATTACCAGTACCACCCTTCGTCAACTGAACGACTGGCAACTTCGAATGAGTAATAGTATTCAGAGCAATGTTAATTCTACCATTGCTTGTGATATAACCTACTGAATTGCCAGCAGTATTATAGTTGATGATAGTGATATCAGAATCAGTTGCTTCACCGCGAACACCAATAACAGTACCACCACCAGCTAATGTATTCCATTGAATCTGACCATACTGGTCCATCATCAACGCCATACCGACGTTAGCAGTATCATATCTGTTATTTGCGTAGTCGTAACCAACATCGATTACTGCCTTCCACTGTGCCTGACGAGTCCAGTAATTTAAATCTTGATTGTATGTTTCAGTAACAGTTAACTTCTGACCATTTTTATTCACCATCGTTGGATATGGTGACTTAAAGTCTATGAAATCACTAGTGCCAGCATATGTTGCACCGATTGGAGCATCTGGCATTTTCAAAGTCAGAACATAATCTGTGCCAAAACCTTGAGTATAAACTGTGGCACTATTTTGTGATGGCCAAGATAGTTGATCACCATATGTGCCAGAATATGTTACGCCATATTGATCTGGTTTTAATAGAAGATTCTTCTTAGCGCCCAATCTACCATAATAAGCGCCACCGGAACCTACTCGTCCATCATATGCACCAGTGCCACCATATGCAACTCTTATACCTTTGGTTAATCCAGCAAGTTCTGTGATATTTGTGTTAACACCTGCACCTGCAACACCAAGTGCATCAAGGAGATCGGCAGTATTTGTTACACCTGTGCCACCTCTATTGATTGGAATTACTGAAACATCAATTTGTGGATTACCATTTGCACCAGTTCCATTTGTTACAAATAAACCCGCTTGTGCATTTGCGGTAATTGTTCGTTGGACAACACTACCATCTTGAGTTTTAGTTAAAAGACCAGCTGTGTTACTGAGATTGCTTATGGAAACACTATCGCGGCTGATTACTCTTTCCCACAATAATGGATCTGTATCAACAACAATTGGATCAAGAGTTTTTAATATCCACACGGACTCTTGATATTGAATACCATCGGAGACTGCAACCATCGTACCACCAACTGTGTTAGAGTCGATGTTCATATCAGTTGATCTGATATAATTTTGTCCCTCACCTTGGAACACATAGATACCGTTGTTTATCGGACTATCTTGACCTGTGAATAGAACACGATCATATAGTTGTAGAACAACACCATCATATACACTCAAATTCGATCCGTTATTTGCAACAGCAGATACAGAAGTGTTTGATGTTACAACCGATCTGACTGGTTGAAGAACTGCACCGAAAGGAACTTTGTCTGAGGTTGCAACAGCTCTTCTATCATTATCTTCAACAGTAATATAAAGTTGACCGCCATCAAACTCAAGATCACCATTTAGAGGATCAGTCTTTAGTGTACCTGCTGTAAACTTGAATGGAGAATCTGTCGTACTACCACGCCCAGGTCTAATCGTAGTATTGTTTGCCATGGATATATCACCATTGACAGTCAATCTAGATCCTACATTAGCTTGTCCAGCAACAAATAATGTATTCGCAGAAATTCTATTTCTAGATGCAATACCACCATAGACAATTAGTGCGCCTGTTGTAATTCCTTCAGATGTAGTATTATTTGTAATCTGAACAGGAATAAATGTCGATGCACCTTGTTCAGTGACCGATTGTAATGTGGGCGTTATGTTTGCCGTAGCGAATGCTGCATCAAGTCTTGTAGCAATATTAGTACCATCACTCAGCGTAATCGATCTCGCATTTACAGAGTTTGCTGATACGTTACCTGTGATGATAACTGATTTACCAGTATTGGCACCTGAAGTGAAACGAACAATCTCACTGCTCTTGCCCATGCCGTTTGCGGAGATAACAACATCATTGTGATAAGATCCAATGATTGTGTTACCACCACGAGTTGTGGTATTGCCGTGTGTGAATAAGTATCCGTCATTCTTTTGAATGATATCAAACTCTTCACCAACATAGTTGTAGTTGCTACTTGCAAGGCCTAAGTCTAGATATCCATCTGTTGGTGAACCATTGTCAGCAGTAATGAACACATCAAACGATGCATTAGCGCCAGAGTTAATATTTTGCATATTAAGTCCAGCATAACCATTATAGTTTGCAGACAACTGCTGAACCATCTGTGGTTCTACAAGATATCCTACTGGAATACCAGCATACAGTGCATTGAATCCGTTAGCAGTATAACCAAAGAATTGACCAGCGTTACCAGAAACAGTAACAGATGTTACGTTGCCGATGAAGTTGACGTTACCTAAAACACTCAGATCATTTTGGATGATTACGTTGCCAGAAATTGTGCCGCCAGATAAAGATAACTTCGTATTCGCAGCATTAAACGCAGCTTGTGCCAGTACAGATCCTGAATTAGCCTGACCTGATCCAGAGTTAGCAACAGCAAAGGCTAGATTGGCAAGATTGTTTGCAGTAACTGCCTGTGCATATGCTAAATTTGCGATTGCATTTGCAGTATTAGCCTGTGCATATGCTGCATTTGCTGTAGTTGTATCAATGTTTGCAGTGCTTACATTTGAAATTCTACCATCAGTGCCAATCGTAATGATAGGAATCTGATTGTTTGCACCATATGTTCCTGCATTAGATAGAATTCTTGACAACGAAAGATTTATTGTCTTTGTCGTTGTATTTGAAACAATTATAATACCATTTGCTACGTTAGCATTAATGTGTACCGTATCTGCATTCGAGGTTGCAGTAATCGCATTACCGTTTGCAACAATTCTATAGAATGCAAGTGATGCTTTCGAGTTTGCAATTTGTCTTGCAACTCTATCAATTGCACTTGGTGGTGCGGTACTGACAAGAAGATAAACGGTCTGACTCTTGTATTGTGGAACTGAATCCGAAACTGTAATAACGTATGGTGAATTAACAGCAGTAACTGAAGATACACCACTAATCGTACCAGTAATCGTATCAAATATTAATCCTGTTGGCAGAGTACTTGGAGAAATTGCGTACTTGTATGTTCCAGTACCACCTGAACCAGCGACAGGTGTAACACTGGTGATATCTCCTTGATAAATGTCTACGTTTGAAACTTGCAGCACTGCCTCTAGAGGAATAGGCATAGTTTCGGCAACAGTCATAAAGAATGTTGCTTGTGCAGTCTGATTTGCACTATCAGATATATTGACAGTATATAAAGTATTCGCTGTTGTGTAATCTGATTTTCCTGTAATTTCACCAGTTGAAGTGTTTAATTTCAGAATATCAGGTAAAGCAGGAGATATACTATATGTTAATGGATCAAAACCACCAGTAGCTACAATCGGAGTAAATTCATCAACAAGTTTATATTTAACTACAGTCTTAGTTGGAGTGTTTACAGTTGCAGACAATAATGGAGCAGAAGCTGTAAGAAAGAATGTACTACTCGTACTATTATTTAAAATGTCTGTTGCTGTGATTGTGTAAGATGTATTTGTGCTGAGTGAGGTTGTCAGACCAGTAATTGCACCGGTTGTTGCACTTAATTTTAATCCAGTTGGCAAACTTGGACCAATAGAATATCTTAGTGGTTGATATCCACCAGTTGCAACAACTGGAATAACTGATGTTAATGCTAGTGATGTTGTAACATTGACCGAAGGAACAACTGTATTTGCAACCAATGCTGGTGGAACTGTAACACCCATAATAAATGTATTGGTGTTTACTTTTCCTTCAGAGTCAGTAATAGTAATTGTGTATGTTGTATTTCCAACTATACTTGCTGAGTTACCAGTAATAAGACCACTGTTACTATTGATCTCAACATACTCTGGCAAAGTAGGCGAAACAGAATATGTGTATGGTGTAAATCCACCTTTGGCTTCTACTGGTGTAAATGGTGTTAATACCAAATATCGGTACAACTGAGTGTTGCCGGTCGTTGTTCTGTTTGCCAATAATGGTTGATTGATCGACGTTAGATAGAATGAACTATTACTGTTTTGACTTATAGCATCAGTAGCAGTAACAACATACAAAGCGTTCGCGGATTTCTCAGACGATAGACCAGATATTACACCATTGTTTTTATCGAATATTAAACCAGTAGGTAATGTTGGTGTTATTGAGAATGTAAGTGTTCCAAATCCACCAGTTGCTGTGACTGGAGTGAACGGTGTATCATCTACTAACTTGATGACAGTCTTGACTGGAATTACAGTAGTTGTCGCCAATACAGGAGGAACTTCAACCGTCAATACAAATGATTTAGATCCAGATTTGCCAGATGAATCTGTTACTGTTATAGTATGAGTAGTTGGACCAACAGAAAATGTTGCAGTTCCAGTAATTTTACCAGTCGTTGCAGATAGTGACAGTCCTGCTGTTAGTGCAGGAGAAACTGAGAATGTATATACTCCAGATCCACCTGTCGCAGTGACAGGAGCAAACTCTGTTGTTGCAACGCCTCTAAATATTGATTGTGTTGGTATTGCTTGTTTTACTACTAGAGTTGGACTATCGATTGTGAGTGAGAATGTACTGTTACTAATTTGTTGTGCTTGATCACGAACGGTAACAATATAATTATTAGCATTTGCAAAAGATGCAGCAGTTCCAGAAATCGCACCAGTGGCAGCATTGATTGCTAATCCAGATGGTAAAGTTGGAGTAGTGCTCCAAGATAATGTGCCATAACCACCAGTTGCAGTAACTGGAGAAAATGCAGTTGCCGGTTCGCCTGCCACAACATTCTGCGAAGGAATTACTGTGGTTGTAACAAGTGGAGTTGGTGCATTAACGGTTAGATAGAATGTCTTATTAACACTGGTTGGTGTTTGATCTGTTGCCGTAATTACATATGTTGTATTCGAATGTACTGCATTGGCTGTACCATCAATCTCACCAGTTGTTGTTGAGAAAGTTAATAGTGGATGTAATGCAGGCGAAATAGAATATGTAATCGTACCTGTTCCACCCGTTGCCGTCACTGGAATGAAAGCATTTACTTCCACATTTGAAGTAATAATTTTTGATGGAATTTCTAGAGTAGAAGATAGTGCTGTTGCCGCAACAGAAAGTGAAAATGTTTTACTACTAGTTTGTGATGCTTGATCCGTGACTGTAACAGTATATGTTGTTACAGAACTGGTTGCAGTTGGAGTTCCAGATATTGCACCATTCGTTGTAGAGAATGTCAGTCCTGTAGGCAGTGCTGGTGAAATAGCATATGCTAGTGTTCCAAATCCACCGGATGCGGTGACTGGTGTAAACGTTGGTGCTAAAATATTCTTAGTTAATGTAGTAGTTGGAACTACTTGTGTTGTTGTTAATGCAAGTAGTGCATCAACTACAAGCGTGAAGGTAGCAGTCGCTGTTAATGGTACTGCACCCGCATCTTTAATTGTAACCGTATACAGTGTTGAAGAACTTGGTACAGTTGCAGTACCAGTAATTGCACCAAGTGAAGAGAAAGTTAATCCAGCAGGCAGTGCTGGTAAAACTGTAAATGTTAATACTCCTGTACCGCCTGTTGCGGTCACTGGAGTGAACGATGTTGTTGCAATGTTCTGTTGTAACGTCTTAGTTGGAATAACAGTCTTTGCAATCAAAGGAATGGATTCAACTGATAGTGAGAATGTTTCAGATTTAGATTGAGGAGGAGATCCAGAATCTGTAACTGTTACTGTGTATGTCGTTGCAGGCGATGCGGTAGCACTAGTACCTGTGATTTCACCAGTAGATGTGTTGAGTGTGAATCCAGTAGGCAACGGTGGAGCGATTGCGAATGTTATTGCACCGGATCCACCAGATGCAACAACTGGAGTATATCCCGATTCGGCAACACCAACCGTTTCAGTCTTAGTTGGAACTGATTGAGTTAATGCTAAAATAGATGCAGTTGCTGTACTTAAACTAAATGAAATTGATCCAGATAAACCAGAAGAATCTGTTACTGTGACTTTATAAGAAGTTAGAGGTGTTGCTGCTGACGCTGCACCTGTGATCGACAATTTAATACTATTATAAAGTGATCCATTAACTGTGATTGTCGAGAATACTTTATTTAAAGTTAGTCCAGCAGGCAGTGCAGGAGAAATGCTATAGTTTAATCCAACAAATGTACCAGATGTGCTATACGAAGTTGCAATTGCGCCACCGCCATAGACTGTTCCAATATCAAAGTCAACAGTTTGTGATAAATTTAAATTCTTAGTTGTTATTAATGCAGAAGAAACTAATGGAGGAACAGAAGTTGGAACAACTGGATTTGTTCCAGTATACTTACTCCATAATTTGATAACAGCAGGTTTTGTTAAAACAACCGGAGCACCATTGACTACAAAGTAATCACCAATAGAATATTGAGGTAGATTCGTTGAAGGTTGTGTTGCTGGATACGGAGAATAAAAAATTGCCATATTTTTCTATTAAAACCTAACTGTTAAGTCTTTGAAATCATTATATGTAGTGAAGTCAGTATAGATGTAGATGCTATCTGTTGTGTCATCATAATAGAAGTCACCAGGTATCAAAGTATTTATATCTAGATTTGCAGCCCAGTCAACGTTCGTTATGAATCTCGCCGCACGATTACTTTGTGCCCATGTGTTGCTGCCAAAAAATATTGAGCCACCAATATTAATTGATACATTAGCGAAAGCAACATTACCTGAAATGATATTATTTGCAAAAGCGAATGCTGCATCTGCATTAATTGTTGCAATATTTGCCTGACGGTATGCAGCATTCGCAACAATGAATGCTATGTTTGCATTTGCAGTAGCACTATTAGCCTGACGGTATGCAGCATTAGCAATCGTTAACGCATTATTTGCATCGGTGGTTGCAATATTTGCTTGTGCGTATGCCGCATTCGCAACAGTAAATGCAATGTTTGCGTTTGCCGTCGCACTATTCGCCTGTAGATATGCAGAGTTGGCTATTGTGAGTGCGTTGTTTGCATCTCTTGTTGCAGTATTTGCCTGAGTATACCCACTATTTGCAATTGTCAGAGCATTGTTTGCATCTCTTGTTGCAGTATTCGCCTGTTCATAAGACGCATTAGCAATTGTTCCAGCATTATTTGCATCTTTTGTTGCAGTATTCGCCTGATTATACGCAGAATTGGCAATTACAATTACGCTATTTACAACACCAAATACAGTATTGATTGTTTCTAATACTGATTTACCACCAATTTCAATAATAAAAGATCCATTAGTGGTAGTGTTCGAACCGATGTAAAGAGTATTCGATACGAACGAGTATGCTAACTGACCATCTAGAAGATTATTTGGTGTCGTATTGGCATACGATCTTAATATTTGAACTGATGCGTTATTTGCTGCCATTAAAAATATCCATCATCGATTACGTATGGACTAAAAACAAAAGTATTAGTATTCGCTTGATATACTAGAACATAACCATCTTGAATGCCAGTAATACTAACATCAGATAGATTTTTTAGTTGCGATACACCACCACCACCGGCAGTACCGATTGTAACTCTAGCAGTCTCTGGTCTTTGTGATCTAACAGAAATTGTACCGATCGTTTGAGTTGCCATCTTTGTTTACCTAGTTACGTTAGGAGAAACTTCAGCAATACCCTCAAGAATTCTACTCTTATTTCCAGTGCCATCATTGATTAAAAGATCATAAACATACCGACCGGGTGCAATATTAGATGTGGTATTAGCATCTAAAGTTAATGTTATTGATCCAGTGGAAGTATTTATTGCAGTCGTAAAAGTTGCAGTCGTGTTTGCAGAGTAGTAAGATTTTCTAATCTGACTAGACGCAGAAAAATTCATTAGATTATATGATGCACCATAAGTGTCATCTAATGTCACACTTGTTGAGAAAGAAGAACCTTTCTCAATATACAGGTAATAATAAGAAGCACCCATTCGAATCCCCTCTTCTTTAAATGATATTTATGTCAAGAGGGATTCTTTAATTTCTCTATTTCTTCTTTTAAAGATGTTACCTGAGAATTTAATTCTTTGATGGATTCAATCAATAATCCTACCATGTTTCCATATGCGACAGTATACATGCCACTGTGAGTTGTAGACACAGCTTCTGGTAGAACATTAATCAATTCTTGTGCAATCACACCAGTCTGAGAACCAACATCAATATCAGTTCTTTCAAAAGTATATCCAGATATCTTATTCACTTTTTCTAGAGCATTTTCAATAACTTTGATATTTTTTTTCAGTCTCGCGTCAGAGTATGCAGTTACGTTGCCGCCGCAAGTTAAGTCTGTTCCATTATAAGTTAGTCCAGAACCAGTTGCTAGTGCTGATCCAGAAGATGCATACACAACACCACCAGAAGTAAATGAACTTAGTCCAGTACCACCTTGGTTTGTCGGTACTGTTCCAGAAGATGTTAACTTCTTGTTTCCATCCGTGAATACTGGTTTGGTTGCAGTGAGTGTTGCAGCAGTAATATCACCGGTGATTACTGCCTCAGATCCAACATATAGTTTTTTAATAATGCCAACGCCACCACCAACAACTAATGCACCAGTGCTAGTTGAAGATGAATCTGTTGCAGAGAAAATTGTTGCATTAGCACCAACGTTTATAAAACTGTCAGTAGAGATGCTTCCGTTTGAATATATTCTCTTAGCAACGCCAAGACCGCCTTTTACTACTACTGCACCAACAATTGGACTTGCTGCATCTGTAGTATTATTTGCATAAATAACACCGTTTGATGAGATGCTTCCAGTAACATTCAATCTCAGTGCAACTCCAAGACCGCCCTTAGTCTGTATAGCACCAGTAGAATCACTGAAAGATTCTGCTGCATAATTTACATAGAGTGGACCGGAAGAACTTATAGATCCATCTGAATGTATACTAGTACCTGCAATTAAATTAGCAACACCAAGACCACCAGCAACTACTGCTGCACCATTATTGTATGAAGTTGATTCTGTTGTGTCATTTACCTTGAATATGCCGCCAACATTCAACCTTTTAGTAATACCAACTCCACCAGCAGTTACTATTGCACCCGTTGATACAGATGTTGATTCATTTGTGTTAGCAAAATATGCTGAACCAGTTACTGCTAAATTTGCACCAAGTGTTGTGTTGCCAGAAACAGTTAATCTTTGACCAATATCTACGTTTGCAGAAACTATCATCGAGTTTGAGATGTTAACTTTACCGCCAAGTTGAATCTCAGCAGTTGATTGTACCTTCATAGTGCCACCAATATAGATATCACCACCGATACCCATACCACCAGTGACAACAAATGCACCAGAACTAATTGATGTCGAATCTCTACTGTTAGGAATTACAACTGTACCAGATGCATCAAGATAAATGTCATCACTTGTGTCGTTAGTAACTTGAATGTGTAACTTTCTTGCATCACCAGCAGTCGCATAGTACTTAATGTTTGCAGAATCGCCAGTCGTTCCGCCCAGAAATGAAATACCATTTGATCCAGATCCAAAAGTTGGCATAATCATACCGCCAACTAGAAGATTACCAAGAATGTTTGCAGTACCATTAGCTAAGAAACTAGTTCCTGTATTCGAAAGATAAAGTTGTCTTTGTACAGTTAAATCATTCTGAACTGTTGCAGATGATCCAGAACCGGCAACAGTTAAGACACCCTGTACGATTGCATCATTCTTGACCAGTAGACCCGTGCCAGAACTATTAATTGTGAACGTGCCAGAATCTTTGATGTAGTTGTTCGCACCAATATCATTGGTTTCTGCCAGAACTTTGTTCGTCGTGACAACCCAATCACCAAAAGTATTGGCATATCCTAATGGTACTACTTGATTAGACATTTTTATCCTTGATTAATTCTGCTAGTAATTGTTTAATCTCTGACATATCACTCTTGATCGTTGAAAGTTCATCATTTAATTTATTTATTTCTTGTTTCTGAGTCTTCAACAATCTGACCTTCAAGTAGTATTCATTTCTTTCCGTATAGTCAGTGCTTGAGAGTTGCATTGTTCTAATGTCTCTGACAAAATTAGCACCCTCAATCTTGACTAAGTTTTCAGACATATCAGATATCACCCGTAGGTAATGCAATAACTCTCAAATCTTTGACAAATGGTGAGAAAGTCGAATCTGCCGATGCCATTACAATTTTAATGGCATATTTGTAGAAGTCATTAAATATTAATCCAGTCTTTGGATTAGTATATGATACATAGTTTTGTGAAACACCAGCAGTACCTGGTGCCAATTCAAATTCAATCAAATCGTCTCTTGTTGCAGAATATCTAATAGATTTACTAATCGAAGTCATTTGTTGCCAATTCGCTTCTTCAATAATCAGAGTATCATCTCTCGAAATAATCTTATAGTAAACAAAGATCTTTGTATTCGTTGGGCGATATGCAGTAAGGAATACACGTAGATCACCAGAATCATTACCGGCAGCGAGAGTGACTGGATATGTTTGATATCTAACTAGTCCATTACCACCAGAGACTGATGTTTCACCATATACTACTACGTTTGCAGGAGTAGTGTTTGCGGCAGAGATCGAGATTGTTGGATTCTTAGAGTATCCAGAACCAGGAGTAGTGACATACACACTAGTTAATACACCTGATGTAATATAACCCTCAACGATTGCCTGAACACCATCTGCTTCGTTTGGCGCCGACACAGTGATATTGCCCGATATCTTTCCGTTAGCGCCGCTTAAATATCCTCCACCTCCACCAGTAATAGTAATTATATTATTTGATATAGGCATATTATTAATAATGTTCTTGATCACAAAGATATTAGTGCCATCATCAGAAATAACCGGTGAAACTCTTTCATCTTCAGTTGTTAATTTTGCATTTAAATAAAAAGAATTTCTTGTATCGTTAAGAGTAAGAACTCGTTTGCCGTTGTTATCATTCAAGTAGATGTTATTGACAGCTCGAGTTGCATAATCACCAGGATTTACAATCTTAGAAGCTTCAAGTAAGAATGTAGTATTCAACATTGTTTGCGATGTGTATACAATATTTGTTTTCTCTGGTTTATGGTGTGATGTTGAAAGATTGTATTGATCGTATACAACATTGGCTGAATACTTTTTGTTCGCACTCGATTCAACGATGTTAGTTTTTTGTAATCCATCAGAAACAATAAACTTTAATGTTGGTGAAACAGAGGTATCAAAACTACATCTGTTGATTACAAACATTAAGTCTCTTGTTTGATCCGCATCATAGTTAATACCATTCTGAGATTCAAACAATGTTCCAATGTAAGGACTTTTTGCAATCTTAGATAGTGTTGTTGGTGTAGGATCTGTCGATAAATCTTTGACAGAAGATGCCAATGGTGTATCATTCTGTTGGGCGCACCACAAATTATAACCAGATGAATTGGTTCTTAGAACGAATGCATACAATTCACCAGATTTCACATACACTGGTGCTGGGAATTTAAATTCCGTGTATGTCGTTGAGTCGATATACTGTGGTGAAGTTGAAACCTTAATGTCAACTGGATATAAAACAACCTCAGAAAAGTCCAACATCTTTGCAGTTGGATATGCACTTTGAGTTGTTACGATAGCAAGATGCACTGGAATCTGAACAGTTGGTTTCGTTTTGAAGAACAATCGAATAGAACTTAGAAATACACCGTACGGATAAGATGCATCATCAATAATAAATGATTGTGCTAACGGATCTAAGATAGTTATTGCCATTTAAAATAGTTCCATATTCGTTCGTTCTGTTGACTTAACATTGTGTGAAATCAATCCTTCTGTGATATATGTATGCGCTTGATCAATCTCAAATTTAATGACTTCACCGTCACCAATGTCTGTAATAGAAACAATTTCTTTACTACTCAGATCATAAATTACATCATAGTTCATTCCCATTACAGATTCACCAACGGAAATATCACACACTTTTTTCCAAGAATCATCAGACATTAAAAATTTATGCGTAGAAGAGACTTTAAGTTTTTTACCATTAGCAAATTCAATTTCAACTTTAGGTTGAATCATTCTTTCTGCTTCTAGAATCTTGAATGTTCCAGGTTCTCTTGAGTGTTCGTGAATCGTTATAACTTTATCGCCAACATTTAAATCGCCGGCACGAACCCAATGTGAATCTTCACAGAAAATTAGTGTGTCTGGATCTGGACAACCACCACCATATGAAACATCGTTAATAGGAACTAATGTACCATTAGTGATAGCATCGAGTGCACCATCTGATTGACGATATATTTCAGTTGCTGACGTGGTTGTTCCTCGACTTGTTGTTGTCGTAGAAGCACCAGTACCAGCAGAGAATTGTGAATCAGCAGCCTTATCAAATGTACCAGAAGCAAAATAAGTTGCCTGTGCATATGTTGTTTCAGATCCTAATTGATTCACATAATTACCGGTGGTTGGATCAGTGCCAACATATCTGTTATCAAGTCTAAAGATTCTGTTACCTGTTGGGAAAATACCACCACGAAGATAGAATACACCGGAACATTTACCGATTTCATTACTTGATGGTTTTCCAATAGAATATGTACTCTGACCAGCAATAAAAGATAGTCCACCTGCACTTAATGTTGCAACTTTTGTTGTTCCATTATATGCAGTAATTGTTCTGACAGGATAATCCGCAACAACTTCATCTGTGTATGTGGTGTCGGATGAAGTATTTGTTGAAACAGTAATGATGTTAAACGTATTACCATTGTAGTAATTATTTACAGAAGATGCTCTGCCATTCAGTGTAACGTATTGTGTAGATGTATTTGATACAGCAACTTTACCAGATAGATGACCGAAAGCAGAAATAGTACCAGAATCGGTAGAGTTTACATATACACCATATGAATCATAGTATGCATTATAAAGAGTACCACCCACAACTAAATCGGTAGGAATATTATCAAAGTCATCAATGATGTAAAGTCTCATATCAACTATAGTACCAGAACCTTTCTTATATACGTCAATAATTGTTCCGGTCTTGATAAAACTAGAATTTGTTGGTTTGTATCCAACGACATCGCCGACTTTAAAATTACCAGATGTGTTTGTAACATCGATGGTATTTGGTCTTCTGATTAATCGTGTGACGCGATACTCATCAAACCATGCATCAAGTTCTGTGTCAGAAAGTAAATTCGACACATTAAAAGTGATTTGTTTCTCACGGCAGTATGGAACTACTGGTGGTATTGTTGCAGTTGTCGTTATAGTTGTTGCCATTTTTTATCTCTTAAAAATCAATTACTTGTTCAAATTGGACATACATAACATCACCGTAGTATGCAATTCTAAGTGCCATACATCCTATATCAAGTGTGTTTGTTGCGTCATAATACAATGTGTGATTGCCAGCTGTAACATATATAGAGGTCGCGTATACATTAGAAGGTGCATACACCGGTGTGTTGAAACCGTTAGTTGTTGTTACACCACCAGCATAAGCCATTCCAGATGAACCAAAAACATTAGTGCCATCTAGTGTTACGGTTCCAGTATCATCAACTGAACCTTCAAATAGATAGTATCCAGATTTAGTAAATGTGACGGTATATGTTCTGTTGAATGTTTTATTTGTTCTACCTAAATCTGCATATCCCCAAACACCAAATTCATTTCTAAATTGACCAGCATCTCCCTGTTGTGAAGTGTATACCGCAGCACTTCCAGTTGGTGGATTATTGCTCGTGAATATTGCATTAATTGATGTGCCAGGAATGGGACCAACCTTGATATACTCAGGTGGAGGTATATCTTTAGTCACAGGACCTTGACTTGATGGAGGAGTATATACATCTATCCAGTTATCAATAGCTGGAGAAATTGTCATCAGACCTTCGACGTTTCTGGTAGTGAAAGAGTTGATGTTAACTTCGCGTGATGCTAATTTCTGAACAACCAATTCTTTCTGTGTGTATGGTAGAGTGAAAACGTTTGTTGTTCCAACTTTGTGTGGTTGATAGAACAACTCAGAAACTGCCTGTTCAACTGAAATAGGTTTAGCAACAACAGGATCATAATCTTTATTGTAAAGATCGAAAGATTCTGTTGTAGTTGCAGGAGATAAAGTTCCGTTTGTCGTATCAATTTGTGCAAAGTAACTATTATTATAAGTATCTGCGACAGAGAAAGTTGTGAAGTTGTCAACAAGAATACCATTCTTGAATCGATTCAAACCAAAGTTATCTTGGATTTGTAAAGAAGTTGCAGACTGTTCAAGAAGATTTAATGATGTGTAATACTCTAGGTTCTCAATTCTTTCATTCAGTCCAGAGATATCTTTCATCAACCATGTCCTATGTGTGATAGGAATGATCGATAGATTTGGAATAACACCAGGATACTCGCCAGGAATGTATGCTGTGTATGGATCATACACCAGTTTTGCAAGTATAAGACTATTCGATTCTTCTGGTGGATATGCAGGTGTCAACGATGGTACACCTTGAACCAATTTGATAACAGAATCTTTAGTGAGAACTAATAGATCTTTTCTACCCAAATAGTAGTAGTAATCTGAAGTAAACGAAGACTCATCTTCTGGTAACAATGAACCATAGAAATTACTTGTCGTAGGAGTTACAGAATATTTAAATAAGTTTATATCAGATTGAACATTCCTAACTTGTGGTCTGAAATCAATACAATCTCTTAATTGATATGTTGTGCCGCCAGAAGATGTGAATGTTCCAATCTCTGCATAATTTTCATTTGAATATGAATTAATATTAAAGTATCCGTCACCGCCAGAATGTTCATAGTAATCAAATAGAATCCACAATCTAGTTGGAACTGGATAACCAGGTTTCAATGAAATCGATGCGTGACCATAGTATGTGTCACGTTGACCATTATCAAACGAGAAGTTATTAGTGACATCTTTATTAGTATCAGTCAACATCGATAGTGTCGGTGTTGCTGCACCAGGATCAACAATCTTGACGATTTTCTTAACGTCAGACACATAAAGAGATTGTGGAAGTCCAGATGTGACGATTGCAGAACTACTGTTAACGTAGATTTGACCCTTAGATAAATCTATTAATGTGTTAGTGTTAACAATCCCAGAAGCACCAACGATACCTAATCCATAGGTATTTGCAGTAGCTAAAGTCTTAGTCTTTCTGACATAACTTGTGTTGTCAGCACCAATAATATTCATGCGTGAGTAAATCGATGCAGTAAATGGTAACAAATCTGGTGCAGAGAATGTTGCTGTAGTCTTCTGTGAATTGACAACAACAGTTCTATTAAGTCCTGCGATTGCATTTCCAACAAAAGGAATAATCTGACCATTAGTCAAGTTTGCATTCGACTGTTTATCAGTACATACGACAATAAAGTTTTGTTTAATCGAATCGATGCTTTCAGCAGAACCAGTTCTAATAAAGTTCAATACAGATTGTGCAGCAACATCAATCGTAAGTGCTTTGTAAACACCTGTAGTAGTTGTTGTGAATGCTTGACCTCGATAAACTTGTGTAGAAACATATGATGCATCTGATACAGAAGATACATATGGATTACCAAGTTGAAAAACTAATTCTGCATCGCCCGCGTCTGCAACAAATGTATCACCAGTCGAAAGAGAACCAACCTTACTTCTGTTGTCGATCTGTGCAGAACCATAAACAGTAAATGGTGCAGATCCACCAACTTTTGCAAAACTTTCAATGTCTTTTACTGCACTCTTGATAGAGAATTTTGAAGCGTTTGTTGGCAATACAGTAAAGACTGGTGAAACTTTCAATATTTTAATTGTTGAGTTTGCAAAATATGTTTCAATAGTTCTAGTTTGCCCAGCACCAGGACCGCTATCGATAGATAGAATCATGCCACCATATAAGTTTGCCACACGGGTGCTAAATGTTGCGAGTGTATTATTATTAACAGAAACAGTGTTCGCATTAGCAAACTCAACATTTCCAGATAAAGATTTAACCGTTAAATCTGATATGTGTGCTTTGTACACATAAGATGTTGTATCAGAATCAGTTCCGCTGGTATTATAACGAAGATAACGTAATCGACCAGTCGCAGCAAGAGTTGAATTATATGTCATCGTATTCGTAGTTGTAACCATTGCTGTATTACAAATATGAAAATCGATTGCTTGTGATGTTGTCGTATCAATGTAGTCGCCGTTGGCGCCTGCAAGTGTATTCACATAGAAGTAATTACCATATGCAGGAGTAACAATATTGTTATTAATGTTTGCAGTTGTTCTTGCTCTATCGGCATCTAGTTTTAGAGTGCTTTGATTTTCTGTTCTGTAACCATGAACATACGCAAGACCAGGGCCAACATTAAGAATATACTTGTCAGTTCCTGAAGTGAAAGTATTCTTCGAAGGAATTATACTAAAATTCTTGACAACAAAGTCACCATTAGTTTCAAATGTTCTCTTTGCAAAGTAGTCATCAATCTGTGAATATGACGTAGAATTAACTTGACGAATGATTTCACCAGACTCAACTCGTGCCAATTCAATAAAGTTCGAATCAGCACCTGCACCATCAGTTGACTTCTTAGTTGTCAGAGTTAAATTGATTGTATATCTGTCTGCGCCTGGTCCTTGAAAGTTCGATGAACCTAATGCTGGATCCAACAATGTTGAATCTGTAACATAGTCTGTGACATACTCAACAATATCTAGACCAATTCTAGCGTTTGGAGTATTATCATACTTGTTTAGAATGATTGTCTGTGGTAACACATCGACAAAGTTACCAATGGAATACTTGTTGTATGTACCATCATCATTTTCTTTAGACGATGTTGAGTAACCATTGACAACATAAAATATGCCATTTGCAACTGACGCAATCGAAGATTTACCATTTGCATTTGATGTAACAGTTGTTGCAACAGTACCATTCTCTATTGTGTCTAGTATTAAAACATTAGCACTGTTTGTAAACTTAGTCGAAGAAGAATATGTTAGAATTAGAGTAGGAGGATCGCCATCAGCTACACCCTCTTCAGTTGCAACAACATAAGCTATAACTTTACCTGTAGCGTCCGTGATATATTGATTTTTAAAATCAGATGCAACGATTTCTGAACCAGCATACTCATAGTTTAGTTTTAGATATTCGACATTAGTGTCAATCGTTAACTTACCGCCTTTGATTGGCGTGTTCTGTGTGAAGAAGTGATCCGCAAAATTAGAGATTTGATTCTGAAGAATCGTCTGCGCCTGAGTTAACTCTCTTGCTTGAACTGCACGACCTGGTCTAAAAAGAATCTTGTGATAATTATTACTTGGATCAAAATCGTCATAATAGGGATCCACATTAAAATTTAACATTCTTCTAATATCCTAAAACTAGTTTAAATTGTTCAGATCCATCCGCACTTCTTGTGACAGCTTGTCTATTTTCAACGTACATCAAATATCCAGAGAATGGAACAAAGAGTGTATCATTCTTTTGTAGTGCGACTCTTGCTGTTTTAGAAGAATCACCATAAAATATTTGATTTAAGTTTGCAGTACCTTGATTATTTAGTAACTTTAATTGATTCGTTGATGTGTCGAAACTTAATGTCGTTGCAGTAAAGTATGCAGTGGCCAGTAATCCGTTGTTAGATTGAAACACAGTTTCATCTTGATTATATGTTCCAGATCCAGTCGAAACCAGATAGTCGGTTGATAGTCTGTATGTCGTTGAGTTTGCGATTATCTTATCTGATCCAAAGTAAACATACGGATTTGAGATTAGACCGATTTGTCTAAAGTCAATGTCTGTTGGTATGGCACCAGATTCAGACTTATCAAAAGATGCAGTCACCATAATGTGTCTGCAACCTAATTCAGAAATTGGATTGAATCCATGTCCACCAATAGAAGAAGGATACACTACGGCAGTTGCATTAGATCCATTTGCAGATGAGATTGTGACGTTAGCAAAAGTATAGTTCGAACCAGTATTCGAAACTGTAATATCTGTAACTACACCGAGAGAGATTGTTGCATTTCCAGAAGCATATTTTCCATCACCCGTGATAGTTACAAAGACATCAACGTTTGCTGGATCATATCCAGAACCACCATTAGTCACGTTAATAACATCAATCGAACCAGATCCAGCAAAAGTGTCAACTGCATTCGGAACTGACTGTGGTAAAGGAACTGGCATCCATGTGTCATCTAGAAACTTAATCTTGTTAGCATATGTAATCGTGTACATATACTTCCATTTGTATCCGTCACTACTTTGAAAGACATTGTTTGTATTAAATGTACCGGGTTCGAAGTATGGTTCTTTTGAAGTGATACCACCATTATTATTCCACAGGCACTTGAATACTTGATCAAATTTATTCTTGGCATAGAATCTTTTCGTAATAGTTCCGTTTGGATCACGTTGAAACATGTCAATATCATCACGATAGTAATCGTATACTTCACCTAAATTCCAATCGATTCTCTCTACAACCGGTACCATGTCATTTGAAGTAATCTTCTTCGCAATGAACATGTTTTTGTAAAGATCTTTGATGTATTTCTGTGTCTGCAATGGTGCAGGTGGATTAGTCTCAGTTGTCCACGTTTGCACCCTAGAAAGAAAACAATACATTGAATTCAAATACTCACCAGTCGAAGGAAGAATCACCGACGATGAATAATACGTTGACGTAGAATGAAATACGCCAGAGTTGTATGTTAAAAGACCTACGTTTGCTGATGCCATGTTTTAATACCGATTAAGAATATGATACTGAACAATATGTATTTGCAAGATCGCCAGCAAATGAATAATATTTAATTCTCGCTGTTGTTAGACTACCCAGTGTGAATGTTGTTGCACCGACTGTAGAGTTAACAGCAGAACAACCGTGTGTGATTGTTTTATTTGAACCACCACCGGTAGCATAATTAGTGATGAATAAAGTGATATCAGAACCTGTTTTAAAATTAGACAACGTAACTGCCATATTCGCAACAACGTTACAACGAACCCATGTGTCTGTTCCAAAATCTAATGTAATCGCTGTTTGATTTCCTGCGTAACTTCTTGTATTGAAAATTAATCCATTTGGAACATATATGGTAGAATTTGCATCGTCAATGATCGCTGTATTACTTGCTTGAATTAGATTGTTGTTTGCAAAGAGAATAGCGCCGTTTGGTTTACCATACGCTTGCCGGGCCGCAATATCAATTTGAATTTTGCCATTTGCAGTTCCGTTTGATAGAATCTTTGCCACTTGATATACGGCATTTGCTCCAGTCGGTGCTACGTTTGTTGCTTGACCAGGAGTAGTAGACAAGAAGATTATCTGTCCATTGTTGCCAAAAGAAGATGCGTCCATGTCAGACACGATTCCCTTTGTATACACAAATCCATATGCACCATTTGCAATACCAACTTTAACAAATCCTTCGACTGTTGCGTTTGCAGCAGATCCTGCATCAGCAAGAACAACATAAGGAACAGCATTCTGAGTTACTACACCAGCTAATCGTACCCATGAGTTTGAAGCAATTGCAGAACCAGTACCGTTATATATACGTTCAAATAAAACTTTCGAGATGGCTGGTCTATCACCAGTTACGTCAGTGTCTTGTACTAAAGAGATTGTATTTGCAGAGTACCAAACTTGACCAGACGTTTGTGTTGGTGAAATTAATTGTGGAAACCACTGAATAGAATTCGAAGTAGACGTTGAAGAAATAATATTAGAGAAGAACACATTACCATACAAAGTATTACATGTTAATGTACCAGTAATATTTATATCTTTCGTAAACTGAGCAGTGTTTGCTCTAAACGTATCAACGAAAATACCTTGATTGGGAGAGTTCGCAACCAGATTACCAGATAGACGAAGTTCTTGTAGTTGAATGCTCGCAGTGTTTTGAACTGCCGTGTTTGATAGATTGAATGCAGCGTTTGCATGTGTGAATGTATTATTTGCTTTATCGAATGCTGCCTGAGAAGATAACGCTGATCCACTGGCAGCAGTGGTTTGTGTAGTACCATCGGAGAACACAAAAGAACCAGTGGTCCTAACATTACTAGCCGTTAAGTTACCAGTCACACTCAATGGTTTCAAAAAATCAAAAGCAGAGTTGCTGACTCTACCAACAATGTTGTCTGAACTTAATCCACCAACCATGAAAATAATATTTGCACGAGTGGATGCTGTACCGATTATTAGATTACCTTGTGCGCTTGTCGTGGATGGACCGTAGACGTAGACATAACCATCATATGCTTTAAATGCGCTATAGTTTAATGGATCAGAGAATGTTTTGCCACTGATACCAAAGTCAATGTAACTATTTGAGTTGTCACTATCACTCGTTGATGCAACAAAGTCAGAAGATCCATTTGAATTAAAATTCTGAAGATTAATTTGTAAGAATGTGTTACTGCTTGATGCAAACTGTCCGATTACGTTTTGATAAAGAATTGAATTATTGCCTACGTTCAGAACTTCATTAGAGAATAAACCTCTGGCTAAAACATTAGCAGTAATTCTTCCAGTGATATTCGTGGGTAAATCCACACCCACAAATATTGTATTTGATGTATTACTTTGGATTGCTGCAATTACTGGCAGTTCAGAGATTTTTACTAATGACATTTTTTATCCTAAAATTAGTCGTGTTCCGTTTTGTGTTGTAATCGTGTCTCCTACCTCAGTAGTCAATTCTGGATAGAAAACAGTACCCAATGAATTATATATGAACACATCATCCGACTGAATATCTCTTCCTGTAGAAATTAAAAGAGAATTGGCAGTGTTGGTAGCGATGTTAACAGATGGAGTAACAAAAAGAACGTTGTTCGAATAACTGACATAAGTTACCGTTCCTTGATAAAAGATATTTGCACTATTGCCAACACGAATCTTATCTCCAGCACAGAAGATGTCTCTTACCTTAGTCAAAGGATACTTGTACTCTCCATTATTTATCAGATCATATCGTCCGGTTAGACTTGGAAGTGTAATCTTCGAAGACGAGTTAACTAAGTTTGCATATGCAACGTTTGCAAATCTGAGATATACATTATCTTTGATTACCGCAGTATTACTGGCATCACTAACAGATACGATTTCAGAGTACACATTTGGACCAAATTCATTATATGTAAATGAAATTCTTGCACCAACTTTTGCAATATTAGAAAGAATTGCACCAGACAAATTAGAGAACTTAATTATATTGTTACTTGGATTTTCAAACGTCGCATACATCGCTGCATTAGATGCTGTCGTTCCAGTGTAGTACGACAATGCTTGACTATTTGAAACAAACGATTCACGGTGTACAATAATCTCTTGTGTGTTTGCTTTAATGGTTGTAATTGGTTTGACTTTTGTTCCTGCTGGATGCAGAAGTCTATACAACACAGTCCTATATGCTTCAAATGATTTTTGTACTTTGAGTTGATATGTAAAACTGTTGAAATCTTCACTCTCCAATACTTGAAACGAAGAAGGAAATCCATCTTCATTTAAATACTGCCCATTACCAATAATGATACCGCCAAGAAACTTTGCAGTTGCTTCTGCTAGTCCATTACCATATGTTCTAATACCATTCTTAAATACATATTCACCTTCCGAATCAACAGTCGTATATGACGTATCAACATTCATATAAAGATTTGCAGAGTTACTTCTCGTTATAACTAAATGTCTATCTGTCTTAGTATTCGATGTGTAATTGTACACTCTGAGAAGATACTTATCGTTTGTTCTTATTTCACCGCCTGATTGTATCAATTTGATCGAATCAACATTTGCTTTGAAGACACTAGTGTTTACATTAGCACCTTGGAATACAATCTCACCTGTACGAGCGATCTTACTTCTATCTTCAATATTTGATACGATAATGTCACGAACTTTAAGTGATACTTTTGGTTGAGAGATGTAGTCTTCACCATAATTTTCAATTCTAAATGAAATGATCTGACCGATACCTCTGGCATCCATGATTGGATTAATCTGTGCGCCTTCACCTAGAACAGTAGACACATATATGTTAGCGCGAACACCGTTCGCCGTTGCAACATTTAAAGTTGGCAACTTATTCTGAATGTATCCTAATCCACCTTTTGGATATCTAATCTGTGGATTTGTATTTGCATAATTATAATCAATAGAAATGATTGTGCCAGATGCATTAACAGTAACAGATGCATTTGCACCAACTCCACCACTATAATCATTATTGGTGAATGTTACAAACTGACCATTAGCATATCCTGTACCACCATCACGAATCTTAATAGGTCCAAGTATACCTAGATTACCCAGAATACCTTTTGTCGTAGTCGAAGAAGTTGTATCGTATAATGATAATGGTTTAACCGTTGGCAATCTCTTGTATCCACTACCACCAGATTTCATCAATACGCCGCCGATCGGATACGTAGCGAAACCTGTGAATGTGAATGCATTAGCAAGTGTACATGAAACTCTTGCACCACTATTTGCTGGGAATATGTTATATGCAGAACCAATAACTTGGTTACGGACAGTATTGCTCAGATAGTCTTGTGGAATCCATGTGGTGCGAACTAATCCAGCAGGATCAATTGTTACTACGTTTGCTGCAGCACCTCTACCTCCACCACCTGTGATGGAAATAAAAGTATTTGGATCCATTCTATATCCATATGATCCGTTGATCATATCAAGACGATCTAATGAACCAAGTGTAGTCTCATGTACATATGCATTAGCAGAAATTGGATTTGCAGTATTAGGATTTAATCCACCATAGAATACAACAGGATCACCAGGATAACCAGATGATTGGCCAAGATAAAGTAGTCCGCGTCTATTTGGATTAACTTTGAGTGATGAGATTGAACCTAATACTTTTGCTCTCAACAGAGTTGCACCAGAAGTTCCTTCTGCAACGATTGCACCATTCTTAAAATAAAGATTCTGATTATTGTTGTCTACGACACGAATGAATTCACCAGATTGAAAGACACGTTCCACGGTCGAGATGTACACTTCGATGTTATCATCAACTCTTCTCGATCTTTCGACTACTGCAAAAGACTTAGATGTTTCACCAAACAGTTTTAAATTATCTATTCCAAGAAACTGTCCGTCATTCGTATCAATCTTTAAACTTTTAGAGATGTACCATTTACCATCCGATGCACGAAGAACTGCTTCACCCGTAGGAAACAATTCAACATCAGAGTTATAGATTGCTCTAAAGATGAACTTGTATGCAGCAGAAGTACCTTTAGTGGAATAGAACTGCTTACCAATTTTAATTAACTTTGCTTTATCTGTCAAGCATTCTGTTGGAAAACTAGGCAGAAAATTATTAAAGAAGTAATCAATAAATCTATTGAAACTTGTTGGATCTTCTGAGAAATCTACGTCATTATAGTTGAGTAGATTCTGAGATCCATAGATAGCACCCTCAGAGTTTGCAGAATCTTTTATATCACTTTGTTCTGCCCACTCGTAGTATGCTTTAAGAAAAGCGATAAACGTCTGATAGTTATTATCTATCCGAAGGAATTCAGGTAACTGAAACGGTACCTTAATCGATGGTTTGTTATTAAGATAAGTTGCCATTATCTTTGAATTGCAGTAACAGTTACTTCTACAGAGGTTGGATCAAACTCATCGATTGTTAATATTCTATTATATTCTGATGTGAGAATAGTTGATGCAGGAACAGCAGATAACTTTAGATATCCAAATTCATTATTAATTGCAGATGCAGAGAAATCTTTGAGTGTTACAATTCCATCATTGTAACTAATAGTTCCTGCGTTAGCGTTGATAGTTTCAGCAATCGCACCCTTATAATAAAATGTTTCAAGATTACCAGTTGCAGAATCAAGTGTTGCGGTGGCCGATGCTAATTGTCCTGTCTTATCACTAATTGATGGTTTTATAGTAACTACCGCATAGGTATAACCTAATCCTCCACTTGTAACATCAATTCTGATTACTCTACCATTTGCGAGAACTGCTGTTGCTTCGGCAAAGTCACCATCACCTTCAATCGTAACAGTTGGTGTTTTGGTGTAATTAAAACCTTGATTAGTAACATTGATTGCCGTGACACTACCTACGATTTTACCATTAATTGGTGGAATCTCTCTGTAATATACACCAGTTCTTGTGACTGGTGCAATTAAAGCATTAGAACTATCGACTACAGTAATATCTGGCTCAGTATAAAAAGAAGACTGAACCATAACATCAGAATAATTACGTTTAAGTGGGAATCCAAACTTTGCTTGATATGTTGCATTAGAATTCAACACAGGATATAGTTTCTTCTCAACTCTAAGTTCTGTTTCGTTTGTTAAAATTGAAAGATCACAGTATTGAATTGCTGTGATTAATTGTGGCAATCTTAACGTAGCATTAAATGTGTTCAGAGTTGTCGTAGAGAAGTTTCTAATTACAGAGATAACCAATTGTTTAAGTTGTCCAGGTGTCAAAGTTGTCTTCTTTGGATCATATAACACAGTAGTTCTTAACTTGACGTATGTGTAATCCGGATCAACAATCGTTGGCAATACTGTCATCACCGAAACTGGTTTGATAACATCGACAATCAACTTCTGTTTTTGTGATTCAGTTAATGAATATCCACCAGAAGGTTTAATCGAACAGAATACTCTACCATATACTGGAGGATCATTCTCTTCACCACCCCAAACAGTAACCGATTGGATAGGTAATGCAGTTGAATTCTTCTGAATCAAATACATATAGTCTTCTTTGGTAACCGCTCTACCTTGTGCAGAGTATGCTTTGGGTGCAGTATACTTGACAGAATTAATTGATTCTTTATCTTTGCCTTCAGTTGCAGCAGAAACAGAAGATACTGATACGTTAGAATAACCACCCACTCTAGACATTATTGAGAAACTATTGGCACCAAATGAAACAGTACCGTCTGTTGCAACGTATGTGATATTGACAACATTATCATCTTTAAGTGCGTAGCCTAAAATTCCATCGCCGAAATAGATTTGATACTTTCCGTTTAGTCCTTCTTGTAAGAAGTAAACTTTAGTCGAAGGACCTAGTGCCAAGTAATCTGAAACTTGTGTGTATGTCTCAAATGTCAAATTAGTAGAAGACTCTTGTACATTAACAACAATCGTCGATGTATCGATTGTGGAATCTGGAATATCAAATGTCAACTTTGGATTCGTAGTCTTATTGACTGTGAAACTATATGATGCAGAAGTTCCTTGAATGATACTAACATCATCAAAGATTGCAGTATTCGCAGTTACATTAGTTGTATATGCATCTGTCGTAACAAAAGTATAGTTAACAGAATCAATTGCTTCAGAAATGAATGGTGTAAATTTAGGTAATGTCAGAGACGCATCGGATACACCATTAACCGTAATCTTAACAGTTGCACGTGGTGCAGATGCAGAAGATGGCATATAGTTCAACAACTTCGCATGAGAAATTACAGAGTTTCTTTGTACAGCAGAATCGAGAAACATCTCATTTGCAACCATATTTAAATAGTATGCATTATATTGAGTGTTGTATGCAAGAAGATCGATTAGAACGGATAGTGCAGATGCATCATAGTTATAGTCTTTAAGTTTATCCTGTTGTTGCAGAAACGTCTTAAAACTATCTTTAATAGAATTAAAGTCTAGATTGGTAATTTGAAGACCAGAGTTTGCTGATGCCATTATCGTGTTCGCTCTAAGATAAGATTGACTGATGTTGTTTGTACATTATTACCAATATAGAATTCAATCGTTATTGAATATGCATTTCTATCTATGTCTTCGTCAATAGTAACCTGAACGAGACTTACTCTTGGTTCATGGTTTGTTATAACTGATTCTATCTCAGTCTTTAATGTTGCCGCGGTGATTGGACTAATTGGTTCAAATAATAATTGTTCAATACCAGATCCCAAATTTGGTTGAAATGGTCTCTCATAGTGTTTAGTCAGAAGTAAATAACGGACAGCCCGTACCACAGCCATGTCATCATAACTGAGTGCAATGTCATTCCGACCAGGGGTTTTAGTAAAACTAAAGTCCAAATCAGAGTAAAGTTTTGTTAGTGTGGTTGCCATCTTTTATTTATACTTACCATTGTATTGGTCCAGAACCACCATAAAATCTATACACTCTATAACCTGGTCTTCCACCTGGAGTATCATAAGATAGTCCAGGACTGATTGATGATAGTGCAGTAAATGCTGTCGGATATGCAATAATTACAACTCCAGGTCCTCCTGCGCCAGCAGTACCTCCAGTACCATTTCCACCTCCACCACTTCCTGTATATGAAGCACCAGGATTTTGTCCACCACCAGAACCGCCTATACCTGATCCTCCTGAACCTTGAGTGCCTGGATCAATCTGACCACCTCCACCACCAGCGTAAAATATACCCGGTCCTGCTATGCCTGGTGCAAGACCAGGTCCGCCAGGTCCGCCAAATGTAGTGTTTCCTCCTGTTCCTGCTCCACCAGCTCCTCCACCTCCACCTGATCCGAAGTTTGGATTAGTTATTCCTGGACCGCCTGGATAACCTTGACCTCCTATTCCTGGTCCACCGGAACCATCATAGTGTCCACCGCCTCCAGATCCTCCTGGTAATCCTGGTCCTGTGCCGCCGCCATCATTACCTGCTCCGCCACCACCACCAGTTGATGTTATATTAAAGAATGTTGATGGATTACCAGGACTACCTCTACCGTTCACGCCATTTGATCCACCACCGCCACCTCCGACAGTAATACTATATGGAGTTCCAGCAGAAACTGATACTGTGGATGTTAACAATCCACCAGCACCACCACCACCTCCTCTACCTCCTGATGCACCACCACCTCCTGCACCTCCAGCGACAACTAGATATTCAACAGAACTAGGTGCGGATTGTGATGTTGTTATACTATTGCTTGCAGAACTAGATGAACTATTACCGGCAGCATTAGTCGCATATACTGTGAATGTGTAGGAAGTACCCGCAGTTAATCCACTCACAGAAATAGTACCAGATCCTGCTTGAGATAGTGTTCCTGTTACACCGCCTGGAGAAGATACTGCCGTGTAAGATGTAATCGTTGAACCGCCATCTGACGCAGGAGCAGTAAAGGCAACCGTTGCAGTTGTTTGTCCAGTTGATGTTGCAGTGCCAATCGTAGGCGTACCTGGAACTGTATAAGGTGTTGCAGAATTACTAGCAGAACTTGCAGAACTTGTACCCGCAGCATTCGTTGCAGTCATAGTAAACGTATAGGCAGTTCCATTAGTCAAACCAGATACTGTGATTGGACTTGTAGATCCTGTTCCTGTAATATTACCGGGAGAAGATGTAGCAGTATATCCAGTGATTGTATTGCCACCTGTGCTTGCTGGTGCAGTAAATGTAACTTGTACAGCTCCACTGCCAGATCTTGTTGCAGTACCTATAGTTGGTGCACCAGGTACTGTGTATGGTGTTGCAGAATTACTGGCAGAACTTGCGGAACTTGTACCCGCAGCATTCGTTGCAGTTACAGTAAATGTATAGGCAGTTCCGTTAGTTAATCCAGTCACAGTAATTGGACTTGTAGATCCTGTTCCTGTTATACTACCAGGAGAAGATGTAACAGTATATCCAGTAATTGCACTACCACCTCCGTCAGGATAAGAGAACGTGACTTGTACACTTTGACTTGCCGATCTTGTTGCAGTACCAATAGTAGGCGCTGCGGGTACTGTATAAGGTGTTGCTGAGTTACTTGCAGAACTTGCAGAACTCGTACCAGCATCATTTGTTGCGGTGATAGTAAAAGTGTAAGCAGTTCCGTTAGTTAATCCAGTCACAGTAATTGGACTCGTAGTTCCCGCCGCAATAATATTACCTGGTGAAGATGTGACAGTATAAATAGTGATTGTATTGCCACCATTGTTCGGCGCAGTAAATTCTACGTTAACTGCTTGGCTTGCATACCTTGTTGCGGCACCAATAGTTGGTGCAGATGGTAATGTATACGGCGTGGCAGAATTACTTGCAAAACTGGCAGAACTTGTTCCAACTGAGTTTGTCGCAGTCACAGTAAATGTATATGCAGTTCCATTTGTCAGACCAGATACTGTGATTGGACTTGTGGATCCTGTCGCAGTAATATTACCGGGTGAAGAAGTAACGGTGTAACCAGTGATTGCGCTACCACCTGTGTTTGTTGGTGCAGTAAACGCAACTTGAATTGTTTGGCTACCAGTTCTTGTCGCTGTGCCTATAGTTGGTATACCAGGTACTGTAGTGGTTATATCTCCACCACCTGTAGTAGTACCCGCGATTCTTTGTTTTAGTTTATCTGTTCCAATTAAAGTGTTAACTAGATATTTTTCTGTTTCACCCATACCAGAGAATTTCTGTCCGGCATTTACTTCAGCAACAATAGATTTAGATTGATTGAAGAAATTGACATCCGATGCCTCTTTTCCGGACATATATGTGTTTATTGTATTTAGATTTGTAGTAATCGTGGTAACTAAACCGGCAGAAAGATTACTCTTTTTTAACATAATCTGTGGATCTGCTACATCAGGTTCATAATAAATTGTGTTTGCTATGACATTTGGATAAGTTCTAATAACAGTATAGTAATCCGCAAGATTGTTCGCGGTATAAAGACTACTAAAGTTCCCAATCATAGGTGCATTATTTGTCACACCGTCACTTTGAAAGCACACATACGATAAAGTTCTACCAATAGCTATAGCCGTTGAAAGATGAGGTAATGATCCAGTATCAGCATTAGGTTCAACCATTCCAGATATTCTATTGGTGTGTGCAATAAAATTATTGGCAGTATTAACTAGATTGTTTGAAGCATTAGCAACTGATGTTATACCAATAGTACCACTACTGTTTGCAAACACTTGTGTTGAGATGGATAAAATTAAATTAGCAGAATTCGCAACTGGATTTTGATAGTATGCACCAGTATTACTACTAGCAATGTCTGAATATTGCCAATCACTCAATAATTTTGGAATAGCATTCATGTGTTTAATCGTTGAGTTTGAGTACGATATTGTACTATTACTCAAATCAGTAGGAAAAGATAATCTACCAAAAATACTTGCCATAATTTATTCCTTAAACCATCGATGGAATAGGTGGACCTGTTGGTCCTTTAGGTGATATATGTATATGCGAGTCATAAAGTGTTGTATTAACTATGTCTGTCATCATAACTGCTGACATTGTACCAAAGTTTGCTAATGGTGCATTTACTGATGTTACAGCATTAAGAGATATACCTGCGTTTATCATACCAATACAATTTATCTGTGTAGGAATTGCAACAGGTATACCAATCGCCAAACCACCAGTTACTGATACAAAACCTAAAGGACCTGCACTAACTCCTGCCAATGCATCAATTCTTCCACTTGATGTAATCTTGTCTGCCGTTATTTCACCATCGACGTTCAAATCACCTCTGAGTGAGATAACATCACCCGCGGTTAATTTAAGTGATCCTAATAGTGTTGCACCGGCACGAATCTCCATATCATTCTTTGCAGTAATGTTTGCAATACCATTAACTAATTTAGAATAATTGCCACCAACTTTTAAATCATAATTACCCTCAACATACTCTGTCTTATCACCTTTGACATGAATATTAACATCACCCTCAACATTAATATTACATGATCCTTTAACTAAAACATTCTTATCTTGAATTGTAATTTCATAACCATTACCATATACTTTATGCACTTCTGATCCATCAGGATGCATCTCAATAAAAGTACCTGTTCTATGTTCTATACGAACACGTTCTCTATTTGGAGTATCATCCAATTGAATAGAATGACCAGATTCACCATTCCATGTCGCATTATATGGATACATTGGTGGGAATTCTTCACTCGCTGGCGATTCAGGTTCTGACCATCCATCCCAAAAGTCTGGTTTATTTGCCATTTACTTCCTCACGGTGGCGTAGTATTTGCTGAATCGAATCCAGCATTTAAACTAACATCTTGATTAACATATGTGTCTGTGATATATGCTGATAAACTATCAACATTTGCAGTTGATGGTGAATTAACAACTGCAATTAAAGAAGCAGGAACATTGGCATCTGCAACCTTTTTGTTAATCACAGAGAGTGCTGCCTCTGATGCTAGGGCTATGGTTCCTACGACTCCAGACACCGTACTCGCCACTTCGTTTACTACGCTACCCACAACCTGACTTGCTACTCCACCAACCGCTGCAGCAGTGGATGCGACCACTGCACCAGGTAGTGCAGCGACTTGTGCTGCTGCATTTTTAACACCATTTGTAAAATTGACAAAACATTCTTGAATTAAAGCAAGAACTTTTGCCGGTAATGTTGTGATAAAGCTAATGATTTCTTGAATTTGAAATATCAAAGTCTCATACAATATTGCTGCCGCTACATATTCAGCAACTTCTTTTAATTTTTCATTGATCAGTCTGATATATTTCTTTGCAACAGATACTGCTGATGATATTAATCCGGAAGGATCAAAGTTTAGTGCTACGATAATTCCTTTGATTGATAGTCTAAATGCATCTATTGCCTGACCAATCAATGAACGAATAAGTGCGGCAGCAGCATTTCTACTATCAGCAATCGATTTCTTTATCAGAGTTACTGGATTTTCAATTACACCTAGATTCAAATCTGTCGCTAGATTTATTGAAAACTTAAAGTCACATGAATGTGCCAAATCACTATTAGTTTTTGCAATAACAGTACCACCCATGAATGATCTTGAGATTGGCGGTGTTGTCTGAGCACCAACTGCACTAAAAGATATACCATCTGGTAAATATGGTATTAGAGTATTCCTAGTTTCAACTATTGTACTCTGAATTCCATTAATTGCACTGGCTAATGTTTGTGCCATAGTTAAGTTTCCTGAATAGTATCATTGAATTGCGGTGAGAAACCTTTAGATGAGTTAAAGTTCACCTTCAATCCTGGCAAACAACCCATTACAACAGGTGATTGCCCACCCATACCATCAGTAAAGAAACCAATAACCCATTCACCTAGAACTGGCGTTGAGAACATTTTAGTCCCACCGGTGACCGGATGCATAGGTAATGCCCACGGTAAATCATTTGTCGGAATTAGATTTAAATCGTCGGTGTGCCATCCAAAGATTCTAACTTTCAGGCGACCTAGTTTAAGTGGATCATCTCGTCTTTCAACTACACCCATCCACCATATAAATCCATCATGCCCCATTCTATTACTAAATGTCATTGATTTATCACCTTACTTATTGAGTTGTCATCATATGTTGATGCTGCTGCACCAAACGAATCTTTTGCCACTTCTAACACCGTTTCATATTTATTGTTGACACCAATAATGTGTCTAACAGATGTTACTATATATGTACCAGAATGATACTCATCTTTTTCACCAGCATTGTTTCCTGATCCATCAGGTCCTCTTTGGGATGGCAGTATAACTTCAATCTTAGTTCCAACTGTCAGATTTGGATCACCTGATAATAGAATTCTGACTCTTGAATAGTTAAGTAATGCGAGTTGTGCTGTTCTATTTGGCACCCACACTTCTGCCCTAACATCATTTGCAACGCCATGTTGAATAGATTCATTGACAACAAGAGGAAGTTGTTTATGGTTGGTGTTTGTAGTTAACACTTTAAATACAGAATCATAATTTTCATTTGCTCTTTTACCTAATCTATTCTGTATATTACCGAGAACTGAACCTTCGTTTAGTGCAATTCCTTTTTTAAAGTAATTGTTATAATCAAATGTTGTCGCATTATACGTTCTCGCCAAAGGATCAATAGTTAATACTTTATTTGCAAAGACACCCATCGTTGTTCCATACAACGAATCAAAAGTATCAAGAATATTATACGACTTGATACCAATCAGTCCAATACCAAGTTCTTTAGATGCACCGTCATCACCAACGTTTCTTGGTGTGTACTTATACCTTGCGTATGTTTCCCGTTTGAATAGATTTTGAAGTGATACGAAATTGAAACCTTCTGAGTTCTCAAAGAATACATAATCTGCACCCTCACCCTTGGCAGGTAATGCATAGTTTGCCAACCAATTAATTAACTCGAATGGTTTTCTATAACCTAAAACAAAATCATATAGACCTTTTGTTCTTCCAACAAGAACTTTTCTTTGTGATCCGTCACTAATCTGCATCATATCAGTTAAAATATTATATACAATTGATGAGATTTCTTGACCAGTATAAGATTTACTAATCTTCATCTGTTCTGATAGAAACAATTCCTCTGAACAGAAATGTAGTGTGTAGTTTTCACTTAAATTGTTTTGAATAACCCTTTCACCGACACGATAAACTCTAAAGTATTTGTCAATCTCATATGCAGATTGTTGACCTTTTTTGAATTTGAGATGAAGGAATTCTGATCCATTCATACCTAATCTGTCTATCATCGAGATGGAATCACTGATTAAAATCATACCAGTAATCGTACCGCGTGTGATATCTTCAAAGTATGACAGTTCTACCATCATAGATTTAAGACTAACAGTTTGTCTAGTTGCAATTAAATCTATAGATGTGAGTGAGTATTCATCAGGAACTGTAATACCTGATGGTGCCTTGGCTGGTATTTCATTCGATACGCCAGTATCAGATATTGGCATTATGTTCTCATAAGAATTTTAAATTGTTCTTCCATATCACCAGCAAATGCTTGATTTAATAACTTAATCTCTCGTCTACTTTCATTCAAATCATTTTCATAGTCATATATGTATACGATGTTCTTAGATATTGCAACAGTAACTTGTGTGCCACCTGGAATATCATATGTCGTTGTAGATTCTGCCAGTGCATAGTAATCATCAAAGTCGATTGAGTTTTTTGTTACTGTAACAAGATCCGATTCTAAATCAGTTGTAGTGGTAATCTTTTCGTACCTATAAACCGTAGATTGGACATATGCGTAAACTAATTTATTCAACTCATCTTCAGTTAAATTTAAAGATTCTATTGTAACAGGATAATTTGTTGAGTTATATAATCTAATAAACTCCGCTTGATACTTTGCAATCAAGTAATCAGTAAATGTCTGATAGTTCATCGGCCAATCCCACAATGGATCCATCAATTGATTCGAATACATAACGATCCAATACTTGTATGGATCTCCATAATACTTGTGTGCAACAGTTTCTGGTGTATCACCTTCCTGAATATTGTACTTATAAAATACAATTGCATTGTCTTGCAAATCTTCTAGAATTCTTGCTCTTGCTAAGAGATTTGTCAGAAGAATATAATTACCATTCTGATCTTGATTTAAAACTTTAGGTAAGGTATCGAAGTATAACATTAGTAACCATCCTCGATTCTAGTCTTATCCACAATCTCAATTTCTCTAAACTGTAGGGAGAGTTTAGTCTGAACTGGTTCACCACCATCATATGTTGCCCAACCAATTGGTGCATAATCCACTGACATATTTTCTAACACACATTGTGTAATTCTATTTACTCTTCTGTTCTCTTCACCGTTGTAAAAGAATTTAATTTTGAACATATCAGGAACTTTAAAGAACATACCTTGTGTTCCGAACACACCATTTTTATTAATCTCTGGTGCTGATGCATATTTGAATTCGTATATAATTTTCTCAATAGCTAACGCTTCTTCTGCACTATATGGTGTTAATGTAAAATCGAATTGAAATGTTCTAAATCCAACGGATTGGAACAAGACTTGCAGTTGTGGATTAATAGCTTGTCCAATTCCTCGATTTAATAATTGTGATACTGCTTGACCATCTTTAACTAATCCTGCTTTTCCTAATAGAGTTCCTGCAAATTGACGAAGATATGGATCATTACCAGCTGCATTCAAAATATTTGCCACAGATGGTGTGCCACCCGATGTCAGATTTCCAACAGCATTAATTACCGATGAACCAGCTTGTGCCAGAAAATATGGAGTGCCTAATGCGTCGGTCAAACTCTGTTCAGTATAAAATGCACTATAATTAACTTGTACGGTATCAGGAACATAAAGATTGATGTACGTTCTTGGTCTACGCACCACATCAGCCTGTGCAATAGTTTGAATTGCAGCAGATGTACCACTACCTAAATTTTTAGCTACACTTAAAAAATCTCTACCTAACGTTCCCAAACCAGGAATAAAAGAATCGAGAGCAAGAGTTGCTGCATCAGCTGCAATTTTTGTTGCATCTTTCTCTAAATTATCAACTAATTGTTTGCCTGTTTTTTGAAGATTATTTCCAATTTCATTATTGTATTTTGGATCTGGTTCAAGAATTGTAAAGTTTATGTAATGTCTACGAGACGAATCTGTGCCGAGATTTCTTGGATATTGATAAGTTGCTCTCTGATATTTGTTTTTATATAATGAACTTAATGGTCCACTAACTCCACCTGTTATGGAATCACCCGTTACAGAAGAAACAATGCTTTTTAAACTGAGATCCATATTTTTCCATATAGGGATTGATATATATTATATTTATATGTCATACAAGGGCAAATTTACTCCTAGAAATCCACGCAAATATCGTGGCGATCCACATAATATTATCTACCGATCAACGTGGGAATGCCGAGTTATGAGTTGGCTTGACACCAACGATAGTGTTATCGAATGGGCATCTGAGGAGTTATTCGTACCATATAAATCACCGATTGATGGTAAGATGCATCGGTACTTTCCAGACTTTCTAGTCAGATTCAAACAGAAAGATGGTACGACTAAAGTGATGATGATCGAAGTCAAACCAGAGAGACAAACAAAACCTCCAGTTAAGAAGTCTAGAGTGACAAAACAATACATTAACGAAGTTGTCACCTGGGGTACAAATGAAGCAAAGTGGAAAGCAGCATCTGAATACTGTCTTGATCGCGGATGGACATTTAAGGTGTTAACGGAGTATGATCTTGGGATTAAATAATCAACATAAATATATTCATGAAAGCATCTACCCTAACAACATTAGCACAACAAAAGACTGGACTAGAATTAGAATTTCTATCCAGAAAGTCGATTGCATGGTATAAAGATCAAATTCAAGGTATGAAAAATCCAACTAGACTTGCAAGAGAGATTGCAGTCGAACGGGATCGCCAGGGTAAAAGATTTCTAATGGGTGGACTGTATCATTACTATTATGATCCAAAGACTAAAGAAGAGTTGCCATACTATGATATATTTCCACTTGTGATACCGTTGCAGAAGTATCCAGATGGATTTCTAGGACTCAATCTTCATTATCTACCAATCACAATGCGAGCAACATTCATGGATAAACTCATGAACTTTGCAATTATGAACAAAGATGATGATCCGATGAGACTCAGAGTAACCTATGATATTTTGAATGCAACGAATCGATATAAAGAATTCAGACCTTGTATTAAAAGATATTTGACATCACATATTGTTTCTAAAATTATGACTGTGAAACCTCATGAGTGGGAGACGGCACTCTTTCTACCAACTCATCAGTTCAAGAAAGCACCTGTGTCAAGAGTACATAAAGATTCACGAGATCAAATTAGAAGGACAACGTAATGGCCGGATCTATTGCAGAATTCAAGGCTAGTTTTAGAACTGAATTAGCCAGACCTAATAAGTTTGACGTATTCATTCCAATTCCAGTTGGATTAGCACCGTATATTACTATATCCAAAGCACTCAACTATCGATGTGAAAGTACCGATCTGCCTGGTAGATCGATTGCGACAACTACACAAAAGATTTATGGACCAGAAGAGAAGTTTCCATATCAGACTACTTTTAATGATATCAGTCTGACGTTTATCTGTACCGATAAGATGGAAGAGAAGTTATTCTTTGACGCATGGTTAGAGTATATCAATCCATCTGTGACATATAACTTTAAGTATAAGAAGAGTTACGCAAGTAATATCAGAATTAATCAGTATGATGTTCGCAATAAAGTTTCATACTCTGTTGACTTAATCGAAGCATTTCCGATTGCAATGAACGAAATGTCACTAGATTGGTCTGCTGATGGATACCATAAGTTGACAATTACATTTGCATTTACAAAATGGAAAAACAATTCTATACAAGGTCTTGCGATGCAATTCCTTGAGACTGGGCAGATTTCTCCACTTGATTCTGTCATTAGAGGCGCAGCAGAAGGTGCAACAGGAATTTCAGTACCATCTATAGCTACAGCCGCGGGTTTTTAAAATAAAGGAGTGAATTGTGGCATTACCGAAAATTGATACACCAATATATAATCTTACATTACCATTGAGTAAAAAAGAGATTACGTTTAGACCATTTCTAGTAAAAGAACAGAAGAATCTTTTGATGGCAATGGAGTCAAATGACAAAGAGTCAATCGAAAGAAACATTCGACAAGTAATATACAACTGCACACTCACGAAAGGTGTTGACATTGATCGATTACCCGTGATTGATGTTGAATTCTATTTTCTAAATCTTCGTGCCAGATCAGTTGGCGAAATGGTAGAGAACAAATATCGATGTGATAATATCGTTGAGGAGAGTTCGTGTGGCAACATCATGGAATCTGAATTCAACATTCTAGACATTAAAGTAACCAACATCAAAGATGGTGATGATGTTATTCAGATCACCGATAAAGTGTCGATGAAGTTAAAGTATCCAGAATACTCAATCGTATCTCGATTATCTAATCTTGAAAGTATTTCTGATATTGCATTTGAAATGATTGCAGACTCTGTTGATTACATTTACGATGGCGAACAGATGTATTATGCAAGAGAAACACCGAGAGAAGAATTAGTTGAGTTCATCGAATCACTCAATACAAATCAATTCAAAAAGATTGAAGAATTCTTTTCTGATTTACCTAAGTTAGAAAAGAAGATTGAAATGCGCTGTATGAAATGTGGGTTTCAACACTCACTTGATGTACAAGGACTCGAAAGTTTTTTCGAATAATATTTGGTCATGAGAATCTTAGAAACTATTATAAAACTAATTTTTCTTTGATGCAACATCATAAGTATAGTCTAACTGAACTAGAGAATATGATGCCGTGGGAACGAGACATTTATGTTGGTATGTTAATTCAGTATATTGAAGAGGAAAATCTAAAACTAAAACAGAAGTTAAACGAACGAAGAATTAGATGAACTATCACGAGGCGGCAAGAACAAGAAAGACAGGACTATCGGCATTAATTGTTAATAATTTAATGTCCGGTGGTTCTATTAAAGGTGCCATATCTGATAGGATGCAGGCGTCTATGGTGGGTCTTAAAGAGAAATTCGATCCGTTGAACATTGCATCTAAGTTAACTGGTGGATCAAAAATAGGTCCTGCATTACTTGGTAGAATGACTGGTCGAAGCAAAGAAGATATTGATTACTTTGCAAATAGAAAAAGAATTCATCGATTTGATAATGTGATGAATCAAGGTCATGGATCTGGTGATTCTAGAAAAGCAACAGAGATACTAGAAAATATCTATTCTTTTATGGTCAAGACTCGTGAGTCTCAGATCAAAGACAATCATTCTTCAATTAAGTTTGAGAATGAGAGACAACAAGCAAATCAAAGACGCCACGATGAAGTGATGAATGTCTTTAATGAGGCGACAAAACGAAATAGACGAGCAGTTGCAGTAATTGCAAAACCAAAACCGGCAGAGAAAACACCAGAAGCGCAACCGCCAACACCTCCTAAACCTGGTGTGTCACCGAAACCAGAACCTGCTAAACCAACTCCTGCTCCTGCTAAACCAGTAGAACCCACTAAACCTACTCCTGCTCCTGCTAAACCAGTAGAACCCACTAAACCTACTCCTGCTCCTGCTAAACCAGTAGAACCCACTAAACCTACTCCTGCTCCTGCTAAACCAGTAGAACCAGTTAAAGCGCCAGAACCAGTTAAACTTACTCCTGCTCCTGCTAAACCAGTAGAACCAGTTAAAGCGCCAGAAGTGGTTAAACCTCCACCGGAAGTTGTCAAACCGCCCGTTAAACCAGTAGAGACTGCTAAACGAGTTTCTAAACCTGAACCTGCGCCTCCTTCGGCTGCACCCGCACCACCACCTGTTACTAAGCCACCAACTGCACAACCATCAGCTACAAAAATAATTACTGGTGCCGCCACTGCAACAGCCGTTCTTACTGGAAGAGAAGCCTTAGCAACCAATATTTCAAAATATGAAAGTGGAGGAAAAGGATATAATGCATATAATAGAGGAGATTTTTGGCTTGCTAAAAAAGATGAAGGTAAGTACCTTCAAAAAAATGATATAGATTTCAGTAAAATGACAATTACTGATTATTTGAAAAGAACGAATAAAAAATTAAAGGCTGGAGGCTTGTTGGATGCATCCGATCCAAATGTATTATTTGCTGTTGGTAAATATCAACTTATTCCCGGCACAATGAAAGTTATGGCTGAAAAACTGGGCCTTGATCCAGATAAAACATATTTAAATAAAGACACGCAAGACATGTTGTTTGCTAAAGGTTTAACCACCAAAGGTAGTGGAGGTCGAGGTGCGGTTGATGATTATATTGGCGGAAAACAAGGAGCAACAAGAGATGCCGCTATACTAGCACTTGCAATGGAATTTGCATCTGTTGGTGTTCCTTATGACATAAAAGCAAAAAGTTTATTTAAAAATACATTACCTAATGTTGATTTAAAAAAAGGAGAAACTTTTTATAAAGCGCCAGGTGGATTTAACAAAGCACACAACTCTCCTGAAGAAGTTGGTGCGGCTCTAGACGCTGACCGAACATCAAAAACAAAATTACAAACAAATAATACTACTGTTGGATCTTCATTAAATGATTCTTCTATGAACAATGCCGACATGAAAAAATCATTAGGTCAAGGATCTGGCGCACAACCAGTTGTCGTGAATAATACAACAAATGTTTTAAACAAAGAAACAACAGTTGCGTCAAGTTCAGACAGAGGTTCAGATAATCCACAATACAAGAGACAATAATGGACTATTCAACAGCAAGTTCAATTAGAGGACAAAAACTATCATCATTGATCACTGGACGAATTATGTCCGGGCAAGGTGTTGGATCATCTATTAAAGGTGCAATATCAGATAGAATGAAAGCGAAAGCGATGGGTGCCAAAGAAAGATATGATCCATTGAACATTGCAAAGAAACTAACTGGTGGTAGTTCATTGGCGCCTGCATTGCTTGGTAGAATGATGGGTCGCAGTAAAGAAGATATTAGTTACTTTTCAGGTAAAGGTACTGCTACCGCATTAGGTAAAGAGACAGGCAACATTGGTGGTGGTTCTGTTGATGTTCTGAATAAAATTCTAGCATTTCTACAAAAGAGCCATGAAATTGATGTTAGAACTATGGAAGTTAAAAAGAACTTCCAAGAAGAGGCAATGAATGAGGATGAAAGAAGACATCAACAATTTCTAAAAGCATTAAAATCATTTACTTCTTCCACTGGTACTGCAACTTTAGTTGGAGGTAAGACTGGTGGATCTAGTTTTCTTGATATGTTGATGAGTATGTTAGATGGTATTCCTTGGTTATCAACTATAAAGAAAATGATACCATTCTTTGGTCGATTAGTGACATTCTTTACTGGACCAGTAGGTATGGCAATTCTGGGAATAACTTCAGTATTAGCTTTCGCAAGCTGGTTATCGGATCAGATAAAATTAGTACCTGATATGAGTAAACTAACACCTAAAGATGCCGCTGCCGTGATTGCAAGTGGTGACGAGCGAATGATTATGAAATATGGTGGTATAGAATCATTAAAAAAATTAGCAGAAAGTGATGGTAGTGTTGCACCTGAACAAGGTGCATCTTCACTCGTAGGTGGTAATAATAATGCTAGACCAGGACATCCAAATCGTCCAGTGACTACGACTGGAAATAAATTAAAATTAGAACAAGAAAAATGGGATAAAGAGAAGAGTCCTTTTTATAATGAAGATGGAACTTTAAAATCTTCATCTCCAACTGCACAAGTAATACCCAATAAATCATCATCACCTGGTGGTTCTGGATCTAGTATGTCACCTTCGGGATCATCATCTGGTGGTTCATCTGGTGCACCACCAATGACTCCTATGCCAACATCATCTGGTGTATCTGAAACAACTAATCAAAATATTGATTTAAATATGGAACAATCATCAACATCAGGTGGTGGTTCATCTGGTCCTATTGTTACCAATACAACCAACAATATGGGTAATGAAAAGAGTGCTGCATCAACGACTGCATCACAAAGAGATAATACACCAGTATTGGTGCATATCTATGATTCATTGAATCGCGCCGGATTTCTATAAAAAAGGGAGCCGAAGCTCCCTTTCAATTCAGTCAATAATTAAATCATGCTTCTTCAGCGAGTTTGCTGAAGTAGTCCATGTCATCATCCTCATCAACAGTAGATGATTCAACACGTTTAGGTGCTGCCTTTGCCTGTTCAACCGTAGTCCGTGCAACAGGTGCACCACCATCCAAACCTAATACTTTATTAAGTTTAGTTTTCAATTCATCATATGATTTAAAGTTAGATGGATCGAGATGCTCTTTCAAAGAGTGTTCCGATTTCCAAATCTGTTCAAGTTTGCCATCATCAGAAAGCAAAGGACCAGGTGCAGCAAACTCAGACTTATCATAATTCTGATAACCTTCGACTTTGCGAATCTTGAGTTTGAAATTGGCACCAGTCCAGAAGTCAAACGGATTCATTGCCTTCTCATCCTCAAATGCAGGATTCATTGCTTCATTGATCTTATCAAAGATCTTTGCACCAAACTTAAAGAGAAAGACTTTACCTTCATTATCTGGATTCTTAGAATCTTCAACAATGTAGACGTTAGAGATATACGAAAGGCGACGTTTTTGTTTACGAGCAATCTCTTTATTTGCTTCTACGCCAGAATTCCAAAGTTGAGTATTGTACTCAGAGACTGGATCTTTCTGATTAAGAGTAGTAAGAGAGTTCTCAATATACCAACCACCAGGACCTTGAAAGCCGTGATTGAATACTTTAACCCATGGAAGACCTTCTTCTCCATCTACTTCAGGTGCGGGAAGAAACCGGATAACTGCGTATCCGTTACCTGCTTTGTCAACTTCTGGTTTCCAGAACTTGTCATCTTTAGATGCAGGTGTTGCATTGAGTTGTTCAATGGCTTTGGTAAGTTTGTCAAAGTTACCAGATGATTTTTTAAGATTTGCGAAGTTCATATTAAATTCCTTATTAACGATATATTGCGATGTATTAAACTACTGCACACATTTGTGACTTGAGTGCGTGTTTGTATTTAGTCACATCATAGTTCAAAAACGGTGCATATTTTGTGCATTTTTGAATAAAATCTGGAAAGATCAAATCATCATCAACCCTTTTGGTCCACATAGGAAAGAAGTTTAGGAATTGATTCATGATCATCACCGTCTCAAGTTTGATTCTCGACTGCACATAGTTATTATACAACAAAGGATACTCTCCGTCAACCACTTTCAGCAACTGTTGTGGAGAGTCTACACTTTCCATGAGAGTGGATAGATCTTGTTGGAAGATGTAGAAGAGAGACTGTTGTGTTTTTTGCCATACCTTAAAGGTAGACTCAGCGTCCTCAGAGAGGAGATCACCAGACCATAGTTTTGGTTTCTCTAAAAGATTAGAAACAAAGAAACCAAACATATCATCTTTATTGTATTTACGAGATAACTTATAGAAAGTAAACTTGTCCTTTCTAATCATAAAAGAGTCTTGTGTTACATTTGTTTTACCAGAGTATTTTACAAAATCATACTTCGAAGTAAAATGTAACTTCAATGCATGGAATAGTGCATAACATTCAAATCCACTGGATTCAACATTCATATAGGTAGTCGATTAGTCTTTTTGATTAGATTAAGTGATTCCGCTTCTTCGGTAATCTTTGCTTTGAGTGATGCAGTCAGTAGAGTTGCAGCCATTTCGACTTCAAATCCAGTATTCTTGCAATGTTCTACGATTGCATCAATGTAAGTAATATCTCTATTGTTCTGAACTAATTCTTCAATGATTGCAGAGAACACTCTACATTCTTCTTTAGTAGGCATTATGATTTCCTTAGTGAGAGTGCTTTACGACCATCATACCGATGTGTCTTGCCATATTTGCCTTTTGCATCAACATAGTGTGTGAAGATTTGGCGATGTTTTTGACCCTCGTATGCATTACGCCAATGAGGCAGAATAATACCAGAGTAAACAATCATATCACCATGATTCAATTCGACTTCAATTGTTTCACCATCGAGATTCTCAAAGTAAATTGGCCATGGTGTTTCATCTTTTTGCAAACAGATTGTTGCAGAGATTTCACAACTTGGTCGATCTGTGTGTCTTGCCAATACTGCACCATTATAATAAGTACGAACATAAGTGTATGACTCATTCAGTTCTTTACCTGTGATCTCTTCCATTAATGGCTTCAAATACACCATCAAAGACTCAGAGTAATTAGGTGAATAGTTGGCAAAACTATTCTTCACTTGTTCATCACCAAAAGGAAAGAAGTTCTTTAGTCCTTTCTTATACTCTGCCATATATGCAGACTCAAGAATCTCTGCCGAGATCTGAATAAAACTAATCAAATCTTCGCTAATTGCATTCCGTACAACTTCATATTTGTCTTTCTGAAAAGACATGATTCACCTCCATTATGCATAAAATATGTGTTTACCTATTTTGGTAATCTTCCGTTTCTTCCAGTGCGGATCAACGTATGTAGCATGATAATACAACGCATCGTTGAGTTTTGTCAAGCGGTATCCGTCGAACAGAACCTTTTCTGCTGCCGCTTTAGAATCAAGATATTCTTTTGAGTTTGTTGGTATTTGACGTTTATACTTAATACACACCCATGAGAATTGGCAAGTTTTGTTTGTCTTTTGATATACAGTTCTACAGATATTATTTTTGAATAGACCAGAATTAACTCTATTCAACGTGACCTGTGCAACTGCTAATTTACCTTTAAAAGGTTCAGACTCTGCCTCATAAAAAATATTGTTTGTTAGACAATTTAACTCTTTCTGTATGTTAGGAACTAAAGAGTATGTTTCTCGCACATTTGCTATTGTTGTAGCGTTCATTAAACCAAAAATGAGAAATGTTCCTAACAAGACTTTGATAGTCTTGTGTAACATTCGTTTCCTTATCGAGTTTTGAAAGTGGTAGGTTATTCTGTTACGAGGAAACCTACCGAAACCCTAAGCAGTGTTTAGGCTGCTAATGCGTATTCGCTATCATTTGCGTTTACTTGATTTATTTTTAACGACTGATATGTCGAGTAGCCAATAATTGTACTTATTACTCCGTCGAATCTAGTCAGGCCCATCAGAAGCATACTGTTTGGAACTTTTATTATGAGCATTGTTATCTCATTCACCAGTAGACAATACACTTCTGGTGGACCTGGTGGGATTCGCACCCACGTCCGAAATACCTTTCTAAAAATCAGTTTACTACCATTGAGAAGTATTTAGTATATCAGGACTTGGCGAAGTTGTCAAGCACCAGTTACTATTCTCAAATTAAATTCTTTAGAAATTTCCGACAAAGTTGTCTTGTTTCTGATATAAATTGTACCGCTTGCATTTCTAGTAATATCATCTTGCGTTACCGTGAAAGTAATATATAGACCAATTCCTACAGTATAGTAGGCTGATTGTCCTGAACCTCCTTTATTAACGCCGTTAATATTGAAAGTCGTTTGACTACCTATAGCACCACCAGAAACAGAAACTTCATAATTCGTTCCTATTCCAGGCGTCAAAGTGTTAACATATTGAGTTGAACCAGATAACTTAACTGTACCAGCTGCTGATGGATCGCCACTAAAATCTCCTGATCCATCAATTGATCCATCGCCTCCTATGTACCATTTTATAGATGTTGGTGATATATTACCCTGATCATTCAAATAACTAAATGCCGCATCACTATCAAATCCTAATGCTGGGCCCGCCGACGTTGTAGTTATTGAAGAACTGGCAGAACTAGGTGAACTATCACCAACGGCATTTGTTGCTTTAACAGTAAATGTGTATGTTGTTCCCGCAGTTAATCCAGTTACATTAAATGTACCACCACTTGCTTGTGATAGTGTTGCAGTGATACTACCAGGACTGGAAAGTATCGTGTATGATGTAATAGGTGAGTTACCATTAGATGCTGGTGCAGAAAATGATACATCCGCAGTCGTTTGTCCTGTTGCTGTTGCACCTGTAATCGTTGGTGCACCAGGTACTGTAGGTATAGCATTCGTTGTCATTGAACCACTATCTGCACTATAAGAACCATTTCCAACAGAGTTAGTTGCTCTAACCTTAAAAGTATAAGATGTGGATGCCGTTAGTCCGGATACTGTAATTGGAGAACTAGATCCTGTACCAGTTATGTTGCCTGGTGTCGAGATTGCAGTATAACTAGTAATTGCAGCACCGCCATCGGAAGATGGTGCAGTAAATGATACTGATGCAGTTGTTGTTCCAGTAGGAATAGCAGCGCCAATAGTTGGTGCACCAGGTACAGTTGCAGCAGATGTTGTCGTTATTGAAGAACTATCTGCACTATATGAACTGTCACCAACAGAGTTAGTTGCTTTTACCTTAAATGTGTATGAAGTACCAGCAGTTAGACCGGTGATATTAATTGTACCTGATCCCGATTGACTAATTGTTCCTGTAATATTACCTGGTGTAGATATGGCAGTATATGATGTAATTGCAGCACCACCATTAGATGCGGGTGCACTAAATGCTACAGTTGCAGTTGTCTGTCCTGTTGCAATAACAGAACCAATCGTTGGTGCACCAGGTACTGTTGCTGCTGATCCAGTAGTTATAGAAGATGTTGAAGAACTATATGCGCTATCGCCAACTGAGTTAGTTGCTTTTACTTTAAACGTGTATGTTGTTGAAGGTGATAATCCTGTGACTGTAATTATACCATTTCCTGCCTGACTTAATGTTCCAGTTATATTTCCAGGTGTAGATATTGCAGTATATGATGTAATCCCAGCACCACCGTTATTTGCAGGTGCAGTATATGATACAGTCGCAGATGTTGAACCAGTTGATGTTGCAACACCAATAGTTGGTGCACCAGGTACTGTTGCAACAGCCGATGTTGTTATTTGATTACTTGACGCACTAGAAGAACTATTACCAACAGAGTTTGTTGCATATACTGTGAATGTATATGGCGTATTCGAAGTCAATCCATTAACAGTAATAGTACCAGATCCTGATTGACTTAGTGTACCTGTAATTCCTTCTGGCGAAGAAACTGCCGTATATGATGTAATCATTGCACCACCATTTGATGCAGGCGCCGTAAACGATACTGTTGCTGAAGTTGAACCAGTTGATGTTGCAACACCAATGGTTGGTGCACCAGGTACCGTTGCTGCCACTGATTGTGATGTATCTTCAATGGTGACTGTAACACTAGTGGCAACTATAGATCCAGATGTAGATCCAGTTCTAATATTAATAGTAAATGTTTGTGAACCTTCAGTTGAACTGTCCGCGACTGGTAATACTAAAAAAGAACCTATATTATTGTTAATCGTAAACGATCCACTAACAGAAGAAAAGTCTGCATCAGAAGTGGTTATATGATTTATTGTCCAATATAGTGTAGTTCCAGTTCCGACAAGTGTGGTTGCAATATAATATGCTCCAGAACCACCTTCGTTTATTGTACTACTATACGTCTGGAAAGAATAAGTTGGAGTTGGAGCAGGCGCATTTGATTTACCATAGAAATCTGTGGGCATTATCTCAGTAGAACCTGGCGTTGTTTTACCAGATAGTGTACGGACAGCAGTATCATTCAGACTAATTGTTCCTGACTGAGTGAGTTCTGTTCTAATATCACTTAATGATATAGCACCAGACGATGGTAAAGCCATTATATATCCTTTAGAATTTTATTTTAATATTTATTTGATTTATAAAATTCAATGTGTTCATATAACGTATCAACATAGTCTTTTGTTTCTTTCACAAAGATAAGTGGTTGTTCATTCTCAACTGCCATCAAAACTACAATCTGGTCGATAGGTGCACCAACACGTTCTTCATACATCATTGCATATGCAACACATTGTGCAAAGTAATCTTGAATCTTATCTTCTGTCTTGATACGTTTAGAAGTTTTAAAGTCGATAACCGATAGTTTACCTTCCCACTCTGCAATCAAGTCAACACGACCTGCAAGACCAATCTTCTCAGACCATAGTGCCTGTTCCATGTAATGGATATTATTGATCTTATCGAAGTGTGGTACAATCGATTGAAACATCTCGATTGCATCAGGCATCTCTTTCTTCCACTCAATCGATTCATTCATCAAATGCTTTTCAGCAAGTGTATGTACTCGATTACCACGACCGGTTGCAAGTTTAGAAACTCGATTCGCTTCTGCTTCACCAACTCTACGGCGCCATGCCATGATTTCTTTCTTCTTCATGGCACCAAGAACAGTAGTAACAGATGGTAATCGTTGACCAGATGGTGTTACATAGTATCGTTTGTCATCAACAGTTTCGGTGTTTAGATTCTCAATCACCATCGGTGGGCAATGTGTAAACATTATATTCCTAAGTTTTGTTTTTCAGTTAAATATCTACGCACGAACCCCGATCTGACAATATCATCAATACCGAATTGAATGTGTGAAATATCCTCAATTTTATCTAAGATTCTGACTGCATCAATGAAGCCAGACTTCTCTTTTTTGTTGTTTAGATCATTCTGTGCAAAGTCACCACAAAGAATGAATCTACAGTTTTCTCCGATTCTTGTCAAGACAGAATCGATTTCATGAAATGTTGCAGATTGAAACTCATCAAAGATAATAATACAATCTCTAAATGTCAATCCGCGTAGAAATGATGTAGTTTGAAATTCTAGAATTTCTTTGTTGTATAGAAAGTGCCATGCATCGCCACGACCAACCAACTCGTTGACGATATTCATGTATGGTTCTTGATAGATCTTTGCTTTCTCTTCCAATGTACCAGGTACGAAACCTAAGTCTCTTGATGGTACTGCTGAACGAATGATAACAATTCGTTCGTAGTAAGAGCCTGTAGCAAGAACATCTTTAAGAGATAGGTACAACGCAAGAAATGATTTACCGGTACCAGCAGATCCTGCAAGAACTAGATGATTACCTTTATCATATTCTTCAAATGTTTTTGTTTGATTCTTTGTTAAAGGCTGAACTTGTTTCAGGGAAAAATGTTGCGATTGAGCCTGTGCGGCTGCTGTTTTTCTTCTAACTGTCTTAGCCATTTAGTTCCCTTAGTGATTGTTATGGGATTACCACTCCCTAGGCATCTTTGTTTTATGGGATAATCCAATGCTATTGCCAGGGACTGATTCTTTCATGCGCCCGATAACATATTTTTCGAATGTTGAATCGGGTTTTGCAACAGAATTTGACATACGCATTCCATCGCCAAATGGAACTGCTTCACCAATGTATGTTTCAAGGTGTGGATGTTCACGTTTGAATGCATCGAGTTCAGATATTCTCATAACTTTCTCGACAACATCACCTGTCTTTCTATTCAAAAACGCATAAGTTGGCATAGTTCTAATCCTCATTATTATTCAGCGGGCAAATAGATATCAAGTTTCTTTTTCTTAGCATCTAATGCATCTTCTAAATCTTCGTTGTCAATATTTATATCAGTCTCAGTTAGTAAAACTTCAATAACTGCAAGAACATCACCAAGTTCACGCACAAATGCTTGTTTATTAGTTACACCTTCCCATTCTGTATCGAGACCAAATCGGTAAATCTTAGAGATGGCCTGAATAACTTCTGCACATTCTTCCTGTAGAATGAACATTACTTTTTCACGATTACGCATATGATGCTCCATACCAAATTGGTTCTTCACGATGCTTCCATGCAGCAAGGTGTGTTTTATTCTTGTTGTAATAGTTGCGATATGATGCAATAGAGTCACCAGGAACTTTAACATCATCTGGCATTGCAGGTGTTGGTTCAGACCAACCTTCTGTGCCAATATTCTTGGGTACATTCTTATACAGAACATAACAGAGTCCGTCACGTTGTACTTTATGTGTTTTCTCATACCGATAGGTATATTCTTCACATAGTTCAATCAGAAGATTACATAACCAAATGTAATTCTCTTTTGATTTGCGACACCAAATGGCAGATGGATGATTCTTATGAGTTGCCTTATACATGATTGATTCATGTAACGGATCAGCAAGAACATTATCAACACCATCTAGTGTGCGATGTGCAGTAGATAGTAGTTGTGCATATTCAAGAATCATTTTAACGCAATGTTTATCATTGTGCATTTTAGCACATTCAATAACATCATTATCAAGATAAAAAATATTCACAGAATCATCCTAATGAGTCCAGTAAGGTCAATGGTGACCAACAAAATGTAGTTAGTGAGCATGCCAAATGAGCGCCTAGAATAAGCACACCAGGCATAGATAGAACAACCAGTAATCCAAGCGGGATAAAGAGCCATAAGTGGAGGGTCTGGTACTGTTCCAGCCATGACAATAGCACACCCAACAGAAATAGCCCAAGCAAATAACTCCATAACAAACCTAAAACGATTTGATTTGTAATCATTTTTGATCCATTGAAATGTTGAAAACAACAGGTCGTTTTTCATGACACATTACTCGTTGAATTCAACTCCAACTGATCCTGCACTTTGTGGTTTAATATTAACTGTTGATTTAGTTGCTTTGGGGAATTTCTTTGCAATGTCTTCGGCAGTAACAGTTTGCATAACGAATTGTTTGAATGCGGTATAGTCATCCGAAACAGTAATGGTGCGAGTGGTGCCTGCTTCTTGTGCATTAAAGAAGATGATACAACCACCAGCCATAAGTGGTGCAATCTCGATAATAGAATCAAGATTGATGATTAGTTTGCAGTTCTTGGGACGAACGGAGTTGACTTCGACGAAAAGTGACATAATTTACCTCATTAAAAGATAGGTTAATAATAGTATACCACAAAAAAACGCCGATGTCAAGAGGTAGAATTTCTTGACTCGGCGTCTTGCAATTTCTTCGTATATCTTTATTTGTTCAAAATATAATTCATCATTATTCATAAAACTTCCAAAGGAAAAGAGATGCGGTATCTCCTATTTATCAGTAATGTTTGTAGTATCCTCTGTCGAAGTTACGGATCAACGCTTCAACTTCTGCAGCGTTCGATGGTGATCTTGATGCAATATACGATTCAAGTAAGTCTGCATAAGATAGAGGACGGAAAAGATTTATTAATTTTTTAATCATGATTTTAACCAAGTTGTTGGTTTATAGAAAAAATTGTTTAAACTAGTCTGAATTTCTGTTAGTGATTTGACTAAAGATTTGCCAAATTGAGCTTCAGCGTCAACCAATTCCGTCAAGGATTTGTTGAGTTCCTTGTCTTTCACAAAAGAGTTAAGAAAAGTTGTTTTCACATGATGCACATTGTCAATAGTTTTTAAGTACATGGAATTCTCCTGTTAGTGTTTGTACCACTTATTTAGACAATTCCATGTTGCAATGCGTCATTTCTTAATAGACTGTAACAATTTCTTTGCTTGAGAAAATGGCACTTCACATAGTGCTTCTTGAATCATCAGATTGTATTCGATCAATAGTTCTACCGCATACTCTAAATCATCATCATCGGCCTGTGCTTGCCATTCTCTATATCCTTCAACAGAAACAGTCAATAGAAACTCTAGATTATGGAAATCATTGTCATCTAATGAATCCGACAATTCCCTGAGTTTCTTAGACTTCACGAGTCGTACTCGATTACATTGATAAATTTATCACGTTTGGATTGCAGAGTCCAATCTTTAAGATAATCATTGTCTTTATCAAAGAGTGGTTCAAACTCTTCATTTTTGATTTCACGAATAGAAGTGATACACTCATCAACATGATGTTGTGAAAACTCTTTGAAGTCGGAATCAGTCATATTGTATACAACTTCATCAGCAGCGTGTTCTTCTTTTTTCGCATCTACGACATACCGATGGCGAAAGATAGATACAGTTTCAACTAGATATAGTGGCATTATACACTCCCTTCTTTAACAAGTTTATTCAATCGATGGATATCCCAACCACCAATCCATGAATCAGGTACTTGTGCTTCTTCGCGCCATTTGAAATAATTCTCATATGTCATATAAAAACTCATCATAGTTACGATGGCACGTTTAAGTTCTTCTGCATCTTCTAGTTCATCACCGATTGTTTCATAGTCACTCTTAAGGCGAGCAAGAACAACACCATCGATCCATTCATCATTAATATCCAATTTCATTTCCATATTATACTCCAAAAATTATTTACTAAACTGATCTTTAATATACTGATCCACACGATTTGCATCTTCTGCAAACATTTCAAGTGGTGTTTTCATATCAAATGCTTTGTTCTTAGAAACCCACCACCGTTCGACCAACGATTCTTTGCCTAACAAAGGCATTAACAATCTGTTGTATTTCTCCTTCATTTCAGATTTCATCTGTTATACTCCAAAATAAACTTTGCTAAAGGAATATCTCTAATCTCTGCCGAATTAGCCCACCGATCAAAATCAGCAACTGGTTCTGATACATCAACAACCCAAAGACCACCTGGTCCATTATTGCGAAGGCGATAGTACCGACCATTTCTGATAAAACAACCAGAACCATACTTCAATACTGTACGCCAACTTTCCTTATACATCAATCTAAATCCGTTCATCTTGAACCAAGTTTTCATGTCACTTTTGGACATTTTACTTACTATCATTTGCTGAACCTCTAATTCGTTGTTCAGTATATATTCATTGTCAGATTTCATTCTTCAATTTCAAATCTATACTTGATCATTTCAATACACTTAGAAACAGTCCATGAAATATCACCATGATCATCATTCTCAAAATTTGAAATACCAACCATTGCAATTTGTGAGAGACAATCTTGTATAATCAACTCAGCGAATTCCCTATCCCTAATCTCTTGCAAAATTATTTGATCGGCTACATCCAGTGTGTCTGCATATGAAGTAGCATCATCAGCAAGTTTTTTAATTCGTTCATTCATTTAATTTGTTCCCATGTCAATCGAAATGCTTTATAACAGAGCCACCGTTGGAATCGATTAGGTGGATTCTCAAGATATACATTGTAATGAATATTGTTTTTGATGCTATCGCCGAAATAGAATTTCCAATTCGGTTCTGGTGGAAGTTCAAATCTATGAGATTTGATACCCATAGATTGTATTTTAGCCAAATCAACAACTACATCATTTTCTTTATCCATGATTCAATCCCACAATGCACCGTAGTATTTACCGAACAACCGCATACCGTTGTCAATTTTTCGTTGGTGTGCTTCCATACCTTCACGATCAATCTTAAATGTATCATTTGGTCCACGTTGCATTTCTTTGCAATCAGGATGATCTTTAGACTGTACCCAAATGAGGTCATGCACACCAGACTCGTATTGTTTTTCCCATTCATTATCTGGATGCAATTGTTGAAAAGACCAAATGATTTGATTTAGAACCCATTCCCACCGTGATTCTGCCATGGCGTCCATGTCATATTCATTCTCTTTCGGTGGTGCATTAGTAGACCGAATCGATTCAGGAACATCCTCATCATCAACGAGTGCATACCCATGCTTACATTCTTTTAACTTAATAAGCATAGGCAATGCAATCATTGCAAGCGTATCATTCATGTTCCATACATCAAAGTTATCGATATGAATCGAAACTTTACGCTTACGCTTTGAATGGATCCACTCACATAGATCATTCAATTTAGTATGAGAAAGATATTCACCGATTGATTCGCACCGTTTTTCAGATACGCCAACCTTTTGTAGAAGATCGGCAATCTGATACGGACCCCACCACTTAATGAATGGACCAATATAGACTTTCATTATATTCTCCTATTTAAGATGAAACCTTTAGTATAGGCTAGAAGTGCTTTCGCACACCTAACCATTTGTGTAAGATAATACTTACGATATGTTGTCATAATACTTACGATATGTTGTCATTAAAAGGGAATATCATTATCTTCAGTTTGAACCACTGAAGGTGTTGTATTTGCAGTCATTTCGACTTTAGCATCAACTTTGGAGTATAGATCAAGAAATGCATTCTTAGTTTCTTCATCAAATCGATTCACACACATTTTAATTGCTTTAGTACGATCACCAAAGATTGCATATGCATGAGCAATATGGACTAGACGGCGAGTCGAGATGATCTCATCAACACCACCCTCAGCAAATGTCTTGCGAATAACATCTGCCCACTTAATAAGATTCTCTGCAAACTCATCATCATTCATCAAAGGCTTTAGAATCTTAGTCTCAACGGATGCAGACGGATACTCTTGTTCTACTGTAATAGGAAAACGCTCAAGGAATGCATCATCAAGAATCTTTGCAAGAAAGCGACCCTCTTCAGATCCACGACCTTTAGTGTTTGCAGTTGCAACGATTTGAAAACCAGGTGCAGGTTTAATGTATTCACCAGATTTCTTGTTGAAATAAGACTTACCCTCTAGAATACCTTGCAGACACAATAGTTTCTCAGAACCACGATCCACTTCATCGATAAGTAATACAGCACCACGTTTCATTGCAGTAATGACTGGACCATCACGATACACCACATTACCATCAACAAGTGTATTAGAACCAATCAAATCTGATTCATCAGTTTCAATCGAGATATTGACACGGATACATTCACGTTGAAGTGCAGCACATACCTGTTCGACCATCATTGTTTTGCCATTACCAGAAAGACCAGTAATAAAAACAGGATAGAATTGTTTAGACTTAACGATTTGCATCAAGTCTTTATAGAAACCAAATGGAACATAGTTCTCATATTTCTCAGGAATTGCAGTATCAGCATCATCCTGTAGTTTCTTTTGTTTAAGAACCGTAACAGTAGCAACCATTTCAGGTGCCATTACGAAATTGCCTGGCACAGACACTACTTTAGGTGCATTGAATATGGGTTTGTCTTTATGCATAGCACCAAAAATAGTAGGGACACGGTATTGCCCACGACCGGCGCGATACTCTTGTCGTTGTACAATCCAGAAAGGATATGGAACATTCTTTTCATCAACAACACGTTGAATCTCATCCCGAGTGAGAATAGCATTCTCACCAAAGATTTCATTAGCAGCAATAATAAACGCTTTAGTATTCTGTTTCATATATAACCTATTTATTAAGTATTAAGCATTTCCAGTGAGAATCAAAACAATTACAGCAACCCAACCAATGATGATGGTTGCAAGCACATAACTATCTGGTAACCTACGCATACAATTTCCTTCTGTTTTCTCAGTCGATAGAACCATTATACACACGGTCTTGTCAAGTGTCAATCGTGTTGTTTTCACACAACAGTCGAAAAAAAAAGATAACCCTCTTTTATAAATAAAAGATAACCCATCATCCGAGGACGCATATGTTATCATTTAAGTCTTTTCTAACAGAAGGTCTACATGACCCAGCCAAGTTAAAAGCGATCTTCTTGGCAGGTGGTCCTGGATCGGGTAAGTCCCATGTCGTTAATAAAGTAAGAGGTGACTTAGGATTTAAGATGGTCAATTCAGATGACCTATTTGAAAAGGGTATTAAAAAACATGGGTTAGATCCTAAAATGCCTGAATCTGAAACTGAAAAACGAGATGTTGTTCGTAAAAGGGCAAAAGAGTTAACCGCTAAAAAATCTCACCTATATCAACATGGTCGATTAGGAATGGTTATTGACGGTACCGGTAAAGACTTTGAAGAAATACATAAAAAGTCTGAACATCTAAAAACATTGGGTTATGATACTCATATGTTATTCGTCAATACATCATTAGCCGTTGCACATAAACGCAATTTAAAACGTGATCGATCTGTACCTGCACACATTGTCGATAATGCATGGCATAAAGTGCAAGACAATATGGGTAAGTTTCAATCTCATTTTGGTCGCGACAATTTTACCGTTGTTGACAATTCTAATGACGGTGATGAATCTGGTGCATTAGATAACTTGCATAAACACATTCGCCGTATTGCAACAATGGATGTAAAGAATCCCGTAGGTAGGGATTGGATTCGCCGTAAAGAAAAGACCATTAAACGAGGCGAACACATACCAACCAATATGCCACAAAAACGCAAGGTTGTCTAGCCTGTTGTAACCATACAACGAGTGTTGTTTTTACACAACACGCTTGACTTTTCTTCGGACCAGAGTAGAATGGTACCTGTTGTGACGAAAACCGACAGGAAAATATGAATCTCACCGAAGCCAAAAGAATTCTGGATGTTGCTATTGTCAACCTCAATGTTGATCCTAATATCTCTATGTGGGATGCAATGGATAAATTGGTTGCTGTCGGTAAAAACAATTTGCGAGCGGATGTATATACCGCATATTGTATTGTAATGGATGAAATGTCATCCCAACGTGGTTTTAATGGTGGATATTGAAATGGGTTTCGAAAAAAACATATTGAATAAGATTGCACCAATCCTAGAATCTGGTGATCATGCCGACTTTTTTAATGGTACTCTTTTTGTATCATGTAATGATGTTAAGGCTAAATTGATTGCTCGCCAACTACAAGAGCAATGTTATGCTCGGATTGGTATTTCTAAAATAGAACCTGGCCAATACGCTTTTGATTTTCAAGCGTCAAATAAGAATGCCAAATTCAATTATGTATAAACTACCCATGGGTATATGCCCTGCTTGCAATGGCGATAAAACAGATTGCCACAATTGTGGTGGACAATATATGTACGGTACGCCAAAAGGCGAAGTACCATTGCGTCTCGATGGCACACCTTGTTTGCATGACTATGCTCATTCATTGTTGAATAGGCGCACCCTCCACAAATATACCTGTGAGTATTGTTTTGATTCTTTCACTATTGATTCGGGTGATTGACCGTTGCGTGAAAACAACACGCTTGACACCCGACGGAATCCGTGTAGAATGGATTACATGATGAAGACACACACCAAACCACTGATCGGCCACGTGCCGAGACCGCATTGTCGGACACCGATCAAACCTGGTGTGCGGCATTCTATTAAAACAAAATACAATCGTAAACCTAAACATAAGGAAGTTTATTGTGGGTAAAATGTCTGCATTGGCATTGGATATTGAAGAGTCACTATGTGCTGGTGATGATATTGGCGATATTGCAATTCGTTATGGCGTCACCGTTAATGATGTTCTTAATATTAAAGAGCATATGATGGATTCTATTGATGATTATAATGATTCAATGGATGGTGATTTTGATACTGCCATGGCCTCTGCTGGTTATGGTACCGATGAAGATTATGGTTGTTATGGCGATGATTATTAAATGAAGTATTGTTGGCCTAAGAAACTATATTATGTCCGATGCCGTTGGATTGATTATCCCAACGGTGGTGGTCGAAACTTTATTGCCACTCCGCACCTGGGTCGTGCTCGTTACTATGCCAAACGATTGCCTTTAAAAATACGGCAAATTGATGTCCGTATTCGTGGTAAAAAACCGTATGTACTAAAAAATAGTTGGTTATAAAATGAAAAAGTCTTTTATTAAATAAGAGAGTATAATATATGAAGATAGTTATTGTCGGCGGCGGTACCGCTGGTTGGATTGCAGCACTAATGATCAGTAAAAGGCATCCATATCACGAAGTTGCTGTAATAGAATCTAGTAAAATAGGCATTATCGGTGTGGGTGAAAGTACCACAGGCCGAATGACGGATATTCTAGTAAATTTTGTTCAAGATTTCGGTTGCAATCATGATGAATTTATTGTTGAAACCGGTTCAACATTGAAATATGGCATTCGCCATAAGGGCTGGACAAACAATATCAATCGATCATATTTTGGACCTATTGATGGATCTGATACGAGAAATTCTGTTCCTGACCCATTATTTTCATGGGGATTAAACAGATTAAACAACAATGATCTTAACACTATTTCCAAATGCGGTTATTGGGTAAACAACGGTCTTTCTAATTTTAACAAAAATTCAGGCAAATTTAATTCATACTGGCATGCTTTGCACGTTGATGCTTTCCTCGTGGGCAAATATCTCAAAAAGATTACCCTAAAAAGTAAAAGCGTTTCTCATATCGATGATGAGGTTGTCAATGTATCATTAAACAGTTCCAATGGTTGCATAAAATCAGTAACATTAAAAAGTGGTCAAGTAGTTGATGGTGATTTTTTTATAGATTGTTCAGGTTTTCATAAAGTTTTAATGAAACATTTATCCAATAATTGGATTAGTTATCAAAAAAACTTGCCGTTGAATACGGGTATGCCATTTCAAATAAAATATAAACGAAATGAAATGCCAGAACCATACACTACTGCGTGGGCTCAAAAGAATGGATGGATGTGGCAGACTCCTCTAATGGATCGAAAAGGATGTGGATATGTATTTTCTGATGCGTACACTACAGCTGATAAAGCACAGGAAGAAATAGAAACTATCTTAGGCCATAAGATCGATCCTATTAAAGTTATTAAATTTGATGCAGGACGGCAAGAGAGTGCTTGGATTAAAAATTGTCTAGTTATTGGATTAAGTAGTGCTCTACTAGAGCCACTAGAAGCCACTAGTATTCACTCCACTATTGTTCAATCGCAAAACTTTGTCTTTGAATATTTAAAGAGTAATATAGAAGATACAATGAATGAAGGGTCAAGACTTATTTACAATAAACGTACCGCAACATTGTATGATGATCTTAAAGATTTCTTAGTAATGCATTACATGGGAGGTAGACAAGATAGTGAATTTTGGCAAATGATTAACACTGGTATAACTAAAACTCCATACGTTGAAGAATTGTTGTTAATGTCAAAATCTAAAGTACCTAGTGTAAATGATTTTCCTAGTTATCCAGGAAGTGCAGGATGGCCATTGTATAGTTTTGTTATGGCAGGTTTAAATTTGATTAATCCTAAATGTGGTGAAAAAGACTTAGATATGGTATTACCTGGTAATCGAATAATGAGAGATTTAGCTCATAATCATTATTACGACTTACAAAGTCAATGGGCTAATGAAGGACGCCAGTCTATGACATATAATGAGTTTATCTCCTACTTTAGGAATTTGCGACACAAGAACGGATTCTCAGATTTCAAGTATTGAAATAGGTAATATTAAATGAAAAAAGCATTCATTAAACAAGTTCGTGATCTAGCGGATCAGAAGTTTAGCATTACAACGATTGCCAATAAACTTGGCAAACCTGTATTGGAAGTTTGTGAAGCAATTATGTTGCTCGACACGTTGCCTGCACCAAAGGTAAAACCACCGAAACCCGTAAAGGTTAAAGTCGTAAAACAAAAGTCTTATGTGCCAGTACCGCGCAAAGTTAAGAAAACAATTAGAGATGTTTTTACACCTAATATTTCTGAACAATCAAAGGCCACTCGGTTCATTGCAAAACCATACAATGAGAATTTTCTTAAATCTGTTACCTTTGCCTCAATCGAAGAGGCAGTTAAATATTTGAATGAATTCACCGAGACTAAAATGCCTGCAAAAGACTGGTCATTGGTCAATAAATTGTTTTTTGTAAAATCTAATGGTACCGTTGGTACGGTTGTATTATGACAATACCTGAAAGATGGATTATGGTTAAGATAACCATGGTTGAGGATGATGAAGTCTTATATAAGATCTTTGCATCTTGGAATGGTGGTTTCTTGGGTAGTAGTTCTTGGAGGATGAATTCAGGTGTAACCAAAGTTACTGAGGACGATAAGTTCTTTTATTTTGAGGGTCATTCCGGTTCACTTTATCAATGTGATAAACAATCATATGGATCCAATCCGTTTTGTCTTGATGTATTGAAAGATTACATTGATCGCAGTAAACACCTTGCAGATATGCAGATTCTTCCTGATAATACTAATTTTATGGAGATAAACTATGGTAGCATTTAAATTGCCAGACCAAGAATGGTTAGGATATGATCCAGAACGAGGTAATCTTCACGGTTATACTTTTGACCAGATGCATGAATTTGCAAAAGAAATAATCGAACAATGCATCCGAATATGTGAATCGGGTAATGGAACTCAAATGACAAGCAATGGCGTGGCCGATGCAATTCGACAAAGATTTAAATCTGTTGCGTAAAAACAACAAGTGTTGTTCGCCAGCAACACGCTTGACGGTCGGCAGGACCAGTGTAGAATAGTATCTGTGGTCGAGCGGTGGTACCCGCTCCGTCGTTTTATTATATTATTGTTTTATTGAGAGAATATAAAATGCCCCGTGGAATTCCCGCTGCTGGTTTTCGTAATACCAAAAACAAACTTAATGCTATCAATACGCAATTGATGCAAATGGCTGAATCGTCCTTTTCAATCAATGAGCGATTCGGTTTCGTTTCTGATATGGTGACAATGCTCTCAAATGGTCATCAAGCGTCGGTTATTGTATCTGGTCCTGGTGGACTTGGTAAATCGTTTACTGTAATGGATGCACTCCGCAAGTCTGGATTGCAGGACGTTACTCTATTGGACGAGGCTGATGTTGGTTCCTCAATCAATACGGCAAAGACCTTCCGTGTTATCAAGGGTTACTCTACTCCTAAAGGTCTGTATCGTATCCTTTACGAGAACCGTAATTCGGTTATTGTTTTTGATGATTGCGATTCGGTTCTTAAAGATCCAGTCTCATTGAACCTTCTTAAAGGTGCTCTCGATTCTTATTCGCGTCGTGTTATCTCTTGGCGCGCTGACTTTAAAGACGAGGATCTTCCTAATGTCTTTGAATTCAAAGGTCGTGTAGTGTTTATTTCCAATCTGCCATCCCATGCAATGGATCAGGCAGTTATTACTCGCTCAATGGCCGTTGATCTTACAATGACCAATGCACAAAAGGTCGAGCGTATGCATCACCTGCTTGAGTTTGCCGATGACTTTTTGCCAGAGTTTGAAATGGAACATAAAGTCGATGCCGTGCTTCTTATTGAGAAATTGGTAGATCGTGTCAAAGAATTGTCGCTTCGGACTCTAATTCAAGTGACCAATATTCGCAAAGCGAATCCAAATGGCAATTGGAAGAAATTGGCAGAGTATTGTATCGCAAACTAATCGGTACCGACGGTTGTTGCTGGCATACGACACTTCCGTTGCTTGCCAGCAACACGTTGACAACCGACGGAACCAGAGTATAATAGATTCTGTGGTCGAGAAAAACGAAGGAAAAAACGTGTCGAAAGTAGATTATACTGTGTTCTGTTCCGATGTTGCGGATGCCTTTGATAGTGGTTGGTCGCCCGAGGATGTTGCATCATTGTTTAAACTTCCATTGAAGGATGTCTTGTCCTTTTATGAGGATTACATTGATGCATATATGGTGGCTGTTGCCAATGATCCAGAAGTTGTGTTTGGTTTTGATAATTACCGGGAGTAATTGAGAATGTTTGCGAAAACTGAAATTGATCTTTTGATTGAAGTCGTGGTTAAACGTGAAAAGGCTAAAGGTTATTCCGATACCGAAGCTCGTATTTTTGCGTTGGGTTACTTGTCTTCTTTTTGTCAAAAGCACTTTATTGATGCTGCACCGAAAGCAAGACAAAAACACATCCGAATGGATGTCCTTGAGCGTATTGCTTGTGTCGCAGGAGACCTATAATGATTGATGATACTAAACAAAAATTGATTGACCGTGTTATTGGTCAAATCGAATTGGATTTAGAAAATCGTGATGTAACGGCAATTATTGAATTGTTGGATAAATTGTCTGTTTCTGTATTAGAATCCTATCTTCCTGAGGTTGAATAATAATGGCTACTCGCTCTGCAATTGCAATTGAAACTGGTCTGCCTGAAATGGGCCCATGCGTTATCCATGCCGTATATTGTCATTGGGATGGGTATGTTGAAAACAATGGTGCATTGCTTCTAAAGTATTTCGATTCTTTGCCTTCGGCGGTTGAATTGATCAAGGGTGGTTCCATTTCATCCCTTGGTGAAGGTACTGATAATACTAAATTCTATTGCCGCGATATGGATCGTGAAATGGAACCCGCATCCGAATATGGGACTAGGGAAGAGTTTATTGAGGACTCTAATGGTCTTGAATATCTTTATATTCTAAATCAGAATGACGTTTGGGAAGTATTCAATATGAATAAACCATGGCGTGGATGGCAACCAGTCAAAGATGCATTGGAGTATGCATTGAAGTTTGCAAAGGCAGCGTAAATGCTGACGCAATCCGAGATTAATGCATTGATTGAATTCGGTAATGCACCTCGCATGGTCCAAATGCAGGTGCTTTTAAATGCTGTATTGAATCCTGCCGTATCCCATGAGTTGGTGGCATATTACCGAGAGGCGATGGAAATGTCAAGTGTTGCGTCGGAACAACAATCTGTTGCACAGGAACAACAGGGTTGACCTCCGGACGGACCAGTGTATAATTGATTCTGAAGTCGAGAAAACACAAGGAAACGAAAATGACACAAGCCAATCAAACCACCGCTGCGACCGAATACAAGTACACCCCATGGGATGAATTGTCCCGCCGTGACCAATTGGCCTGTATCTATTCGGATGCATATAAGGATGCATATAATTTCCGTCCTCGTGGTGTGGATACGTCCAATTGGACTGAGGCAATGTTTGAGTCTGAATTGGCTTATTTGCAAACCGTTATTGAGCGGAATGAGAATGTTCGCCTTGAGGATGAGGCATTGGCCGCAATTCGGTTGGAAGAAACCATCGATAAAATGATGGAATCCGGTTGTCGTAATCGTGAAATGGCAATTCGTTGGTTGCATGATATCTATGAAACCCATGGTGATACCGAATACCTTGAGTATAATCTCGGTGTCAATTATGGTTATTTTTCTGGTAAAAAGTAATGAGTTTTTATATTAATTGTGCCGAATGCCAGAACCGGCATTTGGTTGATGAAGTCGAATTCGTTGATGTCGAAGAGGATTACATTGGTCGGGACATTATGCATTTTGTATGTCCTGAAACTAAAATGTATTCCAAATCATTGGTGTATAAAGAATGAACGAACGAATTAAAGAACTTGCCGAACAAGTATATGGTTCAGCACACTATGATGATTTCAAGTTTGCCGAGTTGATTGTAAATGAATGTTGCCGAATGATGGTAGATTTGGAAATTCAATACCCTGCCAATCTTACGGTACTGGAGATTAAAAAGCATTTTGGAGTATAATATATGAAAGTATGGGTTGATCCACCTAGTGGATGGCGATATGGATTCCCTAAAGTATGGGATCAAGCATTGAATTCGGATTTTAATGCATGGCTTATTGCAGAAGGTTATCCGTGGAATGTAAAAGAATCTTATGGACAATATTTTTATTGCAGGCAATGGCCAGTAGAAGATGATAATCAATTATTGAATGGATGACAATACTGTTGTTTTTATACAACGTATTGACTTTCCACCGGACCAGCGTATAATGGATTCTGTGGTCGAGAAAAACAGAGGATTTTATGATTGAATACGTTTTGATTGATAAAGAGATGGTCAATTACCATTTTTCTAAAAAAGAATTGCTTGATATTGCAAAATACCATGACGATTGGGCTTTTGGTCCACGCCATGCCTATGCATATTATATCGGTCGCAATCCCGAGGATACTGCCGATTTGAATACCTCCGATGTCGAGGATTTCATCATCCAATTCTATACCCAATTCAATGCCGAGTTTGGATTGACCTATTGATTGTTGCGTGAAAACAACGGAGGTGTCTCATCCATGCAACATCTTGACACCTCCCAGGATCCGAGTAGAATAGATTCTGTGGTCGAGAAAACAACAGGAAATTTGGAATGAAACTGCTAACTGCTCCAGTCGGTAACCCTAAGGTTGCAAAAGGTCTTGCATCAAACTATGCAACATATATCTTGCACCTTGCACCCGCAAATTTGTCGGGTTATGAGGTTTGTGCTAAACGAACCATCGGTTGCACCGATGCTTGTTTAAACCTTGCTGGTCGTGGTGGTATGTTTAAACGTGGTGAAACCACCAATGTAATCCAACAGGCACGTATCCGCAAGACCAAATTGTTTTTCGAGGATCGTGTTGAGTTTATGCGGTTGTTGGTTGCTGATATTGAATTGGCAATTAAACAGGCGGCCAAGAAAGGTTTTACACCTGTGTTCCGTCTTAATGGTACCTCTGATATTGCATGGGAAAAGTATTCGGTGGTTCGCAATGGCGTTGCCTTTATGAATATCTTCCATGCATTCTCGGATTGCATTTTTTATGATTACACCAAGATTCTTGGTCGTAAGATTCATGCCGCTTCCAATTACAGTCTGACCTTTTCTGCCGCTGATGGCAATGATGCCGACGTGACCAAAGCAATTGCTCAGGGTTATAATGTTGCGGTTGTTTTCGGTATCAAAAAAGGTACCGCATTCCCTGGTTCATATCTTGGTCGGTCTGTATTCAATGGTGATGATTCCGACTTGCGGTTTCTTGATCCTAAGAATGTTATTGTCGGTCTTTATGCCAAGGGTAAGGCAAAGGCTGATACCACCGGTTTTGTAAAGTACCCAACAATCAATCTTAAACTTGCGGCTTAATAGGAATATATCATGCCAAATTGGAATTCAAACCTTTTAACCGTCACTTCGGATGATCCTGAATTGATGGCAAAGATTAAAGATGCAGCCGAGAAATCGGCCGAATCAGATTCGTTTTTTAATTTATTAGTACCTCGTCCTGAATCGGAAGAGGGTGATTGGTATTCGTGGAACGTCAACAATTGGGGTACCAAATGGGATACCAATGTTAATATCATCGACCAATCCGACAATGAAATTGTATTGTCTTTTGATACTGCGTGGTCACCACCAATTGGTTTCTATGCTGCATTAGAGGAAATGGGTTTCGAGGTTGATGCATTTTATTATGAACCCGGTATGTGTTTTGCTGGTCGGTACATGGATGGTACCGATGATTATTACGAGTATTCAGGAATGAATTCAGAGGAAGTAAAAGAATTGCTTCCAATGGAATTAGATGAATGCTTTTGCATTTCAGAATCAATGGCTGATTGGGAAGATGAGAATCAGGAAATAGAATTGGAAGACTATAATACAGAAGAGGAAGGGTGAAGCAAGAGGTGTTGTGTCAAAACAACACCTTTGTTGCTTTCCAGCAACGTATTGACACCTCCCAGGACCAGTGTATAATAGATTCTGTGGTCAAGAAAACAGGAAATTTGATGAAATACGTTGTTGTTGCGGTTGGTTCTTCGGTGTTCGGTGCATACTTCCATGAGACCGTCCTTGCGGTTTCGGCTGAGTCGGTTTCGATGCTCCATTCGATTACCGTATCGCTTGCGCGGTCGATTGTTTCGGTCCTGTCTTAATTCTAGGGTTAATATCATGCTTTGTAGTAATAAAGTGGTTTTTGCTAAGGTTGTTATGCTTCGTGAGGCATATGGTTCAATTGAGCGAATTGATCCTTCCAATGAAGGATACAAAGCGTTGGTCCAGTTCCTTAATCGCCAATCGATGGATACGTTGGTAGAATTAGAACGTGCCAAGATTAAATGGGTTTCTGGTCTTGCCCGGAATCGCATTAACCGCATGAATTTTGCTCTGAAAAACCTCTCCGAAATGCCTGCTTAATTGGTGATTATAATGGATGATTTTGATTATTTTCCGTTTGTTTCTGGTGGTGATTTGGAAGCGAGTGATGCATGGTTTGAAAATGGTTGTCCTATTGACGATATAGACAATGACGATTGGTACGATGACCAATATGAGATTGGAGAGTAATGCAATGGATTTTTTGATTCGTGCTCAACGGTATACTGAAGCGCGTGGTGATGATAATTTCTTTTGTCATTATTATGTTATGTACCGTGAACATTTTTCTGTAAGGGAAAGCGTACGGAAAACAATTGCGTGGTTGTATGATGATGATGTTGCCGACTTGTTGGAGTTTCAATAATGGATAAAGTGATTCGTGATGGTAAAGTGGCGGTATTGTATTCGCCTGGATATGGTGCTGGTTGGTATACTTGGCATGATGAAGAAAAGTTATTGTATGATCCGGTGATTGTCGGTATGGTTGAATCGCGCAAGTATTATACGGAAATTGTTCAGTATTGTCAGGAGCGATATGGTGACCATCGTTATTTTTCAGGTGCTGAGGACTTGACGATTGAATGGGTTGATGTTGGTCGCGAGTTTCGAATTACGGAGTATGATGGATCAGAGTCAATTGAATATAAGGATGAATTAGAATGGCACGTCGCTTGATTAAACGGTCACTCACCGAAAAAACGCGAGTGGACGAATTGATTGAAAGAGTGCATATGGAACTATCGCGAGGTGGTACAATGTATTCGGTGCATGAATTCAATTATACTCTTGCAGAGTTAATTGTTGCAGAGTGTGCGAATCTAACACGGACGCAAATGTTATCGTTTATGACAGAACCGAATGCATATACAGGTAAAGTCTTTTTAGAGGAAACAATTTACGATCATTTTAGTATGGAGAAAAAACAATGAAATATATTATGGCACCAGTATTGGTTATGACAGTATTGGCATCGGGTTGTGCATCTAGCCCATCACAACCACCTAAACATTATCCACGAGAGTTTACAGAACCAACTTCAATGCATAGGACAGAAGTAATTCAGGCAGTAAGGCAATGCGTAAATGCAAAGCTAAAACCTCAGATTGAATATTTGCCAGTAAAAACAGACCAGGGTCGAGTAATTACACCAATTCAAGTGCATTGCGATAACCCATATTGAGATATTAAAATGACGGTAGTAAATACACTCCAATCCCAAGGTATTACATTATCAATGGTTCAACTAGCAATTCTAGGTGTAATCGTGATATATATTATTGGGATGTTTTGGAAGATATTAGTTACAGGTGCAGCAGTAATAGGTATTGCAATGGTAATGCTTCATTCTGAGAATACTACACCATTACCGACTGCTAATGCGAATGCTAGTCCACCAGCAATAGTAGAACCAACAACCAATCACAATAAACCACCAACTGATTTTATGGAAGATTGTACCAAAGGTGCAGAGTATTCCAAAGACCAATGCGAAAAGATTTGGATTGGTGAACCAGAGGAGACTTAATAATGTTTAAGGTAACATGGAAATTCAAGAATGATCATATATGGGAGAAGTCTTTTGATACACCAGAATTGAGAGATTCTTTTATCAATTCAGTAGGATTAGTTTCACATCCAGATATTGTGGAAGTTACATTAGTATATCCGGATTCTAGTATAAAGGATATAGTAATCAAGGATGTGAGGATTAATATTAGTCCAGATTATTCTAATATGGATAGTATGGGTCATGTACCAATAGGAGTTCCAACATCACCTTTTTGGACCATAAGTCATATTTAGTCGAGCATAAATAGAGGTTATTTATTGTCGCAAACCTTGTCGCAATAGTGTAATTAAGTGTCGAAAAGTGTTTAATTGTGTGTGAATAAATAGGCGCATTCCGAGAATACCACCGGGACTAAACACCTGTTTCCGATAAAGAAATTTTATATTATATCACGAATTTCCGAGACTGTCACCGTATCATTTCCGCAACACTTCCGTTGTTTCCATACAACGCTTGACAATTCTCTCCACCAGAGTAGAATAGATTCTGTTGTGAAGAAAAACCTCAAGGGAAATTAAATGGAAATGATTGAATCGGTCCTCTTCTTGGTAATCGATATTGTTTACCGTGTTGTATTGCTCCTGGTTGAGACCGGCGCAGTTTAATCCATATACTCTAATAGGAATATAATATAATGCAATCAGCTAATGGTGCCAGTATCGCACGTGCCACTCAGGGTTTGGAATTGATCATTGCACACCTTAAAGCAGGCAATGTAATCACCAAATTGCCTCCGCGTGGTCGTAAAGCGCGTCAATTCAAACCTTTAGTGGCAGCTAAACCTGTTACACCACGTGGAGTTTAATCCATATGGCATATACCGTATTTCACCGCACACCATTGCAAGATTCGTATTCAGCAGTAAAGGGTCTAGAGGGTCCATTCCACTATGCCAATGGTATGACTCTATACTATGATCCAATTGAGGGTAAGTATTGGAATCCTAAGTCTGATATGTTCCTCGAATATGATGAATATATCTCGATAGTCATAGATACCACGGCGATTAACTATTAAAGGTGGTGCATAATGCGTCGAGATATTAATATATTGGATGTAGTATTGGTGGTATTTGTATGCATATCCTCCTTTATGTTAATGAATGCCATTGTGGATGCATTGGCCCGTTAAAAATACCGACCCAGTTTAATTACCGGGTTTAAAACTTGGAGGGCAGTTGTGTTAAAAATATTGGGTGTAAGTAATTTCGGCCTCTGACCCAAACTCTTTTTCTCAAATTTTTATTTTCTGGCCCATCCAAGCGATTTTCGAAATTCCTTCTGGTTCTCGATTTTTTCCCGCCAGGTTTTTCCCGGGTAGGTTTTCTCATCCACCCTTTCAGTATACTACTCCGAGGTGTCTCCGTCAAGCACTTCCGTTTCATAAATACTCCTATACAAAAATAGGAAATACCGAAATGGAATTAGATTTTCTACAGATAGTTTCTGAGGTTGGATTTCCTATTGCAGCAGCAGTCGCAGCTGGATTCTTTGTTTTTCTTTGTCTCAAGTTTATTCTTGCTGGTGTTATCTCTTCTATTACATCATTAGAAGACATCATCACTTCTCTGGATAGACGAATTGATATTATGAATTCTGAAGTAGAAAGGATTGATATCAAAGTATCTCATGCACTTGGTTTACAGCCTAATTTTAATAGAATTGCACGAGCCCATCATAAAGATATGAGAAAAGACTAAAGGAGATGGATATGTCCCAAGAAAAACTAGAAGAAGCACACGCAAAAGGTCAGTTAATCGAGAAGTTAACTTTCGCACTATTACCTTTATTATTCTCTTGTGTAGTATACTTAATGACTGCACTCCAGAATCTCACGCATGATGTTACTATATTAAATGGAAAAATTTCTTTGGTAGTGACTTCTGATAATAAGCAAGCAAATAACTCTGGTGCTGAATTAGTCCGAGAGAAACTAAGACAAGACTTAGAAAAAGAAATTCAACGTAACAGAGATATGATTGCCGATAATAGAATGCATATTGCAATTCTTGAAGAAAAGATTGCAGTCGAAAATAAGATTAAGAATAAGTAATGCAAATCGTTGAACTAATCAACAAATATGGTTTTCCTATTATAGCAGCATTTGGTCTAGGTTACTTCGTCCACTATACTTGGAAGTGGGTAACTGAAGAAGTCAAGCCTGTCATATCTGGTGCAAATAAAACTTTGATTCACCTGATCGACAGGATTCGTGCGTTAGATAATGATCTGATTCGCCTTAATGAGAAAGTTGATACTGTTCTTCAGTTACGCGGTAGATCTATTGACGTTGAACGAATTCGCGCCGAAGTCAAGATTAATCAGCAGGACGATCAACTTTTTTAATAATAATCGATTCACCCTCGATTTGAAAATCTAAAGTATCTCCTACATTCCATCCTAGAGATTCACAGAGTTCATTCGGTATAGGCAGAATATCACCATTCTCGCCTTCCAATTCAACAGTATAAGTCTTACTCACTCTGCCCACTCCAATATATAATAATATTTCTCGACTCGTTTCTTGGCTTCTTCTTCATTTCGTGCCAGGAGCGTCACATGTAACATATCATCTTCATACTTAGATGGATACGGAGATTTTGGATACTCGGCAGATAAATCAACTCGTGCCGATACAGTATACATCTTACCATTCATAACACGATCCAATAAAGAATACGTTTCATTGTGAATGGCAATCATACCATTGAACCATGTCTCTGCATCTTCTTGTGTTTCGAAATGTTTAGAGAGTGCAGCACCAGATTTAGAATCGATCCAGAACCACGAGAAATCATCATAAGCATTCTTTCTGTACTTGATCAAAGTTGCACTTATTACTGAACTCTTTTTTGCCATGATTTCCTCTTATGCAATCAGATGAATGAACCTATTCAGTACAACTCGATTAGAAATCTTGTTGTTAGTATATTTAGAAAAAGCAGAGACAAGACTCTTAGTCGTATTTGCAGTTACTGAAAA
>Ga0209401_1000051_pt1 | contig 83681 bp, 97 predicted proteins | sample M_140807_MF_Meta_FD_187318 | JGI IMG/M metagenome (GOLD analysis project Ga0209401, IMG submission 187318) | Freshwater microbial communities from Lake Montjoie, Canada to study carbon cycling - M_140807_MF_MetaG (SPAdes) (version 2) | ecosystem: Environmental > Aquatic > Freshwater > Lake...
TGCCACTACATTAGTGGAAACCTTTTGTAAGTCTGCTACGACTTTATTCATTTCATCTGCGCTATTAGCGGTGAAGTCAACGCCTAGTAATTGTGCGCCGTCCCATAGTGAGTATGTTATTGTCATTATCTGTTCTTCTTTCGTTAGTAGTTAGTTAGTTGTTGAGCGGTTATTTGCTAGGCTCACCTTTCGGATTATTTGCTAGGCTCACGCTCTAATTCTTATTTAGTTGTTATGCTGTAATTGTAGCCGATAGGGCTGACATTTACAAGCGACACGCCGTTAGGCGTTGGTGTGATTATGCTCACACTTGGACTCTATATCGTGTCCATATTCCTCTACAAGTTCCTCGTAGATTTCGTCCATATAGTCTAGATAATCGTTCATTAGATTACCGCCTTTCTTTAGTAAGAGTTTCTTACTTTCTTTATATAATAATCATAGCAGGGGGGACTGACATTTACCCCATTATTCTCGGGCGTGTCGGAATAAATCTTTGTGAGGTCAATCACACTCACGCTCAAGGTCATTATGGTATGTGCGGACTATATATACAAAACGGACATTTCAAATACGTGTATCATACAAATTAAAAATTTATTAACATTTTGTGAAATATGAAATATTAGTAAACTAAAATAATACGTGCTATACTAAATATATGCCAACAGCTGAAGAGTGGGAATCATTTGATAAAACAATTGTAAATTGCTCACCTCCTGGATCAGGCGGAATATTTGCTAGAGAGCTAATAAAAAATAATTTAAAGGTAAAATTAATTTGGGCACGGCATGCTTTAAGTGAATTAAATCCTGAAGGAATAAATATTTGTATAATAAGGAATCCATACGATTCTTTGGCATCAGGAATAGAGGTTGGTTTTATTGATAAAAATCATAACTCCCAACAAGAAATTGATAATTACGCTTCAAATACTTTTGAATCTACATTAAGAGTTTTGCCAAGACATTTGCAAAACTATTATGAGTTTTTAAATGCTTGTACAAATCTTAAATATGTAACTCCAATAAGTTTTGAACTTTTAAAAAATGATCCAGAAAAATTTCTAAAATATATTTCTGAAAAATTTAAAATTGGTTTTAAAGATAGTAAAAATAGAATTTCCGCAGAAAATACAAAAATACAAATTGCAAACGATCCAAATCATGGGACTAGGGTTCCACGGGATACAACTAGGCTAAGAAAAGATATTGATGTTGTTGTTCGTGGCTATGGTCCAATTGAAGATGCTTATAAAAAATATATTGTTTTAAGAGATAATATCCAGTTGACTGAAAATATATACTGATACAATTAAGTTATGAGCCCATACGATAAAACAATTGTAGTGAACTCTCCACGAGGATCAGGCGGTGTATTCTGTAGAGAGTTGATGAGAAATAATTTTGAGGCAGAGATTGTTTGGCCAAGACATCATTTAGAAAAATTTCAAAAGGATGACATAAATATATGTGTAGTAAGAAATCCATATGACGTATTAGCGTCTGGTTTTGAAGCAGACTATTATTTTATGCCAGAACAATACAAAGACTTTTACATGAACGACTTTGACTTTATTATAAATTGCCATATGCCTATACTGCTTTCTGAATATTACAGATTTATGGTTGCATGCAAAAAACTTGACTATGTTACTCCAATAAGCTTTGAATTTTTAACAGAGCAGTCAGATAAATTTTTAAATCACATGAGTAAAAAATTTGATATTATTTTTAAGCCTAACTATAAGACGGCTGAGACAATAAAAGATCAAATTGCAAATCAGTCAGAAATAAGTACACGAGTGCCTAGAGAAAAAACTGAACTTAGAAAAAAAGTTGATGAATATGTAAATAATTACGAGCCACTTAATCATGCCTACAAAGAATATCTTATTTATAGGGATGCTATCCAGTCAACTGAAAATATGCTATAATAATATTATGAAATGTGACTTTTGTGAAAACCCAAAGTATGTTGAGCGTATTAACGCTAAAGGCATACTTGAAAACTTTTGCACTAATTGCATTGAAAAATTAGTGGCGGGAAACCGAATACGCTAGTCCCTAGGGGATATAGCTTAATCTGGTTAAAGCACTTGTCTTATATACAATAGATTCTGGGTTCAAATCCCAGTATCCCTACAATGGAGTAGAATATGAATAATAACGTAATAGTACCTGATGAATGGCCAAAACATAAAAAAATTAAATTTCTTGGCATAACATTAATTGCTATAGTTTTAATATTAGTAATTTCAATTTAGGAGTTATATATGGCTAAAGTAAAGATAGCTTGCCCTGCAGGATCAGGAATGAATTTTGCACAACAATTACTTCAGCTTTCTTTTTACAATGCTGAAGATCAATTTCCAACTGGCGGACATGAAAGAAAAGATATTTTAGAAGAAGTTCCAACATTGGTTATTGTTAGAAATCCTTATGATGCTATTGCTTCTGGTGCAGAAAGATGGCTCAAGTCATCTGATCATGAAGCATTTAAAAACAATACAGATTTAATAGATGATTTAGATATAGATAATATAGTTAAACGTATTGAAGGAGAAAATTTTAGATATGTAGAATTTCTTAAAGATATAGAAAGTCTTTCACACGTTAAACTTTTTACATTTGATTTTCTTACACAAAATCCACAAGCTTTTGTAAAAGAAGTAGCAAAATATTTTAAAATTAAAAATGAAATTACCATAAGATCTATTCCAGAGGTATTGCAAGTAGTAGTAGATTCTGGCAATGCAAATAGAATACCTCGTGAAAAAAGTGCGGGAAGAAAACAAATAGAGAATCTAATTATCAATATTTATAAAGAAAAAGAATTTGATGCTTTAAAAATTTATTCATCTCTAAAAGAAAAATTAGATAAGGAACTAATATAAAATGAAAAACATATACATGCTTAGCGATTGTCATTTGTCTAGAGCAATTGAACACTACTACCCAGAAAAATATGAAGTAAATTTTATTCCTTGGCCTAAAGCTGGTCTTAAAATGCATGGATTTAATATTGAGTCATTAAAAGAAACAGATGAGCTATCTTCTGGTGTTGAAATTCAAAGGACTGTTAACCATGAGCCACAACCATTTTCAATTATTAAAGATGATGGTGTGTTAGTTATTTGGATGGGATATGTCGACATTAGAACATTCTTGTCTAGATATGAAAATGCAGATGAAACAGTAAAAAACTTTATTGACGATATAAAAAAGAACTTTCCTAGTTCACAAGTTGTAATCATAGAGCCATTACCTCAGTTTACTGAGATGCTTTTAAAGCATGAAGGAATTAGTCCATATTACACACATGAGCAAAGATTAAATCAAAATAAATTGTTTTTGTCTGCACTACATAAGTATGCAAAAGAAGCGGGATTTGAAATAGTGATTACTCAGCAAGATATATTAGATGCATTGGGAGTTCCTGAGCTAACTCCATCTATGACGCATACAGATGCACCCCATCCAGTAGACGGATTACATCCTGATCATATGGTCAAGATATGGAACCTGTTTGCTGAAAAATTAAGTCCGTTAGCTATCTAGTTATTACTAAAATACCAGCAGGCAAAGTTTGAATATCTCTACCTATTGAAGCAGCTAAATCTTGTACAGCTTTTACGGCACCAGTAGAATAGTTATCGTGTGTATCTACCATTAAAATACCACCATCTACAATTTTATAGAATAAATTTTCTAGTACATTTTTTGTAGGCTCATATGTAGAAAGGTCTACATAAAGCAAAGATATTTTTTCTACTTTATCTAGTTCTGCTAATGAATTTACAGATACATTTTCAAAAGTAGATATGTTTTTATCAAATATTTCACGGTTAGGCTTAAAGGTATGTTCTTTATAAAATTCGTTATCAAATTCTCCTACATTTGTTATTCCTTCAAAAGAATCAAACAGATATACGGTAGATTTTGCGTTACTTGCTATAAAGAAAGATTGTTCTCCATTGTGTACTCCACATTGAACAAAGTTACCTTCAATTGATTTAATTTGTTTAATTGCGCTATAGAGCACATAGTATCTTTCCCATTCTGGAAATGATTTAATATTAGCTTTGCCAATTATTTCCATGGCAACTTCAGCTTGCTTGTCTACAATAGACATAAATTCTGGATCAAGTACTTTGTCAGCCCATGGCTCAATTGTATAGTTCATATAACTATTATACAGTATAAAATTACTAGTCAACTAGAATATTATGTATAGTATAATTACTATATGATTAAAAAATATTGTAAAAGGTTTATGATACCTACATTGATATTCTTTTCTGTTAGCATATTCATATATGATCAGATTAGAAAAATTGGCGGGATAAAAGATCTCTTTGACATAGAGGACGATAGTGAACTATAAGAAGTGGAAAGTATATATATTCCTAATTAGATTCTCCTTGTCGCTTATGAGTCTATATCTCGTCCTACTTGCTACTGGGAAAATTTAGAATATTACCGTAACGGGTTATTTTGGCCCCTCCCTGTCCTTGGGTAGGCAAATAGCCTAGTAAAGGCTTAGAGAGCCTCTAGAGGCTTTATACGGGGTATATCAGATAAGATGTTTCACGTGGAACAATATGTTACAGTTGACTAGAATGTGTTCTTCTCGCCGACGCACTTTTTTTCGCACTATATAACACTGAATTTACGAAAAGGTATAATAATAATATGGATAAAAAGAATATAGTTATAGTTGGTGGCGGAACCGCTGGCTGGCTATCTGCTTTATTTGCTCAGCAAAGACACCCTGATCAAAACGTGGTACTGGTAGAAAGCGAAGAGATTGGAATCTTAGGCGCTGGAGAAGGAACTGTACCACAGCTCTTAAAATTACTACAAACACTCGGCATTAGCCTAAGAGATTTAATTGCTAACACTAAATCAACTATAAAAAATGGTATTTTATTTACAAACTGGTCTAACGACGGCGGCAAGTACATGCACGGGTTTACCTTTGAGCAAAACATATCCCCTTTTATTAAATCAATTGAATTTAAAGACAAACACTTTCTTAACTCAAGAATATTTGCTTATGCCAACAAAATGGCGGATGAAGATCATTGCTACTATACTATGATATCTGATCAAAACCGTGTTCCATATGGTAATGCAGATTTAAATTATAAATATTACTCACAACACGCTTTTCACTTTGATGCTAGAGAGATGGCAAAATACTTAAAGTCTATAGCGACAGAAAGAGGCGTGGGGCATATTGAAGGCAGAGTAATTGATTGCGATATAGAAGGCTTAAACATAAATTCAATTACCCTAGAAGACAAAACAAAGGTTCCTGTAGATTTTCTTGTAGATTGCACTGGGTTTGCTAGATACTTTATTAAAAAGATGGGTGGTAAATGGATTAGTTACTCCGACACCCTTCCAGCAAACTCCGCACAAGCATTCTTTTTAAAAATGGAAAACCCAGAAGAGATAGAGCCATATACAGAATCTACTGCTACCGATTTTGGATGGACTTGGAAGATTCCTTTGCAGCACAGATACGGATGTGGGTATGTTTATGATTCAAGACTTGTTTCTAACGAAGATGTAAAGAAAGAGATTGTAGAAAAGTACGGAGATGTACAGTTTGTAAAGCATTTTACATTTGACCCAGGAACATTTGAAAAAATTTGGATTGGAAACTGTCTTGCTGTTGGGTTATCTGCTGGTTTTGTAGAGCCACTAGAGGCAACATCGTTACAAATGACTGCAACAACCTTAAGTAGAGCCTTTCATTCAGAAGTAGATATCTTTAACCCATTGAGTCTGCGAGAAAGAATTAATAATGGTGCTTTTAAAGATTCTGAATCAGTAAAAGAATTTATATACTTACACTATATGACAAATAAAACAAACAACAGTTTTTGGAAAGATTTTATTTTAAACAACAAAATGCCAGAGCCTTTAAAATCTGTATACGATGATTTTATAAATGTTAAACTTATCCACGACTATGATTTAATGTGGCCAGAGTATAGCTACTACATAGTTGCTTATGGCAACGGTATAATGGATCAGGAAAAACTAATAAAGTTTTCCAATGAAAACCTAGAAAGCTTCTCTGATCAAATATATGCAAACTTTAAGTTAAAAAAAGAGCTTGCAAATAATAGTGCTAAACATTTTGATTTCTTAAAGTTTAACGGAGGATTTAATGAGTAATATAAAATATGTATTGTCACAGATGGGCAGTAGGTCTTATTGGAACAAGGTTAATTTTATAGAGTTTATATCATTTATGACTAAGGTTACTATTATTGTTCCAGGCCTGCTTTTTGGAAAACAATGGTGGTGGCTCTATATATTTGCATTAATTTCCAGCATGTCTCTTATTTGGACATCAACTAGAAAGACTTTGCCAACTATTATTATATTTAACATAATTTGGTGCTGCCTAGCTACTTCAGCTATCCTTAAACACTTTTTGCTTTAGTGTTCTTTAAACTCGCCCATAAATGCATCAGAAAGAGCTTCACCTTCTAATCCAGAAGATTGATAAAGTTTAATTCTATCTTTTGTAAATTGAGGATTTTCTTTTAATGGTCTATTCCATATATTTACAAATTCTTTTAAGGAAAGAGTGTCTTTATCTTTAATTTGTTCATAATATTCTGGAGTTTTATAATTGTAAAAAGTTCCTGGATTGTCTTCTGCCTTTAAAACAAAATTTGAAAATGCATATCTTTTACCAGAGGAAACTGGCTCTACTCCATGTGCATGTGGGGAGAATGCTCCATGTATAACTAAATCTCCTCTTTCTGGTTTAATGGTTAAACGATTTTCTTCCGTTACTGCATCGCTTCTATTTCCATCTTTATCAATATTTACGTAAAATATTTCTCCGCCTGTAAAATCTCCAAAATATCCGACTAAACCAAAATCTAAATCGCAACAAGTTTTCCATACATCTACTTGAGAAAGTCTATGACATTCTCCCTTTCCAGGAGAATCTGAATGTGTAAACATTCCTTCGTTCATTTCTGGAGTTATAATTAATACGTTGCCCTGTGGATGCATTACGTATTCTGGATATAAAAGTTCGCTAGCTTTTTCCCAAAGTGGGTGCATTGATTTAAGAGGTGGACTTACTTTATTTGCATACCAGCTTATAAGAGTGTCTCCATATTTATCACTCATATCATAATCTTTTAATTCATCTTCTACGGTTTTACATTCTTCATCAGTATAAAATCCTTTAAAAAGAAAAACTCCGCTTTGTGTTCCATAATCATCTGGGAAAAAAGAAACTTTAATACAATCTTCTCTATCATAAAACATTATTTTTTGACCACCTTTTTTATAAATCTTTCAAGTATCGATTCTTTATTTTTATGTTGTTCATGATTACACTCACTGCTGCAAACCTGTGGGTGATTAAATTGTGGACTAGCCATCCACTTAGCAAAATGATGAACCATAGTATTTATATTATAGCATGCATAACCCCTACAGAGGCGGATCCGTAGGGGTTATGTGCATTTTCATGCATACGCCAGGATTTACTCAACTAGCGTAATATCATTTTATATTATAATTGATAAAATATCAAGATGTTGTTACAATATTTTTTTCTTCAAGCTGTTTTAAAACTTCTAAAAGCAAATAATTTACTGCAACTGTGCTTTTTTCAATACTTTCATCTGCATCTGTTTCACTCATACCGTTTTGTAGGCAAAGTGTTTTATTAGCTTCATCAAAAGCCAAATGCATTGTTTTTAATATTTCTTCTTTATTCATTGTCTTCTCCTGGTTTAAAAGAAGGGACTGGCCCCAGTAGGTATCCCGCTTGATGATATTCTATCATTTTTTCAACTTCTTGTGAACCCACTACCTTGTTTGCAATAATTGATAGTAGGTCATAAATTCTATGTAGCATTATATAAGTAACCATTGGTAAGTTATCTTCTAGATTACTCGTTTCCGCCTTCTGGTCTTCCTGCATCTAACCACCATATTTCTCTACCCATAGCATCCGTTTCGGAAACTACTCCTGATTCAAATTCAAACTCTTTTTTGTTCATCTACTAATTTTACTATATCTTCATACTTAGACAGACCCATGGTATTTTTATAATTGCATTCAAGGCAGTATAGGTATATTAAAGATTCTCCGTCGCCATTGCATAAAAGAGAACCTTGATCCTGTGGGCATAAAAGCTTAGGAACAAGGCCCTCTTCCGAAAGTTTAATGTAAGTAGACACATACTGTATCTTCATTACACTTCCTTTCTAACTATTTGGGAACTTTAAATAAAATTCCTGCGCTCTTGGGGTTAAACCCTTCCAAGCTGACCAATCATTTCCGCCATTAGTCATATAATACGCTATCTCTGCATTTGTAGTTGGGTCAAACAATGACTCGTTTGACTTTAAGCTAAATTTTTCTTTACGATCTGTGCCGAGTTCACCCAACATATTGATCTGAAAAATTCCGTAAGAACTGTCTCCAGTATTCCTGTTACCATTGTATGCTAGTGGTCGTCCATTGGACTCCCTCTTAGCAATGGCCCAAGCCGTTTTAAGGGCTTTTCCTTCAAAACCTACTGCCCACAAAAGATTTTTTAAATCTTCATCTGACAGAGCCTCAGAAGGCTTGTAAACAGTATTGCTGTACTTCTCTAAGGTTTCTTTCTTAAGTTGTACTTCTGTCTTTGGTTGTACTATTAAAGCTTGTGCATATGTTGCATTAACTGTGTTGGAAAACAAAAACATTACTGTTAATGTTATCGCAGCATATTGATGAACAATATCGCTTAAGCTTTTCTTTATATTCTCCATTGGCATTTCCTCCTTTAGAGATAGCGAACTATAATCATACCATTGTAACAAAGAATATGTCAAATACTTTTTCTCTTGACATAGAATATCTATTTAGTATAATTCCAATAGGGGGGTCGGGGGGTCAGCAAATCAACAAAAATCAACATATATTATATATATGTATATATAGAGTATTATATATTACAGTTAACTAAAAAACAATCATAAAAATCTTTTTTCTTTTCTTTTATAAAAAAGTTTGATACACTTAGACTTCACTTAAAAAATAATCAATCCGTCAGGCGGAAGAAAAGGCGACACATGAAAAATACTATCGAAAACCCATATGAAAATTTTATTGCACTATCTAGATATGCTAAATGGGTAGAAGCAGAAGGACGCAGAGAGACATGGGGAGAAACAGTAGATAGATATTTTTCTTTTATGACAAACCATTTGCAGCAAAACCACAATTACATTCCAGATGAAAAGCTTGTTGCGGAATTAAAAGAGTTTGTATTTCAAAGAAATGTAATGCCGTCAATGAGAGCTGTAATGACTTCTGGCGCTGCACTAGATAGAGATAATGTTGCTGGATACAATTGTGCGTTCCTGCCAGTTGATTCTCCAAAATCATTTGATGAAACAATGTACATTTTGATGTGCGGAACTGGCGTTGGATTCTCTGTTGAATACAAGTACATTAACAAGCTTCCTCCAGTCCCAGAAACTTTGGAAAAATCAACTACAGTTATTACAGTAGAAGATTCTAAACAAGGTTGGGCAAAAGCATACCGTGAGTTGCTTGCATTATTATGGTCTGGACAAATTCCATCAATAGATGTTACTAAAGTTAGACCAGCTGGAACAAGACTTAAGACAATGGGTGGTAGATCATCTGGTCCACAACCACTTGTAAACCTTTTTGATTTTACTATTGCAAAATTTAAAAACGCCACTGGTAGAAACCTTAAACCAATTGAGTGCCATGATATTATGTGCAAAATTGGAGAAGTTGTAGTTGTTGGCGGAGTTAGACGTTCTGCAATGATTTCTTTATCTAATATTAATGATATTGAGATGGCACAAGCAAAATCAGGAAACTGGTGGGAGCAAAGCCCACAACGTGCATTATCAAATAATTCAGTTGCATATTCTCGCAAACCAGAAATGGAACAGTTTATTTCTGAATGGAAATCTTTATATGATTCTAAGTCTGGGGAACGTGGTATATATAATGTAGCAGCAGCACAAGCACAAGCTGCAAAGTATGGTCGCAGAGATCCAGATATTCATTATGGAACTAATCCATGTTCTGAGATTATTTTGCGTCCTTATCAGTTTTGCAATCTTTCAGAAGTTGTATTGCGTGAAAATGATACTAAAAAAGATATTCAGCGCAAGGTACAGCTAGCAACTATTCTTGGTACATGGCAATCAACTCTTACAGATTTTAAATATCTTAGAAAAATTTGGAAAGATAACACAGAAGAAGAAAGACTTCTAGGAGTTTCTTTGACTGGGCAATTTGGTCACAAATTCATGTCTGGTAAAGAAGATTTAATTTCACTAGAAGCATTCTTAATGACATTGCGTGAAAAAGCAAGAGAAGTAAACAGAGAAGAGTCTGGAAAAATTGGGATTCCAGAATCTGCAGCAATCACATGTGTTAAACCTTCTGGAACAGTATCTCAATTGGTTGGGGTATCTTCAGGAATGCACCCTTGGCATTCTCCATATTATATTCGCACAGTTCGTGGTTCAAAGGGAGATCCAATTTCAACATTTTTAAAAGAAGTTGGAATTCCAGTTGAAGATGATGTAATGAAGCCAAACGAGACTTATGTGTTTTCGTTTCCAGTAAAAGCACCAGAGGGTGCAATTGTTAGAAATGATTTAACAGCAATTGATCATTTAAATATATGGCTTGTATATCAACGTGCATGGTGTGAACACAAGCCTTCTATTACTGTATCAGTTAAAGAAGATGAATGGATGGAAGTAGGAGCATGGGTATATAAAAACTTTGATGAAGTTTCTGGTATTTCATTTTTGCCTCATTCAGAGCACACATATAAACAAGCCCCATATCAAGAAATTTCAAAAGAAGAATATGAGACTTTAGTGGCAAAAATGCCTAGTAATATTCGCTGGGAAGACTTGTCATTTTATGAGACAGAAGACGGAACTTCAACAAATGCAACACTGGCCTGTAGCTCAGATGGAAATTGCGAACTTGTAGATATTTCAGCTTAATGGTAAACTTATAGGATTGGGTAACACCAAAATTCATGGGCAAACCCGCCCACGAGGAGATGATAAAAAATGGCTATCAAAAAATTTGATAAAGCTGATTTAAATAAAGATGGGAAAGTAACTATGCAAGAACAAATCTTAGCAGCAATAGGAACTTACGGAAGAGCATTTTTGGCAGCAGCCACGGCTCTATATATGACTGGCAATACAAATCCAAAGGATTTAATTGCGGCTGGAGTAGCAGCAATTGCCCCAGTAATCCTAAAGGCATTAAGCCCAAGCAATAAAGAGTTCGGATTTACATCCAAGTAATTATTAGTCAATTGAGAATGCCCTTATGCTAAAATAGTGTAAGGGTATTTTCTTTTTAGGGGTAAAAAAATGGCAGCTCAAAAAAATTTTCAGGTAGACGAAAATGCAACGTTTACTTTTGAGGTGCAATATCTTGATGAAGACAATCAACCAATACAATTAAACCATCACACAGCAAAAATGCAAGTAAGAGATACACAAGGCGGTAAAAAATTAGCATTTACATTATCTGATGTAGATGGAATAACAATTACACCTTCACTTGGAAAACTTTCAGTTTCTGTTTCAGCAGAAAGAACTAAAAAACTTTTTTACCCAAAATCTGCATATGATTTAGTTTTAATTGACCCTAGCGTAAATGTAACAAGACTTTTAGAAGGATATCTAACATTAAATAGGGCGGTGACACTGTAATGGCAACCCGCCTGATTGTAACCGAAAATAACCCCCTAGTAGTAGTAAGAGCTTCTGGTGCCCCTGGAAGAACAATTATCAGTGGAGAAGGAAATCCAATAAATTCTCTTGGAGTCCCTGGAGATTTTTATTTTGATACACTCACAACAAGATTTTGGGGTCCAAAGTCTACATTATCTGACGAATGGCATATTGAAGATAGTTTTATCTTAGATAAACAAATTTCTTATATGTATTCTTGGGAAATGGCTCAAGTTACTGGACCAATACAGGGTATATATTCTGTGTCAATAAATCACAATTTGCAGTTCCACCCCAACGTATCAGTCAAGTCAAGCTCTGGAGACTTGTTAGAAACTGGAATAGACTATAATAGTATTAACCAAATAACATTGACAATGGCCCAGCCATTTTCGGGGACAGCATACCTGTCCTAAAAAGGAGATAAAAGATGGCAAGAAAATTTTTAGTTAGTATTGATCTTAACAAAAATGAGTTACTCAATGCTAGAATTCAAAACTTAGGCGCAGCGCCTTCCAGTCCAGTATCAGGTCAGGTTTATTACAATACTGGCGATAATATTCTATATTTCTGGAATGGTACCGAGTGGATATCCACATCTGGTTCTCTAGAAGTAATTACAGATGCAATTGGGTCATATGTAGAAGGCGGAATTGGTTTAACAAAAGTATTTAATGATAGTACAAATGTAACAACAATAGATTTAGACAATACCGCAGTAACAGCTGGAACATATGGATCAATAACAAAAGTACCAACATTTACAGTTGATCAGCAAGGTAGACTTACAAGCGCAAGCGAAGCAAATTTAGTAATTCCACTTAGCACACAAACAACTGGAGACTATGTTGCAACAATTGTTGGAACACCAAATGAAGTTACAGTTTCTCCAAATAGTGGACATAATGCAGCAGTCACAATTGGATTACCAGATGATGTTGAAATTACTGGAAACTTACAAGTTGGCGGAAACTTAAATGTAATTGGAACAGTTAACTCTGTAAATACAACACAGATTAATATAGAAGATAATAAGGTAAAACTTAATAGCAAATTTACTGGTGCCCCTACAACAGACGCAGGAATTGTTGTTGAACGTGGAACAGAAACAGATGTTGAAATTTTATGGAATGAAACATCAGATAAATGGACATTAACAAATAACGGAACTAATTACCATGCAATTGCTAGAAAATATGCAGAAACACTTGGTTCGTCAGCAACATCTTATACAGTTACACACAATCTTGCAACAACAGATGTAACTGTTCAAATATTTGAAGCAGCTACGCCGTTTGCTCAGGTTGAAGCAGATGTTCAAAGATCAACTGCAAATGCTGTAGTAATTAACTTTGCTTCCGCACCAGCTGCTGGAGAATATAGAGTAGTTGTAGTAGGCTAACAATGTCAAGACAAATGCTAGTACCACTTAGACTCTTAGCTTTGTCAGCAGACCCAGAGTTTGGACAGGTTGGCGAAATTTATATAAACACAAACACCAAAAATTTGCGTGTTCATAATGGAACAACATGGATAGAACTTACTCCACCAAGTACTGACCCAACTCCATTTTATATGCATACCCATACTTTTGATGGTGATGTACATACAATTGACATTCAAAATCAAATTGATTTTAAATCAATGTCAAACCCAGATACACCAAATTTAGTTCTACCACAAATAGTAGGTTATGATGGCGGAGATCCTACTAATAATTTATCTAATCCTACATTTGTTAATGAAAATTTATTTGATGCAGGGTTTTTTGATGGATCAGAAGTAGTAATAGATACAGAAGCAGGGGGAGGCGGCTCAGCAGATTTTGATGCGCCATCGCTTGACGGAGGAGGATCATAATGGCATTAAAAATTCAATTAAGAAGAGATATATCAGCAAACTGGACAGCAAACAATCCATTACTTTTAAATGGTGAAGTTGGTATTGAAACAGATACGCTTAAGCTTAAAGTTGGTAATGGTACACAAAGATGGAATAATTTGCCAGGATATATTTTAAATCCAGGAATGCCAGGAGGAGTTGCAACACTTGATAGCCTTGGCAAAGTGCCACTATCCCAATTACCAGATCAAGTTTCATTAGATGCAGAAGCTGCAATAGCAGTTTCTAATGCAATAGGAGTATTAACAACTTCAAGTATTGCTGAAGGAATAAATAAATATTTTACAAACAATAGAGCAATTACTGCTGTAGAAGGTTTGTTTGATTCAAAAGGATCAGCTACACAAGCTTTATCATCTGCTAATGCTCACACAGCAGCAAAATTTACTGATGCAATTAATGAATCAACTGCAATTGCAACTACTAAAGCAAATCAAGCACTTTCTTTAGCTAATCAGAATTCAGAACAATTTACAAATACAGCAATTAATCTTCTTACAACATCTGATATAGAAGAAGGCTCAAGACTTTATTTTACTACTCCAAGAGTAGAAAATATTGTTGGCCCACTTATTTCACAAACAAGATCATATGTAGATCAAGAAGTTACTGAAGCTAAAACATATGTAGATTCTGCTTTAACAAATTTTACTGCACCATCTGCAATTTCATCAACATCTGAATTGCCAGAAGGATCTAATTTATACTTTACTAATTCAAGAGCAATTACTGCAACAGCTGCTGTAAGAACAGCGCAACTAGGTGCAGCACTTGGAGCAGTAGATGATTTAAGAACTGAAATTCAAAATGATTTAAATAACTATGTACCACTATCTGATATTAATGTTTCTGGAGGAGTAGCTGGTTTAGATTCAAATACTAAAATTCAAGATAATGTAATACCATCTACAATTGCAAGAACTTCAGATATAACAGCTGCTATAGCTAACATTGTAGCGGCAGCACCAACTTCATTTGACACACTTAAAGAAATTTCTGATTATATTGCTGCAGACCAAACAGCATCTTCTGCCCTAACAACTTCGCTTGGAACAAAATTAAATATAACTACGGCAGCATCAACTTATGCACCTAAAATTTCTCCAACATTTACTGGTACTGTTACAATGCCATCAGGAGCAATAATACCTGGTTATGCTACAACAGTTAACTTAACAACAGCTCTTGCAGAAGCAAAAACATATACCGATACGGCTGTAAACGGAATAAATAACTCTCTTGGAGATTATGCACTTATATCAGACAGAAATATTGCAGGTGGTTATGCAGGACTTGGTTCAGACAGCAAGATACTAGAGTCTGCAATTCCAACCGCAATAACAACATCAATTGCAGCAGCTGCAACTCTTGCAGCATCAAACATTAATGGAACTTACACTAACGGAAGTTCTTCTTCTAATATAAACAAAATTACATATGGCACAAACATTACCCCTCCTTCAAGTGGAAATGCTGCTGGAGATATTTACATCCAATACTAAAAGGAGCCTGAAATGCCGCTAAACATTTTTGATGGTTCTAATTGGAACCCACTCAAAAAAATAAAAATTTATGATGGTTCATCATGGAATGAATCAAAGTCGGCATTTATATGGAATGGATCTGAATGGAAAACATTACTAGATTTAAAACCAAAAAATACATCTTTACCAACATTATCTATACAAGGTAACGCATTTTTTTATTCTGCACAAGAAACAGTTATATCAACCAATGGGCAATGGGAAAATTCACCTACATCATTTGAGTATCAATGGCAAAAAGCTGCTTATCCTACATCTAATTGGTCAAACATACTTGACAAAACATCTAATACTTTATTTTTAAATGAAGATGAATGGGATTTAAATCAATCTTTAAAATATGTTGGATATGCTGTTAGATGCAAAGTTACAGCAATAAATTCTGCTGGAAAAAATTCTGAAGATGTTTACACACTTTCTAGCCCAGTAATTGCGCCAGCTCCATTAGGAGAAATTAGCGTAAATGTAGTTTCAAACGGAATTGTCGAATTTACTTGGCAAAAAGTAAAAGGCGCTAATGATTACTATATGCAATATCAAGGACCTCAAGTTGCATTTACTGAAATTATGAGCATGGTAAATAATACAGATGCTTCAAAGGGAGTATATTCTACACAAGGAACAACATGTAAATTTACTATTGATACTGGTTCAGCAGCTGGAACACTTGGAATTTTAATAAATCCAATGAATACATCAAATGTTTCTGGCATGTCATTAAGTGGATATGGTAGAAATGCATCAGTAATGGATCTAAAGCCAATTAAAGCTACAGTAACAGCAACAATGACATCGTTTAGTTGGGGCGGAAGACTAAGTTGGTCTACAAATTTAATACAACAAACTGGATGGACAATATATAATGAAGGACAGCTATACGCAAGTTCATTCATGAATGACGCACTAGCAACGTCTTATGATATAAGTGAACTTGGTGTAGGCGGATCAAAATTTGGAGCATTTACAGTACAAATTACTGGAACAGCACCTAGATATACAGAAACTTCATGGACTTCTTCTCCATCTCTATCTATTGAATATCCAACAGTTCCATTGCCAGTTAATGAAGGTGCTCCAACAGTTTCTTTAAATGGAAGAACAGTAACTTCAACAAATGGTACATGGACAAATCAAAATTCTATCTATAATTATCTTATTGAATGGTATTCTAATGGAGTACCAATGACGTTTGGTGTTGGACAATCAGTAGATTTTAGTACTAACACATCTTATGATAATACTCAAATATCATCTTCTGTTCAAATTTTAACTACTGATTTAAGATTGACAGAAAAAATATATAGTAGCAATTCTGTAACAATGCTACCTTCAGCTGCACTTTGTGATACTCCAGCAAAATGTTTAACTCCAGCATGTCAAGCTTGTGTACGTACATACAACATAAATACAAATGTTGCTACTAGCGTTTGTCCATCTGGAACAATGATTCAACAAGTTTGTATAACTCCAGGCTCTTGTGACAACACAACTACAAATGTTGGTTGTGTACCAGTAGGAACACAATGGTATTGTACTGAATCATATAATGGCGGAGGAATTGGCAATTGTGGATATACCTTATCTTCATTTAATAATTCTGGGTCTGGTTCTGGATATTCAAGATCATGTGTTGCTGGTGGTCCATATCCAGCATGTGGATCTACTGGTCCTGCTACTTCAGTAACTTACTATATTGGATCTTCTGGATGTGATTTTCAAAATGGCACATATTATATGCCTCCATCAGTAAGCGGCCCATTTACTAATGCAACTATGCCTGGAGATTATGATAGCATTGGAAGTAGAACTTTTTCTAAATTTGTATATAGAGCGACATCAGCAGAAGCATTAGCAGCAGTACAACAAGCAGCTTGTACGCCAGCAACTCCACCAGCAACTCCACCAGCAACTCCACCAACAACAGTTATTTGTCAAAATGGAGTTAATTGTAATGAAGCAGCTTGTCAAACTTGTGGACCATCAAGTTATACTAGTACCAGACCATCATCTGCTTGTCCATCTGGTATAACAAACACTTATGTTTGTTATACTCCAGGCTCTTGTGACAATATAACTACAGATACTACTTGTGTAGCACCAACAAGTATTTGGTACTGCACCGAAAGCTATAATGGTGGTGGGGTCGGAAACTGCGGATATACAACATCAGCATTTGATAATTCTGCATCTGGATCTGGATACTCACGTTCTTGCAATACTACTGGATACATATCTTGTGGATCTACCAATCCTTCAACTCCACCTGCAACCCCACCTTCAACTCCACCAGTTGTAGATTGTACTTCATGTTCTTCAACATTAAGTTATAATAGCACCAGACCAAACGCAGCGTGTCCTTCTGGAACAGAAAATATTTATGTTTGTTGGACTCCAGGAAATTGTGAAAATATAATTACAGCAACTGGCTGTGTTCCAGTAGCCACACCACCTGCAACCCCACCTTCAACTCCACCAGCCGTAGATTGCACTTCATGTTCTCCAACACAAAGTTATGCAAGTACAAGACCAGTAGAAACTTACATCTGTCCTTCTGGAACAGAAAACACATATGTTTGCTGGACTCCGTCAGGTTGCCAAAATATAGTTACAAGCACTGGCTGTGTTCCAGTATCCACACCACCTGCAACCCCACCTGCAACCCCACCTGCAACCCCACCTACTTACGATTGTAATACATGTAATAGTTATGGCGGAGCTTGTGGAACTTATGGAAATGGAACTTGGTGTATAACACCAGGATCTTGTCCAAATATATGTCAAGGCGATCATCCAAGTTATTTTGCTCCACCGTTCTTCCCACCAAGCTTCTTTGCTCCACCGTTCTTCCCACCGAGCTTCTTTGCTCCACCGTTCTTTTGGTTTGCTCCACCGTTCTTCCCACCAAGCTTCTTTGCTCCACCAGGATTTAAGGGCAAGTGTTTATCACCAGACTCAGTAATATTTACTAATACTGGCTGGGTAAAAGCAAAAGATATTAAGCCTGGAGATAATATTATTACAATTAATGGAAATGATATTGACATTGAATCCGTAACTTTAAACAAAACATCTAAACCGCTCCCAACAAATGTTGAATTTTCAAATTCACAAGTTGTTTCAGTAGAAACAAAGCTTTCAACATTAATAGGATTTAACTACAGAGGAAAAGATTACTCAATTACTCAGCCAATATTTGTAAAAACCTCAGAAGGAATTACTTATAAAAATGCTGGAGATATCAAAGTTGGAGACGCAATAATTAGCGTTGATTCTCAAGGAGAAATTTCTGAAATTATAGTAGATTCAATTCAAATTGATGATTTAGAGTCTACAGTTTATGATATTAGAACTTCCCCAGAACCTTGGTTTATTGTAAATTCAACTATAGCTATAGCTTAATAATTATGCTATAATTTATAAAAAAGGAGATTAATAATGCTTGATAATAAAGATTTTGACGGGGAAGTATTTATGGTCCTTGTCGATGGAGAATATGCTGGGTGGTTTAGCGTACCTAAAGGAAATTTAGAAACAGAAATATTAAGATCTGGTTTATCTAGTAATCCAACAATAGTAAATTTTACCGATTTGCCAATAAGCGTATCGGATTTTCCAGCACAAGCAGAGGGCTGGAAATGGGACGGTACATCATTTAAGAAGGATTAAATATGACTTCAAGATGGCAAACAATAAAAGCAAATTTAGTTGATCCAAATGCAGTGAAACCTTGGGATGTGTTAAACCCAAATACTGAATGGACAACAGATGAAAAAAAAGAAGAACGATATAGCATTTGTAAAGGATGCCCTGAATTTATATCAGCTACAACACAATGCAAGCAATGTGGCTGTATAATGAAAATTAAAACAGGAATGGAAAAAGCAGTCTGTCCTTTGGGCAAATGGTAAAATAAATGACTACTATCTTTGACCTTGAAAAACCAAATATTAGAATTATAAAAAACTTTTTATCAAAAGAAGAATGTGATGAAATTTTAAAGGTTAAAGAAATGTCAGAAGTTTTATGGTCATTAGACTATAATCTTAATTATCCAAAAAAAGAAAATGTTGCTGGAAACCTTCAATACTCTGTATCTCAATGGGATGGAATGTGCATTAATATAACCCGTCCTGGATTTGCAGAAAGATATGGCATTAACCAAAAATATTATGATTTATTGGCAGATAGAATGAAAATGCATATGGAAGAAAAATTTAATGTTACTGGATTACAAACAGAACAATATTTAATTAATAGATGGAGAATTGGAAGAGAACAGACTCCTCACCTTGATTATTTTTATGAAGAAGAACCTGGTCATGACTATGAAAAACTTGCTAGACATAACATACCAAAATCCTTTTTAGATACATTTGGTCAGATGTTTCAAACAAAACATTATTCATCTTTGGTGTACCTAAATGAAGATTACACTGGAGGCGAGCTTTATTTCCCAGAACACAACTTTATCATAAAGCCAGAAGCTGGAACTTTAATATGTTTAAAGGGAGATGAGCACAGCTTGCATGGAGTCAAAAAAGTAGAGTCTGGAACTAGATATACGATATCATTGTTTTGGGAAGATTTAGAATATAAAAATAAAATTGGCGTCAAATAAACTTTTGTAGGGTATAATTATCTAAGCAACATAATCACACATAGGGGGTAGTCAATTGGCCACCAATTATCCAAACAGTATCGATCAGCTTGTTAATCCAAATGGTTCAGATACATTAGCATCACCATCTCATTCCCAACAGCACACCAATGCAAATGACGCTATTGAAGCATTAGAAACAAAAGTTGGCGTAAACGGTTCAACAGATCCATCATCACTCACATACAAAGTTTCAACTATTGAAACAGTATTGACTGATCTAGGGAATAGCACAGATACAATCCAAGAGCTTTTAGGATTGGAAGGCAACAACGACCTTGCAGTTTATGGTATTGAGAATCCTACAAACGTAGATTCCTTTTCAAAGAGCACATGGAGAACTGCTAAGTATAACATTCAGGTGACAAAGGGTTCCGATGTGTATACATCAGAGATTCTTGTTTCCCACGATGGAACAAACATAATGGTTTCAGAATCAAACATTATCTCAAACACAAACAACAACATATTTACTTATGCCTTTGAAGAAAACTCAGGTATAATTAGTCTAAGAGTCACCCCTGTTTCTGGTTCTATATCAGTTAGATACGTCAGAACAGCGCTTAAAGCATAATAAAAAAGCAACAAGAGGAGTCATATAAATGGCAACAGTAACAAAAAACTTTAGAATTAAATCGGGCCTTATAGTTGAAGGTACTACAGGTACAATCAATGGTCAAAACATACTTACAGAAACAGGCGGGAATGCTTATATTCTCAACCTTGTTGGCGGTGCCACTCTTGTAAAATCTGTAGACGCAGGAACATTTGCAGTCGATGGTGCAGGCAATCTTACAGTAAAGCCTAATACATTTGATGCATACGGATCCGCTTCAGCAGCTCAATCAGCAGCTATTGCAACCGCATCAGCAGACGCAACATCTAAAGCCAACGCAGCACGGTCTGCAGCAGAAGCCACTGCATCAAGTGATGCAACAACAAAAGTAGCTGCAGAAGCAGCACTTAGAGTTTCAGGAGATGCTGCTTCAGTTTCAACTGCAGCATCTGACGCAACATCTAAGGTAGCAGCAGAAGCTGCTCTTAGAGTATCAGGCGATGCAGCCTCAGTAGCGACAGCAGCAGCTGACGCAACATCTAAGGCAAATGCAGCACAGGCTGCAGCAGAAGCTACTGCAGCAGCAGCTCTTTCAACTGCAATAGCAACAGAAGTTTCAAACCGTAATACAGCAATTGGAACTGCAGTAGATTCGTTAGTAGATGGTGCACCAGCACTTCTTAATACATTAAATGAATTAGCAGCAGCAATTAATGACGATGCTAATTACACAACAACTATTACAACAGCACTTGGAACAAAGGCTAACGCAGCCGATGTTACTGCAAGTCTTGCAACCGCCGCTTCAAATGCAGCAGCAGATGCAACATCAAAGGCTAACGCAGCCCAAGCAGCAGCAATCTCTGCAGCAGCATCAGACGCTACTACAAAGGCTAACGCAGCAGCAGCAACCGCAGCAGCTGACGCAACATCTAAGGCAAATGCAGCACGTTCTGCAGCAGAAGCTACTGCAGCAGCAGATGCAACATCAAAGGCTAACGCAGCCCAAGCAGCAGCAGAAGCCACAGCAGCAGCTGCTAATACAGCTCAGCAAGCTGGAACAACAGCATTTACAGCATTAAACGTAAATGATCAAGCAAAGCAAATTGCAGCTTCATCATCTGGAACAGCATCAGTTGCTGGAACAGCTTACCAGTGGGCAAAGGCTGACTATCGTTCAGCTAAGCTACTTGTTAAGATTGATAACGCAACACACAATGAAATATCTGAAATTTTATTAACACTAGATGCATCAGATAACGTAGCAATTACAGAATATGCGATTGTCGGAACTAATGGATCAAGAGGAACAATTACAGCAGAAGTATCTGGTGCAAATGTCCTTGTAAAGGTTACACCAGTAAACAACTCAACAGTTAAAGTATCTGGAACATTAATTAAATAATTAAATAAAGGTTTTGGGGGATTCCTTAAAAATCCCCCACAACAAAACAATTAGGGGATATGTGAACTTAAATGGCAACAGTAAATAAAAACTTTAAAGTAAAGAACGGGTTAAACGTAGCTGGAACTGCAACGTTTGATTCTAATATTGTATTAGGAACAGCCCCACTATCTTTTGATACAGCAACAAATAGGCTACAAGTCCAGATCGATGGAACTTGGCAGCCTATAGCTTTGTATTCAGAAATTCCAAATGAGAACACAATGTTGTCATTTATGGATGTTGGACTAGCCATTGATTACAATGGTCAGCCAACCTATATCATTCAGGCAAATGGAGTAACGCCATCAGGAACAAGTAAATATGTTCTTGGAGGGGACCCTTCAACTACTGAATTTGGAATGACTTTTGATTCAGGAGCATTAGTAGCATGATGCTAAATTGTAATGGTTTAAATGCTATAATTTCAATATATCAAATTAAAGGGGTGGCATAATGTCAACAGTAAGAATTCAAGTACGTAGAGGTTTATCTTCAGAATGGACCGCAGCAAATCCAGTATTGGCTGCAGGTGAAATGGGTGTTGAAACAAACACAAACAAATTTAAATTTGGTAATGGAACAGATGCATGGACTGCTCTTTCCTATGCGGCTTCAGATGCTGCAGCAATTGGTGAAATTTCCCAAGATGCTATCAATCAAGCACTATCAGTAGGAGCAGGATTAACAAAGACTTATAATGATGGCGCAAATACAATTACTGTAACTGTAGATACAGATGTAGTTTCAACTAAAACATTTGCTATTGCAGAAGCAACATCAAAAGCAGCTGCAGCACAAGCAGCAGCAGCAGCCTATACAAATACTGCAATTAGTGGAATAAATAACTCACTTACAGATTATTTAGAGGTTGCAGATAGAGGAGTAGCCAATGGAGTTGCTTCATTAAATAATTTAGGTAAGGTCCCAGAGGCACAATTAAATTTACAATCACTTTCAACAAACGTAATTACTAGTGGTAACGTAACAGCAGAAAATGTAACAGTAAATGCTAATTTAATTGTTAATGGTACAACAACAACATTAAATACTCAAAATGTTTCTATAGAAGATACACTTCTATATATTGCTGAAAATAATAATTCAAGCTCATTAGATTTAGGTTTTGTAGCTGGACATAACACTGGTGTATATAACCATACAGGACTAGTAAGAGATGCTTCTGATAATAAATGGAAGCTTTTCAAAGATGTTACAGACGAACCAACAACAACAATAAATTTTGCTCAAGCTAATTTAGATAATTTAGCATTATTTAACTTAGATTCAAATGCAATTCAGGCAGTTTCAATTACAGCAACTGGAACCGCAGCATTGCCAAATAGTTCAATTACAACCGCAAATATTCAAAGCCAAGCAGTTACAGCAGAGAAACTTGCAACAGATTCAGTTGAAACAGCAAAAATTAAAAATGGTGCCGTTACTGGAGCAAAATTAGAAGATATGACAGTTACAGCAGCTAAGCTTGGAGCCTATGCAGTTACTAGCGGTAAAATTGAAGATGGTTCAGTTATTACAGGAAAGCTTGGAGCAGCATCAGTTACAGAAGATAAAATTGCAACAAATGCAGTTACTGAACCTAAAATTGCAGCAGGTGCAGTTGTTGAAACAAAACTTGCATCAGGATCAGTAACATTAGCAAAGCTTGCAAGCGCTTCAGTTGATTCATCAAAGCTTGCATCAGGATCAGTAACTTCTGCTAAAATTGCAGACAATTCAATTGTATTATCTCACATGACAGATAATTCTGTTGGAACTGTTGAAATTGTTGACTCAGCAATTACTGAGGCAAAACTTGCCGCAGCAGCAGTTGGCTCTACTAAAATTGCAACAGGCGCTGTATCAAATGCACATATTGCAGCAGATGCAGCAATTGCAACATCAAAGATCTCAGGTCTTGATACAGCACTTGAATTACGGGCCCCACTTGCTTCACCAACATTTACAGGAACAGTAGTTCTTCCAAGTACAACATCAATTGGAAATGTTTCCTCAACAGAGCTTGGATACGTAGATGGAGTTACATCTCCTATACAAACACAGCTTGCAGCAGGGACAACTGCTCTTGCAAATCACGAAGCAGATACAACAAACATTCACGGAATTTCAGATACTTCACTTCTAGCAACTACAGCAAATGTTGCTACTGCTAAATCAGAAGCTATTACAGCAGCAGGTACTGCAGCAGATACAAAGGTATCTACAGCAGTGGCAGCACTTACAAAGTCTTCAGTAGGCCTTGCAAATGTTGATAATACAGCCGATACAGCAAAGCCAGTATCTACAGCACAAGCTACAGCAATAGCAACTGCTAAATCAGAAGCAATTGCAGATGCAACTTCACGGGTTACAGCAGTTATAAATGGTGCACCAGCAGCATTTGATACACTTAAAGAAATTGCAGATTATATTGCAACAGATCAGAGTGCTGGTTCAGCATTAACTGCATCAGTTGCAACTAAAGCTCCTCTTGCCTCACCAACATTTACTGGAACAGTAACAGTTGGAGCAGCAGGGATTGTATTCTCTGATGGAACACAAACACGGGCAGCAGTTCCTTCTATAACAACATTTGCATCATCTTTTGCAGCATCAGCAACACTTGCAGCAGGAGAACAAGATAAATTTGTACCAGTAGATGGAGCAGTAGTTATTACTCTTCCTGCAACAGGATATTCAACTGGACAGTCAATTGATTTCTACCAGGCTTCAGGCACAGGAGCATCATTTGCTTCAACAAACTCCGTAGTAGGAACACCAGGACTTAAGTTTAGAACTACAAACTCAGTTGTAACAGCAATGAAAACTTCAAGCGGATGGTTGGTCTTTGGAGACCTATCAGCGTAATCGGATTAAAGGAGAATATATAAATGTCAAAACAAGCAGGTAGAATGAGCCAAGGAGCTAATGACTTCTTAGCTCCGTATGCTCCAACAATTGGTACAGCAACAAATGTAGGCTCAAGTAGAGCTTTCAATAATGGACGGGCAGATGTAACTTTTACAGCTGACTCAAGAAATGCTGCAGATTCATTTACTGTTACCTCTTCTCCAGGAAACTTTCTTGGAACTGGGGCATCATCTCCAATTTCAGTTACAGGCCTTCAGTCAGGAGTTGCTTACACATTTACAGTAACCGCAACAAATGCAGCAGGAACATCAGCTTCATCTGCAGCATCTAATTCTGTTACAGCTACAACTGTACCTCAAGATCCACAAAGTGCAACTGCAACTGCAGGAGTTAATGAAAACACTATTTCTTGGACAGCTCCAAATAATGGTGGATCAGCAATAACAAATTATTATATTGTTGGAAATGATGGAACATCTGGTAACACAGCATCTACATCAATAGTAATTGCAGATACTGCTAATACTTCTCAATATTATAATGTTTATGCAGATAACGCTAATGGTAGATCAATTGCTTCAGGTAATACAGCTACTATTACAACTCTAGCACCGTTCTTCCCACCGTTCTTCCCACCGTTCTTCCCACCGAGCTTCTTTGCTCCACCGTTCTTCCCACCGTTCTTCCCACCGAGCTTCTTTGCTCCACCGAGCTTCTTTGCTCCACCGTTCTTCCCACCGTTCTTCCCACCGAGCTTCTTTGCTCCACCGAGCTTCTTTGCTCCACCAGGATTCTGGTTTGCTCCACCGAGCTTCTTTGCTCCACCAGGATTTAAGGGCAAGTGTTTATCACCAGACTCAGTAATATTTACTGCAGATGGATGGGTACAAGCTAAAGATATTAAAGTTGGAGATGCAATATTAACTATTGACGGAAGTCATATTAATCTTGAATCAATAACTTCAAATAAAACTTCTGAATCACTTCCAGAAAATGTTAAATTTACAAATGGTCAAGTTGTTTCTGTTACAGAAAAAACTTCAACATTAATAGGATTTAACTACAGAGGAAAAGATTACTCAATTACTCAGCCAATATTTGTAAAAACCCCAGAAGGAATTACTTATAAAAATGCTGGAGAAATTGAAATAGGAGAAATAATCCTACATGTTGATGCTGAAGGATCAGTATCAGAGGTTCCAGTAACTTCAATAGAAAAGGATGAAGCAGAATCAACTGTTTATGATGTTAGAACATCTCCACAGCCATGGTTTATAGTTAATTCCTTTATAGCAATAGCATAAATATCTATAAAAGAGGGGTGGCCTACAAGCTGCCCCTCTTTTGCTATTGTCTTTGTAAATTCAAAATGATACAATAAAGGTATGACTACTACAAACACCCCATATGGATTTTCATCAAAAGAAGAACTTTTCCCAGGAGTCTGGGTATATAGAGATGTAATTAAAAAAGAATTAAATGTAATAGATAGACTTAACTCAATTGGAGAAGCATCTATCAGAGACAATGAATCAAGATTCAGTTGGACTTTTGGATTTGTTGGATACAGCGAAAAAAGACCTTCATACAGAGATTGTGAAGATATTAAAGTTGGAGAAATAAATAATCCAACAAATGAAACTCAAACGCTAGTTGCTGATTTGTGGTCTGATTTAAAAAAAGCACAAGATGTTGCAGTTCAAGATTATTGTAATAAATACAATGTAAAAATGAATTTTTGGGAAGTTATGAATTGCATACGATATGGTAAAGGACAGCATTTTCAAGAGCATGCAGATCATGGATTTTCATATAGCGCAACAGTGTCTTTAGTAGCATATATAAATGATGATTATGAAGGCGGCAATTTGTTTTTCCCTAAAATTGGTTTAGACATTAAGCCAAAAGCTGGAGACCTATATATTTTCCCATCTACCTATTTGTTTTCTCATAGAGCAATGCCAGTAATTGAAGGACAAAAATTTTCTATAGTTACGATGCTTGATTATAATGATCATGCCCACAAACAAGAGTTTTTTGAAGCAAGAGCCAGATGGGTTGAAGAAGACGCAAAAACTGGCAAAAATTCTTATGCATAAAATTAAAGCCTATACTATAAGAGAAGGCTACGGAGAAGTTACGCCTCTTTCTATTAAAAGAGAGTGGATGGATAATACTTATGATGCACATGCATACAAGTGTTTTCCAGTAGGCCTTACAAATCAATTAGGATGGGGAATATCTTTTCCAGAAGATATATCTTTTATATGGGATGGTATTTGCGATAGTACTCCAGATCATGTGAAAATTTTATCTGGAGAAAAATATGCTTATTCTGGAAGAGCTAATGGAACAATAAGTTTTAATACAGGCTTAATGTTTGTTACAGATGAAAATACAAGTCTTTTATCTATGCCTGTCCCAAATTTATTTTTTGAAGGTGCTGTTCCATTTACAACTTTAATAAGTACATCATTTTTCCCTGGGGAATTGCCGTGTGCTTGGATGATAACAAAAGCAAATGAAATTATAACAATTAAAGCGGGGACTCCAATAATTGCAATATTACCTATAGATCTAGAAGGACTTCAAAACTCAGAAATTAACTTTGAGCCTATGTCATCGGCACCTCAGCAAAAATTTGATTCAACTGAATATTCAAATGTTGTTTATAATCTTAATAGATCAGCTACTTGGTCTAATTTTTATAGAGATGCAGTAGATCATTTAAAAAATAGTATAGGAAAACATCAAATTAAAGCAATAAGACTAAAGGTAAATAATGAAGACAATACAAGTTTATAAAACAGGCGGCCCAGAAACAATTTTATCCCCACTTGAAACAGATAGAGAGTGGATGCATGAAAATAAATATGGTTATAATTGTTTTCCAATAACTCTTCCAAATAAAATGGGTTGGGCAATATCTTTTCCAAAAGACATATCTTTTATTTGGCATGGTAGCAATAAACAAGGTCCCGATGGTGATATAGAAATTTTATCTGGAGAAGAGCATTGTTATTTTGAAAGAGGCGGTGGAGTTATTGGATTTCCCACTAATCTAGTTTTTAAAACAGAAGAAGACTTAAGCATAGTAACAATGCCAGTTCCAAATCAATTTATAGATGGAGCTCAATGTTTTACATCAATTTTATCAAGTTCATTTTACACTGGAGCACTACATGTAGTTTGGAAAGTAACTTCTCCTAACAAAATTATAACAATAAAGGCTGGCACCCCCGTTGCAGCCGTATTGCCAATTTCACTAAAAGAGATAAATAATATAAAGGCAGTTATTTCAGAAGAATCAATTTCAGATACGGTTCATGATGGAGATTATGTTGATGCCATGACCAAATATGGAATGGATAATATGAGAACTTCAGATTGGTATAAAAAAGGAGTAGATCATAAAGGTAATATAGTAGGAAAACATGAAATAACAAGCTTTAAATTTGAAGTAGAAGAAAGAAAATGATTATATGGTAAAATTAGATAAACAGCACTTTTTATGTATTATGAAGAGGAAATAAATGAAACCGTCAAATGCTTGGTCACATGAACCACCAAAGTCTATAACTCCATCTGGATTTTTTGGAAACTCAATAGATAACATTGTTGAAATAAAAGATTTTTTAAGTTTAGATGAACGCAAGCGTCTAATGGACTTTGCTCTGAATAATAAAATTTGGGATATAACCGAAACTCACAGAGATGCAGATGGATTAGTTTTGTATGATCACACCGTCTGGGAAGACAGAGTATGCACTTATAATTCTTTAATGGCTTCAGATCCTTCTATATTAGATTTGATTTATAGCATGATCAATAGATTAAAAATAGAAGTAGATGCATTTTTTAATGTTGATGCAAAAGAAACTGGACCTGCAATTGTTAGATGGCCCATTGGAGCTCGTCAGGAACCACACGCAGATAAAGAATTTCATTCTGGCCCAGAAAAAGGAAGAGCAAATGACTTCCCTTGGTATGACCTAGCTGGACTATTTTATTTTAATGATGATTATGAAGGTGGAGAATTATATTTCCCACAGCATGGAATTGAATTTCAGCCAGTTGCAGGAGCAGCATATTTTTTCCCAGGTGATATGTATTATACACACGGTGTCCGCCCAGTAAAATCTGGAAATAGATTTACATCGCCATTTTTTTGGACGATAAATAAACATACAGGAGAAAAACAGCCATGAGTGAATTAAGCTATATAGAACTTTATCCAAAAATTGATGTATACAGAAATGTATTAGAAGATCCAGAAGCTTTATATAAAACTATGAATAAATCTGAAAAAACTTCTGAAGGCAAATATTTTTTAAAGACTTGGGATCCATGGGCACATTTTGGAACTTACACACAAAAAAAAGATATAAGAGAAGTTGCTGATGATGTTTTGTCACATGAAATGTTTATTGAAGAAAAAAAGTTTGTTGAAGATGTGGAGTCTGCATATAATAAAGTTATTTTAGATTATGTTGAAAGACATAAAATTAACCTTCCAGAAGGGTGGAGATTTAGCGGAGCTTCATATTCTAAATATCATGCAGGAATAAATAATTTAAATAATAATTTAACAATGCAATATCATACAGATCATATTACATCACAAAAAGATATGCCTGGAGATAAATTTTTTATAACCTGTACAATGTATATAAATGATGATTATGATGGTGGAGATATTGAATTTTATATTGATGGGACAATAATTAATCACAAGCCTAAGTCTGGAGACATATTGGTATTTCCATCTACTCAACCATATTATCATGGCGTTAAAACAATTAACACAAATGAAAAGTTTTTTGTTAGAAACTTTATTATGACTCCTCACAATGGAACAGAAGAATGGCTTGCAAACCAAAGAAAATTTGGTGCTTACAGATGGGCAAAAATGGAACAAGAAAGAATAGATAATGAGGATAAAAGAAATATGCTTTATTTTAATGATGGCGTATTAGTTTCCTACGAAGATCATATTAAAAAACAATTTGGTAGCGAAGAAAAATTACATGACCAGTATCCAAAGGAGATGATGTAACATGGAAAGAGATATGATTATAACAAGACATAAGTCAGATATTGTAACTTATGAAAACTTTCTTACTCCAGAAGAATGCAAATCTGTAATTGAAGTTTTAGCAATTAAAATGGAAAAAGAAGAATTAAAATGGATGCCAATTTCTTTTTATGAATCTTATTCTTCTGGTATGCCAGAAGTAAATGACCCAGATACAATTGCATGCGGATTACCAGGAGATTTTTTTCAAGTATTGAGACAGCGAGTCATTGATGCAACAGCAGATATGGCAGGTAAAAATCCTGAGCAGATGTCGCAAATAAGCTGGCACTCTCAAAGATGGGCACCTGGAGCATTTGCTAATATGCACTCAGATAATACAGACAATGAAGGAAAATCTGGTGCATTTACTAGAAGTAGATATGCAACATTTATTTATTTAAATGATGACTTTGAAGATGGCATACTAAACTTTAAACATGGTCTCACCATTGTACCAAAAACTGGGTTAATGGCAACATTTGCTGGTGGATTTGAAAATACTCATGAAGTTACAACAGTCAAGAAAAATATTAGATATACGCTGGGATCTTTTTGGGATGATAGAGAAGAGTCAGATTATCCACAAGAAGTAAGAGATGCTTGGGCCACAGAGCTTGCAGAAGTTAGAGCTCATCAAAAAATAGAAGCTGTTGAGTGGGAAGAAATTCGTAATAAAGGATTAAGAATAACTAATGCTGGAGAAACTTATCCAGCTTCAGAAGTGGAGAATTAGTATGGAAAATAATATTCAATTTAAACAATTTCAAATGTTTGAACTAAAACCACTTTCAAATGATATCTGGTATTGGGAAAATGTACTAAGTTTTCCAGAAGACCTAAAAAAATTTATTGATACTATAGATGATGAACCAGAATCTTATTCAAGAATATCAAAATGGGAAAATTGGACGGCAAGCAATGATAGTAGTCTTGTATATGGCAAAACAAAAGTTATCAACAAAGATAATTTAAAAATTTCTACTGGGTCAGACTCTATAGATAAAAGAACATTATACATTGCTAATAGTCTTTTAATGGCATTTGAAATGTGCACAGAAAGATATTTAGCTATACGTAATTTAGATAAAAATAATTATAATTTAAATCTTGATAGAATTACTATTAAAGCATGGAATGAAGGACAGTCCATGGGCCCACATTTTGATGGTCAAGATGGAAATAAAGATTTGGCATTTTCTTTGGTTGCATATATTAATGATGACTATGAAGGCGGAGAAATTAGCTTTCCAAATCATAATATTACTATTAAGCCAAAGGCTGGAAGTTTAATAATGTTCCCATCGCAAGAGCCATATATTCATGAAGTAAAACCAATTACATCTGGTACTAGATATATGAGCCCTGCACACGTATATATTAAGTAGATCGGTGGTATAATAAAAAAATGACTAACACAGGTATAAATAACTGGCGTTTCCCAGACTATACAGACACCCCAGACGTCCCCAGAGACCTTGGAAACCTTGGTACTGACATAGCGGCATACATAGCCTCTCATCCAGGCCCACAGGGTCCTTCAGGCACCTTATCCGTAGGTACTGTAACTACTGTTAGCGCATCTACTCCAGCATCAGTTGTTAATGTTGGAACATCTTCTAATGCTATATTAAACTTAACATTACCTAGAGGAATAGATGGAATTATTGGTGGCCCAGGCCCATCAAATGTTTTACAGATTGGCACTGTTACTGGTGGAGTTACTGCAGATGCTACCATAACTGGAACAAGCCCAACACAAACATTAAATTTAGTGCTTCCTCAAGGTCCACAAGGAATACAGGGAATACAGGGACCCCAAGGCCCAACAACAGTAGCCGTTGGAACTACAACAACAGGTACTGCTGGAACAAATGCATCTGTAACAAATACTGGAACAGCAACAAATGCAGTATTTGCATTTACAATTCCAAGAGGAGCAACGGGCGCAACTGGAGCAACTGGACCACAAGGAATTCCTGGATCAAGTGCAACAATTGATCCAATTCCAACTACAATAAGTTTAAATATACCAACTTCATCTGGCTATGGAGTAAACTCTAATTGGTATCCATTTGCAAACAATTTGTATTCAATTGGTCAGCCAATTGATTCTCTTTCTGGAGTTACATCAAACAGATTTTGGAAAACAATATATTCTAACACTGGAACTATAAATACTTCTGATCAAAGATTAAAAACGGATGTATCTGTATCTACACTCGGCCTTAATTTTATAAATGATTTAAATCCAGTAAGCTATAAGTTTATTGAAGGCGGCAAAGAAATAGTTGACGGCGATCTAGTTTCTATTCCTGGATCAAGAACACATTATGGACTTATTGCACAAGAAGTAAAAGAAGTTTTAGATGCATCTGGAGTAGGTGACTTTGCTGGTTGGGTAAAGATGGATATGTCAGCAGAAGATTCAATGCAAGGACTTAGATATGATCAGTTTATTGCTCCACTTATTAAAGCAGTACAAGAGCTTACAGCGAGAGTTAAAGCCCTAGAAGAGCAGTAAGACATGTCATATAAATATACTGTCTTAAAAGATAATCCACTTTCATTTTTTTTACTAGATGAAGTTCTTTCTGGTACTGCTGGCGTATACAGTAATTTAACATCATTATTTTCAACATACGCAGATTTAAGAGATAATGGGATTTCATATGCAGCAATAAGTGGTCTGCCAATAAAAGATTATTCTGGTAATGCAATGGAAGGATATGCAATTGATGCTTCTGCCATGGAAGTATTGCCCATAGTTGGAGCGGGTGTTAGAGGAACAGAAATTAATGAAAATATAGACCTGTCTTTAAAAGCTTTAGGAATTGCTACTTCTAAAAATCCAGATAGCCCATTTGCATTTGAGATATGGTTTAGCCCAGATATATCTGATTCAGAAGAATATTTAATACTTGGAGACGCAACAAATAAAATAGGACTATTTTATAATAATGAAAATGTAATATTTAAATGTACAGAACAAGAAAAAATATTTTACAAAGTAAGTAAAAATCAAGTTATGCATATAGTAGGTACATTTTCTAAAGACAAAATTTCATTATACATAAATGGAGTCCTTGTTTCTGAAAAATTAATCACTTCAGGATTTAAATTTATCAATGAGTCACTTGCAATAAAAATTGGTCCAGCTAATACTGGTAAAAAATTTATAGTAGATTCTGCAGCAATTTATAATTATGAAATTGAAAATACAAAAATTTTATCTCATTATATGGTTGGATATAAAGAAACAAAATACTCACAAATTGTTTATTCTAAAGATGGCACATTATTCTCATTAAATTCTGTGTTTATAAAACCAGATGTATCCTATAGATATCCTGGATTAAAATCTTTAGATTCTATAGTTTCGGAAGATGCATACTATAATCCAACCTATAAAAGAATAGAGTTTGCACAAACAATATTACCAGAAACAAAAACTTTTATATTTGAAGAAAGGCTTTATGTTCCTAATCCAGAAACAATTGTTTCTTCTAGAATATCTTATGGCCAAGATGTAGAAAATATATTAGTAGAAGCTAAAGTTCCAGGACAAGAATGGAAAGTCTGCAATAATAATTCTGTCTTACCTTACTATAACAAAAATGAAAATTTAGGTGGTCCCATATTAGATATTCGTGTGACAATGACCACACTTGATTCTTCTTTTGATTTGCCTTATTTTGATAAGCTAGAAATTGATTTATATTCTAACAAAGACTTTTATTCTGACAATGGTGGAGGAAAAGTATATTCGGACTATGACTATTCACTTGGATATTACAATTACCCAGTAAGAATGCAAAATAAATATAATGGTCTTTCCATGATTTCAGGACATGGATTTTCTGTAGATCTTGCAATACAGCCAAGAACAATTGAAATGTTTTTTACCCCAAGAGAAGGAAAAAATGTTTTATTCTCATCAAATGCTGCATCCTTTAAATGGACTAATGCGGGGGCAATAACAAAAAATGGAATTAGCGCAATATACGTTAATGGTATAAATAGAACTGCATCTACAAATATATCTGAATTCCTTTTAAGTGGAGTTTCACACCATATACTAATAGTCTTAAGCGCAGTTGCTACAAGCATTAAATTTAATCAGAGTCAAAACGGATCAGAATATGGTGGATCTAATACTTATAGCAATTTAGCATTCTATGAGACTCCATTTACCGCTTCACAAGCCTTAAATAATTATAATCTATATTGCTCAGATAATTCATTTACAGTGCAGGACCCAGGTATAAATTTTTCAGAAAGTGCTAGTGGTCAAGACAATACAGCCTACTTCATCAGATCTTTTGACGTATAGCCTACAATATATTAAAAATATTGTCACAGACTAGTACAGAAGATGGACTTTTGTTAGGAATAATGGTAAACTGGGTTACATATGGAAATCTTAAATCAAAAAAGCCAAATTATTGAAGAGACACGCCTAGGCATATACGTATGGGAAATGCCAGATGGCCGATGGATCGGTGACGATGATGGCAATTTTCTTTCTATAACATCAACAAAAGGCAACAGATCTAAAATTGCTGCACTTGCAGATGCTGTTAGACATTATGGAATTAGCGAAGGTAAGCCTAAGTTTCTTTCAGGTAAAAGAAAAATTGATGATGAAGAATTTGAACATCAAAATCAAAGACTTAAATGGGGACTTACTCCAGATCCACTTGATATTGGAGAATATAAAGACTCAGTCTTAAGAGGGGGAGCAGTAAAATGACACAATTTTTAGAAGACGGGCCAGAAGATACATACGAGGTATCTGTTAAAAATAGCTCAGACCTATTCTCATTTAAGAAAGAAAAAGAACACGTAGACCCATTTGCTATTGGTATAGATGACCTTAAGAAGGTAAGAGGCCTAGGCACAAATTTTAAGAGAAAAATAAATAGAGATTTTGCAAAATCATTTACTGGTAAAGATGGAGCAGGTACACAACAGAATCTATTGCAGTCAGCAGTTACTGGATATGCAATGTTTGACCTTGTTCAACCAGTATATAATCTAGAATACCTTTCTCAAATATATGAAGTTTCAACATACAACTATGCAGCCATTAATGCTAAGGTAGCAAACATTGTTGGTCTTGGATATTCCTTTATGGAAACAAGAAAAACAAACGATGCAATTGATGCAATAACAGATGACAAGCAGTTGGATAGAGCACGTAGAAAGCTTAATAAGTTAAAGCAGGATCTTCAAGATTGGTTAGATGCAACAAATGATGAAGATACATTTACTGAAACATTAATAAAAGTATATACAGACCTAGAAGCAACTGGTAATGGCTACTTAGAGGTAGGTAGAACTACAGGCGGAGACATTGGATATATTGGACATATCCCAGCAAAGACTATGCGTGTAAGAAGACTTAGAGATGGATTTATGCAATTGCTTTATGGCAAGGCTGTATTCTTCAGAAACTTTGGAGATACAGAAACAATTAATCCAATTGGCGATTCAGAAGACAGACCAAATGAAATCATTCATTTAAAGAAATACACTCCAATGAATAATTACTACGGTATTCCAGATATCGTAGCAGCACAGATGTCTCTTGCTGGAAATGAATTTGCTGGTAGATATAACCTAGACTACTTTGAAAATAAAGCGGTCCCAAGATATATTATTACAGTTAAGGGAGCAAAGCTTTCTCCAGAATCAGAAAGAAAATTGCTTGAATTTTTCCAGGTTGGATTAAAGGGTAAGAACCACAGATCACTATATATCCCTCTACCAGCCGACACTCAAGACAATAAGGTTGAATTTAAAATGGAGCCAGTTGAAGCTGGTGCTCAAGAGTCTTCATTTAATATTTATAGACAATCAAATAGAGATGAAATTCTATTGGCACACAGAGTTCCAATTAATAAAATTGGTGTCCCAGAAGGTGTATCTTTGGCAAATGCTAGAGATGCAGATAAAACATTTAAAGAGCAGGTTTGCCGACCAGCTCAAATGAGACTTGAAAAAAGAATTAATTCAATAATTGAAGAAAAGACAGATGCATTAAAAATTAAATTTGAAGAGTTGACTTTAACTGACGAAGACACCCAAAGTCAAATAGATGAAAGATATTTAAGAATGCAGGTTATTACTCCGAATGAAGTTAGAATTAGAAAAGGAATGATTCCTGTTGACGGCGGAGATGAAATGGTTGAATTAAAGCCACAGCAAGCTGCTGATCAAAAAGCAACTGCTGGTAAAACTAGGGCCAGGGATTCAGAAAGATCTGCCGCATCTTCCGATAAAGTCGGAGAAGGCAGAAATGCAAAAGGCGATGGAAAAAAGGTTGACTAACCCTAATCAACTGCTATTTGCTTTATAGTAGATAAACCATTAAAATTAAGCATATGAACATTGAAAAAGCCCAGTGGTCCACCGACGGCCAAAACATTCATTTATCTGTCCCATTCACAAAGGTGAATAGGGAGAATAGAACTGTTTCTGGATTTGCTACACTAGATAACGTAGATCAAACAGGCGATGTTGTAACAGCAGAAGCAAGCATGAAAGCATTTGAAAGTTTTAGAGGCAATCTTAGAGAAATGCATCAGCCACTAGCTGTAGGTAAAGTAGTTTCTTTTAAACCAGAAACATACTACGATCAAAAGTCAAAAGAGTTTTATAATGGAGTGTATGTTACATCATACATCTCAAAGGGTGCACAAGATACATGGGAAAAAGTTCTTGACGGAACACTTTCAGGTTTCTCAATTGGTGGAAAGATTAAAGAGTCAGACAACGAAATGAATAAGTCAACAGGAGAGACTGTAAGATTTATTAAGGATTACGATCTAATAGAATTATCAATTGTTGATTCACCAGCAAATGAAATGTGCAACATCATATCAATTGAAAAGATGAACGGTCAACTTGTATTTAAAGGAATGGCTGCAGATGTAGTTACAGAAAATATTTTTTATTGTGAAGAAAGCGACTCTGTTTTTATCTCGACAGACAAAACATATGCTTCTCCAGTTACTGGAAAAGAAGCTACGCTTATTGGCTGGGTTGAAAGCTCAGACATAAACAAATCAAAAGAGATAGATAAGATTCTTGCTTCATTCAAGAAGTCAAGAGTTCCGTTGCCTGGAATACAAACAATAGCAAAACAGGTAAACGTACAAGGAGGTAATGAAGTGGAAAAACTAAACGTAACAGCTGAAGATTCAGCAGTAGTAACTGCAGAAACAGCAATCGTTGAAGAGACCGTAGTTGCATCTGATGCACCTGCAGTCAAAGATGCACCAAACGCTGATAACTCAGTGGAAGATGCAGACTCTGCTTCTGTAGATGTCTTTAAGTCAGTTGATGCTCCTCAAGCAGAAGCTGCAGTTGAAGAACCTGATTTTGCAAAAATGTTAGTAGACCTAAAGGGATTCTTTGCAGATACTCTTAGCAAGGCTACAGAGGCAAATGCAGTACAGGTTTCAGAAATCAAAGAAACTGTAGAGACTTTTAGCAAGAGCGTAAATGCTCAAATTACAGAGTTAGCAGAAAAGCACAGTGCACTTAGTGCCGCTGTCACAGAAATAAAGGGCACCATTGATGGTGTTCAAAAGCGTGTAGATGCCGTAGAAGGCGATACAGCAATCAAGAAGTCCTCAGACCTTGGCGGGTCTGTTGCACCAGCAGTAAACAAATCAAAATGGAACGGTTCTTTCCTCGGTTCCGTAAACGAAATATTTAACTAGGGTAGGTGAATTATATGAGCAATGAAACATTAGAAAAAGCAATTGCAGCAGGCACAACAGCCTCAACTGGTTTTGCATCAACAGCAGGTGGAGCAGGAGTACACACAGCGTCTGAAAACGGCAACGGTGGTCTTCTAAATCCAGAACAATCAGCTCGCTTCCTAGACTATATGTTCGATTCAACCGTAATTGGAAAAGTCGCACGTACAGTTCGAATGAAGTCAGACACAACAGAGATTGATCGTATGTCAGTAGGAGAAAAGCTTGTTAAGCTTGCATCCGAAGGAGACAACACAGGTGTTAACTCAGCTGTAACTTTCTCAAAGATCTCTCTAACAACAAAGAAGCTTCGCATGGATTGGGAACTTTCAACTGAGTCTCTAGAAGACAATATTGAAGGTGCCGATCTTGAAGATCACATTGCACGTTTGATGGCAACACAAGCAGGAAATGACATCGAAGATGTTATTCTTAACGGTGACGAGTCACTTTCAAGCGATGCACTATACAAGTCATTTAATGGTGTTGTAAAGAAGGCTAAGACCTCTGGTCGTGTAGTCGATGCAGCAGGTGCGGGAATTTCCCGTGCTGTATTTAACTCAGCGCTAAAGGCTCTTCCACGTAAGTACAAGCAACGTCGTACAGACCTTCGCTTCCTTGCAGGATCAAACTTGATCCAAGATTACTTATACTCAAACTCACAGAACATCCAGAATGTTACTCCACAAGATATTGCCTCTGGCATTATCCGTGGTGATGTTCCTGTTCTAGGAGGTCCTGCAGGATATGTAGCTCCATACGCATTTGGTATTCCAATCGTTGAAGTTCCACTTCTTCCAGAGACACAAGCTGGTACATATGCAAGCCCATCAGGATCACACGGAGATGTCCACTTGACATTCCCTAACAACGTGGTAATTGGTGTAAAGCGTGACGTAACAGTTTACCGCTTCTTCTGGCCACGTAAGGACTCAATCGAGTACACAATGTATACTCGTGTTGGTGTTCAAATCGAGCAGGCAGACGCTTGGGTAGTTGTAAAGAACGTTAAGGTTGCTTCCTAATTAGGAATTAATCTCGGAGAAGCCCCCAATTAATTTTGGGGGCTTTTCATTTTAATTATACAATGCTATAATGGTTTTACCTAGAAAAAGGAGTAATAAATGTCTTTTGACACATTAAAAGTCGGAGAGCTAAAAGCAATTGCAGAAGATTTTGCAGTTGAAACAGAAGGACTTAAGAACAAGCAGGACATAATTGCAGCACTATCAGAAGAAGGTGTTACATACGCAGTGTATGCTAAGACACTAAAAGATATAGAAGATGCAAAAGAGGAAATTGAAATCCTCCCAGTATTTGATCCAAAGGCAGAACGTACAGAAGATACTGTGCTAGTTAGAATGACAAGAGCAAACTTTAGGTATGACATTTTGGGGCACACGTTCACACAGGAACACCCATTTGTAGCAATGCATAAAGATGCTGCTCAATCAATTTTTGATATAGAGGAGGGGTTTCGTTTAGCCACACCAAAAGAAGTACAGGATTATTACGGCTAATCTTAATCGCAAAAAATGGAAATTATAGTAGGAACAAATGCTCCAATAAAGCAAAGAGTCTTTTGGAAAGGCGGCATATCCAAAGCAGACTCATTGCCAACAGTTAAGTTTTATGACATAACTGAAGACCCAGCAGTTGCTCCATCTATTAATCCAGCAACTCTTTTACATACACAAACAGCACAAGAAATAGACACAGACTTTGGAGTATACAGTGTATACCCACCATTGTCTCTTACAAATAGACCTAGATCATTAAAATTGGTTTGGGAATATGAAGTAGAGGACCAACCAGTAATAAAAGAGCATAAGTTGTTTGTAGTTAAACCATATACTGATTTAACTCAAGCAGCAGATGCATTAGGATTTGGTTTTGATCAGTCTGACCCAAATTATAGAACATTTGCAGATCTTACTGCTGCAGAACGCTATGCAAGAAAATTAATTGAAAACTACACGGGTCAACAATTTCATTTATATGATGATGTAAATGTTGTATATTCTACTGGTTCAGATACCTTACCTTTGCCATATAAAATTAATCAACTACATGAACTTTATTTAAATGATATGCTTTTAATAGATAACATTAATCATATAAATAATTTTGCTTTGCCAATTTTTATATCTGATAGTGGTTTCGGATTAAGAGTAGATAGATCAAAAGCTTTAGATAACATCGTTTACTACGCTAATGGAATGGTCCCACCAAGCATTAATGATGCTGGAAGAGGCGTATTTATAAATGGCGGTACTTACAGAGTTGCTGGCAGATATGGATGGGAACATGTCCCAGACGAAGTAGAGCTTGCATGCATTGAATTAATGAGAGATTTTTTCTCTAAAGATAAAGAATGGCGCAATAAATATATAAAGAGCATACAAACATTTGATTGGCAGTTCCAATATGATACATCTGCATTTAGCGGAACAGGCAATAACTATGCCGATCAACTATTGCTTCCATATGTAACAAACAAAATGGTAGTTATTTAAGATGAACAACCTAGTTGATTCTATTTTCAATATGAAGGTAGATGTATATCTGCAAGAAGATTATCAGGACCAGAATACTGGTGCCATTAAAAAATCTTGGATATATGAAAAAACTATCCCATGCTTTGCAAAAGGGGTTATATCAAACTCAGCTACTGCAAGAAATGGAGATAGCCAGTCTATATCAACTAAATATAAAGATACTCAGACAATAGAAATTAGAACACAAACAAGACTTACATATAGACAAAAAATAACTAACGTTAAAGATTCTTCTAATAATGTAATTTGGTTTGAATTAAATTATCCAAATGATACACCAACAGTATTTGAAATTGTAAGTTCAACTCCTATTACAGATCCTTTTGGAACACTTATGGCATATAACTCAGTTGCCAAAAGGTCGGAGAATCAAATAATTGGAGACTAACGGAGTAGCACTATTACAAGCAGCTTCTGGCCTAGAAAGATTAATGGTCGGTTCAGCTGCCGCTGGAGTTCTCAAAGACAGTAACGTAGCACAGATATCTGCATTCTTATATTACCAAGCAAATGTAGCAGCAAAGCTTACGTCAAATAAAGCATTTCAAAGACTTTTTAAAACTACAATATTTAATCAAATAGACCAAGACTTTGGATTATTCATAGACTCTCAAGCACGTACAAAACCAAAGTCATTACATCATGTATACGAATGGAATAAGACTGGGCAAACCACTAGCAGATTATTTAAGCTAAATAGAATGGATTCAACAGGACTTTCATTTAAGATTAACTACGATCTAAAATTATCTAAGTCTTCAGTTCCTACAAAAAATAGAAAACAAAAAAGCAGATATGTTTTTGCAAATAAAGCTGCGGTCATGGAAAAAGGTATGCCAATTATCATTAGACCAAAATCAGCTGAAAGGCTTGTATTTGAGATTGATGGAGAAGTTGTATTTATGCCAAAGGGGAAGTCAGTTACAGTAAGAAGCCCAGGCGGTAGAGCATCTACTAATCAATTTGACCTTGCATATAGTAGATATTTTAGCGGTCCTATGGTATCTCATTCTATTAAGGCTTCTGCATTTCAAAATATATTTGGATCTAAGTTTGAAAAAGCAATGAGAGTTCCTTCTTCTATATCCAAGGTGCGTTATTCTTTTAGTCCAGGTACAATTAGACTACAAGCGGACTCAGCATTAACTGAACAATTTGGAGGAGCAGCATAATGGCAAATTATAATATAGATGCAATGTATGAAATTAGAAAGCACTTATGGCAGGAACTAATACTAAATAGTTTAGTAGACCCTAATTCATATTACAGCGACAACTTAGGCGAATCAATAATTCCAATTATCCCAGTCCAACAGGCTCCAGAAATGAATCAATTTTTAAGCGGCAAGACACACATTGTTTATGACAAGATAGGAAGCACCTACGAAGAAAACTGGATGATATGTTGCGAAAAGATATCGTTTACAATCTACTCGGTAGACCATGCCGAAATAAATGCTATTAGAAATATGATGATGGATGTATTTAGAAGAATGGACGATTCTGCCAAAGACCTAAATAACTCTAAGTCCACGGATAAAATAATATTTCACAACACAATGATTGTAGACATGTCTCCTACAGAACCATCCGAGGAGCTAGCAGGCTTTCTGGCGGCAGACGTTATATTAGAGGTCAAATACTCTAGGACAGTTGGGTCTAAGGGCAGGTTCGATTAGTTTGCCTTTTGGTTGATTGTAAGATAAAATTATACCAAGAGGAAATGAGCCTAGCCAGCTTGATTTAAAGTAAGTCAATATATATATATTTATTTAACAGGAGGTTTTACAACATGGCACAAAATACAGGTAATGCTAGAAATATTCTTGTTGGTGCGTCACCACTGTTTCTTTCAGTAAATGACATCACCAGCGCAGACTATGTAACTTCTGCACCAGCAGGAGTTAAGAATGATTTCGCAGCAAACAAGAACAAGACAGTTCCAGCATTTAAAACTGGAGAGTCTTATACAGATTCTTTGAACAAGATTGATACTGCAACAGCAGCAACAGGTGCAATTGCACCAGCACTTGACACAAAGGGTGCATTTTATCGTAACGTAGGTTACACAAACAACGGTCTTCAGGTTACATACAACCCATCATACGGTTCAGTAACAGTAGATCAGCTTCTTGACTCAGCAAAGCTTTTCAAGGAGACAATGGAAGTTATGATTGCAACAGAAATGGCAGAAGGTACTCTTGAGAACGTTCTTGCTGTATTTGGTCAGGCATCATCCACACTTACAGACTCTGGCAAAAAGCTAGGTCTTGCAGGTGGAGCTCTTGGTGAAGCACCAACAGAGCGTCAGCTTATTGCAGTTGGTCAAGCACCAACTTCAGAAGCAGATCCTAAGACTGAGCGTGTATATTATGCACGTCGTGTTCTTTCTGTACAACAGTCACAGTTCTCTTTGGCTCGTAACGCAGCATCAACATTCCCAGTAACATTCCGTTTGCTACCATCTGGTGACTCAACTCACTCAGGTTCAGAATATGGTTTCATCGTAGACCGTGTTATTGCAGCATAATTAATATACATTAATTACTAAAACCCCCCTAAGAAATTAGGGGGGTTTTATCATTGTATTGGTATTTCTGATATGATACAATAATTAAGACGAGATCCTAGGAGGATTTAAATTGGCAACAACAGTATATGATGTAGAAGAAATTCAACTACAAAATGGTGCAACCGTAAAGCTAAAGCCTTTAACAATTAAAGAGCTTAGAAAGTTTATGGCAGCTATTGCAAAGACAGCAGAAGTAACTACAGAAGATGAAACATTAACCATCCTTATCGATGCTTGTGCAGTAGCACTAGAAAAGCAACTTCCAGATTTGGTAAAAGATAGAGAAGCATTTGAGGACACCCTTGATGTTCCTACAATTAACCGCATACTTGAAGTTTGTGGTGGTATCAAGATGGACGATCCAAATTTGCTAGCAGCAGCGGTTCTAGCTGGTCAGAACTAGATCTAGCTGCACTAGAAGGAGAAGTATTCTTAATAGGAAACTATAAGAATTACGAAGAATTAGAAGACAGTCTTTCAATGCCAGAGTTAATTCAAACCTTCTCAGCAATGCAAAAGACTGAATCAGAAAAAAGAAAGTTTCTGGCATCCATACAAGGCATAGAGCTTGACGGTGGAGAACAAGAAGAAAAAAAGAGTTTTGAAGATGTAAAAAGAAAAGCTCTTGGAATAACTGCAGATGCATCTGATATTGTTTCACTACAAGGTCAGTTTGCTTCAGAAGCAGGTTTCGGTATCGGAGCAGGACTCGGATACCAAAAGGAGTAGGTAGTTGGCAGATCAAAATATAGTTACTAACATAACTGCGACGGCTAATTTTAGTAGCCTAACAGCGCAGTTACAAGCGGTGACCTCCCAACTTCTAAAACTTCAAGCTACAACAATTGGTTTAAATAAAAATTTAACTAGCCAAGTTGGAGTAATGAATCGTCAGTTTGACGAAACCATGCGCTCCACTGGCCAGTTTGCCAGACACTTTGTAACACTAACTTCAGACGTATCTAAGTTCGGACAAAACCTAGATAGCGGAAGAATGAAGCTAGGTCAATATTTTCAAACATGGCAAGGACACACAAGAAAAACTAGCACATTAGTTAAAGAGCTAGCTAAACAGCAGGTAATGCTTGAGAATGCAATTATCCAACCACTAGGTAAAAATGCTCAAGGATTAATGCAGTATAACGTAATGGTTCAATCTGGACTAGATGCAACAAAGAATAAATCTGCACTATTAAGACAAGAACTATCTATCATGAATAAGGTCATGAATGATGGAGCGGGCCAATTAATTAACTGGGGTAAAAATACACAGTGGGCTGGTAGACAGCTTACAGTAGGACTTACTGTACCATTAGCAGCATTTGGTATGGCTGCAGCAAAAGCATTTAGACAAGCAGACGAAGAGCTTGTTAGACTTACAAAGGTTTACGGCGGGTTAACAGCAACATCATCATCAGATTTATTAAAAGTAAGAAAAGATGTAGCTGCTTTATCTAGAGAATTAGCATCTGGCTTAGGTGCAAACTTTACAGAAACTATTGGGTTGGCGGCGGATATTGCTGCAACTGGAAAAGAAGGAAATGCACTTCTAGAATCAACTAGACAAGCAACAAGACTTTCAGTTCTTGGTGAAGTTGATAGACAAGAAGCAATGAAAGCAACACTATCAATTCAAACAGCTTTTGGACAAAACACAGATCAGTTAGCACAATCAATTGATTTCCTTAACGCAGTTGAAAACCAGACATCAACAAGCCTTGCAGATTTAGTAGAAGCAATTCCTAAAGCTGGACCAGTTGTAAAAGCATTAGGTGGAGACGTACAAGATTTAGCACTTTATTTAACAGCAATGCGAGAAGGCGGAATCAATGCTTCAGAAGGAGCAAACGCATTAAAATCTGCATTAGCATCTATCATTAATCCAACCAAGGTTGCAAAGGGTCTGTTTATGGATCTTGGCATAGATCTTGGCGGAATAGTTGAAAAAAATGCTGGTAATTTAACTGGAACAATAATGGCATTAAAAGATTCACTAGATACATTACAGCCATTACAAAGAGCAAGAGCAATTGAGCAGCTATTTGGTAAATTTCAGTTTGCAAGAATTAATGCATTGTTTGAGAATCTTGGGAAACAGGGAAGTCAAACATTAAAAGTATTAGATTTGATGAAAGCTAGTACATCAGATTTAGCTAGCATATCTGAGCGAGAATTAAAAACAATGACTGAATCTGCATCTGGTAAATACAGAAGAGCACTTGAGTCTGTAAGAGCAGACCTAGCAGTAATTGGAGAACAATTCTTAAAAGTTGGAACATATGTATTAAATGCAATTGATGGAATTGTTAAATTTATTGGACACCTTCCAGGACCAATTAAAGCAGTATTAGGATTTATTGGAAGCCTTACAGCAATTGCTGGACCAATTATTATGTTAACTGGTGTGCTTGCTAACTTCTTTGGATATATTATCAAGGGTATTTTTGCTTTAAAGAATATTGGTAAAGGTGGAACAGGATTTAAACTTTTAACTCCAGAATTGATGGCAGCAGCAGAAGCTGGCAAAAGTGTAGAGCAATCATTCTATAGCGATACAAAGGCAGCAGCCACATTCTCTGATGCAGTATTAACATTAGCAGCTTCATTTGAAAAACTAAAGCAAAGCGCAATGTCCTCCACTATTGCAACTAATAATAGTATGTCTACAGTTGCTGGGAGCCCAGTTCTGCGTGGCGGAGGAAGAATTGTAGATAAAGAAAACCCTCTTGTTGGAAGACCTTATTCAAGAGATATGTCTCATGTTATTCCAACTGGATCAAAGACTGCAGAACAAAGAGCAAACGAAACAATATTTTCTACTGTTCCTGGCCCTAAGCCAGTAAACTTAAGACTTTCAAATTCACCACAAACATATATGAGTGAAGATCTTCCAAGAATTCCTGGAGTAACTTCAGTCAATGGAGTATCTAACGGTATAGTTGCAGCGGAAGCAGCAAAGTGGCATTCTATGACAGCAGCACTTGCTATGCAATCAAAGGCAGAAATAGCATTACTTAAAACTGAAGTAGCAGCAACTGGAACAGTAACTGCTTCACTAGCAGATTCATATCAAGCCCTGCTCCCACAAATGACAAAAATAACTACTTTAGCTGCAGAAGAAACAGCACTAATAGTTAATCAATTACAAGCTGGTAAGATTACAGTAGAAGCAGCAAGAGCAAAGATATTTGCATTGAATGCACAAGTAGAGGCTATGATGGCTCAAACTGCACAAGGAGTAGCCACAGCTCAAGCAAGAAACATTAGCTTAACTACAGTTCCATTAACTAGCCAGCCAGTTGTTAGCGCAGCTGGTAAATCAAATATGAAAGAACTTTTCCATAAATCAGAAACATCTAAGTTAGTAGACTCGATAGCACGTGGTCTTGGCGTTAGAACTTCTGGAGCTGGATATAGCATTCAAACAACAAAGCCTAGATTTAATACTGGTGGAAAGATTGAAAACTTTGGCCAAAACAAAACTCGGGTAAGCGGTCCTGCATCTATTTCATACGATGATAGAATGGGCAGTGTTCCATTAGGCGGATATGTATTAAACCAAAAAGCATCTATGGATCCAGCTAATGCTCAATTAGTAGCAGCAGCTCCATCAACTCATAAAAGCAGTGGCGGTAATATAACTGCACTTCTTACACCAAAAGAAACAGTATTTGGTCCAGGCATTCAAGATAATCCAGAACTTTTTGCCGCAGTAGATGCAGCAAATAATGGAAGGCCAGTTGCAGGACATATGGGTGGCGGAAGAATTAGTCTTTCAAAATCTAATTACGGAGTAATGGGCCCAGCAGTAATGGGTAAAATTTTAGCACAGCTATTTAAGCGCAATCCAAAACTTTCAAGAGAAATGCTACGAGGCAGAGACATTTCTTTGTCTGGCGCAGAAGCTAGAGCATATCAGGACAGCGTTTTTGGAACTGCTCTTAGATCATCATCTAAAGAATTAAGCAGACAATATTATTTTGTAGGTAATTGGGGCGGAAGATTAAGATCAAGTGTTAATACAGCTCTTTCCCATGGTGCTGCTAAAAAAGCTGATGTTGTAAGCGATTTAATGCATGGAACATCACAACAAGCACTTCCTTCACTTACAAGATTTTTGCAAGTAAATAAAATATCTGCAGATAAAATACAATTGTTAACTGATCGTGCTAGAGCAAATATAGTTTCTGGTTTATCTGGAACTGGTAAAATTGGAGAAGCAGAGTGGTCAAGACTTCAACACACAGAGTACCTTGCTATAGCAAAAGAACTTCGATTAAGAAAAGAATACTTAGAAAGTTTAAATGTTCCAGGACAAAGAAGAGCTCATTCAACTGATCCAGCTGCAAGAGGAATTCAAGCAGAAACTGCTTTAAATCCATATGGCAAAACAGATTTAGAAAAACTTATTGCCGCAAATGATGCAAATGGAACAAGATACATGGGGTCATACCGTAATTATGGAATAGAAAAAATTAATGGAGAACCAACAGCACTAGCGCATATGATGCCTAAGTTTAATTATGGTGGAGAAATAAGACCAGGAAAATCTAATTATGGAAAGCCTATGTTCCTTGGAATGCCTAGAAGAATTAAAGATGTTGAGCAGCAAAGACAAGCTAGACTTCATATGGAAGAAATTAGTGCTGGCATTAAGAACAGCAGATTTGCAGATGTGCCACCAACAGATTTTGGTAAATTAATAACACCTACTTCTGGAAGAAGTTTCCCAGTTCCAGGTATTGGTGGATTATATGAAAAACCAGATGGTACTAGAGTATTTGTTAAACCAGTTATAGATGAAACAGCTGCACTAGCAGAACAACGTGCAACAATTATTGCAAGAAATGCACATGGATTACATTCACCAATGCAATCAATTAGGACCATGATAGACCCAACTGATCCAGCTGGTAAAAGAAAACTTCTTGTTTTAGAGTCCCCATACGATAAAGCATTTGCACAATCTTCTGGAGAATTTAGCAGGAAAGATTATTTTAAACAATTAGTAGCCGCTAATTTAAGAGGAGATAAAGATTTAGGAGCAGGCAATCTATATGGTGGGGTACTTGCAGATGTAGGAACTGCTGGCGTATTTAAGATGGCTTCTGGCAAGAGAGCATATGAAACAAATATGCCTTCAATGTCAGATCAAGCACGTATTAATTTACTTGGAGTAAAAGGTGGAGCCAAGAAGTTCTTTGCAGAATCTACTTTAAATATACCAAAGGGAATGACACCTAAACAATATCATGAAACAATGATTGCTGAGATAGACACTGTTCTTCCAGCTTTAAAGAAAACAATATCAGAATTTAAATTAAATGCAGAAGAATTAGCTATATATAATGCAATGATTAAAAGACTTGAAGATGGCAGAAATGTTAATTGGCAAGAATTTCATGGCATCCATTCTGCAGTAAAACCTGCAGCGGCTAAAGCACTTACACCTGCAGCGTTAAAGAAATTAAAAGACGAAGTAGATTTAAGAATAAGACAAAAAGGACATGCAATATCTTTAAGCGATAATTCATTTAAAACGCCTCTTAATGCATTTAATGTAGGCGGAGGAATTGGTAATGTTTTAAAGGGATTAGCTATGAGAAGAATTGGTGCAGGCTTTGGACCAACTGGCGCCCCTAAACCTAGTGCATATGAATCAGCTCCATGGGGAGTTAACTCACTATCTATTGAAATGGCAAATACATTATTTGCAAATTCTGGATTAAGAAAACATACACAGAAGCTACTTTATGATAAGTTTGCTGCTGCCTTGGCAAAAGAAAAACCTTATGGATACGTTAAAGATGCACAAGGTTCTTTAAAGAATGCACTTGAACCAGCATCACTAGATGCAGTAATTAGACAAGCTGCTAGCGATTTAGTTGGCGATAGAAATCTATTAAGACAACTGTCTCCAATAGATAAAGACATTCTTAGAAACAAATATTTAAATTGGGATTCAAGAAAAGATACCCCAATGACTGCAGAGCTAAAGAAAAAGATATTTGGCATTGATGGTAAAAGAGAAATGGGTGGACCAGTATCTCCAGGACAAAATTATGTTGTTGGAGAAAAAGGCCCAGAAATATTCAGTCCTTCACAAAGCGGAAATATTATTCCAGGATATGAAGTTGGCGGAGTTATTAGATATGGTAAAGATTCATATGGAGTAAGTGGTAATCCAGCAAAACGTGCAGCAGAAGCAGCAGCTAAAGCAGAACGTATTGCAGCTTCTCAAGCTGCAGCAACTGCAAACCCAGAATATAAAGAAGGACCGCTTTCTGTAGGTAAAACTACAATAGTTGGAAATGGCGGAGTAAGAACAAATGCTTATGGCCTGCAGGGGTCTTTCCCGTATGCTCCAGGATTAAAGCTTCCATTAAGAGGATTTAATGCAGCAATAGATTCAGCTATATTATCAATTTCAAGTAATTTAAAGGCAGCATCAAATAGATTAATTACTAGCACAAGAATGATTGGCGATCAGATAAACTCATCTTTAAGAACATTATCTGATGGAGCAAAAAGATTTGGAACATCAATTACAGCATCAACTAAAACACTTGTTTCTTCATATAAGCATGGTGGATCTGAAATATTAAAATATGGTGCCCCTGGAGCGTTTGTTGGAACTAGAGAAGATCGTAACGCTAGAATGCTTGGTTCATTTAAAGCTAATGCTGCATATTCAACTGCAGCAATAATGCATCCACTTCAATATTTAAAGCAAAAGGGTGTATTGGGAATGGATCCTAATAAGCCAGCTCTTGGAACTGGTGCCATGGGCAGTACTGTTGGAATGATGGGTGGAATGGCAGCTGGAACTGCAATCGGTGCAAAATTTGGAGGACAACAAGGCGCAATGATGGGAAGCATGGCTGGAATGATGGCTGGTCCAGCTTTAATGTCAGGTGCTGGTAAAGCAGTTTCAATGATGGCAGCCAGATCAGTTACCATGGGAGTTGCATCAGCTGGACTTGGAGCAACAGCAGCTGGAATTGCAGGCTTAGTAGCACCACTTGCTGCAGTAACAGCTGCAGTTTATGTTGGATACAAAGCGTGGAAACATTATAAAGAAGGACAAACTCTTAATGTATCTACATTTGGTCTTACTGCAGAAGCAGCTAAAAAAGCTAATTTAAGATTTACAGACTTTGGTTCAAAAATAAAAGATACTATTCAGGATTCAAAAGATTTGGCTGCTGCAAATAAACTTGTATATGAAAGCATGAAAGATGGCGGAACTCCATTTCAGATGACAATTGCAGAATATAAAAAACTAAAGGTTGAAGTAAAAGAAACATTTGGCGAGCAGATTAAAGCATTAGATAGACAACCGTCTACTAAAGTTCCAGATGCAGTCCGAAGAATTAAAGAACAGTTAATAGCAGCTGGAATGTCTGCTGAAGAAGCAACTAAAAAAGTATATACAATGCTTCAGCTTTCAAATAAAAAAGATCAATCAATTACTGCAACAATGGGTAACGCAGACTTTAAAGCAATTACAGATCCTCAAAGTGCTGCAGTTTCTGCAGTCACAAGTTTTGGTAAAGACACAAAAGATCAAGGAAATAAAGAAAAAGCTGCATCATTAAATACAGCTCTTATGGCAACCGAAACTGGAATTAATGATTTAATTGCCAAGCGAGAAAGGCTTGTGGCAAAAGATTTGACTGGAAAGACTAAGTCTTTAACATATGCAGAAGCCGAAAAACAAATGATAGACCAGATAAATAAATCTAAAGAAGCTGGCACAGTAATTACTCAGGGCACAATTGATGAAATGGCAAAAACAAATCCAGAAGTTAAAAAAATGATTAATGGATCTGATACAGTTGTAAGCGTATGGCAAAAAATTAGATTGCAGGCGCAAGGATTTACTGGTGATCTTTCTAAATTAAATTCAGCTCAAACAAAACTAATTGCTGATTCTTTTGCTGCTATAGCAACATCTGTTGTAGCAACTAATTCAAGTAAAGATGGACTTCTTTCAAAACAATACAGTGCGCTTGGAAAATTAGAAGACAAGATTAAATCTTATACTAAAGCATTAAAGGGTCAAACAGTTTCTCAGCAGATATCTGATAGGGATAAACTGTCTGCACTTAATAAGCAAATTGAGGCAAATAACAAATTAGCTGAAGCTAGAAAGAAAGCATTAACTGCTGCACAAGCAGATGCTGATCTTGGTAGAGAGATTGAAAAAACTAGACTTGAAATGCAAAATGCTTCAGCTACTGGAGATACGGTAAAAGCACAATCATTAAGAATTGATTTAGAGTCATTAACATCTCAACAGCAAACAGAGTCACAATCAAAAGCTATTGATAAAGCAACTGAAGCTGCTAATAAGCCGTTACAGGATGCTATTAAGGCTATGAATGATAAGCAGCAGGGTCTTGCAGACAGTGCGGCTCTTGCTGGAGAAAGTTTAGACAAGGTTCGCACTAAATATGATGAGCAAAAAGCAGCTATAGATAAAGTAAATAATTCAATGACTGCACTTTATGGAAATGCAGCAGCAGCTGGTAAATCAATAGAAGAATATGTTAAGACAAATAAAGAAGCTGCAGCAGGATTAGTAGCAGCAACAGAAGCAGCTACTGGTACAAAGATGGAAAGATATACTGAAACAAAAGCTTATGAGGGTGGACAACTAGTAACTAAAAAAGTTCCAGTTTCACCACAAGCAAATGCACTATCAATACTAGCAAAAGCAGGAGCGGGATCTGCTGTTAATGACGCACTTGCAAACAGCATTAAGGGTGGAGCAACACTTAAAGATGTTGTAAATGCTGTAAAGGGTGTAGATGGAAAGCCAGCCCTAAGAAAAGATATTGCAGTGTCTGGTGATTATTCAAAGAGCATGGAAGAAAAAACATTTAATGGCGTAAAGACAAAGGTTTTAAATGCTGAAGCAAGAGAAGCAATTGGCAAAAGAGAAGGCCTTCAGTTAAATGAAACATTTATTTGGAATGGTCAAAGATATGGCAAGAGCCAGAAAAATGGAAACATAGTCTTTATGGGTAAAGCTGCAACTGGAGTACAAGGCGGAATGCCAGGAATGTATCTTGTTGGAGAAAAGGGACCAGAAATGGTTCACTTAAAGAACCGTGCTAATATTATGCCAAATGATGTAATGCAGACTTTGGCCGCCGCATCACCAAGATACAACTTCGACAAGAGATCATATAACGTAAAGGGCGATGGTGCAGTCGGAGCATCATACGTTGTAAATCAAAACATTTACGCATCTGAAGGAATGGATGTTGAAGCATTATCAAATATGATTGTTAAAAAAGCAGAAATTGTTATTGGACAAAAGGCCAAAGTTAATGTTAAAATGATTGGACAGGGGAAGAATATATAATGGCAGCTTTAGTTTTACCAGTAGGCTCAGCATTGTTTATACAGGATGCCAATGGCGCATGGCAAAAACTAACTGAACATAATAGATCTCCAATATCTGTAGATGTACAACGCTTTGAGCAGACCTCTAGAATGGCCAATGGAAGCCTTAGAAAGCTGTTTATAGCCGATAAGAAGAACGTCTCTACCTCCTGGAGCATGGTTCCTTCATACTCTACCATGACCGTAGATGGCGGCTGGGGAGCGGAAGATATAAAAACATTTTATTTAAGCGCTAAAGGCCAAGGAACATTTAATGCCAGAATAGCATATAACTTAGCAAGGACCGAAGATTTTGTAGCAAGCTTTACTTCATGCTCATTTAATTTAATTAAAAGAAATGTAAAGGAAAAAGTGGCGGATACAGCACAGGCATTTTGGGATGTAACTATTGCACTGGAAGAAGTATAATGCAATCAGTAAGCCAAACAACTCTAGATAAACTAAATACATCTGCTTCATATTCAATGTCAGGTGGATGCTGGCTAGAATATAATATGAATGATTTAATTGATAAGGCAGCAGTTACAGCCACACCAGCTGATACTGCAACTCAAATAGATCCTATTACTCAAAAATCATATCAGCCATTCAAAAAATTATTTCCGCTAACAAGTATAATAGACCCAAGAAGACCTGGACAAGCAGGCATTAATTATTTTATATTAAACCAAAACGTTACTAACAGCATACCAAAATATAATGTTTCATCAGACCTTCCAGTAAGAACTTATTTTTCTAGTCCTAAGAATCAATATAAATTTTGGGTTTCACCTAAATCTGGAGGAACAACTTTAGATAATTTTAGTTTTACTGTAGACTACCCAGTATCACAAACTGCTGTTGCAAATACAATAATTGTTAAATTTGAAACATCTTATTCTAAGCCATCCACATGGTCTATAAAAATACAAAATCACGCAGGTACTGAAACAACAATATCGACAAATGGGGTTGTGCCAGATAATGGAGTATTCCAGTTATATTGGAATGGATCATCATGGTCTACTACAAAATTTACAACACCTTCTGCTCCAGTTAATATTAAAAAAATTATTGTAGCAGTAAATACAATTAGCGTTGCCAACTCTTATCTTGGAGTAATAGAGGTTGGAGCAAGATATATTCAAGACGTATCAAATAGAATAGTTTCTTTTCAAGTTTCAAAAACGTCATCTGACGACTCATCTGGCATTGTTCCAGTTGGATCAGTAACCTCAAATGCTTTATCAATGTCGCTAGAGGGATATGATAAAAAGGGTATTGAGTATGATAAAACAATGCCATTTAACAAAGACAACATTAATCTATACAAGAACGTAAAGGTCTCCCCATTCAATAAAATAGGAGATGATGTTATTCCACAAGGAGTATTCTACATAGATTCGTTTACCTTATCAGAGTTTGGAGATATTGATATACAGGGATTAGACGGAGCAAAGTTTTTACAAGAAATCCTTGCTCCAGATATTATAATTCAAAATGCCCCATCACAAGCAATAATAAGAAGGCTTTTAGATAGCGTAGGATTTACTCAATATAATTTTAATACATATGGTAAGGGCAATGTAGATAAAGTTGACTCTGCTACTATAGTCCCGCTATATTGGTTTACAGAAGATACAAAAACAGTGTGGCAGCACATACAAGAGTTATGCAGAGACACGCAAATGATAGCAACATTTGATAATAATGACATGCTTCAATTCTATCCTAGAGATTATTTATTTGATAAAACAAGAACATCTAGTTTTAAATTTAGAAGCGAAACTAAAGGCACTAATATCCCTAACATAATATCTTTAACTAAAGAAACGGTTCCATCTGTTAAAGCTGTAAAAGTAATATACACTCCAATTATTAGCACAAACTATCAGGGGTCTTCAGATAACCTTTATGTTTCTCCACCAGCTGCTATTGGTGCAGCCGCATTACAGACTACTTTATCAGCAACTGCTCCAGCTGAAACAAATGCACTAAAAGGCGTAGTATCTTTATCTCCTATAAGTGTATACAGCGAGTTGGCAGATACATCTTTTTATAATAAAGCTGGATACTTCCTGATTAACAATGAAATAATTGAATATGATGCAATTGAATTTCAATATGAACCTCTTTCTGCTCCTAATACAGTTATAAAAAAATGGATAACATCAGACTCAGACATTGCTAAATTTCTTGGGGAAAGCAAGATCAATTCATTTAAGCCTACTCTTAGATATAGAATTAAAGAAAGAAATGCATTTAATGCAACTGGTAAAGGTATTGGTGTTGGAGAAAACCATTTAGTAAATATTGATTCATTAAAAGAAGAATGGACTGGATCTAGGCTAAACTTAAAAAATAAAACAAATATTAGTGACCCATCAGCATTTTCATTAAGACAAACAGATGGATCTGGAACTTCAATATCTAGATCCTTGCTTACAATAGTTGCCCCTCAAGCATCTAAAGAATATTACTGCGCTTCAATTAATCCAGATATAAACTTTACATCACAAAAATATTTTTCAATTGGAACAGCTTTATTTTTTAAACTAGCAAAAGCAGGAACAGGCAGAACAACTGGAGAGCAATATGTATCTGCTGGATTAGGCATAGGTCTTGACGCCAATAACTTAAATGGGTATATTTTAAAAATTGGAACTTCTCAAAATGTAGCAAACAAAGGATTAAACTATAGAGACGTGCAGTTATATAAAATAGTTAATGGAGTAGAGACTGCAGTTTCTGATACTCAAAAAACAGAAGATGTATCAATTACTGGAGTATCTGGAGGAGAATTTTATAGAGTAGACGTAAGAGTTTCTCAAGCAACAACTGGTAAAATAATATTTAAAATTAAATTTAATAATTCAGTTATAACAGCAACAGACTCTGAGCCAATAGCATTAGGAAATAAAATTGCATTAGTTGGTATGCAAGGCGAAGTAGCTTTTGACTATGCATATATCTCGTCATTAAAGAAAGAAGATTTTGCTGGCTCTTATTCTTATGATAACTATGGCTCATATGTTGGGTCTGCTACAGAGCTAAAGAATGTGTTTGGCGATTTTATAGCTATTGGATCTGCTTCTACTATTCCAAGTCCATGGATAAAAGAATTTGGTCCTGTTGCAAGAGAAATTAAAAAGATATCAACTAAATATGCAACTAGACCAGGATTTGTAAAATACCCTCAAATAATATTAAACCCTAACGTAACATTATTGGGATATGATGCCAACTCATTTGGGATAGATGCTTATATTTTAAATAATACTGGAGCATTTGTTGATTTAGCAGACGGCGGACAAAAGAGTTTTATTGTAGTTGGAGAAACAGTTGCCCCATTAGATCCATTTGAGTATATTGATCCAGACCTATCTGCAACTAAAAATGATGAGCAGGTTGCATTTGAATCTATGTGGATACAAAAAGAATCGGAAGCAATGGAGCTTTCTAAATGGATGAGAACACAATGGTCTAAACAGCAAACAGTAATTCAAATAGATGTATTCCCTAATCCTATTATTGAAACAGGAGATGTGGTGGAGATATCTTACCCTAATAGCTTGGTATATTCAACTGAGGATACTGGTAAAACGGCTGGCAAATATATTGTACTAGATATTGAGCAGGGGTATAGTCAGGCTCCATCTACAAAGCTTACCTGTAGGTCGATTTATGTTTAATGAAATGGTAGAATCTTAGTATGGCTACAAAAAAACCAAGAATAGGAAAGTCGCAGATTGCTGGCGGAGTTAAAGTCCAGCTACCAGTAGACTCACCCCTAATTGGAGTATTAAAAACAGATCAATATGATGTTGTAAATGTATATACCAATCAAATAGATAAGACATATATTGCTTCATCTCCAGATAACAACGATGACCCTGATGAAAATGATGATAATTATCCAGACGATCCCATAGATACATCTGATGCACCAAATTTAGAAGATATAGTATTAATTGGAACTACGGGCAAAAGATATTCATCTGGACAAACAATAACTGACCCAGAAATATATTATGACGCAAACAATAACAGATTACTTAGAGTTACTTTCGAAGTTAAAAATAGTGTTGGAGAAACTGTAAAGGGAGTAATGATAATATGATAACAAAATTTGGTAAAAGATTTATAACATCTTATTTAGCAAGTGGACTTAATTTTAATCAAAAAGATATTGCTATCGGAATAGGCTCACAAACACCAACTCTTAATGACTCAGACATGCAGTTTGAATTTTACAGATCAGGAGTTTTTCTTGGGAGCTCTGATATACAAACAAACACGGCAACTGGTGTGACAACATATTCTGTAGTTTATAAGACTACACTGCCTACAGATGTAGAAGGAATTATATCCGAGATTGGAATATTTCCTACTGGATTTATGCAGAATACAGACTACTCATCCAAATACATATCATCATTTGAAGATACTACACAGTGGGCAGATTCAACTGGAGCTCAACCAACATCAGTATCAACGCCAACTCCAAGAATAGGATCTTCATATTTTTCTGTTACAGCAACATCAGGACAATCAAAATCATACAGTTTAAATACTGTTTTTGATCTTTCTGGATATGGAGTAGAAGACTCTATGACCCTTGCTTTTTATCAATCAGATTTAAATTTAGATTATATTTATGCTAGATTTTATAGCTCACCAACTAACTATAAAGAAATAAGATTCCCTGGATACTCAACAATTGGTCAAAAAATTTCATTACCAATTAAATTATCTAGTTTATTTAACTCAACATTTTCGTCTACTGGATCAACAGATTTTTCTAAAATTACTACAATAGAAATAGGAGCCAAAGCTAAATCTTCAGGAAATGCAAATGTTTTATTAGATGGACTAAGACTAAACGATGAAGATAGATACAATAGTCAATATGGTTTAATTAGTAGATCTATACTTACTACACCTATAGTAAAAACCCTTGGAGTAGAGATGGACATTGAGTATAAGATAGACTTAGGATTTTTATAATGCCTGATAAATATTCACCAGGTAGATATGATCCAATAAGTGGAAGATATTTTCCAGCAGATTTAAGCAAAACAAATGAAGAGGCAGCAAATGCAGCAAATACAAAAACTGCAGATGCATTTACTGTTAAAAAATCTGGCTTAAATGTTGTAATGAATGGTAAATATCAATTCTCGTTTGCATATTTATATTCTGATCCAAATAATGCTGCAAACCTTATTCCTGGAACAAGATCTCCAAATTTTATTGTTACACTACAAACTCCTGATTTAACTCAACCAGTAACAAATTTAATTGTTACTCCAGGACTTCTTTCTTACTCAGTAAAATGGGATTTAATAGACAAAGCACTTACTGCTAATAAATGGCTAATAGACATACAAATATATGAAAGTTTAACTGGAGCATTTGCAGGAGAAGAATATTTAGTTTGGAACGGTAATGGAAGTTCTGCAACAATACTTGTTTCAAATACAGCAAACAGATGGATACGTGTAGATACAAGAGATCAAGATTATAGAAAGAAAAGTGCATTTTCTGGTATGTTTAAAGCAACAGATCCAATTGTTGTAGACACGGTTGGTCCAGATAATGTTACTTCAGTCAGTTCTACTAGCGGTATTGATACAACTGGATATTTGGGATTTAATGCATATGCAAATATATCTTGGCCAGCAGTAACAGGCGGAGGTATAAGAGGATATAGAATTAGATTTAGTAATGATAATGGAGCTACTTATTCCTATGTTGATTCTCCAGGCACTGGAACAACTTATAAGCTTGCAGGGCTTGCTATTGGATCAACATATAAGATAGCAGTTGCAACATATGATGAATACAATAATACATCATCCTCATATGTATCTGGATCAGATGTTACAGTTACGGGAACACCATCTGTATCAAACTATATTTCTGGAGGTCCATTTCAATTTGGCGTAGGTGTAGGATCTGTTTCTACAAATAAAGGATTATATTTTGACGCTAGCAACTACTGGTATGTTAATGCTACAAATAGCGCAAGGCTTAAGGTTGGCGGAACATCAAGCAACTACCTTTTGTGGGATGGCTCAACTTTTGCAATAGACGGAAACATTACTGCAAGAAGCGGAACATTTAGCGGAAACATATTTATGTCTACTTCTGGTGCATCAATTTATAATGGAACTATTGATGCCACTACTGGTAATTTAACTGGCAATGGGTTTGCATTAAATTCAACAGGACTTAAAGTAGCTAATGGAACTAACTCAGTAACAATCGCAGCAGCAACTGGAACTATTACTGCAAATGCAGGATCAATCGGTGGATGGACTTTAAGCGGTAGTACCCTTTCTAAGAATAATGTTATATTAGACAGTACTGGTCAAATACAAGTTGGTTCATCTGCAACATCTAGCATTTATTTAAACTCATCTAATGCTAGCTTTCTTATGTGGGCTGGCAATAATACTCCAGATGCAAATGCAAAATTTAGAGTAGGAACAGACGGAACTTTATATGCCAGAAATGCAGTGTTTGGAGCAGGAACATCTGTAGAAGGCTATGCAACTTCTGTACAATTAAGTGCCGTTGATACAAAAGCTACTAATGCAGCATCATCTGCATCAACGGCATCAACAAATGCATCTACTGCATTAACTAATGCACAAACTGCAGCAACAGATGCCAATACAGCAAAAGTTGCAGCTGCCGCAGCAAAAGCAATTGCAGACGCAGCTCTTCCATCAACAAGTTTTGATCGAGCTGCTATTGTTGCAAAAATAAGCACTGGTACAGATACAACAAGAATTGATGGAGGATTATTAAAAACAGGAACTGTTTCAGCCGATGCCGTAGTAACAGATTTTATTTCTGCATTTTCAATTAATGCTAGCAAGATTACTACGGGAACTATATCTGGAATTAAAGGCATATTCACAGATGGAGAAGTTGGCGGGTTTACATTAGGTAATGCAGACTTAACTGCAAGTACTTCAAAACTTCCCAGAATAATTTTTGGAAACAAAGTATTAATTGGCTATGATTCAAGTAACGGAGCATACACATTAAATGCTGGAAACCCTTATACAGATTCAGGTGGATCATTTTATGTAAATACAAACTCAAACGTATTTAGATTTGCAGCAGATTCAGCATCAAGATCTTATGCAGCTGAAATTAGAAATACTGTAAGGGCAAGAACCTTTAGATATATAGTAGAGTCTGTACTAGATAGCTCGTCTAGAAGATTCAAAGAAAATATTGTTGATGTTCCAAAACATTACTATGAAAGAATATTAAAGGTTAAACCTACTTTTTTTACTTATATAAATAATCACCCAGAGACACAACCTGAAGTATGGGGAAATCATGGAATGGGTCCAATAGTTGAAGATTTGGAAGAGGCAGGGCTAGGAATATTTGTTGAAAGAAATTTAAATGGACAACCAACCTCACTTAGAAATCCACAAAATATGGCATTTTTACTTATACCAGTAGTTAGAGATCTTAAAGCCCAGGTTGATACGCTTGAGGCAAGGCTAATAGAATTGGAGGGGAATAATGTTTAAATTTTTTTGTTCTGTATGTGCAGACGATAAAGATCTTTATGCTGAAGAACTAGACATGAGTTATGCTTATGCAATATGCCCAGATTGTGGTAATACTTTAAAAGAAACTTATGCAAGGCATGATAATATTACAGAGTCTGAAATGACAACTGAATCATACTTTTCCAATAATGGACTAGACACAAATACCCCATAATGGTATACTGTAAATCTATCAAGGAGATATAATGGATAATAAATTAGAATTAGTAATAACCGCATTGCAGCAACGCATTGGAGAGCTTGTCTCACAATATGAGACACATATTGCATTGCTTCGTGCAGAAATTACACATCTTCAGCAACCACAAAATCCTGCGGAGCCAGAGGAGAAGTAGCTATGGCAGAACAATTACAACCAATGCCTGTAAATCCAGGGGATCCAATAACTTCAGAGCTATTGTCTAACATTGTAGCTAATATTAATATAATAAATAGTTTATCTAATAGTCTTAGCAGTAGCCCAACAGCAGATCCTACCCCTGCTGCTAGTGCAATACAAATTCAATCTGGACGAATAAAGATTACGGCTAACAAAGACGGCAAAACTGTTACCGCAGTGAAATTTAAAAAAGATTTTGATGCTCAACCAAATATTGTGTGCTCAATTTGGCAGTCATCTGGACAAGCAATATTAATTAATAAATATCAACCAATAGTAACTGCTGCATCAAATACAGGATTTTCAATACAAGCTCAAAATGTAGGAGCAACCGCTGGAGGTTCTTTTTACGTAAATTGGATTGCTTGTAGTACAACATAAGTATTGACATTATGTAGCATTATGCTACAATTTTATTTATACTATAGGCCATGAATATTCATGGCCTATTAACATTAAGGTAAATATGACAAACGATTTAAAATGGATGCTCTCGTCAGATCAGCAGTTCCCGTATCAAGATGATAAGATGATTGAGTTATGGTTTAAGGTCATGAAATGGTTTAAGCCAGATGTTGTTGACTACCTTGGGGATACAGACGACCAAGCATGCTATAGCAAATATACAGAAGGACGCTCAGCAGAATTTTTAAACTTTCATAAAACAGATAGCAGGGACCTTATCGTTCCAATGATGCGACACGAAGCAAAAGGCGCAAGAGATTTTTATGCAAAGACAAGAGATATGCTTCCAGAGGCTCAGTTATTTTCAGCACTTGGTAATCACGATGTAAGAATATTTAACTATGTTGATGCAAAACTTCCAGACTACATAAATGAAGTTACACCAGAAGCCTTATGGGGACTTGACTCATTAGGATATGAATATATTTATTATGATGAGCTTCCTAAGCGACGTTTTGGAGACATACACGTTCACCACGGTCTTTCAATTGCAGCAACAGGATCTGCAAGAAAAGATATGGAAGACATGCAGGTATCTTTAATTCGTGGTCACTCACATAGAATTGCTTCTCATATGGTAACGTATGAACTAAGAAATAATGGAGCAGGAGAAACTCTTCGTGGATACGAGATTGGCCACATGTGTGATGAAAAGGGCCCAGGAATGAAATATACACAACATCATGATTGGCAAAAGGGATTTGCAGTAGCACACATTGTTAATGACTACCCACACATTCAGATGATACATGTGTCACCAGAATACTCTTGTGTCGTGGATGGAAAGTTCTTTCAAGTATGATAAAGTGCAATAAATGCGGAGGGAGAGTATTTGTTGATAGAGTATTCTCTCAAAAAATGCATATGGAATTATTTTGCATCATGTGCGGTAAACGCTGGATGATGAATAAACATACAAATAGGATGGGTAAATGGCTAGAGACACTAGAAGAAAATCACTCAAAGAAGTACGGTATTTCTTCTTAAACGAAAAGATACACAAGACTCTTAGTTTATCTAGAGCCAAAGATCAGATTATTGCTTGGTCTTATTTAGATAAGAAAAGAATGCTTTACCCATATTCAGAAGTAGATAAAAATATGGGGAGTGCTTATAGTATTGTTCAAGTTGCTGCTATGCTAAATAAACATAGGGTTACAATACAAGACTATATTCTAGAAGGAAAAATAAAATCTCCACAAAAGATTTATCCTATTGGCAGCGCTTCAGAAGATACTTGGTATAAGTATATGTTTAGCGACAAAGATATATTAGATTTACATCAATATATATTAGAGGCTGGTCATTCTAAAAATGTTCCGTCTAAGGCTGAATTATTGGCTCTTCTCAAACACAGCTTTATATTGTATACTAAGACCGTAGACGGTTTCGTACCAGTATGGAAGGCGGAGTAATGAGTTACAACGCAATATATACACTTGAGACTGGCGCTTCTAAAAAGCGTAAGAGAGAAAAAGAAGTTGAGGAATGGAATTCAAAGAACGGCCCTGTCGTAGTGAAAAAGGTGGAAGATGGAAAAAAGTAGGGTAGTTACTTGTGATATTTGTAATCGGGATATAGAAGTTCGTTGGGGCATATTTGCCAGTGATACACTAACTAGACATAAGAAGGCGGAACATAAATGACAACGAGAGTAAAGGTCGATCTTTCTTTTACTAGAAATCTTGGTAACTATGAAAGCATTAGGATTAATGTTGGCGTAGAAGATGATGTTCGTTCTGGGGAGACAGTTGATTCTGCCACCGAAAGGGTATACGCATTTGTAGAAAACAAGCTTGTTCAAAAGACAAGCGAAGTAGAGGAAGAACTTAAGAGTGGCAAACAATAGAGAGCCATATATCCTTATGACAAATTACCAGAATCTTTACAAAGAGAAATATGGTAGACTTCCTACACTAAACAAGTTTAGAGAAAAGTGGGCTATGCAAGATGTAATTGATAGCGTAGGATTTCATAAGGCAAATGATCTATTAAACTATTATTTTAGTCTAGAAAAAACGGGCCACCCACTGCAATTCTTTTATTATAACTTTGACAAAATGGAAAATGCTAGAATAGAACTACAAAAGGATATTGAGACACGCCGACTACTGCGAGAGTCTACTAAGAAGATGGTGGAAGAGGGCGGGCTATGAATACAGAAGCAACACTAATCTCTGCTATATGCAAGAATAAAGACATTAGCACCGTTATGGCAGAGAATGTAGATGAACTATTTACTTCTCATGGAGATGTTTGGGATGGATTAAAGTCCTATTATAATAAGTTTAAGGCAATACCAGAAATTGGAATCCTACAAGAAAAGTTTAAAGACTTTGAGCCAGACTTAAATGCAACAGCAGAGACTGCATATTATCTAGATAACCTTAAGAATGAGTTCTTATCTAGCAGACTAAAGAGTATTTTAATTCGTGGCGGATCTATGCTAAAAGAAGATGCAGCCTCTAGAGTAATTGGCGAACTTCAATCACAGCTTTCTAGTTTAAATAAATATACTAATAATGTGCGTGACCTAGATATAACTGATACAGATAATGCCATTAAGCATTTAGAGGCTCTGAAGGTCCGTACAACCGAGATGGGCGGTTCTCCAGGCATCAAGACAGGGTTCCAGTCAATTGACCTTGCATACCCCACTGGAATGGCTCCAGGGCACCTTATAGTGGCCATTGGGTGGCCAGGACGAGGTAAGACATGGTTCACATCATATCTAGCCTGTAAAGCTTGGGAGCAGGGATTTAAGCCAATGATTGTTTCTCTTGAGATGACTCCTGAAAATATGCGTGACAGAATTTATACTATGTTGGGGTCTGGCCTATTTAAAGCAAGCGACTTTGCTAAGGGTGATATTAATATTGATGATTTTAGAACTTGGTCTGGGAAGAAATTTGCGGACAAGAATAAGTTTATCTTAGTTTCAAATGAGGGTTCTGGAAACGTAACTCCAAATGCTATTCAGGCTAAGATAGATCAGCATAAGCCAGACATTGTTATTCTTGATTACCACCAGTTATTTACTGACAATAATAATTCAAAGGCGCCTACAGAACGTAACATGAATATTTCTCGTGAGTTTAAAAACTTAGCAGTAAGAAATAACATCCCTATTATTGATATTACTGCTGCTACTGCAGACGATATTACAGATCAAGATAACCCACCTATGATGAGCCAAGTTGCTTGGTCAAAAGCAATTGAATACGATGCTGATATGGCTATGGCTATTCATAAATACAAGGGAACTGACATGATTGAAATTGTTTCCAGAAAAAATAGACATGGACATGACTTCGGTGTATTTTTAGACTGGGATATTAACAGAGGTATTGTCAAAGAGATTTACGAAAATCCGTTTGCAGATGACGCACAAAAGAATTAAAAGGTTTCAAATTGAAGTAGAGTTTTACGATAACACTCAGCTTATTAGTTTAAGACCTCAATACGAAAACTTGTTAGTTCAAGATATGCGTGGCAAAGGCTATGTTAGAGTATTAGATATTGATCCAGCTTTCTCGATAGAGTTTACTGGAGAGACATGGAGATTCTTAATGAGTCTTCACGGAGTATATGTGGGAAGGAAAAAGGCATGGCAATTCGAGGGTATAACTCAAAACAAATTGATACCAAGGACTACGCCCCAAGCCACATTAAATCAGTTCTAGCTGAAATAGGACTTAATGTTGTTGGTGCTACAGGCAATGACTTTCTATGCTACTGCCCATTTCATTCCAATAGACATACCTCTAGCTTTAGCGTAAGCCAAACATCTGGTGCGTTCATTTGCTTCAACCCTGCTTGCGGAGAGACTGGCACTCTAATTGATTTAATTAAACGCACTATGCACAAAAATGATTTTCAGTCTTTAAGATTAATAGCAGCAAAAGAAACAGAAGCGCTAGACAACTTTGATGAAATTATGGAAGACATGCTTGAAGAGAAGCCAGCCTTTCAAGAATTTTCGCAAGGCATATTAGATAGGCTTCACTCCGACCTTGCTAGTAATTCTAGTGCCAGATCATATCTTGAGTCTAGAGGAATTAACATAGAGTCAATGAAACATTTTGGACTTGGCTATTCGCCAGCAATGAATATGGTAGTCACTCCAGTGCATAGCCCAGACGGAATGCCAATTGGAATAGTCGGCAGATCTATTGAGGGAAAGACTTTTAAGAATAGCACTAGCCTTCCAAAAAGTAAAACTCTATTTAACATTCATAGGGCAAAGAAAATTGGAGACCAAGTAATAGTTTGCGAATCAAACTTCGATGCAATAAGAATTCATCAGGCTGGTTTCCCCAACGTTGTTGCAACTCTAGGTGGATTTTTGTCTAACGAACAACAATCTTTATTAAATAGACATTTTAATAAGATAATAATTATGACAGATGCTGATGAAGCTGGCAGAGAATTAGGCAAATCTATTTCTGGCAAGCTTAGGAATAAAGATATTTCTTGGGCCTCCTTTGGATATCGTGAGATATATCCAAATAAGGCTAAGGATGCGGGTGATTTGACTGAAGAAGAAATAAAAACATGCATAAAAAAATCAGTATCAGATATTGAATATCGCTCATGGATATGATATACTAAAACAACAGATGGATTTACACCATCAACTATATAAAAAGGAGATACAATGGGTATCGTAAAAGGTCTAAAAGGATTAAATCAGGTTATGGACAAGCCTTCATACAGCGAAGGTGACGGAACAAAGGCACGTTGGGCAAAGCTAGAAGATGCAGAAAGCGTAAAAGTTCGTTTCTTGCAAGAACTAGATCCTGACTCACCAATGTACAACGAAAAAAATGGTTTGGGTTTTATTGCTGTAGAGCATACTAACCCTAAAGACTACAAGCGCAAGGCACTATGTTCAATGGAAGATCAAGGCAAGTGCTATGGTTGCGAACAACACCGCAAAGATTATAAGGCGGGATGGAAAGGTCGTTCACGACTTTACATGAACGTATTAATTGATGATGGCAAAGAAGAGCCATACGTAGCAATTCTTTCTCAAGGTTCAAGTGGTAAAACAATTACGCCAACTCTTATTGAGTACGCTGGCGAAATGGGTTCTATCAGCAATCTAATGTGGCGCATTAAGCGCACTGGAACAAAGACAGATACAAGTTACACAATAATTCCTTTAGCTAAGGATGAAGTACCATTTGATTCTTCAGCACTTGAATTGTATGATTTGGAAACAACAGCAATTCGAGACTTGCCTTACACAGAGCAAGAAGGATTTTTTAATGGAGAAGGCGGAAGCCACGAAGCTACTGCTGCTTCAGACTCAGACAGTAATCTGGTCTGGTAACTATTTACAGTCAGGGGCAGTCTATTGACTGCCCCTGCTTTATTTAGTAGAATAACATTATGCTTACATATGAAATACCAGATCCGTTTGAGACATTTGTTGCTAATAAATATAAAGACTATAAAGGAATGCTATACGACTTCTTTGCAAAAGAATGGTATTTAAAAACTGCATGTTGCGGAGAAGATCTTTACGCACCAAACAAAAAGACTATGACTAAGATAAGACTTTATCATACAAGAAATGAATGCATGGGCGGGTATTAATGAGTTTTACGCACCTACACGTTCACTCCTATTATTCATTAATGGATGGACTAAATTCACCTAAAGAATTATGCCAAGCAGCACTAGATGCTGGGCAAACTGCGATTGCAATTACAGACCATGGCACTCTCTCTTCACACAGAGATATGCAAATTGCCGCAAAGGAAACTGGCATTAAGCCAATTCTTGGTGTTGAGGCGTACATTTCTCCAACAGATAGGTTTGACAGATCCTCTAAAACAGACAAGTCTATTCAAGCCTATAACCATATTATTTTGCTAGCGAAAAATAAAAAGGGGTTGGAGAATATAAATATTCTACAAGAGCTAGCATGGAATGAAGGCTTTTATCATAAGCCTAGAATTGACAGAGAGGTTTTAAATGATTATAGCGAAGGTATTATCGTTCTCAGCGGATGTCTTAATGGACTCATTAGTAAGGCTATCGATAAAGGTAACATGGAGGAAGCAGAACTTCTTCTCAAAGGCTTTAAACAAACTTTCGGACAAGATTTTTACGTGGAAGTGCAATCACATAACCCTGTGGAGATCAACTCTGCCCTTTTAGAATTAGCAGACAAGCTTGGAATTAAATCGGTGGCAACTGGGGATGCCCACTTTGCTAAAGAAGAAGATAGAATATTAGAAGAAGCACTTCTTATTTTATCGACATCTCCTAAAATTGATAAGGATTCAGACTTTGAAATGTCTCGCAATATAAAAGACATGATGGAAAGATTTAACTACCTTTATCCAGATCGTAGAATTTCATTTCAAGACTACAATTTATTTATTCAGTCAAGAGAAGAAATTGAAGCAGACTTTAATACTGCTGGTATTACTCGTACAGACATATATGAGAATACTATGGAGATTGAAAACAAAATTGAAGAATATGATTTTAACCAAGGTTTAGATCTTCTTCCAGTTCCAAAAACAGATGCAGATGATAAGCTTCGTGAGATGGCGTATGCTGGACTAGATAAACTTGGATTTGCAGATAACAAAGTTTATATTGATAGAGTTGAAGAAGAGCTTTCGGTTATTGCATCTAAAAGTTTTGCGTCTTACTTTTTAGTAATTGCAGATATGATTGATTGGGCCAAGACAAATGATATTCGTGTTGGGCCAGGGCGTGGTTCTGCAGCAGGCTCACTAGTGTGCTATTCCTTGGGCATAACAGATGTTGATCCAATTAAATACAACCTTCTATTTTTTAGATTTATTAATCCAGAGCGTAATGACTTTCCAGATATTGATACCGATTTTGAAGATCGCCGTCGTAAAGAGGTAAAAGAGTATTTAAAGAAAAAGTTTAAGCACGTAGCATCTATTTCTACATATACTTATTTTAAAGATAAGGGTGTTATTCGTGATGCAGCAAGAATTTTTATGGTTCCTCTTCAAGAAGTTAATCGTGCAATGAAATCAATTGATACCTTTGAAGATTTTATTTCTTCTCCTAACACTAAAGAGTTTAGGGCAAAATACCCAGAGGTAGTATGGCTTGCAGATAGGCTACGTGGAAGAATTAGATCGGTTGGAGTTCACGCTGCAGGAGTTGTTGTGGCAAAAGATGACCTGCGAAAGTTTGCTCCAGTTGAATCAAGAGAAGACGCACAAGATAAAGTATCAGGAAGAATTCCTGTCGTTGCATACGATATGGATACGGTTGCAGATATAGGTCTTATTAAACTAGATGCACTAGGACTTAAGACCTTATCTGTGATTTCTGACACACTAAAATCAATTAAGTCTAGAACTGGCAAAGACATCATCTTGTCTGACATGACACTTGATGATCCAGAAATTTATAAAATGCTTAGTGAAGGATTTACTAAAGGTGTGTTTCAAGCTGAAGCAACTCCGTACACCAACCTGCTGATTAAAATGGGAACAGATAAGTTTGAAGACTTAGTTGCATCAAATGCACTTGTAAGACCAGGGGCTATGAATACAGTTGGCGCTGCATACATCAAGCGTAAACAGGGCAATGAGGCTGTAGATTATATGCATACAATCATGAAGCCCTTTACCGAGAATACTTATGGTGTTATTATATATCAAGAGCAAGTTATGCAGGCATGCGTACACTTGGGCGGTATGACTTGGGCAGAGGCTGATAAGGTCCGCAAGATTATTGGAAAGAAAAAAGATGCAAAAGAATTTGACCAGTTCAAAGATAGGTTTGTTACTGGTGCTTCAGAACACATTACTAAGAAAAAAGCAGAGGCGCTATGGCATGATTTTGAAGCGCATGCTGGTTATTCTTTTAACCGCTCCCATGCTGTTGCTTACTCTATGCTTAGTTATTATACTGCTTGGCTTAAGTTTTATTATCCGCTTGAGTTCATGTTTTCAATTCTTAAAAACGAAAATGATAAAGATGCTAGGACTGAATATTTAATTGAGGCCAAACGTCTAGGACTAAAAGTTTTATTGCCTCACATTAATGAATCGGATCTTGATTTTTCACTTCAGGAAAATGCAATCCGTTTTGGATTATCTGAAGTTAAGTTTATATCTGATAATATTGCAAACAAGATTATTGATAGTAGACCGTACACTAACTACGATCATTTTATTTCCATTGCTTCTGCTAAAGGAAGTGGTATGAATAGTAGAGCAATCAGTTCACTTAATGCAATTGGTGCAGCAGCATTTAAAGACAATCCTAGAAGCGGAAATGAAAAAGATAATTACTATGAATATTTAGGTATACCTACATTTAACTTAGAAGGTATTCCACCACGAGTTAAAGCTCAGGCCAGACCAATTGAAGAGTTTGATGACCTAGGTTCGTTTGTTATGTTTGGAATGGTAAAAGGAATTAAACGTGGTTCTGGCTGGGCAAGAGTGGAGATAGTAGATGAGACTGGATCGATAGGACTATTTCATAATGAGCAGACACAAATTGAAGTGGGTCAGATGTATTTTATTCTTGTCGGCGATAACAGAATTGCAAGATATATAAAGGTGTCCGATATAGATCCATCATCAAACGATATGTTTGTAGACTATCTGTATCGTAAAGAATACGACCTTGAAGAAGATGAATATATGGTTGTAAACTTTACCCCATATGTAACAAAGGCAGGCAAAACTATGAGCCACATAGTGTTGTCAAATAGAAATAAAGAGTTAACAAGAGCAATTGCTTTCCCAACTATGTACAAGATGACTCTTGCAAAAATGCGTGAAGGAATGAAGTGTAAGGTTGTTCTATCAAAACTAGATGATGGAACTATGAATGTAAAGGAAATAAAATGAGTGATGCAAAAATAGAAGATGTTTATGCACAGCTAAATATTGCTAAGATACTTGTTGCCGCAATTGAAAGTCTTGGACAAATTTCTCTACCAGTTTCAACTTTTTTAAATGCAGCTAACGAAGACAAAGAATTACAGGTAGATTATAATGAATCTGATCAAACATTTACGTTTAAGCTTAAGCAAAAAGATTAATTAAAATGGGCTTCACAGCCTCCAATTTAAATGGTATAATACTATAGAGAAGAAAGAATATAAATGACTATTTCATTAGAAGATATAATGGCAAAGCTAGACCCAAAAACACGTGCAAGAGTTCAGTCTGCACAAAATGTTAAAGTTCACAAACAATTAACTCCTAGCATAGGATTAAATGTTGCCTTAAAAGGCGGGCTAGGATATGGAAGACAGGTATTAGTTTGGGGAAATAAATCTGCTGGTAAATCTTCTTTTTGTTTACAGATGATAGCACTAGCACAACAAGAAGGAAAAACCTGTGCATGGATTGATGCAGAGGCGTCATATGATCAATCTTGGGCAGAGCAACTTGGAGTAGATTCATCTTCCCTTATTTATTCTCAAGCTAAAACTGTAAATGATATGGTAGACGTTGGCGTAAAGCTAATGGAAGCTGGTGTAGATGTAATTGTTGTTGACTCTATATCTGCTTTGCTTCCTGGAATATATTTTGAAAAAGATGGAAACGAAATGAAAGATTTGCAAGACACTAAGCAAATCGGAGCTGAAGCAAAGGATATGACTCATGCAGTCAAAATGTTAAACTATGCAAACAAAAATACACTACTGGTTCTCATCTCACAGCAAAGAAATCAATTTGGATCTATGCATGCCTCCCACATTCCGACAGGAGGAATGGCAGTTAAGTTCTTCTCTTCCACAGTCATTAAGCTATGGTCTTCAGAGGCTGAAGCTAATGCTATTAAAGCGGGTGTTGCGGTTGGTGACAAGATCATTGAACAAAGAGTTGGCAGGCCAGTCAATTGGATTATTGATTACAACAAGCTCGGCCCCCCTAATCTTTCAGGACAATACGATTTCTATTATCAAGGAGAATCTTTAGGAGTTGATCGTATTGGCGAGACTCTGGATGTAGCAGAGATGTACGGCTTTGTAGAAAAAGGTGGAGCTTGGTACACAATTAATAAAGAACGTTTTCAAGGAAGAGCCAAAGCAGTTGCATATCTAAGAGAAAACCCAGAAATTGCTGGCAAATTAATTGAGGAAATTAATGCCAAATCTTAATGAGTTTATTAATAAACCACAATTAATTAACAAACAAAATTTAGAATCTATACACGGGTCAAAGCCATGTTCAAAATGCGACAAGAATGCAGAAGAAGCTTTTTGGGATCCAGAGTCTATGATACTTGCATGGGAGTGTCCTGATGGACATGCAAATGAAGTTAAGGTGGGTTAAATGAGTACAGACTTTAATTCTGTTAAAAAAATTGTAATTGCGCCACAAATTGTTGTGTATAGAAATATATTTAAACACAGCAAAGAAATCATTAATTTGATGACAAATGATAGACCAATATCTTTTTTTACTAAATGGAATGAGTGGTATGGTCAAGGATTTAGAAAAGTATCTAACCCAATAAGATTAGATCAAATAGATGTTAAAGATGATAAAGAACTTGCACTTGAAAAGGAATATGTTCTAGAAATACTTGACTGCATGAAGTTTATAAGAAAAGACTATCTTAATGAATTCAAAGAGGAAAAAGGCATATGGCCATCTTTTATAGAAGACTGGGATGTTTTGTCAAACACAGATAAAAAGTATTGGATTGATTATTTTAAATATGATGTTACCATGGCAATTGCAGATAAAAATAAACATTTAATGATGGAATATCATGTTGATGAATTCCCAATACCAAAAGAAACAAAAAGTAGCAGGCATGTAGCAACTGTTAATTTTTATTTAAATAATGAATATGATGGAGGAGAAATTTGCGTATATGATTCTATATCTAATAATAGCTATATGTACAAACCTTTTCCTGGAGATGCTGTAATAATGCCATCTACGGAACCATTTTATCATGGAGTAAGACCGTTTCAAAACTACGATAGGTATTTTTTAAGAGCATTTATTGATTATGAAGTAGCACCAGAATTTAAATGGGAAAATAAATATGCATTGCAAACTAATGAATCTGTTTTAAAAGATGTTTATACCGAAGATTCTTATATCAAAAAAGATTTACAAATCATTAAGCTATCTATACCGTCTAACCTAATAGAAATTAAAGGATAACAAATGTCCGAAAGATCTGAAGTTAAAAGAGACGGTGCAAAAGCACAAAAAAATAGTGGCAGGGGAGACTACCAAAAAGGTGATGCACAATGGAATCAATTTTTAGTAGATTACAAGGAAGCTGAATCTACATTTACTTTGAACAAAGATGTTTGGGCTAAAATATGTACAGATACATTTAAGGTAAATAGAGATATGCATCCAGCATTAAAAATTATTATAGGCACAGAATCAAAGGTAAGGCTTGGTATAATAGAGTGGGCAATTTTAGAAGAATTAATTGAATTTTGGGAGAAAAATAATGCATAATATAGATGTATATATTGATAATAAAGATAAGCTGACTGCAAAAATTAGGCCTTTGTCTCCAAAAAGAGATTGGATGCATGCACAAACTTATAATTGTCATCCAATAGTTCTTGCAAATTCATTTGGGTATGGTATATATTTTGACCACGACATATCTTTTATATGGAATGGAGACAGACAAAATGGTGCACATGGCGTTATAGGTGCAGAAAGCGTTTGGGTTGGAAGAGGAGAAGGAACTGTTACCTTTATTACAAATTTAATATTTAAGACTGATGAAAATACAAGTGTTATAACTATGCCAGTACCAAATGAAAGCATAGAAGGCACACAGGTATTAAGTACAATTTTATCTACTTCTCTTTTTACAGGAACATTTTCAGTTGTTTGGAAAATTGATACTCCCAATAAAGAATATTTTGTACCAGCTGGAACAAACGTAGCTTGTATTTTGCCAATATCTTTAGGATCAATTCAAGATTCCGTAATAAATATTAAAGAAGGCCCAGCCCCATTTGAAAGAGTTCAAGACAGCATTGAGTATATAACATATTTAAAAGGATTAAATGCTGAAGGAATTAGGCCAAAGATGTATAAAAAAGCAATTAATCACAAGGGTGAAAGTATTGGAAAACATGAAGTAGATAGTATTAATTTAAATGTTATATACGAAGATGGATCACAATAATAAATGTCAAGCAAATATGGATATATTAATTTATTAAATGAAAATGAAATTAATAAAACTTTAAATATTATAGAATCTTTATCTGATAAGTGGATACGTAGAGGCCCTATAAATACTAGACATGATTTCTATACATTAGGTGCAGTCTCTCATTTAGATATAGCTAGTGACGTTATTGCTACAAATGATCAAATAAATTTTATTAATAAAAACAATAAAATACTTTTTGATAATTTTAAATATTTGTATGACATAATTATTGATAAAGTAAATGAAATGTTTGGCCCATGTGAGCTTGTAGATGATGTTCCATTTCCAGGGTTTTATATATTTGGAGATATTCAACAAAAACAAGATGGGTCTCTTTCTCCATATGGTGATGTAGCAGGCTTGGCAACTATTCATAGTGATGGGCTATTTCCAATGCTAGATTATAAATGGAAAAAATACGGAGGCGCTACTGAATCATTTGCATTAACTGTGGCAATACAAATTCCTAAAAACGGAGCTGGAGTTTTAATTTGGGATCAACCAGACATTGGTTTTTATTCTAATAGCGAGTACGCCAAAGCCTGCAAACAATTTGATTTTAATAAAAATCCTGACAACGAAAAATTTATAAAAAAGAATATAAAAGATCCAATACCAAATGTAATTGAATATAATCCTGGAGGAATGTTTTGGCACAACTGTGGCATATATCACGCTTTAGGTTATTCAATAAATACACTTACAACAGATAGGAGAATAACTATGCAAATATTTGGAATTAAATGTGATGGCATATGGAGGTTAGTATTCTAATGACAATATTTTTATTAGGTTTTATGGCGGGTTTATCAATTGGATACCCACTTGGTTTATTTATAGATCACTTAGACAAAAGGATAAAAAATGACAGAAGATAAAAACACATTACAGCTTATTAGTGATATAACAGAGTTTAACGATCTGCATGAATTTATGCAAGACGAGCACCTTGATAAAGCGCTTGCAATTGTTGTAAAACTTTTAATGAACCCAGATGTTCCTTCAGCCAAGGCACCGCATTTAATTATGGAGCTTCAGGCTATGTCCACTAAGTTTGCTGTTCTTGCTTCAGTATATTCAACAATTGCTAAAGACAAAGCTGGCACAGCAAATAACAATAAGAAAAATATTTACTATTCAGTAAAGGAGTCCATAGACAAACTCGTAGATGCACTTAAGTATGTCGTTAGGTATAACTCATAAATGGCCAGAGATATTGTAAAAAACCTTAAGTTTAAAAAGCATACTGGCAACTTCTTTGACCCAGAAAGATTTGCACAGCTACTTGATGAGTCTTATCGAAACACCAAGCGTCCAGATGGAGATACTACCAAAAAATCATTCAGCCCCAGCTCACTTGGTTATGGACATGGAACATGCCCAAGATATTGGTATATGGCATTTACTGGCGCAGTCTTTATTGATGATAACGATGCAGTGGCTGTTGCCAACATGGCACAGGGAACCCAGGCTCACGAAAGACTACAAAACCTAATTAAAACTATGCCTGAATGGCGTTCCGAAGAAGAAGAAATAATTAACGATTATCCTCCAATTCGTGGCTTTATAGATTTAATTATGGAGTATGATGGTGAGACAGTAATTGGCGAAATTAAAACGGCTAAGCAGGAGGTTTGGGATACTAGACAGGCAGAGATGAAATCTTCACCTAATCATATGCTCCAGCTACTTACATACATGAAGCTAAAGAATGCTAAAGAAGGATTCTTTTTGTATGAAAATAAAAACACACAAGAGATATTAATTATTCCAATCTCCATGAATGACAAAAACAAAAAGATAATTGAAGACGCATTTCAGTGGATGAGAGATGTCTGGGATAACTTTAAAGAAGGAGATCTTCCAAAGCGCCCAGAAAATGCAACAAAGTACAAGTTGCCATGCACTTATTGCCCTGTTAAAAAAGAATGCTGGGCAAAGGGATCAGATCCTGGAACAGTAGAAATTGAATTGATGAGTGTTTTTAAATGATAAAGTGTTTAAATGTTGAGTGCGCTAAAGATTTTAATGCAAAGACACATAATCAAAAGTATTGTTCTGACGAATGCTGTAGGATTGCAACTAACAAAAGAATAATGCAAAAGTATTACGAAAAAAAAGCTATTAAAAATGGAGCTCCTAGAAAATGTAAAAGTTGCCCAGGACTTTTAAGCAGATATAATACTGATTTGTATTGCTCCAAGTGTATAAAGTCTAGACATATTAAAGATAAAAACTATTTGATGGGAATTCTTGATGACATTGGCTAGTTTAGTAAAAACCAAAGCATCTAAAGTGCTTGGTATCGATGCATCTACAAGCTCAATAGCTTTTTGCCTCATGGAAAATGACGTGCCATTAAAGTGGGGCAAAATTAACTTATCTGGAAACGATATTTATGAAAAAATTTACGATGCAAAAGTTAAAATGAGTGTAATGCTAGATGAACTTCAGGCAGATTATATTGCAGTTGAAGGAGCAGTTTTAGTTAGATCCGCAGATGCTGTAATAAAACTATCTTATGTATATGGGGTTGTTATTGCAGAGCTTATGTCAACTGGAGCTAAAGTTATAACAATTGCGCCAACTTCATGGCAGGCGTATATTGGTAATAAAAACCCTACAAAAGAAGAAAAGTCGGCAATTCGATTAGTTAACCCAGGATATGCTGATTCATGGTATAAAAATCAATTAAGAAATATGAGGAAGCAAAGAACTGCTGACTACTTTAATAGGAAGTACAATTTAAATGTGGTGGATTTTGACGTTGCAGATAGCTTTGGTATTGCACATTACGCTAACAAAGTATTAACACAACGATGAAGCTATATCAAGACAAAGGCTGGCTTTATAATAGATATATTATTCAAAAAAAGACTATAGTTGAAATATCAAAAGAATGTAACGTATCGGCTATGACCATACAGAGATATATAGAGAAATTTGGTATAAAGGCCAAGCGTTAATTGACATTTTGGTTGACTAGAAGTATAATAATTTAATGACAGAAATAGAGCCATCCATCCACTTTGACAAGATGAATAAAGTTGTTTCGGAGTTATTAAAAGGAAACTCAGCTACTCAAATTGCCACAATAACTGGCATGTCTAGAAAAGATGTTCTAGAGTATATTGATGAGTGGAAGTCTGTAGTCCATAATGATACAAATGTAAGAGACCGTGCTAGAGAAGCTCTTATGGGAGCAGATCAACACTACGATATATTAATTAAAGAAGCTTGGAAAACAGTAGAAGATGCTGATACACAAGGTCAGCTTAACGTAAAATCTGGAACATTAAAATTAATTGCAGATATAGAGGGCAAAAGAATTGCCATGTTACAAGCAGTTGGGGTACTTGAAAACAACGAGATAGCTTCACAAATATTAGAAAATGAAAGAAAGCAAGAAATGCTTGTTAGCATATTAAAAGAAGTTACTTCTAATTGTAATCACTGTAAAATAGAAGTTGCTAAAAGACTTTCTCAAATTACTGGAATTGTTGAGCCGATTATTATTTCTCAAGAGGTTGCTGATGTTTAAACTAGACGGCTTTATTAAGCTAGGAAAAGACATATACGTCTATCACGACTTTGTTTCTAAAGAAGAAAGATTTGAAATATTAAAAGACATTGATGATATACCAGAAGAAAAATGGGTTGGTCATTTTAATGAAGGAAGTCAAGGTGCAGAAACTGCACACATACCCTTAGATAAATTTATACCAATAAATAAAAGACTTTCTGAAATGCTAGATAGCGATGTTTATTTAGGTAGTTCTTTATCCGCAACAAGAATGAAAATGGGCTGGGTAGGACCGCATCACACAGATAATTTTGATTTTTTAAATGTTGTTGAAGCCAGTAAAAATTTAAAAGAAGAAGAACCGTTTGATACTGCAGAAAATAGTATTGCTGGATTAATAATGTATTTAAATGATTTTGAAGGAGGAGAAATATATTACTCTAATCAAGACATAACATACTATCCAAAAGCTGGAGATTTATTAATACATAGCTCACAAGAACATTGTAAGCATCAAGTTCAAAAAGTAATAAGTGATATAAGGTATTCTCACTCAAGCCATCTGTTTAATTTAATAAAGGTGCCAAAAGGATTTAAAAATGTCACTTGATTTTTCAGATTTTATAGAGATATTAGATGGTGATGAATTTGAAGAAAAGCCAGTAGACCTACAGACTTTTGTGACTAGCCCAGATTATTTAGGCTTACCACCACTTTCAGAAAATCAATATACTCTTATAGAAAGAAGCTCTCAGATATATAAAGAGTCTACTTTAATAAAACTTTATGGAGAAGAACTAGGCAAAAAACTATTTAAACAAACATGCGTTGAAGTTATTGCACAGTTGGGAAAAGGATCTGGAAAAGACTATTCATCTACAATTGCAGTTGCATATATAGTGCATTTATTGCTATGCCTAAAAGATCCAGCAGCATATTATGGTAAGCCACCTAGAGATGCTATTGATATTTTAAATATTGCTATCAACTCTCAGCAAGCAAACAATGTTTTTTTTAAAGGATTTAAAATGAGAATTGAAGTTTCTCCGTGGTTTGCTGGCAAGTATACTGATAAGGCATCAGAAATTAAATTTGATAAATCAATTACAGTTCACTCTGGACACTCAGAAAGAGAAGCATGGGAAGGCTATAACGTTCTAGTAGTAATACTTGACGAAATATCAGGTTTTGCAACAGAAAATACTAGCGGTCACGATCAAGCAAAAACAGCTGATGCTATATATGATATGTATAGAGCTTCAGTCGACTCTCGTTTTCCAGATGTAGGTAAAGTTATTTTATTATCTTTTCCACGCTTTAAAAATGATCCTATACAAAAATTTTATGAATCAGTAATAGCAGAAAAAGAAACAATTATTAGAACAGAAATATTAAAACTGGATCAAGATTTACCAAACGGCACAGAAGGAAATGAATTTGAAGTTGCATGGGAAGAAGATCATATAGTTTCTTATGTATACCCCAGAGTATTTGCACTTAAAAGACCAACATGGGAAGTAAATCCAACAAAAAAAATAACAGACTTTACTGTTGCTTTTCATAAAAATGCACCAGACGCACTAGGTAGATTTGCTTGTATGCCATCAGATGCAGTAGATGCATTTTTTAAATCTAGAGAAAAAATTGAGAAAGCTTTTAATCAGGCTAGTTTAGCTGTAGATAAATTTGGAAGACTTGAAGATTGGTTTAAGCCAGATTTAGAAAAAGATTATTTTATACATGTGGACTTAGCTCAAAAGCACGATCATTGTGCGGTAGCCATGGGACATGTTAATAAATGGGTAGAGGTAAAGGTTACAGACACTTACTCTCAACCAGCTCCTATTGTAGAAATTGATGCAGTTAGATTTTGGACACCAACCCCAGATAAATCTGTTGATTTTACTGAAGTAAAAGACTACATACTTGCACTAAGAACCAGAGGGTTTAACATTAAAATGTGTACCTTTGACAGATGGAACTCTCATGATATGATGCAACAACTAAAACAATATGGCATTAACACAGAGATTCTGTCTGTCGCTAAAAAACATTATGACGATATGGCTATGGTAATTTTAGAAGAAAGACTATCTGGTCCACACATACCTTTACTTATAGATGAGTTGCTTCAATTAAGAATTATGAGAGACAAAGTTGATCATCCAAGAAAAGGTTCAAAGGATTTAGCAGACGCTGTATGCGGAGCAGTATATAATTCAATTAGTAGAACTAGAATGCGTAGAGATGAAGAAATAAAAATTCATGATTATGAATCTATGAGCTACGACAATGATTTTGGAGTCAGCGATGGTGAAGTAGAAAACGTATACAATATGATTAGAGCACCAAGAATGCCTGAAAGTTTAGCAAGATCAATAGAAAATATGGAGATAATATGAGCGAGTATCAAGAGAGAGCAAAGGAATGTAAGTGTTGCACAAAACACGTACCTCTTCCAACAATACTAAAAAGATATAATAATATTACTTTATGTCCAACAACATATTATAATGTTATTGAATATAAAAGAATATGGAAGTCGTATGGATCAAAGCCAGCAGGCAATGTTAGAAAACATTTTTCAGAATATGTACAAGAAATAGTTGAATCATCTATTGACATCCAAGGCTAATATAGTACAATTAAACTAAGGCGCCAGTAGCTTAGTTGGTTAAAGCCCCGAACTCATAATTCGGTAATCGTAGGTTCGAGTCCTACCTGTCGCACCAAGCCTTTGTAGCTCAGAGGACAGAGCAAACGGTTTCTACCCGTAAGGTCGCAGGTTCGACTCCTGCCAATGGCACTAATAAATGCTATACTAGGATATAAAGGTATTTTAAAACGAATTAGGAGAAATAAAATGGCAAATGATATACACCCAAATGCAGCAAAAGTAATTGCAGCAGCTAAAAAGTATGCTGATGAAAAGTATACAGAAAGTACAAACAACGATACAATTTTTGGTAAGCGTTACGGAATGAATAATCAGCCATGGTGTGCAATGTTTGTTTCAGCATGTTTTGATGATGCAGGATTAGTGCACCTAGTTGCCGCTTCAACAAAAAAAGGCTTTGCATCATGCGATGCAGGTGCACAGTGGTTTGCAAAAAACAAAAGAATTGTTCCAATTGGGCAAGCTCAAGCTGGTGACGTAGTATTCTTTAATTTTGATAAAACTCCAACAGATACAGAGCATGTAGGAATTGTTATTTCAAATGATGGTAAAAACCTTATCACATATGAAGGAAATACATCTGGAGATACAAAGGGATCACAAGCAAACGGAGATGGCGTGTTTAAAAAGAAGCGCCCATATAGTCTTGTAATGTCAGTTGCTCGTCCAGATTGGGATGCAAAAGTAAAAACAACAACAGCAAAGAAGTAGTAAAATTAAAAAAAATACTTCTATTAATGGTTTGTGTTTTGATGACATTCTATTAGTTCCTAATGATTCTTCACCAATATTAAGTAGATCTAAAATAGATTTAACTACAAAAATTGGTAATCCAAATAATCCAGATGCAATAATTGAAATTCGTAGTCCAATTATTTCAGCACCAATGGAGTCTATATCTTCATATAGGATGCTATATTCAATAAATGAATCTGGATCAATTGGTATGACATGTAGGTCAGAAAGTTTAGATTTAAAGTTAAAAAAATGTCACGATATTGATTCAAATAATATTGGTATATCTATAAATATTGCAGATATTAATGATAATAAAACAATAAATCGAATTAAATCTGAAGGAATTAAAATTATTTTATTAGATGTTGCTAATGGTCATTTAAAAATTGTAGCAGATGCCATTCGTGATTTAAGAAACATGCTTCCATCTAATAGGCATATAATGTGTGGAAATGTATCCTCATACGGTGCATACAAGATGCTTATGGATGCTGGGGCTGATTCTGTGCGTGTAGGTATTGGAGGAGGTGCAGCGTGTACTACAAGGCTTATGACGGGCTTTGGAGCTCCAACACTAGCATCAATAATGAACATTTATGAAAATGTAAAAAATGATTCTGTTAACGGCATAGTTGCAGATGGAGGAATTAAAAATTCTGGAGATATTGTAAAGGCTTTAGGAGCTGGTGCTAGTGCAGTCATGTTGGGATCAATGTTGGCTGGACACGATGAATGTGACTCTGTAAATGGTAAATATTACCTTAGTGGGCTTGCATCAAAGGAATATATATTAAAAGAAAGAGGACTTGAGGATGTAAAAAATCCAATAATAAGTTTTGAAGGAGTAACTGGTGAAGTAAAATCTAAGGGGCCAGCATTAGAAGGAATATATAATATACTAAATAATGTAAGAAGCGCATTTACATACTCAGGAGCATCTAATATAAAAGAATTACAGGAATCTTTAGAGTATATAGAAGTATCTAGTCAATCAATTAAAGAATCGGGAAGCAGGGTATAATGTTTGAATATTATGTTAAAAAAGTAAACAAGGTAGTAGATGGAGATACTATAGATGTAGATATTGATCTTGGATTTGATATATCATTTTCATCTAGGGTTAGATTAGCTGGTATAGATACTCCAGAATCTAGAACAACAGATAAAATTGAAAAGGCATTAGGGCTTGAAGCCAAAACATTTTTAAAAAATGCAATTGACTCTGCTAAAACTTATATTATTAAAACAGAAAAAATAGATAGCTCTGAAAAGTATGGAAGAATTCTTGGATGGTTGTTCTTAGATGGATCAGAAAAATCAATCAATGAAGAAATGATTACTGCTGGTCATGCCTGGGGATATCTTGGAGAAACTAAGGTTAAAGATTTTACTGCGTTAGCAAAAGCTAGGGCATCTTATAAGGGGAAGAAATGATTATTCAAATTATTGGTCTGCCAGGATCTGGCAAGACAGAGTTGGCAAAAGCATTGAAGGAAAGAATTAATGCCATCCATCTTAACGCAGATGAGGTAAGAGCCACAGTCAACTCCGATCTAGGATTTACTCCAGAAGATAGACTAGAGCAAGCTCGTCGCATGGGAGAAATGGCTAGACTAATATCTAATCAGGGAGTTGCTCCAGTAATTGTAGATTTTGTATGTCCAACAGAGCTAACACGTACAGCATTTGGAACACCAGATATTCTTGTCTTTATGGATACAATTGAAGAAGGAAGATTTGAAGATACTAATAAAATGTTTGAAAAGCCAACAAAGTTTAGTTGGATGTTTATGAATCACAGACTTGATCCAAACGAAAAAGCTTCTGTAATTATTGAAGAGTTTAAGTTACACGACTGGTCCGCTCCTACCACGCTTATGCTTGGTCGCTACCAGCCATGGCATGAAGGTCACCATGCTCTATATAAAGAGGCGGGCAAAAGAACAGGGCAAGTCCTTCTTGGTGTACGCAATACATATAATACAAGTGAAAAAGATCCACTTAAGTTTGATCAGGTAAAAGAATATATTGCCAAGGATGACTTTATGGACGGCGCATTAGTATTAAGACTACCTAACATTACCAACATTGTATACGGTAGAGATGTAGGATACAAGATTGAGCAAGTAGATTTGGGGGCAGACATTCATGCTATTTCGGCTACTGAAAAACGCAAAGAACTTGGTCTCTAATTTCTTTTTAAATAATGATCTAGCAGATAAAGAAGCAAGACTTTACTTTAAGGATAAAGATGAAAGTAACTAAACAAAGATCAGCACTAAAAGCAATTACGTGGCGTATAATTGGCACTGCAGATACATTTGTTATATCTTGGTTTATAACTAAAGAACCAGTAACCGCTGGTGCTATTGCAAGCTTCGAAGTATTTACAAAAACTATCCTTTATTATTTCCATGAGCGTGGGTGGAACAGGGTTAGATGGGGAAGAAAAGACTCTTAGCAGCTTCATATAGCTCTACATCCATGTAGTTAATTTTTTTTATCATAGATATTTCTTCTTTAGTTAAAGAATCCAATAATTCTTTAACCCCAGGAGTTTTAAATTCTAAAGAATCTTCAATTTCCCAATAGTTTACGTTTGTCATGTATATGTCAGAAGCAATTTTCTTTTTAATTTTGTTATAGGTTTTTATATTAATATCTTTAGAATCAATAAGAAAATTTATTCTTTTTAATCTAGATAATATAAGATCTTTATCAAATATTACGTGAGCACTAGGATCAACCATATTGTTTTCCCATTTAATAAATCCTTTAGATTGAAGATTATTAAATTTACTCATCATCTTAAAAAGATCTTTTCTATCTTCAAGTCCGCCGTGATGCAACATATAGCTTATTGCTACTTCTATTGGATCTCTTAAAGAACAAATTAAATAGGTTTCATCAGATATTAAATCATGCCACCCATGATGAGTCCAGTTTGGGACAGGGGCTTTTGGAAAAAGATATTTTATACAATTGTCATAGTTATTTGAATTAAAAATAAGCTCTCTTAATATATTTTTATAAAAAAATCTTCCACAAGTTTTGCTAAGATGTAAATAGTAATAATCCCTCATAATAATATTATAGCATTTTGTGTTGACAATAGCATATATAAATATGCTATAATAATATATGGATCGCTCATTAGAGGGTCCATATATTAATTTATTCGCTTGAAAGGGGAATATAATGGTAACAAAACTTGCTATGGATCTTTTTAATGATCCATTTTTTATTGGATGGGATACAAATTTTGCAAAAATGCAATCTTCAGCCTCCAATTATCCAATCTACGATCTAGTTAAATTTGATAACGGTGCCTATGGCATTAGTTTGGCAGTTGCTGGATTTCAACGTGAAGACATCAATATTCAAGTTGAAAATAATAATTTGGTAATTAAAGGTGAACTACACGGAGAACACTGGGATGGAGAATATATCCACGAAGGAATTGCCAAAAGAAATTTCGAAAGGTCATTCTCATTAGGAGAATATATGGAAGTTGCTAAAGCTGAAATGAAAGACGGCATGCTTCATATATTAATCGAAAAGAATGTACCAGAAGAAAAAAAGCCTAAAACAATTAAAATCAACTAAGGTATAATATAAATCTGCATCCCGTCACTGGGAAGTCGCAGGATGGACCTGAGTATGTCCCTAAACTGCTCATTATAATTAAGGGATAAAAGAATGCCAGTATACGAATACAAGTGCTCATATGATGATGCACATCCAATAATGTCAACGCATAGATCAATTAAGGATGAAGATCCAGGTTACACATGTGTTGAATGTGAGTCGGTAATGACTAGACACTTTACACCATTTGGTATACAATTTAAAGGTAACGGATTTTATAAAACAGACAACCCTAATTAATTTAAACTAATAATCTGCTATAATTACTAAGTAAACAAAAATATTGTTTTACTTAGGGGATACCTAGTTGACTAGAAAGATTCAGTACTTTTTAACCAG